>JGI24129J20441_1000770_pt1 | contig 10120 bp, 10 predicted proteins | sample BarGraNGADG00211_FD_20441 | JGI IMG/M metagenome (IMG submission 20441) | reverse complement strand
TGGTATAAAAGTTGATTTGGTATAAAAATCAATCATATATAGAAACACAATCACCATCACATTGTTTTTAAAAATCAGTGTGGTTGTTTTTTGTCTTGACATTTTATGACCATTAGTATAACGATTAACCACAAGATATTTAATTCATTTGAATTGTATGATTTCCGGCAAAAGATAATCAACATCTTGAGTTACTGGTTTATTTCCGGTGGCCAGGGCACGAAGCAATATTAATCAAGATAGAGCCAAGGTGGCTTAAATAAATAATATCAAAAGAAAGAGAGGTCTTAATATGAAGATTGATGATGTAAAAAATGTATGTGTCGTTGGTGCCGGTAATATGGGACATCAGATTGCACTCCAGTGCGCCATTTCCGGTTTTAAGACAGTCAGCACGGATGTTGTGCCGGCCGTTCTCGAGAAAGCCCAAAAGTTTGTCGAAGGTTACCTGCCAGGGCGTGTGCAAAAGGGAAAAATGACGGAAGATGCAGCGAAAAAAGCCAGAGGCCTGATCTCATTTACGGGTGATCTGAAAGAGGCCGTGAAGGACGCCGATGTGGTGATCGAGGCGGTTCTGGAAAGAATCGACCTGAAGCGCAAAATTTTTGCCGATTTGGACAAGCTTGCACCGGCCAAAGCCATCCTGGCGACGAACAGCTCCTTTATCGTGAGCTCAAGAATTGCCGATGTCACCAAACGCCCCTCCCAGGTATGCAACCTCCACTTCTTCAACCCGGCCCTCGTTATGAAGCTGGTTGAAGTGGTCCAGGGCCCCCATGTTTCGGACGAAACGGCACAGTGCATGATGGACTTCTGCCTGAAGATCGAAAAAGTGCCCATCCTCATCAAGAAGGAAGTGGATGGCTTCGTTATGAACCGTATTTTCAGCGTCATTGCGAGAGAAGCCCTCTGGATGCTCGAAATGGGCGTCGCTACGGCCGAAGATATCGACAAGGCCTGTGTCTATGGCGCCGGTCACCCCATGGGTCCTTTCCGCCTCAACGACCTGACGGGTATCGACCTGACCTACGATATCTGTATGGGCCGGTTCTATGCATCAGGCGACACGGCAGACCTCCCGACCCCCAGCGTCGTGAAGAAAGTGGCCGAAGGCAAATTCGGCCAGAAGACGGGCGAAGGCTGGTACAGCTACAAGAAATAAATTCAATTAAAAGGTGCCCATCAAGACTATTGCGGTCTTACGGGCGATTATAATAAAGACGCCCCGAAGTTTTCCATAAGCGGGGCGTCTTTGCAATTTCTGCGTAGGGGACGGTCAGACTGTCCGGCGTATAACGTAATAACCTGAAGGTCACGCGAGGTCACAAGTGCCGGGGCGACAGTTCCCTACCTTTGCCGCGGTTGATTTAAAATAGCATCATATAAACTATGAATAACAAGAATGGCAAATCAGCATTGGTTGTGGAAGGCGGAGGAATGAGATGTATCTTTGCCGCCGGTGTTTTGCATTCTTTCGGCAAAGCCGGATTTGATCCTTTCGATTTGTATATCGGAGTCTCTGCCGGGGCCTGCCATCTGGCCTCTCATCTGGCCGGACAGCATGACCGCAACTTCGATATTACCCTGCGCTACTCCATGACCTCCGATTTCATCAATCCCTGGCGTTTTCTGCGGGGCGGCCATCTGATGGATCTGGATTGGATGTGGGAGCAAACCATCCGCAATTACTGTCTTGATCTGGCTTACCTGTTTGAGAAACTGCGGTCACAAAATAAAGAATATCTTATTGTTGTAACCTCGATGGAGTCGGGGCAAGCTGTCTATCTGCACCCGGACGAAAATATGCTGGCGCATTATTTAAAAGTTTCAAGCTCATTACCTGTTCTCTATCGCAACATCCTCGAGATCGACAATGAAAAAGCCACCGATGGCGGTATCGCTGATGCCATACCAGTAAGGGAGGCTTGCCACTGTGGCGCAACAGACATTACCGTTATCCGCTCGCGCTCTGCCGGTTATGTAAAGAAGCATAGCCGTCTGGCTGCTGCTATCTTCTCTTTGTATTTCAGAAAATATCCGAGACTAGTGGAAAAATTCAGAAAGCGCGCCGAAAATTATAATGCATCTGTCGAATTTATCCATTCCCCGCCTGAAGGTGTCCGGATAACGGAAATTGCTCCACCGGATAACACAGCTATCGGCAGGACGACGAAAAATGAAACACCTCTGCGGGCTGCATACGAAACAGGTATCGATTACGGCAATAAATTTATCAAAACATCCCAACTGAAATAGTCTTATTTCAAGGTTGTATAATTTACAATCACTACTTATTATGGATTGGTATTTTATGGAAAAAGTATTGATAATTTTGTTTTTAGTACTATTTATCGGACGTATAGTATGCCGCTATTTTCTGCAGCAGCTCAATATCAGAGATTTAAAGATTTATGGAAAAGTCATTCCACCGGTTTTCCGGGACGAAATTGATGAAGCTACACTGGCCAAAATGGTGGACTATACTTATGATAACTCGCGGCTGACAGCAAAAGAGAACCTCACAAGCGATGTGATTGAACTGGCCATCCTGTTTCTTCTTTTACCGATACTGGTGGGATGGATCGTCGGCCTGAATCTGCATATCATCTGGCAGGCGCTGATTTTTTTCGGTCTTCTGGCTTTAATCGGCGGTATTGTCGGACTGCCTTTTGAGCTCTACGATACATTTGTTCTGGAAAAGAAATACGGGTTTTCCACGATTACCTGGCATCTATGGATTACCGATTTGATCAAGTCTTTGATCCTTTCCGCAATTATCATGACCATTATGATCAGCTCTTTTATGGCTTTTATCTATTATTTACCGGCAAGCTGGTGGTTTTGGGCGTGGGTGTTTTTCACCTTATTTGAAATTATTTTACTTTGGCTTTACCCGGTGCTGATTGCGCCGCTTTTTAACAAGTTTGAACCCATTAAGGATGAAGCACTCCGAGAGAAGATTAACGCTTTAATGGATAAGGCGGNCTTAAAAACCAAGGGAATATATCAGGTCGATGAAGGCAAGCGATCCAAACATACAAATGCCTATTTTACAGGTATCGGCAAAACCAAGAGAATCGTTTTATACGATACTTTACTTAGTTCGCATACGCCGGACGAAATCATCGCAGTGCTGGCGCATGAAATCGGCCACTGGAAAAAGAAACATATTTTAAAGCAGTTGAGCTTCATGATTATTACCTCTCTTGTCTTACTATATTTTATATACCTGATTGTTAATTGGTCTTTCTTGTATAGTGCATTTGGCCTAAAAGTAACGCCGGTTTACGCCGGTCTGTTTTTAGTTTCGCTTTATTTAAGCTCTGCCGGGTACTTCCTGAGTCCTTTAGGTGCGGCTGTCATGCGCCGCTATGAGCGCGAAGCTGATAAAACGGCTTGGGAATTGACGGGAACATCCGAGCCCATGATCAGTGCTCTCAAGCGTCTAGCTAAGGACAACCTGACCAATCTTCATCCTCATCCTTTGTATGTTTGGTTTTATTATTCTCATCCGCCGCTTATCGAACGCATTGAATATTTGCAGGCAATGGATAATAAAAAGGCGCCCTGAACAAGAATTCGGGGCAAACCCAAAAGATGATAAGTTTTGAGTACAGGTTTAATTTTGATGGACGTATTAATATTGATGAAATAACAATAAATATCTGCTTGCCAGTATTTCAAAATAAATATTTTACCGTTATATTTTGACCGGGTACCTGGGGAGAAAGAATGAAAGTATTTGAACAGGCGATAATTGGCGGAATATCCTTGGCCAATCGCTTTGTGCGTTCGGCAACCTGGGAAGGTTTAGCTACCAGCAAAGGTTTTTGTTCACCTGAGCTTACTCAACTAATGGTGAGTCTGGCCGAAGGTGGTGTAGGATTGATCATAACAGGTCATGCCGCGGTAAACTCCGCGGGGCAAGCCGATCAGAGGCAATTATGTATTTGGCGGGATGATTTTGTTGCCGGCGGTATGAGTGTTGAAGAGGCGTCTGTAGAATTAAAGCGGCGCTCTTATTAAGAGCTTTTTTTAAATAACGCTTCCAGCTTGTCTTTGGCACTGAAATCAGCCGTGCCGGAGTTTTTCTGAACCAGTTTAAAGCTGAAAAAATCGCAAAAATTGGAGCGACTTTTGTCCAGTACTCTTTCGGCTTGTGGTTCGAGGCAGTTATTATAACTGCCTCTGTCATAAAAAATGCAGTTCAGGCAGCAATGAAGATCGGCGCCACAGGAAGGACATTGTGCCTGTCTGCCGATAAAATTATCCAGCGCAATTTCTTTTNTGCATTTTTGGCAAAGCTTCATACCTGTAAAAATACAAGTAATGTTGAATAATTGTCAAGGAACTTCCAGATATATTTTCAATCGCTGGAAGCCGGCACGGATGAATTTTAAGCCTGTTATGATTATGACTGTAGATAAACGGGGCGGGCTGCGCAAGCATAGTGCTCACACAGTTGCTTATTCCATTTCTAAATCAAAGCGCTATCTTTGTTGGTAGAGCCTGCCCGGCGCATGCAGGGTCGTCGGCTTCCTCAATCCGCCGCGGCGGACCTGCGTCGCCTCCGCCTTGCCGCCTCAATATCATCTTTGATTTAGAAATGGTATTAATTATAGGCCATAAAAAATTTCTTTTGAGAGCAGAAGAAAAGAATAATCAAGATTATGTAATTAAAACGTGTTATTCTGATGATAATGTGTTATTAGCTACACCAATTTTACGGAGGTAATTTATGGCGGACAGATCAAAAGTGGGAATGGAATTTCCAGCCTACACAATGACAGTGGAAAAAAATAAGATTGCTGAGTTTGCTATGGCTGTTGCGCTGAAAGAAGAGAAAGAAGGGATTAATCCTATTTACTATGATGAGGCAAGCGCAAAAAAAGCAGGTTATCAGGGAATCACGGTTCCACCAACATTTATGACCAGTTTCTTTTTTTGGACTGGCGAAGGTCTGCCGGGAATAGTTAAAGCCCTGGGTATTGATTTGAACAGGCTTTTGCACAGTGAGGAAGAATATGAATTTTATGGCAGTATTTATGCGGGTGATACTATTACCCGTAAAATGAAGGTTGTCGAAATGTTTGAAAGGGGAAAGAGGGACAAGTTGGGCAGATTTGTGGATGTCACTATACTGGAAACAGAAGTTATAAATCAGCGGGGCGAATTGGTCGCTAATGTACGCTCAACCATGATGGAAAGATAGGAAAATAATAATGGCTGTAAATTATGACGATATTAAAATTGGCGATCCGATTCCCAGTTACACTACCGGCCCTATTACCAGGACCCATTTGGTTCGTTATGCCGGAGCGTCCGGAGATTTTAATCCATTGCATCACGACGAAACCTTCGCCAAAATGATCGGTTTAGACACTGTCATTGCCCATGGTATGCTGATAATGGCTATTGCCGGTGAAGCCATAACCGCCTGGGTTGAAAATAAGTATTTGAGAAAAGTATCTGTCCGGTTTTTAAGTATGACCGAACCTGTTGATTGGAATGACGTAGAAAATACAAAAAATAGGGCAACAATCACTGTTAGCGGTAAAGTAGTTAAAAAGTATGAAGAGAATGGCGAAAAGAGAATTCAGTGCGGCATTGTTGCTAAAGATGCGTTAGGCAGCAGAAAGCTTGACGGTTTTTTTATTGTAGCCTTGCCCCGATAACATTGCGTGTTTAATTGTATCCTCTCTAACACATGGATAGGTTAAGTAAAAGTTAGCTTCTTTTTGCTATCAAATATCCATTGACGAATCACCCTCATTAAAGTTAATACCTAATTCCAATTCTAAATCAAAGCGCTATCTTTGTTGGCAGTGTGGTCGGTTTCCTCAATCCTCTGCGGCGGACTTGAGTCGCCTTCTCCTTGCCGCCCCAGGTATCTAAGTGGAAAGCGCATTGGCAACAACCTTGGGTAACCTGATCAGGTGATTTTATGAAAGCCCGTATTTTAGTTATTGATGATGATGCCGTGGCGTGCGAGTTTTTGCAGGAAGCTCTCCTGCGCGATGGTTATGAAGTAATTGCCTATACATCGGCCCTGGAAGCACTGCAACAAGACCTCTCCCAGTATGACCTGTTGATGTCCGATATTCGTATGCCTGGAATGGACGGCTTGCAGTTTTTGAGTCAAGTGCACAAAAAATGGCCGAATTTGCCGGTTATTCTCATGACCGCCTATGGTTCTCTGGAAACAACAATGGAGGCCATAAGTCTCGGCGCCTGGGATTACATCAGCAAACCATTTTCGCCGGATGATTGCCGGGCTATTGTAAAAAAAGTGTTGGAAGTTCGAGAGCTGCGTGAACGGCGCTTGAAATTTGACTTGCCGGAAGCAAGCGAAGGACCGAAATTAATCGGTTCGTCGGCGGCAATGGTAGAATTTTATAAACAGATTGCCCGTGTCGCCGATGCACCAGCCAGTGTTTTGATTGAAGGCGAAAGCGGCACCGGCAAAGAGTTAACTGCCCGGTCTTTGCATAATATGTCTTCCCGCCGCGATAAAAAGTTTGTTGTTGTTCACTGTGGAGCTATTCCCGATAATCTATTGGAGTCCGAACTTTTTGGTTATGAAAAAGGTTCGTTTACCGGAGCTGATCATCAGCATATCGGATTATTGGAATCGGCCGAAAGCGGAACAATTTTTCTCGATGAAATCACGGAAATGTCGACAGCACTGCAGAGCAAACTCCTGCGGTTCATGCAGGATGGAGAAGTGCGAAGAATCGGCGGACTAGAAGTGCGCCACGTCGCGGTTCGCGTAGTCGCGGCCGCCAATAAAAATATTGATGAAGAAGTGAATAAGGGTAGTTTTCGCCTCGATCTCTTGTATAGATTTATTGTGCGTTTGCGTGTTCCGCCTTTGAGGGAGCACAAAGAAGATATTCCTTTGCTTTTTGAATCGTTATTGAAGAANTTCGGTTATCCCAGCGTGCGTATTTCGCCGGAGGCTATGGAACTGCTCATGGCGTATAACTGGCCGGGCAACGTGCGGGAAATGGAAAATGTTCTGCAGCAAACTTTATTGCTTTCTCCTTTTGTGGTTGTCCTGCCGGAAAATTTGCCGAAGCGTTTTGCGCAACAAAAAGAAAGTAAAGAAAATATGGCTCCGGCCGACATGAGTCCTCTGGAGGAAGCGGAAAGAGATCAAATCAGGCAAACACTGAAGGCGGCTTCCTGGAATCAATCCAAAACGGCACAGATGCTGGGAATTGACCGGAAAACCTTGCGGTTGAAAATTCGCCGTTATGGTCTGCTGGATGAAAAACTATCCGCAGGCGGAACGTCTGATCTCTTAAAATAATAGATACCAATAAGATTGTATAGTTCTTACGGATTGAGCCCCAGTTTATCCGCCACCGGCAGATAAAGAATGACAGAAGTTCCCTTGCCCGGCGGGCTTGTAATTTCCATTTTGCCGCCGTGAGTTTTGATGATATCGCGGACGATAGCCAGCCCCAATCCACGTAACCCTTCATCTTTGCGTGTGCTGAAGAACGGTTCACAAGCCTTATCAATCATATCCGGCGGAATTCCCACGCCAGTATCCTGAATCGTAATCGCCACCACTCGATTTTGTTCAACACTTTCCGCCGATATCGTTATTTTTCCCCCTTTCGGCATGGCCTCCAGAGAATTTTGAATGATATTCAAAAGCGCGGTCTGGATTCGGTATCGATCGACATATAAAGATTTGGTTGTATTATCGATATAAACGCCGACTACAACATTTTTTTGCTGTGTCAGGGGTTCGACCAGCGGCAACGTTTCATTTAAAATATTTTGAAGAGTAAGCACTTCAAAATGAGGATCGGGTAAGCGCGTGGCCTTGCGAACATTTTGGATGACATTGTCCAGACGCTGGGTTTGCTGAACAATCAATTCCAGTTTATGGACTACATCCGGCGGCCAGCCTTCTCTCTCCAACAGAAGCTTTGCCAGACCTCCGATAGAATGCAGCGGCGTGCCCAAATCATGGGCAAGATTAGCCGTTAAATGTCCCAGGGCCGTCAACTGTTTGAGATCATCAACCTGTTTTTGCAACTGAACTACTTTAAGAGTTTCTTCGCGAACGCGGTCTTCCAAATGCCGGGTCAAGTCAGAATTTCTGGCCATAACCTGCTGAATTTCATCGGCCATCAGGTTGAAGTGCAAGGCAAGTTGTCCCCATTCGTCCTTACGAGCGATAGGAATGCGCTTAATATATTGTTCTTTTTGGGATTCATCAATTGTCGAAATGATAAGATTGAGCGGTCCGCCGATAAGCCAGCGGTAACTTAATCCTATTAATAAAAAAATGAACAGTAATAATCCGGCGCTGCTAAATATTAATAATTTCTCAGCTCGATTCAGGATTTCAACATTAGCCCGTGAAAACCCGATAATGCCGACTACAATGTGTGAATCTTTTGTCTCTCCTGCAAAAGGGTATAGCAGACCCAATGCCGGACCGCTTTCCGTCTCCATTTTAGCATAACGGGATTTACCCTTTTCGCTGGCCAAAGCAACAATGTCATCAGGCCATTCATATTGAACTCGGCTGGCACCCGCCACGTAATCAACATTATTGTGGCTGGCGTTAAAGATGTCAATTCGGGCGATACGAATATCTGATTGCACGTGGTCCTTAAGGGCGGAATCCAGCGTGGAAAGGCCGCGTTTAGTCGGGAAATGTTGATAAAAGGTGCTGACTGTTTCCGCCACACCTTCCAGTCTTTTTACCTGCTGCCCTACGAGAATTCTATCCAGGGCAGTCAATTGGATTATGCCCCAGATGGCCATGGTTATAGCCAAACCGGCACCGGTAAGTACAACCAGCCTTACCCGTACTGTCAGATTATCATTGTAAGCAATTACTTTGGCGATTATTTTTTTGAACATGATAAATGAATATAGCAGAAAGGGGAAAAATAAACCATAACCAGGCAAAAAAAGAAGGGACAGGTTTTCCTGCCCCTTCTTCACATCACATAAAGTTGTGATAGACTTATTCTGCTGCAGGCTCAGCTGCTTTCTCGTCTGCTGCGGCTTTCTTAGCTGCGGCTTTCTTAGCTGCTTTGGCTTTCTTAGCTGCTGCTTTCTTAGCTGCTACTTTCTTAACTGCTTTGGTTTTCTTTGCATCAACCTTTACAGCGGCCTCATCCTTTACATCAGCAGCCTTTACAGCGGCATCAGACTTTACATCAGCAGCCTTTACAGCGGCATCAGACTTTACATCAGCAGCTTTTGTGGCAGCTTTATCAGCTGCTTTATCAGCCGCCATTACTGTCATGGAAAATGCGAAAACCAATGCGACAACAAACAATACTAAACGTTTCATCTTAAATCCTCCTTCTAAATTTGTTTTAATTTAATACCACCCTCATAAATATTTAAGGGACTCCAAACTAATTACTGTAAATATTCAATCACTTCTACTTTTCCCCAAACAAGTCTTTACTTCTTTTTCTGGGTGTGGCTTTTACTACTCGTGAGGCCAATAATTGGCCATCTTTTTCAATATACGCAATTTTAACGGAATCATTCACAGCGACATTTTCCGTTGGTTTATCTAAAACAAATTCCATAGTTTCCGCGTTGCCCTTTACGGTGCGCTCTATCTTAATTGAGCTATCCGATATTTCGATGACTTTTCCTGTTGCATTCATTTTTGCCGATTTAACAACATGTGTTTTTGCCGGATCAACCTTGGGTGTAACAGTTGCGGGCTTGTCAGCAGCAAACGACAGAGCCGACAAAAGAAAAGCAACGCTAACTATGTACACCAAAGATCTCTTCATTGCGATCAACCTCCGTAATATTTCTGACATCCCATAAAGCAACTTGTGTGCCACACAGGTCATTCAGTATAAATAAGTGTATATTGTTGAAATAATTAGCATAATTATTTTCAGAAAAATATTGGAAACTAATTTCAATAAATAAGTGGGGAATAATTCCCCAGATGCTGGAGATTTATTCAACAGTCACAGCACTAAAAAAGAGTGTTTTAATACCATTTCTAAATCAAAGATGGAGACCTTTGCAAAACTCCTCTAATCGTCATACCGGCAAAAGCCGGTATCCAGGAAACACTTAATAATATCGGATTCCGGTCTTCGAGACTGTGTCG
>JGI24129J20441_1000769_pt1 | contig 10120 bp, 6 predicted proteins | sample BarGraNGADG00211_FD_20441 | JGI IMG/M metagenome (IMG submission 20441) | reverse complement strand
TCAGGGATAAACAGGGAAATCTAGGATATAAGCGAGTTTGCGCTGATGGGCCGGTGTTTGATATTCGGCAAATCGTCTGGGAATAATTGTGAATAAAAAGAAATTCAAAACAAATGTAAATCTGGCCGTAGATATCGGGTCTCTGAAAATAAAAAATCCGGTTATGACGGCGTCGGGAACATTCGGCTATGGAGAAGAATATGCTGATTACGTTGATTTAAACCGGTTGGGCGCTATTGTTGTTAAAGGCCTGTCGCTTAAGCCGCGTTTGGGAAATCCACCGCCACGCATTATGGAAACGGCCAGCGGCATGCTCAATGCCGTAGGCTTACAGAATATCGGCGTTGATGTATTCATAGAAGAGAAGCTTCCTTTTTTGCAAAAGCATGATGTGGCGGTCATTGCTAACATCTATGGTGAATCATATTTGGAATATCAAAAAGTAGCCAGAAAGCTCAGCTCCGTAAAGGGCGTGCATGCGCTGGAAGTAAATGTTTCTTGTCCAAATGTCAAAAAGGGTGGTCTTAGTTTTGGTGCTGATCCCAAAGCTGCCGCAGAGGTTACTCGCCGGGTAAAGGGTGAGACAAATCTTCCGGTCATTGTCAAGCTTACTCCCAATGTGACGGATATCGCGGCAATCGCGCAGGCAGTGGAAAAAGCCGGAGCTGATGCCGTGTCGCTGATTAATACATTGGCCGGTATGTCTGTCGATTTAAAAACAAGAATGTCGCATTTGAAAAATATCACCGGAGGCTTGTCCGGCCCGGCAATCAAACCGGTAGCGCTGCGGATGGTCTGGCAAGTCGTCAAAAGAGTTTCCATCCCTGTCATTGGCATCGGCGGTATAATGAACGCTGAAGATGCCCTCGAATTTTTAATTCTGGGCGCTAAAGCAGTGCAAATCGGCACGGCCAACTTCATCAATCCCCGGGCCACACTCAATATAATTGACGGGATACAAAATTATCTGATTGATAATAAGATAGAAGATATTAATGAAATAATCGGTACCTTTAAGTCATGAACCAATGTCCAAGAGAACTGAAAAGTTACGATCATGGGGATAAAGAGTGAGGAAATAACAGGTGGCATTTATTTAATCGGCGGTCCCAATATTACTTCCTCCGATGACGCGGCAATTTACCTGATTGATTTTGCAGGCGTGCTCGTTTTGATCGATGCGGGAGCGGGTAGAAGCGCTCTTCAAATTGTTCGGAACATTGAAATGCTAGGGTTAAATCCCGCCAACATTTCACATCTAATTTTAACTCACTGTCATATCGATCATATTGGTTCCGCGCCTTTCTTTAATGAGCGCTATGGCACGAAAATATTAATTCATGAACTGGATGCAAAGGCTGTTGAAACTAGTGATTCTCTCAAAACGGCTGCTAACTGGTATGGCACAACTTTTCCGCCGACAAAAGTTGACAGGAAGCTCTCCGGTTCACACGAAATCTTAAAATTCGGTTCGGAAGAATTACACTGTCTGCATACCCCAGGGCACACGCCCGGCTCTATTGCTGTGTATTTGGACAGAGATGGAAAACGTGTTCTTTTCGGTCAGGATATCCATGGACCGTTTAACGCTGCTTTTGGTTCCGATATTGAAGCCTGGAAAAAATCAATGCAGATATTGCTTGCTCTTAATGCCGATATCCTCTGCGAAGGCCACTTCGGCATCTATCAGCCCAAAGATCGCGTGCGCGATTATATCGAGCGTTATCTGGAAGAATACGAATAATTAAATTGTATTCTCAATTTCTTTGATTAATTGGTTAAGCTTTTTGGTGGAGACAGGGTAGGGCGTTTTTAGTTCCTGAGCAAAAAGAGAGACCTTATATTCTTCGATCATCCAGAATAATTCTTCAATCATCTTCTTTTTCTCTTCCGAATAATCCACTAAAATATCGTCCTTAAACCGGCTGAGTTCCTGGATTCCGGTACGCAATGGTATAAAGTCGTTTGTGGTTGGTGTAAGCATTTGCTGAAGCTGCTGGGAATAAATCATTATTTCCTGCATTTTATTTTGCGCGCCGGCGAGATTGAGGCTTCCTCGCTCAGCCCGCAGAGCAATGGCTTTGCTATAGCGCGGTAAATCCTTCATGCGGTCAAATGTATAATACTCGGGGAAATTAATAGGCACAAGGCTGCCAAGCTCTGCCTGGATGTCCTTGAGGAATTCCAACACAGGACTATTGCCGGTATTCTTCATCATGAGCTTGCGCACGAAAGCATGAGTATCAGCAAAGGCTTTCAATATCGGCGTTATGGTATCAAACACATGCTGACCGTATTGCAGGATTTTAGAATTAAGAGAATTGGCGTGTTGAATAAAATCTTCCTGCTTACGCCATGGTTTTAAAAATAAATCTTTTTTAACTCTGTTTGTAATCGATTGCTCCAGGTGTTTAGGATTGCCGATATTTGCGGCAATTGCTTTCATCTCGGCGTTCAGATCAACATTCTTTTTGAGTTGTTTTAGCTTATTGGCAAAATGAATGGCATAAAGAGCCGCAACGCCCTGGAGATGATTGGCCACGCTTTCTTTCTGATCGGAAAAGAGCCGGAGATTAACAGAACCATCAATTACATGCAGGGCCGGATAGGCATAACCGATAAGACCTTGTTTACCAGTGAGAGGAATCTGCTCCGGCAATTCGCCAAAATCCCAGCGGGTGATTCCTTCTTTTTCCCAATCAGAGCGGATATTATCCATCGCCGATGTATTTATTGTAGCAGCAAGTTCCTTTTGCAAAAGATTAATGTCCCGGCTATTTTTTATTTCTTCTCCCTTTTCATCAAGCACACTGTAGCGAATATTTAAGTGAGTCGGTACCTTTTCCAAAGCCCAGGTATCAAGTGCAACTGTTACTTTAAATTTATCTTGCAGCAGTTGGCTTAAGGCCTGCGGCAAAGATTTATTTAAATATGATTTCTGCTCCAGCAATAACTGAGCAATTTGGACAGGTGATGGAAGTCTTTGGCGCAGTGATTTAGGAAGCGACTTCAATAAGTGAACGGCCTTTTCCTGCGATAATGATGGCAGGTAGCGGTCGATATTTTCTGCGGCAGCCTTGGAAATAAAACCCAGTGGAACATTTACAGTCACACCGTCATCACTTTTACCGGGCTCAAAACGATAACGGCAGGCAAAAGCAGCTTCCCCGATTTTTATTTGATCGGGATATTGAGATATTTCTTCAGGATCAGGTTCATTGGCAATCAAATCCTCTTCCCGGAAACGCAGAAATTCATCGCTGCCTTTTTCTTTAATGAGACTCAGTAAAGACCGGATATCGGAAACCACCGGCAGCCTTTGTTCGTAAAGACGGGCGATTGTTTCTTCATCAACAACCAGACCGCGTTTACGCAATTTTTCTTCAATGGTCTTTACTTGATTCCATAATGATAAGTTATGTTCCAAAAAAGGAATCTTGCGGGGAACTTCTCCAGTGAGGAGGGCTTCCCGGATAAATATTGATTTGGCTTCCTCAGCATTAATTCTTTCATAAGCAACAGGTCTTTGTTCAACAATGGTCAAACCAAAAAGTGTTACTTTTTCCATAGCGACAACTTGCCCTCGATTTTTCTCCCAATGGGCGGCAGCGTAAGTATAGCGGCAATTGTCAAAGCCTAGTTCCTCCAGCCACTCACTTTTAATATTGGCAACATTGCGGGCAAAGACTCGTGAGGTCATACTTATTTCTGCCGCCACAATCCAACTGCCGGCGCGATTAAATAAGCCGGAACCGGGGTAAATCATCACAGCTCTGCTCTTGGCCGCATTGTAAAAGTTTTTTTCCTTTTTTTGGGCAATATTGGAAAGATAACCACTGAGAATGCAGCGATGAATTTTATCGGCAATTTCCTGATCTATTTCAATCTTGATGTGTTTTTTACTTTTTGCCGGTTTGTTTTTGCCATCGATAATGTCCAGTATTTGATGATAGATATCACGCCATTCAATCATCCTTCTATAAGAAAGAAAATGATCGCGGCAGAATTTTCTCAGTTTACTTTGTGTCGGCAAACTCTCCAACGATCCATGATAGCGATTCCAGATGTGGAGATAAGTTAAGAAGTCTGATTCGGGATGCGCAAAGAGAGCATGAGCTATTGAGGCCTGATCAGTTTTGTCATAAGGCCGTTCGCGCGGGTCCTGAATACTTAACACGGCGGCAATGACAGCAATCTCGTTTATGCATGCTTCTTTCTGCGCTGCGATCAGCATCCGGGAAACTCTGGGATCAAGAGGGAACTGAGCCATCGTCAGGCCAACAGGAGTCAGTTTATAATGATCTGCTTCTTCGAAACTTTCATCTTTGGTCAGAGCTCCTAAATCACGCAAAATATCGATACCGTCGCGGATGCTTTTTGGTTGAGGCCGGTCGACAAAAGGGAAGGAAGTGACAGCGCCGAGATTGAGGGAAAGCATCCGCAGGATAACGCCGGCCAGATTGGAACGCATTATCTCCGGCGGTGTGTAAAGAGGCTTTGAAGAGAAATCTTCCTGTGAATAGAGCCTGATACAAATGCCGTTTTGCACACGGCCGCAACGTCCTTTTCTTTGTTCCGCGCTGCTGCGTGAAATTGGTTTTATCGGCAGGCCTGTGGTCTGGCTGCGGGGATTATATTCCAATATTCGCGCCAACCCGGCGTCAATCACATATTTGATTCCGGGGATTGTTAGTGATGTTTCCGCGATATTTGTGGCCACAATGATTTTTTGCTGACGGGCATCGGCAAAAATTAATCTTTGCTGACTACCGGAAAGCCTTGCGTATAAAGGCAGAATCAGGCCGGAGCATTTCTTAGCTAAAAGCTCACAGGTTTCCCGAATATCCTGTTCTGTGGGCATAAAAATCAAAATATCTTCATAACGTCTTTCCTGCTGTAAATTCTCCACACAGGCAACGGCTTCATCAATATAAGTTATTTCGCCTTTTTCTTCTTTGACCGGATCAACAGGCTGATAGCGAACTTCCACCGGATACATCCGGCCGGAAACTTTGATTACCGGCGCATTATTAAAAGCCTCAGAAAATTTTGCCGTATCAATCGTTGCTGAAGTGATGATTAACTTTAAATCTTTTCTTTTGGCCAGGATTGTCCGCAAATAACCTAAAATAAAATCGATGTTCAGGCTGCGTTCATGAGCTTCATCCACGATAATGGTATCGTAGGCCAGCAAATTACGGTCTTTAACTGTTTCCGCAAGCAGAATGCCATCGGTCATAACTTTGATCAGCGGCTCAGTTGAGCTTTTTTCTTCAAAGCGGATTTTATAGGCGATAGATTTACCGCACTCTTCACCAAGTTCCGCCGCAATGCGCTGGGCAATACTGATGGCGGCAATACGCCGGGGTTGGGTAAGGCCGATAACTCCCCGCAGACCGCAACCGGCATCAAGACACATTTTGGGAATTTGCGTTGTCTTTCCCGACCCGGTTTCACCGGTAATAATGATGACTTGATTGTTTTTAATGCCATCAATAATTTCCTGCTTCTTTACTAATATAGGCAAGTCTTGAGGATATTTGAGTGGGGGGATACTTCGTGCCCGCTGATGATAACGCTTGTTGGAAAGAGTTAAGATTCTTTTCAGCCTATTCAATTTTTTGAAAGAAGTGGTTACATCTTTAAATTTATTTTGTTCAATGTCTTTCAGCTCGCGGATAATATTGTAATAATCCGCAATCATTGCATGATCAAGGTTTTGTTTAATTTGCCGAATATATTGAATAGTACTGGACAATTCTTTTCTCCAGAAGAATTATAATAAATTGTTTTATTTCCGCAGACTATTTTTAATATTTATGGCTATCTCCCTTACTCTTTGCATGACTTCAGATTCATCAATTGTCAATAATTTACGATTTTCCATAACGACTTTTCCGTTGATCAATACAGTATCGATATCAGAGGGAAGCTAACGCCGCCAGCCGAAATCAATATTCATATCATTCGGCGCTTCCAGTTCAATATTGTTCTGTATTGTTTTTTTCTGCCCTGCGGGCACATCTAAAAGCCAGACAAATTTGGCGTGGTCTTTTTCAGTCGGTTCCGGATTTAGCTTGAAGGTCAGGTGTATTTTTTTGTTACGCGCTTGAGGCACCGGTTCTTCGATACGCAGTTTAACATCGGCATTGCTGGAATTCTTTGCCTCAATCAGCCATTGCCAGCTTCTGGTTTGTTTATCCTGAAAAGTAGTTTTTTCGCCGGATTGATCGGCTATAGTCGAGGAGGTGACGGAAATCAGCGGGCTTGTTCCGAAAAAAAGATCTCCCTCGGAACCGGCAAAGGAAAATTCGCGTTTGCCCAAAACAGCGCCGTCAATAACAAAGATAGCCTGTCCGGGAGGTATTTCGGCGGGCTGTGCCAATTTAACCTGGGCGCGGACAAAAGCCTGCGGATTTATAGCGGGACGCGCCAGAAAAAGAAATTCAGCAGGCCAGGATTCATTTTTGATTTTTAAACGCTGTCTACTGCCGGCCATAATATTCTTCTGGCCAATCGACCAGACCGAATAAGTCGTATTTCTGGTTTCAGCTGGAGCCGCCCCCAAAGCATCATCGTCAGCGAGGGCTTCTTTCTCCATTAACGGTGCGGCGGCAACATTCTTACTTCGTGATGCTTTATAAAGCTTATGAGGCTTGATAACCCATTCCGGTATTTCAGGGGGATTAACATTTATTACCGGCTGCAGCGTGGCTAAATTTAACTGCACCTGTTTCCAGTCTTCACCGGAGGATTGCCATATTTCCGCTTCCCAGGAAAAAGAAACGCTTTTATCGGCGGGCAGAGCCTCAATGCGATAAAGGGGAAGCCAGCCGCAACCGGCAAGTGAGTAGGTGTAGGAAAAAAATATTTCATTCTGGCCAGCGCCGGATGTTGTTAAAGTCATTTTCCATGCAGTTTCTTTTTTCCCGGCGGCCTGATTTAATTCTTCTTGAAGTTTTTTAAGATTTTTTTCGGTTTTTTCCAATTGAGTTTCGATGGCGAATTTTTCCTGATTATCTCTCCGGACATTTTTCCCGATGGTGTCGGCTAATTTATTGGTATCGGCAAGTGTTTTTGTTTTTGCTTTTGTTTGCGCCTGCCAGAACTTAAGCTGTGCTTCGAGCGCCTGCAACTTTGCCTGCATTTCTTTTTTCCCCGATTCCAATCCGGCAATTTGCTTACGCAGTTCAGCGATTTTCGTTTCATCCTGAACGGGGACCGGTTTTACCTGCACATCTTCAATTTTTACGCGGCTCTGCTGTGGAAGTGAAACAACAAGTGATTCCGGATCTGCCTGTGAGGGCAGAGTTACAACAGAAATACATTTCCCTTTGTCACATTTAGGATTAATTTTTGCTGTTTCCAATATTTTCGCGGAATTAGGGAAGAGAGTGACTTCCTTCACTGTCGCCATGGAACTTATAGGGAACAACAAAAATAAAACAATAATCAACTTATGGTGGATAGAGTAATTATGTAATCTCATAAATTTTCACTACCTCCTTTATTTTCGCAGGCTATTTTTTATCTTCACGGCAATTTCTCTTACCTTCTGCATAACTTCTTCTTCATTGATAGTCAACAGTTTACGATTCTCCATAACGACTTTTCCGTTGATCAATACAGTATCGATATCAGCGCCGCTTGCCGCATAAACAAGATGGGAATATTCGTTATAGAGCGGTGTTAAGTGTGGTTTATTGAGGCCGATGATAATGATATCGGCTTTTTTCCCTACTTCCAGAGATCCAGTTATCTTATCCATACCGAGAGTTCTGGCGCCTTCGATTGTGGCCATGCGCACAACTGTCTGAGCATTCATCACTGTTGGATCAAGGCGCGCGACTTTATGGAGCTTTGCCGCGGTGGACATTTCTTTGATCATATCAAGATTATTGTTGCTGGCGCAGCCATCAGTGCCCAGGCCGACGGTAATTCCTGCTTTGAGCATATCAGGTACAGGCGCCACACCGCTGGCTAGCTTCATATTACTAGCCGGATTATGGGAGATTTTGCAGCCATGATCGGCGAAAAGTTTGATATCTTCAGCAGAAAGACTGACACAATGGAACGCAATCAGCCTTTCGTTAAGATAATCAATTTCCTTAAGGAAGGAAACGGCGGGTTTACCATACCTTTGCAGCAGTTGTTCCTTTTCGGATTTATTTTCCAAAAGATGAATGCCCAATGGCACATGGTAATCATCGGCAAGTTTTTCCGCTTCGGTAAGCAGGGCAGGGGAACAGGTGTAAAGCGAATGCGGCTCAACAATTATGTTAATCAGCGGGTCGTTTTGCCATTTTTCGATTAACATTCGGGTATAGGCGAGGCCTTCTTCCGGTGTTTTAAAGTTAGGCGAGGGGAAATCAAAAAGAACTTCGCCAACAAGACAGCGCATCCCGGCATGTTTGGCCGCGCGAGCAGTTTCATCTTCAAAGATATACATATCGCAAAAAGTGGTTGTTCCTGATTTGATCATTTCGGCGTTAGCAAGTAGCGATCCCCAGTAGGCGAGATCTTTATTCACGTTTTTGGCTTCGGCAGGAAAAATATAGTTGTTGAGCCAATCCAGCAGTTCAAGATCATCGGCGATGCCGCGAAAGCAAGTCATGGCTGCATGCGTATGGCAATTGATGAAACCGGGCATGATCAGAGAGTCCTTCGCATTAATCGTTTTGCGGGCTTGGTATTGCCTTGCTATGTTTTCAGCCTGATCAATGGCGATAATATTGCCTTCATTTATGGCAATAGCGGCTTTATCGAGGCATGTATTCTTCGAATCAATAAGCAGTGCTTTTCCACCGATAATAATGAGATCAATATCTTGCATGTGCTATTTCCTTTTTTTGATGCCATTTCGCTTTCAAAGGATAACGAGGCGGCAAGGAGGAGGCTCCGCAAGCGTATTATTAATACGTTGAGGAAGCTGACGACGCTGCCAACAAAGTTAGCCAAAGAAAGCGAATTGGTATTAGATTGCCTTGCATAGCATAGATGTAATCCATACTTCAAGTCACAATAAACTTTTCTTTTCAGCTATTAAGCTGTTGTAAAAAAAGACAGATATCAAATCCTTGACACCACAAGTTAAAAATAATATAAGCCGCACAGTTTCTTCCCGAAGTTAAATCTTAGCCTGGGTGGCGGAACTGGTAGACGCAAGGGACTTAAAATCCCTCGGTCCTTGAGGCTGTGCGGGTTCAATTCCCGCCCTAGGCACCAAATTAAATCAAGGACTTACGTGGTTGATGCTGACAGGTAAGCCCTTTTGCTATTTCCGTTAATGCTGATTCCCTCCCCACTTTTTGAAAAATCATATCTTTATTGTTGGAAAGAAGCGGATGCCATTTTATGGCTTTCCGTGTTCTTCATGCCACGTCACAAAGACGCACACCAAAAGGGGGATGGCTAGGAAAACAGGAACCAGTATGTTGAAAAATGTTGAATTAAACATAATTCTTTAGGGGGTGACTAATTACACATGAAGGACAAAGTTTCTGTGGAAATCAGGGAAATCCAATCTTGAGCAAAGTTGCCGCGCGCCCGGAGCAATGCTTAACCTGACGGAGTTCAGCGCGCGTTGGGATTTGCTTTTTGCATGTAAGGAAACAATATTTTATCAATAATAATATGTTAACAAATTAACAATAATATATGTTGACATTTCTGTTTATTATGATTAGTCTATTATAAATTCCACCCAAGGAGGGGCGATGAGTAAATCCAAGTCATCACAATTGAGTCCAAAATCGAACTGGAAACTATTCGGGGGCAGAATACCGCCTGAACTTGCCAAGTCGGTTCGTATCCTCTCCATAAAGGAAGATATATCTGTTCAAGATTTGATGATCGAGGCCTTGGCGGATGTGCTGATGAAGCACGGAGAGAAAGCACCGAAAAAATAGGGATAACGTTTAAAGCTTATCGGATTTTTATTGAATAATGACCAAGGAGGGCATGTCAATGACTGATTATATAAAAAAAGCTTCTGAAGGCGATTATGAAGATTATATTGAATTCTTAACTCCTTTAGTTGAGGATGAAATAGATAATAAAAAGATTCCATTGCGTGAAGCTGCCGAAGCAATAGTTTCAGAAGCGTTTTATCAACTGAGAG
>JGI24129J20441_1000768_pt1 | contig 10121 bp, 12 predicted proteins | sample BarGraNGADG00211_FD_20441 | JGI IMG/M metagenome (IMG submission 20441) | reverse complement strand
GATGGCGACCAGGACGATGTCACGACGGGCCGAGGCGGGGTCGGCGGTCCACTGGATGCGCCAGTCGTAGGTCTTGCGCTCGATCGTCTCGACGAACGGGGTCAGTCCGGCGAGCGCGGCAATCAGGGCAGCCGCGACGCCAAGGATCGCGCCGATGAGCATCTTGCGCACGGTGTGAGAAGGGTAGCACGAACGCCTGTGGGGTGCCGCCCTCCGACCCGATGTCGTGGAGCACGCAGATGTGCGAGCGAACGACATCTACGGCTCGACTGTCCAGGGATCGAACAACGTTATTCCGGTCGCCTCGAAGTCGCTGCTGTTTCGTGTCACGAGCGTGAGCCCGTGAACCGCGGCAGTGGCGGCGAAGAAGGCGTCCATCGCGCTGAGGATGCGGCCCTTCCGCTGTGCCTCGGCACACAGTGTGCCCCACCGGTGGGCCACGTCGCGCGTGACATCAAGGATGCGGCCTTCGAACCGCGTGAGCACGTCGCCGGCCAGCCACGTGTTCAGCCTGTCCCGTTTCGGACCAGCAGCCAGCAGATCGATTCCTCGCTGCAGTTCAGCGATGGTGATCACACTGAGGAACACGCGATCCTCGTCGGCGTCGGCCAACCACCGAACGACGCCAGGTTCCGGGTGGGGTTTCGCCCACTCGGACACCACGTTGGTGTCGAGCAGATAGTTCACAGGCCGATGTCCCGTGGCCGGTCCTTGGATCGCCGGATCTTGACGTTCGAACCACGAAGGGGAGACGCTGCGAAGAACTCCGCGAGATTGCCTGTGCGCTTCGCTTTTCGGTCCCACTCTTCGGTCGAGACGAGCACGGCCGTAGGGCGACCATAGCGCGTGATGAACTGTGGGCCCGATTCGATGGCCCGATCGATCACCTCGCTCAGCCGGGCTTTGGCGTCAGCGAGGGGCCAGGCGGCGGACGGGCGTGGCGTCATGTCGTGTCCTCCGGGTAATAGTCAACATAGTCAATATGACTATAACAGGATTCTCGTGTGTGCGCGAGTCAACCAGGCTCCCGATGTCGCTGCCGCCGCTGTGCCGGATCGTCCGCTCCAGGCTTGTGGGAGGTGAAGGAGAAAGGCTTGGATGGAATCTACCCCGCACCGGGGCCCGCGTAGCCGCAGATCCCCATCCGCGGAGAGTTGACGATGGGCCGCTGTAGGTATTCGTCGCACTCGTGGGACTCGGCGCACGCCGCGCAGAGGAAGCCCTCTCCGTCCGGCCCGTCACACTCGAGGCATACCCATGCGGCCGGCGCTTCGCATGCCGTGCAGGCGAAGCCAGGTGCTTCATTGTGGGCCAGCACGATGGCCGACTTGCTGGGCACGGCGAACGGAAGAGGCCCGACGAGAGACAGGTCCGACACGGTCGTGCTGCCGAAGTCGTAGCGGTGTTCGAACGCAGTACCAGTCGCCAGCCGCAACTTGCCCACCTCGATGTGCATTGATTGCGCTCGCGGACGAGACGAGAAGATCGGTGGCGGCTCTGGCTGGGAGGTATGCCGGGTTGACCCGATGGCGAATTCACTCAGGTGATCGCAGCACTCGAGCCTCGTGGCGCGCAGGAGCGCGTCGACGTCGGACAGCTTGGCGTCGTGGGCGATGGCGAGGAACAGCCAATAGGCCTTGGGCCGGCCGACGACCTCGATTAGAAGGCCTGGGACCTCCGGCAACCGCCGGCTGGCCGCGCGTTTCGCCTCGGGTATCGGCTGCGTGCACACACTTAGGTGTTTCCTGACCGCCGCTCGGGTCGCTCGGTATCCGCACCGCCCGCACTCACCTCTGGTCGCTGGGATTCGCATGGACAACGCTCACCGCTGAGTACCGCCCGCCCACCGCCTGTACGCCTCAATCCATTCGACGCCGTCCGGCGCCGGGTCCGGGAATGGAAGATCGAGAATCGAGACACGCTGACGATAACCCGCGCGGCTGCAAACGGCAACGATGCGTCCATCGACAGTCAGTTCGACGCGCTCGACGACCACCTCGACTCCGAGAATCTCGGTCGCAAAGGGCAGTGCCAGATGGTCCTCGAGCATGCAGTGGAACGCACTCGCCCTCTCGTCCTCGCCGTAGGCATCGACAAGAGCCTCCTCAATCAGTTCGTCGAGCCTGGCCGTTGATGCGGGCTTCGGCCGTTTCGTGTTGCCCCGTGCCGTCTTGGACGTTCGCGCCATCCTTGTTCTCCCTGGTCGACGGCCTACACGTGCCGCAATCAGTTCACACCCCAAGCCCTGCACGGAACCAGCGAAACGCGCCGCCAATGGGATGGAGGCTCTCGCCCTCTGCGGTGCGCCAATCGACTTCCGCCGCAATCATACTTCCGGTTGAGAGCAATGAGTGCAATTCGGGACGTGGTCCGCATTGATCCTGAACTCCTCGGCGGGACGCCCGTCTTCGTCGGCACGCGGGTTCCCGTCAGGTCGCTTTTCGACTACCTCGCGGCCGGCGACACGCTCGACGAGTTTCTTCGGCAGTTTCCATCTGTGACGCGCGAGCAAGCCATCGCTGTGCTCGCACTGGCCCGCGACGCAATGCTCACCCGGACCCATGGTACTTGACGAGAACGTCGTCTTGCCGCCGCAGGGCGCCTGCCTGCTCGCCCGGCAACTCGACGTGCCAACACCGGCCGGTTCGTCAGTCCTGTCGAGCCTTCAAACGCTGGGTGTATAATCCGCGTTGGCGAGAGAAGGCGTCGAGGGCGCGGTGTCGAAGAGCAAGAACAAGAACAAACAGCCGTAGCGCCGGGCTCCATCCATTCCGGACTAGAGGGCGTTGGGTGAAATCCAAACTATCGACACTGGCACTTGCGCTGCTCCTATGGTCGGCCGTGACTGCAGTTGCTCAACCCGGCACACTCTATCTCGGCCGACTGGATCCTGCGGCGCTCGCGACTGGGACCATGGGCGGCGTCCGACTGGAGCGAGTCGAGCACGGCAAGTTGCCGGTCCTACCTGCCTCGTTTTCCCGGGCCTCATCCGTCTACACCGATGAAATCGAGTGGAGTGCAGCAGGTCGTGACGGCAAGATCAGAGTCGTCGTAGCGGAAGCTGTGTCCGGAAAATGGTTCGCCTGTGCCGACCTGGATGGCGATTCCAAGTACCAGATCGAAGAATGCGGATACTTCGTTCCAGGGAAGCAGGAGGACTCGTCCGACCCGGAAGTTCGGTTCTCGGTCCCGTCTCGCGTCGGTCCGTTTCGGCGTCTCCCGCTCGTGCTGATGCTGCCAGCGGTTGGTGACGCTGGTAAGGATGCGGGCTATCCCAAACTGACGTACACGAGTTGGGTGTACGCCCGTGGCGCTGTCGACATCGCTGGACAACGGACGCTCATCACGATGGGCGTGAGTCTGTCAAAGGGCGGTCTCGTAGATCCTCGCAATACCAGGGTCGGCCTGGACGGGAACGGAAATGGGAAGATCGACGGAAACGGGCCACCACTCGAATCCAGTGTGGCGGAGAACGAAGACCTCGTTTTCAAGGTCGGCAACCGTTACGTCACTGTCAAATCGGTTGACCCGGCCACAGGCGATGTCGTCGTCGAGGAACGTTCAGCGTCCGATTACATAACGATCGACCGCGTCATCGGCGGGACGATACCGAACTTCACATTTACCGATTTCGACGGCAGAGAGCCCAAGCTCTCCGATTTCGCGGGCAAGTATGTTCTGCTCGACTTCTGGGGGACGTGGTGCGGCCCGTGTCTTCGGGAAATCCCATTTCTGAAAGCCGCCTACGAGAAACTGCATGAGCGTGGATTCGAGATCATCGGAATCGATTTCGAGATCGAGGACGACTCTCCTGCGGGTCTTGCAGCTTCCCTGGAGAAAGCAAGGAAACTCGTTGCGTCGCTCGGGGTATCCTGGCCCCAGGCCACTCCCGCTAGCACCAACGACCTCACGCGCAGACGGTTTCGCGTGAAAGGGTTCCCGACGAATCTACTGGTCGGTCCCGACCTCACGCTACGTTCGGTAGGAGCCAACCAGAGTCTCCGTGGAGAGAACCTCTTGTCGACTCTCGAAGCGATGGTTCCTCAGAAGTAGCGAGCCGGCGGGCCCCCGCGCGCTTCCCAGCGCCCAATCCCACCCGAAACCGACCGAGATCCCCCGACCGAGAATTGCCGGACCGCAAGCGCCCGAACATACTTGCGGCCGGAGGCCGCCTGCACACGGTAAAGGGGCAGGGCCGGCGACGGGACACGACCATGTGGGACAGGTACGACCCGAGAGACTCCGAAGATCGGGACCGTGGCGGTTCCCTGGGACCACCCTCGCGGGAGCCGCGGCGGTGGGAGCGACCGAGATCAGGCCCGCGCGTTCAGCGCAGCGCCGGCTCAACAGCGTCGGGCGGCGATCACACAACCTGCTGTCGAGCCCTAGTCCTACTCGCTCCGAAGCAGTTCAACTGGGTCAATCGCAGCTGCCCGCCGAGCTGACACGAAAGTGGTCACGGACGCGACCGACACCATCAGGACGCCGACAGCTATCCACGTCTTTGGGTCGAATGGGCTGACGCCGTACAGGAGCGGCCTCAAAACGGAGGCGGCAATCGCAGAGCCGATGAAGCCCGCTCCGGCTCCGAGCAGAACGGTCCCAACGCCATCCCGCATCAGGAGGCCGACAGCCTGACCGGGCGCCGCGCCAAACGCCGCGCGGATCGCCAATTCCCGTCGACGTTCGGCAACACTGCGCACGGTCAGCGCAAACAGGCCGACGAGGGCGATGACGAGGCCGATCGCGGCGAACGCCAGCGCTGGCACCAACCTGGCGCGCCGATCGGCGATCGAGGACGCGACCTCCTCCCTCATCGTGCGGATTTCCGTCACCGCGAGTCTGGGCTCCACCGAGCGGATGGCGGACCTGACTTGACCGGCAATCAGGAGCGGGTCGTCGATGGTGGTTCTGACGATCAGCCGCGATACGCCCGACGGCAGAAGCGCCCACGGCACGTAAATGGCAGGGCCGAGAGGAGCATCGAGGCCAGCGTACTTCACGTCAGCCACGATGCCGACAACCCTGGGCCTCGCCTTGATGCCTAGCCCGCGTGGAAGCCGAAACCCAAGATCGCCGACGCGCACATCCGCGATTCGCGCCGCCTCCTCGCTGAACACCACTGTCGGTTCTCCCTGGTCCCCGTCTCCTTCCTCGAACTCCCGCCCCTTCAGCAGACGGATACCCAGGGTTTGGAAGTAACCGGGCGTCACGGATGCGAAGCTGAAGGTGTGGAATCCGCGGCCGGACGAGGCGAAGGTGATGCCGATCTTGAATGGCGACACTCGCGGGGGCAGGTTGCTGGCAACGGAGGCGCGGGCGACGCCGGGTATGGCCGAAACCCTCGTGAGGACTTCGGCCACCTGACGTCGTCCCTCGACGCCGTCACTTCCTGGGATGTCGCTCAGAGGGAGCGTCATGGTAAGGGCGCGATCGGGTTTGAAACCAGCGTCTTGCTGCAGAAGGACGACTACGGTTCGGGCTAGGAGCCCGGCCGTCGTCAAGAGAACGACGGACAGCGCAACCTGCGCGGCGACCAGCAGCCGCCGCGATCGTCGTCCCGTGTGGGTGGCCCTTGACGACGACCGCCCGAGCGCAGCGGCAAGGTTGCTCCGCACTGCAAACAGCGCCGGCGCGGCACCGCAAAGCAGGGTGATCGCCACACAGACGAGAGCGCTTCCAGCCAGGACCGCGGCGTCGACCCGGACAGTCTCCAATCTGGGGAGCAGACCGCCGGCGACGCTGATGAACAACCGCACCAGTGAAGCGCTCAACACCACGCCCGCGACAGAACCGGCGATCGCCACGAGGCCGCTCTCGACGAGCGCGGCTCGCACCAGGCGCGCTGGCGATGCGCCGAGAGCCAGGCGAATCGCCAGGTCGCCGTGGCGCAGCATCGCACGCCCGACAAGAAGAGACGCGACGTTCGCACACGCGACCAGAAGAACGAGCACCGACGAGACGACGAACGCCACGAGCAGAGGCTGCACGTGGCCCAACAGTCGTTCGCCGATCAACATCACCTCTGGATCGCCGGTCGCGCCGCCCGCGGCGGACACCTCCTTGGCGACGCGAACCGCATCCTCGCGCAACTGGGCCAACGTGACGCCGGGCTTCATGCGGGCGACCAGACGAAAGTAGACCGCCTGGTCACGTGTGCTCCACGGCGTGGCTTTCGCAGTCGAGTTCGCAGGGATCCACGCGCGCACGTCATCGGACGGAAATGCGAACGCAGCCGGCAAGATGGCCGCCACCTCGTATTCCCTCTGCCCGATGCCCAACGCTGGCCGCTCACCGGACCGGTCGAGACGCTGGCTGACGGCCGCGTAGTCTTTCTCGCACCAACCCGCATCGAGGCGGCCTTGAACGGCTGGGACTCCCAGCACTCGAAAGAAGTCATCCGTGACCAGCGCCGTCCTGATGAGACGCGGCCGACCGTCGCCCCGCAACGTCAGATCAACGCTCGTGTACCCAGCCACAGACTCCACCGTACGGAGACGCGAGCGCCACTGTTCGACGTCCTCGAGCGCCAGCCCATACTCGGTCCCTTGGTAGACGGACGTGAGGACGACGACACGTTCCGGTTCGGGGTATGGCAGGGCGCGATAGAGGATGCCATAGGCGACTGCGCCGACCGACGTGTTCACGCTCACGCCGAGGGCCAGCGTGATCACAGTCGCGAGAGCGAATCCCGGGGCCTTGCGCAAGCCACGAAGCGCGATGCGGATGTCACCAGCCAAGCCCGAGAGCCGCATGGTCCCCCTCCCTAACGCAGCGAACGGATGGAAAGAGCGACGCCTTCCGGATCGGCAAACGATGCCACAGACTGTCGGCCGAGACAAGCGGGATCGACCAGGGGGGCGCACGTCAGCAGAGTGAGGCGATGGCTCTGCGCCAAGAATCTCATGCTTGTATTACAGGCGAGAACGCTGTAATATATAAAACATGAAACATTCCTCGGCGCCCGCCTCCGCGATTCGTGCCCGCTTGACGTCCCAGCTCGCCGACCCGATCCCGATGCGCCGCGGGTCCGTCACGGCGCGCTTCGTGAAGTGCTCGCGACCGGGCTGCCCCTGCGCGCATGACCCCGACGCGCGCCACGGGCCCTACGTGAGCCTCACCCGGTCCGTGGCCGGGACCACGCGCACGCGACTCATCGCCCCCGATCTGGCCGACACCGTGCGGCGGCAGATCGAGGCCGGCCGTCAGTTCCGTGATGCGACCGAGCTGTACTGGGTCGCCTGCGAGCGCGTGGCGGACGCGGAGATCGAGCGCCTGGCCAAGACCGCCGCCCCCGAGGGCGAAAAAGGGGGCTCGGTGCGACGCTCCAGGCGGAGGTTGCGCGGGAAATCACGGGCCTCGTAGGCGCCGGGGCCGTCGACGGGTGGGACTTCGAGGCGATCGAGACGGCGGCCCGGCGCCAGGCGCTCGCCGTGGCCGCGCGCGCGGTGGCGCAGCGGCTCAACGCCGACACGTCGGACCACCTCGGCCCGGCGGTGCCCTGCCCGCAGTGCGGCGAGCCCGCCCGGTACGCGGGCCGCCGCCGCAAGACGTTCGAGAGCGTGCTGGGCCCCCTGGCCCTGGACCGCGCCTATTACCACTGCGCCTCGTGCGACGCGGGCGCCTGCCCGCGCGACCGCACGCTCGGCCTGGAGGGGACGTCGCTGTCGCCGGCCGTCACGCGCATGGTCGGCACCGTGGGCGCGATGGTCAGCTTCGCCGAGGGCCACGACCTCCTGCACGAACTGGCGGGCGTGGACGTGCCGACCACGCACGTCGAGCGGGCGGCCGAGGCGCTGGGGCGCGAGATCGCCGTCGACGAGCAGCGCGTGATCGCGCCCGATCCACCCTCGGCACCGACGATGTATCTGGGGGTGGACGGCACCGGCATCCCGATGCGAGCCGCCGAGCTCGCGGGCCGGGCCGGCAAGCAACCCGATGGATCGGCCAAGACGCGCGAGGTCAAACTGGTTACCGTCTGGACCGCCGAAGGACGCGACGCCGAGGGCATCCCGGTCCGCGACCGCGGCTCGGTGACCTACTCGGCGGCCCTCGAGAGCGCCGCCAGCCCCAACGCGGTCGACGCGCTGTCCGCGTTCGCCCAGCGCGTGGACCGTGAGGCGCAGCGCCGCGGCTTCGACCAGGCCCCGCGGCGCGTCGTGCTCGGCGACGGCGCGGCGTGGATCTGGAACCTCGCCGACGACCTGTTTCCGGGCGCCCGCCAGATTGTCGATCTCTTCCACGCCAAGCAGCATCTCTCCGACGTCGGGAAGGCGATCTACGGCGCGGGCACCGACCTCGCCCGGCAGTGGGCCCGCCTCCGCCACGACGAGCTCGACGCGGGGCAGCTGCGCGCCCTGTGCGAGGCGCTGCACCGGCACGCGCCCACGCACCCCGAGGCGCGCCGGTGCCGGGAGTACGTGACCCACCACCGGGCCCGCATGCGCTATCCGGCCTTCCGCGCCCAGGGCCTCTGCGTCTCCTCCGGGGTCGTCGAAGCGGGCTGCAAGGTCGCCATCGGCACCCGACTCAAACGCACCGGCATGCACTGGACCGTCGCCGGCGCCGACGCCATCATCGCCCTGCGCTGCTGCCGCCTGAGTGGGAGATTCGAGGACTTCTGGGAACGGCGCTCAGCCACGGCGCGGGGGGAGGCCGCCTGACCTCCACCTCACAAATCTGACGTGCGCCCCGACCAGGGACCCNACACCACCCACAGGCTCCCAACGCTACCCGACCGAGCATTGCTGCTTCCCGATCAGCCGAACATACTTGTGGCCAGACGAACCTCCTTTCCACAGCAATCGCCGAGGGATCGGACCCGAGTATGTGGGACAGGTACGACCCAAGAGACTCAGAAGACCGCGACCGCGGTGGTTCGTGGGACCGGCCTCGTGGGAGCCGTGCCGGTCGCAGCGACCGAGATGACGACCGCTCCTTGGACCCACGAGACGTCTTCGTGCGCGAGGTTGATCTGCCTCTCGGCCCGGAGCGGGAACTGGTGCGAGACCGGGACCGAACCTACGAGGTCAATGGAACCGACGGCCGCGTGCTGGCAACGGTCGGCGCCTTCCGAGTCGTGTCCGAGAGCGACATCGAGCGGGCATCGAGGGCCGCGCATCTGCTCGCGAGAGCCTGAAGCACCTCGAAGCCGAGGGCCTGCTGGGTCGAACCTCGTCCGGACCGGATGAACGGGTTGCGTTCCTCTCCAATCGTGGTCGCGATCTCCTCGACGCGAACCGGTGGGATCGGGAGGAACCGCGTTGGAAGGGCCGCCAGACGTTCTACGCGGGCATCAGAAGGCCGCGAGAGCTCGCACACGACTCCCGGATCTATCGGGCTTACCTCCGAGCAGAGGAGCGTCTGCGAAGCCACGGCGGCCGCGTCCCGTCGAGTGGTCCTCGACTACGAGCTCAAGCGCGAGTACCAGAGGTTCCTGCAGGAGCGCAATCGGGGCCGGAAGGACGGGGATGGGGGACTGGCCGCGAGGTCGACGGTGTCGACACGTGAGGACGTCCTGGTGACGCGGGACGGCCGTGAGTCTATCCTGGGATCGGTCCCATCCGACCAGACACTGAGGCGAACGAAGTGGGTTTCCCCAAAACCGTTAAGCACCCGTGTATTGCGCCGAAATAAACCGCAGGCGCGTTCTAACCGCTTGCCAGTACATCACTTGCCGAAGCATGCGTCAGCACTGAGTTCGTTGACTCGATTCGTGGTCACGAGGCGCATGATCCCGGTTGTACTTCCCACGTCGCATCCTCCCCGTGGTCGTCCGCGTCTGAGTGAGTGCCGCAGGACTCCATCCAAGCCGCAAAGTGGTATCGCTTGGCGGGTGAGCAAGGACTCGTAGCGGCCCAACTCAACCTGGGATCGACTCAGTTCCCTTGCCGGATTGGATGCTGCTCGAGTCCTACGCGCCCTATTGACGGGGTGCGCGGTACCGCGCAGACTTGTCCTGGATTCGCAGGTCGCGTCGCGCCTGCGCTGCGTCCTTGCCTGCCAGCAGAGGGGGCGCACCATGCAGATGGCGGAAGAGGGATGTCGATGGGTTTCATGACCGGAATCTGTGGCAGCCTCGCCGCATCGGCGGTCGGCCTGCTGGTCGCCGGTCTCCCGCA
>JGI24129J20441_1000767_pt1 | contig 10127 bp, 8 predicted proteins | sample BarGraNGADG00211_FD_20441 | JGI IMG/M metagenome (IMG submission 20441) | reverse complement strand
TGGTGGTACACGGTGCCTGACTGCAGGGATTTTTGTCGTCGCCCGTTATACCGACCAAGGGAACGCTGATTCCGAGGGTCGGGATCGAAAACGTGTGGCCAACTCCGTTGCCGCCGTTGGAGTCGTACAAAGCGATCGGCTTGCCATTGAGAGTCGCGACGCCGCCTGTGGTTCCGGCCACGAGGCCCCACTGTTGATTGCGGAGGGGGCTCCCCGAGTCGTACTGCTCGATGGTCAGGTTGATGCGGGTATGCGCCGGCACCTTCCAAACGGTCGAGTGGATCCATTGACCGTTGGGGTTCTTCACCAGGTACGAGACCCATGTGGGATGTGCCCCGAATCCGATCGTGCCCACCGTCTGCACGGTCAGGTCCACCGGGGCACCCGATGGCTGCGCGGCGGTGAAGTCGACGGTCGGTGTCGTCGGGAGCATAAAGCCCACCACGGCCCAGACAGCCAACCCCGCGGCAACGACGAAGAGTCCGAGGACCACGGAAAGCCTTCCCCCAAATGACATCCAGTACCCCTCATGCCGTCGAGGACCCGGTCAGGCCCGACCTCGGACCCTCCCGTGCCTGCTTCTATCCAGACGCCGGACGTTNCCTAAAACTTCGTGAAGAATCTAAAAGGTGANACCGACAGTATGCCGACCAAGGGTGCTGGTCAAGTACCTATTCATCGCATGGTCCGAACAGGTTCTGGCCTGGCCCTAGGTCCGGTCGGCAGTGTTGGTCCGTNGCGGACGCAGATCGTGGACGGCCGGTGCGGCGGTGCGGTGCGAAAGCCGCTCGAGCACATTGGAGATTGATCCCTCCTGGTCGATCGCCCGCTTGATCACCACAATGAGGGCCGGCACCGCCCAGAAGTCACCACAGACCCAGAGGATGGCGGCGCCGATCTGCTGGTCGGCGAAGGGTGCCAAATTCACGCCGGGTAGGTGTGCATACACCGAGTACCAACTCGACGCGCTGAAAATGCTCAGGGCCATGGCCAGCACGAACATCACGATGTTCGTACCGACTATCGCTCCGGCCTGCCAGATCGGGCTGGCCTTCAACCTGAAGGGGTGCGAGGGGATGATCTGCAGCCAGAAGAGCACGCCGGTGATGAAGAAGCTCCCGTGCATCAGCCAGATATGAACGGTCTGGTTGCGCTCGGACAAGTCGAAAACGGCCGGAAAGTGCCAGACGACCATGACGACGTTGAAGGAGATCAGGGCGAACCATGGATCGGTGACAAATCTTCCGACCCGTCGAAGAAGCCGTGACCAGGGCCCGAGGATCAAGAAGCGACCCACCTTTCTGCGAGCACCTACCGGTAACGCGAAGAGGAGGGGGATCCACGGAGCACCGAGGACGATCAGGATCGGCGCGTAGAAGGCGATGAGGAGGTGCTCGAGCATGTGCACGAAGAAGTAGTCGCTCGCCCAGTAATCGATCGGCGACTCAACCGCGAGGAGCAGGACCGCAAGGCCCGAGTAGAAGGCGAACGAGTGCAGTCGACGTCGGCGGGTTCGAACGGAATCCGAGCGTTGACGGAGCCGGGCAAGTCCTACTTCGTGGGCGAAGACGACGACAACCACAACGAACTGAAAGGGATCGAGCGACCAATTGTCGGTGATGTAGTGCACGGTCGGTCTCCTCTACCAACTTGCAGGAAGCGGGTCGGACCACGGTAGCTCGGCTGACCGTTGGTCATCCCGAAGACCCGTACTGGATGGGGACAGCCAACGCTTGGATACGGTGCCATCCTCCACTGCCCAGCGTGTCCACGTCGAGGGTCGACTGGTTTTCGATCAGCGCGTCGAATCCCCCGCTGGGCGTAGCAACGACCGCAGACGTGCCCGCTGGCGGAGCGGCGAGCTCCTGCCACTGGTTGCCTGGCGGACTGATGACCGACGCCGAGCGGATGCCATCGGTGCTTTTGATGGCGACAACCAGGCCGCCGGTGGCGGTGACTCCGGTCGATGTCAGGCTCCCGCCCTCTAGAGGGAGGGGCGCAGAGACCGACCAGCTCTTCAGTCCGTCGGCGCTCCACAAGGCAAACAGTCTGCGAGCACTCCCCTCACCCGCACTCGCCAGGGCGGTGACTCCCGATGGAGTGGCGACTAGGCGAAGCACCTGCGACGGGCCGGCCGTCGAATCCGGAAGCGTCGGTCCAACCGANCGCCAGTTTCCGTTGACCAGATCGAAGATGCCAGGCTCGGCCCCATGGGCGCATGCGGCACCCACCACGTCCTCACTGGTGGCACCGAAGGCGACGGCGGTGAGTGCCTCTACTCTGCACCCAGCCGTGGAGTTGTCGGCAGCCAGGCCTCGTGTTGAGGCAACCGTCGTCCAATTTGTGAGGTCACCGCTGTTGCTTACTACCTCGCCTCCACCGCTGCGCAGGAGTGCCAGGAACTGATGACCGCTCGAGGCGGCCAAGGAGTCCGGCTCCACCGACAGTCCGCCGGACAGGACCCCCGGCGCCCAGGTGGCGCCCAGGTCCGTGCTCTGGGCCAGGGGGGAAAAGTGCAGGTCCAATGACGGTTCGAATCCTACGGTCACGGTTCCTGAAGGACTGGCGGAGGCCACCAGCCCACCATTGCTTGCCACCCCAGGAGGCGTAGCCAGCTCCCACTTGGAGGAGCTGCTCGACAGGAAGAGCAGCTGCCAGAAGGTGTTCAGNGGGTCGTTGAGGTGCCCCAGGGCAACCGTGGCCCACGTTCCCGTCTGACTGGCAAATGAACTGGTCAACGGAGCGGGATTCACNGCTTCCCCGGATGATTGAAGCACTGGGATCGTGCCCTCCGGCGACGAGCATGCCGACAGGGCGGCCGCCGAGAGGGTGATCGCACCGAACGTGAACATGGCCCGGATCGGGCTCGAGAACCGGTGGGCAGGCCGCCGATCTGCTGACGCAGCGGTCACGAGCGCGCGAATTGCTGCACTTGGCTCGAGAGAAGGGCCGAGAACGAGGACTCACCCGCAGCACTTCCCTTGCCGGGGTTGGAGTTGAGGATCTCCCGGGTGTGGCCTGTCCGGTCGATGATGAACACAATGTCGCTGTGCGCGATCATTGCCCCCGCCGGCGTGACCTCAGTCTGCACGCCGTAGCTGGTCCACGCGTTATGGAGTTGGGTGAGCGACCCGGTCAAAAAGGTCCAATTGGCGAGGTGGTCGAGTCCCTCCTGCCGATCGAAGGCGGCGGTGAGAGCCGTCGAGCTGTACAGGGGATTGTTCACGATTGCCACCAGGTCGACATTCGACGCGCTGGTGCCCAGCATCTGGTCGGTCATCCGCAGCTCCTGGGCAATGAGCGGGCAGTCGGAGACGCACACAGGATCGAGGAAGGTGAGCACCACAATGTGCCCGGCGAGCTCCTTGAGCGAGACGTGGCGACCTTGCTCGTCGGTAAGCGTGAAGGGGGCGGCCGGGTAGTTGACCATGTTCGGTGTCCCATTGCTGGCCTCGGTCAAGATGGGATCGGCGTTCGGGTTGGTGGCGGCCAGCGCCATCGGGGCCGCGCCCACCAATACGATCCCGACGGCTCCCAACGCAGCGAGGCATCGCAGGAGGTACGAAGGGCTGAGGCGGTCGAGAAGCCTCGCCGGCACCGCAGTTGGGGCGGCTGACGGCACCGGGGCCTCCATCGGGGCCTCCGCCCGGACCGGCAGCCGAACCACGGCGAGATACCCGCCGAAGAACAGGGCGGCCATGGGAATCATCGAGTTGGGATCGGTGCCAACACCACCGAGAAACCCGAAGTCCTGGACGAAGATCCAGTCGGCGAGGCAGACAACAGCGCCCGCCACGATGCCGACACGGAGGAGTCGACGATTGCCACTCACGAAACAGGTCCCGATGCCGACAAGGAACAGGACCGCAAACAAGTTGACCGCCCACCCGTGCGAGGCGTCGAACGACCCGAATGACCGAACCCACGATGAGAGCAGAGGCGGCTGGGAGATCTGTGCCATCTGCCTGACCATGACGGCGAGCGTGCCGGGTGTTGCCGTCGGATCCGCCTGCCCCGACCAGAATCCCCGACCCGGCCACGCCTGGAGGATGCCCATCCCGATGAAGAACAGCCCGATTCCCCTCAGCAGCCCATTGCCCAGTTTGGTTGTCTCCCATGAGTTGTCGCGCAGCGCGAGCAGCGCTCCGGCGACAACGTAGAAGAGGACGGCCCCAGGCGAGCCGAATAACCAACTGCTGCCGTGCCCGAAGATCCCACCGAAGCCCTCACCGAACATCCAGACGACAAGGCCCCAGCCGACACTGACCGCTCCTGCGGCTCGTGACCAGTATCCGCGGGGTGCAACCAGAAGGAACGCTCCGATACCGACCTGGATCCACACGGTCGCCGCGGCTGCGGATACCGGGTGATCTGACCAAATGGTGGCACCAACGTTGACGATGTGCTGCACCCAACCGGGAGATGTGCTGGCTGCCGGGGTGAGGACGGTGCCCGGGAGCCCAAGGGGCATGGATCCTTGGGCTTGGAGAATCCCATCAACTACCCAGAGAAGTCCGAATGTGATCCGCAGCATGCGACGGGCCACCGGCTCCGGATAGCGCACCCGCTCGGGGGCAGGAGCGTCGAACGTGCCGGCGGCCACCGACCGTCGGTACACGATCGTACGGATGGCGTTCCACGCAAGTGTCAGGACGACCAAAATCAGCACAATGATGAGGAGTTGGTGCATCAGCTCTGTATGGAATGCGGCACTGATGGTCGGGTCGTTGTTCTGAAGCCCGTGCCCCATACCCGGCATGTGGTTACCACTCTTCTTTCAGTCCGACGGCTCTCCGAGTATCGGGATTGCGAGGCGAGGTCGCTCCATGGTTCACCGGCGACGATTGTAGGTCGTCACGGTCACGTCACAATAGGCGGCCCCGGGGAGCCCAACTCGCTGGATTCCGATGTCACGGCGTGGATTCAGCGTCTCGTTCTCCTTGTCGGAACTCGGTTTCGGCCACAGCCAACTGTCGCTGGTGCTCTTGCCAGGCCTTGAGCATTCCAACGTGCTCTGGTGCCACACTCGGTTTGGCGGGAGAGCGCCGCCGACCTCTTCCTCCATGAAGCATGTTCCACCACATGTAGACGGCGAATACGGCAAACAGGGGCCATTCGAATACGTAGGCCCAGCTCAGAGAGTTCCCGCCAAGAGCGCGAGTGAACTCGAAGTAGAACCCAGCAATGCACAAGGCAAATCCGCCTGCCAAGGTGAGGTGCAGCTTCACCGCCTCGGATCCGGTCAAACGCGTAACCGTGGGCGCCTCAACCGGATCACATGAATCGGATGAGTCCATGGGATCGACCCTAGTTCTCCTTTGGTGTCGAACCGCTAGATTGTGTGACAAGTTTTTAGGCAGCAGGTCCGAGGCGTGCGCCGTCCACCTAGTCCCGGATCACGGGATCGATGGTCCGCAGGGCAGTGCGTAACTCCAACAGTGCGGGCGGCCGATCAGCCTCGAGAAGTGGGTCGAGGTTGACCGGTGTCCCCCGGGGTCAGTGAGGGAAGCGAGAAGCTCGGCGCCACATCGCCGACCCCGACCTCCGGACCCGAACCCGAATTCGAGCCGGGGCCGACGAAGAGGAAGAGAAAGACGGCGGTGGCGGTGGCCAGACTTGCCCGTCCGGCTGCCCGTCCGGCTGCCCGTCCGGCTGCCAGTTCGTCTCCGGGGTCCCTAATCCGGCGAGTGAAGACCGCGCCGGTCGAATCCGGGCGTGCCGAACTCGACGAGCCGCAGAGCAATTTGCGGTGGTGGCTGATCTTCGTGTGGAACGATCCGATCAACCTGATGTCGTTCGTCACATTCGTCTTCCACAGGCTCGATTCGAGCGGCGAAACACCCCCGTGATGTCGCTTCTGACGCGTCTCGAGTAAATGCCGCGCCGCGGAACCTGCTCGGGGCGGTCACATGTGATCGATCTGTGAGGACTCGCTGTTCAAACGGCTGGTTAGTTCGGGATCAGCGTGCTTAAAGAGGCCGACTTCCCCTGAGGGCGGCGGCCACGACTGGGGCGTTGATGTGCCCTGCGCCTTCCGACCCGAGGTACCCGGCGTCGCCGAAGGAGAACACCCCGCCATCAGCGGCCACCGACCAGTACCCGCGGCCATCCGGCGTCGCCACCTTCGGTTCGGTGCGCAGCAGGTTGCCGATGCAATGGTTCACCCCCTGGCGAAGCGTGCGGTGATCTGCGATCGCACCCAGCTGGGGTTTGCACACGCACTGTCACAGCGCCTGCGATGCAGCCGCACTGGAAAACGGGGCGGTCTTCTGCGCAGGCGCAGGCGGGCGCGGCTCCCATGTGTTGTCCCCTGCCACGACCATGATCGTTAGCGAGCGCTCCATGCCTGGCGACGATGCCCTGCGGCGGCCGTCTATTCCCCGGCGACCGCCCAGAGCTGACTGGGATCGGGCACCCCTTTGAGGGTGTGGGCGCCTCGATCAACGAAGGCGATCCCCGCGCCCTCGACAAGGTCGACGACGGAGTTGGTCACCAGGACCTCACCCGCCGCCGCAAGAGGCACAGAGGCCGTGATCGCGCGCATGGTGAAAGCAACCTCCTTCGACATGGCCAACAGAATCTCGAGCACTCTGGCCGAGCACCCCCAGCCATACTCCCTGAGCAGGTGCCTCGGCTGCGCAAGGCGCGGGAAGAGAACCTTCAGGTCGGCGACACCTGGCACGTCGAAGGCAATCTCACCGGCCTCGAAGCCGCAGCTGGCCTGCCGCCGACTCCGTCCTCCCCATCGCATACATACGATGGGGAGCCCTTTTGAGCAACGCCCGGGCCATCAACATCCTGGCTTGACCTGGCCATGCCCCTGGTGCTCAGCTGACCCTGCCAGCCGCGGCCCGGAGCTCGANCACTGCGTCGANGAAGCCGTTGCCGATCTCCTCGACGCTGTCCACAAGATCTGAGCACGCCATGACACCGACGTCGAGGTGGTCCGCTTCGCTGAGCACGGTGATGTTGAGCCCCGACCCCTCCATGACCGGTCCCATGGGGAAGATCGCGTCCACCCGGGCGCCGGCACAGTAGAGATCGATCGGAGGGCCCGGCACGTTCGACACGATGACATTGAAAAGCGGCCGGTGGAACCGGGCCAACCGCAATCCCGAATAGAGCCGTGCGCCAGCAACCATCAGGGGTGGCGCGGCCAGCGCGGTCAGTTGACGGAGCGACTCGGTGCCGAACGCCGACTGGAGATCTTTCGCGGATCGGGCGCTGTCGTGGACACGCCGGAGCCGTTCCACCGGGTCATCGGGCGAGAGCGCTAGGGGCACCATCATGCTCGAGACTTGGTTGCCGAGTTCGCCGCCTGCACCCGGCGCCCTCGCGTTCACCGGCACCGCAGCGACCAGCGGTTGCTCCGGCAAGGGGCCTCGGGCTTCCAGATAGCGGCGGAGGGTGGTTCCTGCCGCAGCGAGCACGACGTCGTTGACCGTCGTGCCGAATGCTCGCCGGATCGTCTTGACCTCGTCCAACCCCACCGTCACCAGGCTCACTGAGCGTGCCGCGCTCGTCGCCCCGTTCAACAGCGTGCGTGGCGCCACCAGCGACATCCCCGACCCCGAGGCGCGCTGGGACGCCCACGTGCGGGCAGAATCGGCGAGACCTCTCGCGGTGCGGGCCAGGGAGGCAGGGACCTCCTTCTGGCGGATGGCGAGCGATCGCATCGCACCTCCGACGAGAGCGGGTGCCGACGGAGGGCGGTCGGGCTCCCAGGGCTCGGACGGCGGGGTCACGGGTTCGACATCGGGCGTGAGATCGAACAGCGACGTCATCAGCTCACCGCCCGCGGCACCGTCCATGATGGCGTGATGGAGCTTGGTCACCAGCGCCACCGCACCGTCGGCCATCCCCTCCACCACCCACATCTCCCACAGCGGTCGGTTCCGGTCGAGCGGGATCGAGGCGACCTGGCCGGTGAACGCCTCGAGGTCGGCCCACGTCACCGGGCGCGGGAGGGGTGCCGCTCGCACGTGGGCACGCAAATCGAAGCCCGGATCCTCGATCCACAGCGGGTGGTCGATGCCCGCCGGCGGGGCCAGCACCCGTCGCCGGAACGGCGGGATGAGGTGGAGGCGCTCCTCGATAGCCCGAGAGATCACGTCGATGCCGAACCGCCCCGGCACTTCCGACGGGTCGAGGAGGACCACCCCGACAACGTGCATGTGGGTCGTTGGTGTCTCGAGGTACAAGAAGGCTGCATCAAGCCCGGACATTTGCTGCATCACGACCCCCTCAGGCCTTTCCGGGGGCCACGGCAGCCGTCGCCGTTCTCCGGGCCCACGGGTAGTCCGACTTGCCGCTCGGCGAACGGACCATCTCCGCAACCGTGACAACCTGCCGGGGGATCTTGTAACCGGTGAGGCGGTCGCGGCAGAAGGCGCGGAGCACCTTCACGTCGACGGTCCGGCCAGCGCGGGCCTGGACCACCGCCACGACCCGCTCCCCGAAGCGGTCGTCGAGTACCCCCACGACAACTGCATCGACCACGTCGGGGTGACCTTTCACTGCCGCCTCCACCTCGTCAGGAAAGACCTTTTCCCCCCCGGTGTTGATCGACAGCGTTCCCCGGCCCAGCACGGTGATGGTGCCGTCCTCATCAACCGTCGCCAGGTCGCCAGGGAGGGCCCAGCGCCGCCCGCGCACCTCGACGAACGTCGAAGCCGTCATGCCTGGATCACCTAGGTACCCGACCGGGATGTGGCCGGCGCGGGCCAGCCTGCCAATTGTCGTGGAACCCGGAGTCACGGTCTCGAGGCGGTCGTCGAGCACGTCGGTTCGTTTGTCGACCCTCAATCGCGGAGCGCCGAAGGGATCGTCAGACGGTGCTTCGCCCCCCATCTGCCCGGTCTCCGAGGATCCGAACAGGTCGGCGACGATCCGCCCGGGGAGCACCTCGGCGAGCTGCTCCTTGGTCGACGGCGACAACACCGCTCCACCTGAACCGACAGCCATCAGCGAGGACAAGTCGTAGCGACCAGGTGCGGCCCGCAGCAGCGCCACCAGCGGCCGGGCCATGGCGTCGCCCACCACCACAAGGGCGTTCACTCCTTCGACGTCCACCAGGCGCCACACCTCCGCCGGATCGAACCGGCCGCCCGGCACCGTGACCACGGTCCCTCCCCCGAACAGGTTGGAAAAAGCGAGCCAGTGCCCACTGGCATGCATGAACGGTGGGACGGCTAAGGCCACGATGCCCGTCGGCAGTACGCGCCCGGGGAGCTCGTCCGGGGCCGAGATCACGTCGCCGAGGGACAGCGGGTCTCCGCCACCCATCGCCGCGAAGAAGATGTCTTCGTGGCGCCAGAGGACGCCTTTCGGCATGCCCGTTGTCCCACCGGTGTAGACGCAGTACAGGTCGTCGGTCGAGCGGGGCCCGAATCGGCGTTCGCCGTCCGACGCCGCAAGCACCGACTCATAGTCCGAGCCCTGCCCGGTCGGCTCCGTGCCGTCGGCGATCTCGAGCACGACACGGCACTCGCTCAGCGCAGATCCGACGTCGGCCACGGCCGGACCGAACCGTCCGTGGTAGACGAGACCGGACAGGCCGGCATCCTCGTAGAGGTACCGGAGTTCCGCCGCGACGTAGCGGTAGTTCACGTTGACGGGGACGGCGCGGACCTTGAAGCAGGCCAGCATGCATTCGATGTACTCGGTCCCGTTCACGAGCTGGATCCCGACACGATCGCCAGGACCGACGCCCATCTCGGCGAGGTGATGTGCAAGCCGGTTGGCGCGCTCATCGAGCTCCGCGTAGGTGAGTCGGCGGTCACCGGCCACCATGGCCGTCCGCCCGGGCACGACATCGGCGACGCTCTCGTACAGGTCGGCCAGATTAAATTGCACGTTCACTCTTTCCCTCGGCCGCTCCCAACTCGCTCATCCCGAATTCGAACGCGGCAACGTAGTATGGACCCATAGCGCTGACCGCGCTCCCGAGGTAGGCCCCCGGGCGAGCGGCCCAGTGTCGAGCGAGTCAGGGTCGGAAGGGGTCCGTGAGGGAATCCCAACAGGTAGAAGTTGAAGAAGAAGCGCAGCCAGTCGGGGAGGGTTCACCCGAGTCGGGTGGGCACCTTGCCCAAAGGCAGCTCGGGGAGGGTGTCGGGCAGCGTTCGCTC
>JGI24129J20441_1000763_pt1 | contig 10160 bp, 10 predicted proteins | sample BarGraNGADG00211_FD_20441 | JGI IMG/M metagenome (IMG submission 20441) | reverse complement strand
GGCAGGTGGTGCAGCTCGACGCGCACACAGGGGCGACGGAACATGCCGGCCGCCGCGACGGCATACAGCGCCAGGGGCAGTGAGGTGCGTGCGTCGTCGTCGGTGAGCCGTGCCCGCCCGGTCTTGTAGTCGACCACCACCAGCTCACCGTCGCGGTCATCAAGGCGGTCGATGCGGCCCGTCACGGCGAGCGTCGTGGTGCGCATGGAGACGGTGCGTTCGACGCCCAGCGGTTGTCGGTCGCGGTCGATCCCCCGCAGGTATGCCGTCACTCGCTCCGTCGTGCGAACCAGCCAGTCCGCTGACTGGTCGGGATCGCGAAAGCCGACGTCGATCCATGACGTCCGCATCAGCTGCGCGACTGCGGCCGGGGTGCGCTCGGCCGGCGGCAGGTCCCAAAAGTCGCGCAAGGCGTTGTGCGTGGCCACACCTATCGAGGTGTGCGCCCGTTGAGGCCGGGCAGCCGGCCTGGGTCGGTCGAGGTACTGCATGCGGTAGCGAATAGGACAGTCAAGCCAGGCCAACAGCTTGCTGGGGCTCGCGGCGTAGAGACGCCTCGGCATGCCGTCGAAACTCTGCTGAACCGGCGCAGCGCTCACCGCGCCGCCCATCTCCGACGTCATGGCCGCAACACCTCAACGCCGCTCGCCAGCGCCTCGATCTGTTGCAGCACAACGGGGTCGGTGGTGTTCTCACCAAGCAGGTTTGGCTTTCCCTTGCCGTGGTAGTCCGAGGAGCCCGTGACAAACAGGTCGAGAGAAGCGGCCAGATCGAGCCCGTGCCGTACCTGCTCGGGGTCGTGATCCCGATGGTGCACCTCCAGGCCAGCCATCCCCTCGGCCGCCATTGCTTCGATGACCGAGTCGTCCACCACAGGCCCGCGGATCTTCGCGAACGGGTGCGCCATGACGGCGACGCCACCGGCCTCCCTCACGAGCCGCACCGCCGTCACCGGATCCGGTGCATAGTGCGCAACGTAGTAGGGGGAGCGTTCGTTCAGATACTTGGCGAACGCCTCACCCCGCTCAGCGACGATCCNCTTTGCCACCATCGCATCTGCGATGTGCGGGCGACCGACCGTGGCTCCCGGTTCGATCTGCTTGAGAACGTCGTCCCAGGTCAACGCGACAACGTGCGCCAACCGCTCGACAATGCGTTGCGCTCGGTTTCCACGGCTCTCCCGCGAACGCTCCAGCTCCTCGAGCAGCCCTGGCGCCGTGGGGTCCTGGAGATAGCCGAGAAGGTGGATGCTGATGCCTTCGTCGCTGCAGGAGACCTCGATCCCACGGACAAGGTCGATCCCTTCCTGCGCCGCGGCCTCAGCGGCCTCGACCCAGCCTGCGGTCGTGTCGTGGTCGGTCAGCGCCACGACATCCAGCCCTGACTCGGCCGCAGAGCGCATCACGTCGGCCGGCGACTGCTTCCCGTCGCTCGCGTTGGAGTGGGTGTGGAGATCGATGCGCATCGCCACAGGCTAGCCAAGCCCGGGTCGTAATTGTTTGACCCGCGAGACTTGTTTGACCCGCGAGGCAACCTTTCGGCCCGCGCAGGCNTGCTTGTGGGTGTGANCATGAAGGGGAGGGCCTCGTGAGGGCTTCAAAGGCGGAGCGCGACGAGTCCTTCGCGGCCTTCATGGCCGGCTCCGGACCGGCACTGTTGCGGACCGCATGGTTCCTCACCGGCGACACCGACCGCGCACAGGAGCTGACACAGGCGGCGCTCGTCAAGACCTACGTCGTCTGGCACAAGATCGACCACGCGACTGCGCTCGCNTATGCGCGGCGCTGTCTGGTCAACCACAAGATCGACGTATGGCGTGCCACTCGCCACGAGGTGGTGGCCGACCTCACCAGCTCCGGTCTCGAGCACGGGGCTGCGTCCCATTCGTGGTCGCAACCGTGGTCGCGGTCAGAGTCACGGTCGCCCGACGGTGCAGTGGCGACCAGTGATCATCGCGACGACCTCGTGCGCCGGTTGTCGCGGCTGCCCGAGCAACAGCGCAAGATCGTCGTCCTGCGGTACTACGCCGACCAGTCCGAGGCATCCGTGGCCGAGGCGCTCGGCATCTCCGTCGGTTCAGTGAAGAGCGCCGCGTCCCGCGGGCTGGCGGCCCTTCGCCAGCACGCCGAAGCCGGGTCGAAGCCCAGGTCGAGACCCCTTCCCGGACCTGGGCCCATTCTCCGAACGCCACACCTTTCACCGAAGGGAGCCTGCGATGAGAACCGATCCGGAGTCTGACCTGCGGCGCGAGTTCGACGCTGTCGGAGCTCCCAGCGGCCTGACATTCAGCCCTGAATCCGTCCTGCGCCAAGGCAAGCGGACCATCCTCCGGCGCCGGATCATTGCCAGTGGATCCGCCGCCATCGCCCTGGTGTTGGCGGTGACAGGTGCGAACCTGCTGACACGTCCCGAGGACAGGGCCTTGCCACAGCCTGCAACGCGTACCGCCACCACTGGCATCGTCCGCGCTGAGGTGGGATTAGCCTTCGGAACCTTCCAGGTGGAGCTCAACCGTGACGCCAGCGTCGAGTCCAACGTGAAGTACTCGTTCATCACCTTGGATGGAGTGCGACATGACGTAGGCGGCTCGTCCACCGGCAAACCCGGCCAGAAGCCAGATGCCACCTGGGGGTCGGGCATGGTGGAGGGTCACCCGGTCACGATCGGTCTGGTCCCCAGCCCGGCCCGCAATCTGGAGGTTACGTTTGCTGATGGCAGCGCGTACAGCATTGGGACCAAAGAGCTGAAAGGCACCGGCTACTGGATGTTTGCCGTCGACTACATGTTGCCCGAGGCAGGCGCCAATGACACTGCGCGTTTGGGACCGCCCAACAAGAATCAGGAGGCGACTCGAACTGCCGAGATCGCGAGCATCTCGTGGTCCGGGCCAACCGGGATCGTCGACGGCATCGCGGGCGACAAGCGGCTGACTGGTCGGGTTCTCGACATCGACAAGTCCGTCGCGGTCAAGGTGGTGCTGCGACCGGGCGATGCCGGACGGACGACGGTCTCAGGACAAGTCGTGATCCAGATCGGCGGTGGGGCCTCAACATTCTCGTCCTTGACCCTCGCCACCACTGATCCCTCCGGGGTCGCCGTCGTCACCGGACGCCAACCGATCGTGGCGTCCTCCCAGAGCGCCCCTCTGAGCCATGTTGGCCCGCCGATGGCGGCTGGGATCCTCCCGCCGGGCTCCTCAGGGATCGGTGTGATCCTGACGACGGACGCCGTTGCGCGCCCCATCATCGTGTCGAAGCGCCTGCCCGACGGAAGAGTGATCTTCGCCCTCAAGGTGGCCAGCACCAACGCAACCGATCCCGGCAAGGACTCGATCAAAGCCGTCACCTGGACCAACGCCGACGGCAGTCAGGGCCGGATGGGCGTGACCCAGAAGCAAGGATGACCAGCCTCTCGAACGCACCCACCCGCCATACAGGTGACGTGTTCAGCCCTTGGCCGGAGGCTCCATCAAGGTCGGGCGGCCCGGTTGCTCGCCGCCGCGAGCCTCGAGATAGCTGTTCTTCGGCACCATGACCTTGCGCTTGAAGATGCAGACGAGCGTGCCGTCCTGCTTGTATCCCTTGGTCTCGACCTGGACCACCCCACGGTCGTCCTTCGACGTCGACTCCCACTTGTCGAGAACCGTGGTCTCGCCATAGATGGTGTCCCCGTGAAAGGTCGGTGCCACGTGACGCAGCGACTCGATCTCGAGATTGGCGATGGCCTTGCCGGACACGTCGGGGACGCTCATCCCCAGCAGCAGCGAGTAGACGTAGTTGCCGACCACGACGTTCTGCCCGAACTGGGTCGTCCCGGCATAGTTAGTGTCGAGGTGTAGCGGGTGGTGGTTCATCGTCAACAGACAGAACAAGTGGTCGTCATACTCGGTGACCGTCTTCCCCGGCCAGTGCTTGTAGACCGCGCCGACCTCGAACTCTTCGTAACTGCGCCCAAATTGCATAGTCGACATCGTGCCACGTCGGTCCGGGATGACGGGAGGACCGGAAGATCGCGAAGGAAAAAGGGCGCCATCACGCCCACAATCCTTCGCGATCTCGTGTACGTCCCTACTCGCGGGCGTCTCCCGCTGCGCGCCGCAGCGCCCGCCTTTGACCGCGATCGAGCTCCGTGCGGATCGGCCGGGCCAGGAACGTGCCCATGCTGACGCCTGCGGCGAGGCCCATCCCGATACCGGCCGCCCCGAGCAGCGTGGTCAGGCCGGTGCTCAAACCCTCGCCCGGCGCACGCTGCACGATCTCGAACAGACCGCGATACACCACCAGCCCTGGCAGCAAGGGCACGATGGCGGCCATGCTCAGCGCAAGGGCCGGGACTCTCAGTCGGCTGGAGACCACCTGTGACACGAACCCAGCGGCCAGCGCGGCCAACGAGCTGGCAGCCACCGGACCCAAGCTGAGGCCGGTCGCACCCAGGTAGACAAACCAACCAAGCCCTCCCATCACCGTGGAGTAGGCGACGGTGCGCGTGCCGGCATAGGCGGACACGGCGAACATCCCTGACACCACCATCGCGGCAAGCACCTGGACCACGGTGTTGGCGGCCAGCGGCGTATCCGCAGTGAGCTGCATCGAGACCCCGGACCTGCGAGCGATCGCCAGGACGGCAGCGATGCCGACCACAATGCCCAGGGTCAGCACCAGAACCTCGAAGACCCGAGCGCCCGCGGTGACGTAGTAGCCGTCAATAGCGTCCTGCGCGGCACCGACCGCAGACAACCCTGCGAGCAGCACCACGATGCCTGAGGCAACGACCAGGGACGGCGAGATCCCCTGCAACCCGGGCACCCCAGCGGAAGCAGCAGCGAGCAACGCCACCGCTACGCCCGTTGGAATGGCACCGCCCGCCGCCTGGGTGAAGAAGGCGGCGATCCCCCGGTGGGCCAACCAATGTTGCGCCCGGTCAGCGACGGCGGTCGTCACGAAGCTCAGCGCCATGATCAGCCAGGAACCACCGAAGAGTGCTGCCGCGCCGGCCGCCAACCCGGCCAACGATGCCGTCACCACCCACCGCCGATAGGGATGTGGCGCCCTGATCAGGTCATCGAAGCGCGCCCGGGCCACGTCGATCTCGACCGGTTCCTCGGCAATGTCCCGCACCAGTGTCTGGAGTCGCTCCAGGCGTGTCAGGTCGGTGGAGCGCACCTTGATACCGCGCATCACGGTCATCGGGTCGGCATGCGGGCCACGGTGATACGAGACCGAGATGGACGTGAAGGTCACGTCGACATGAACCGAGCGAAGGCCATAGGCGTCGATCAGTCGAAGAGCCGTCGCAACCACGTCCGAAGCCGAGGCGCCGGTGGCCAGCAACGTCTCGCCAACCCGCATCGCAAGGTCGATGACGGCCTGCGCGGTCCGCTGGTCCACCCCGTCGTTGCCCTGCCACAAGGCGACCAGGTCCCCGGGTGCGGCGCTGTCCCGCACAGCGCGCCCGGCCCCTGTCACGCAACGACCTACCCGCGACCCGGGATCGCGGAGGGCGGGGGACGGGGCTGTTCTGGGTCACCGGGCAACTGTGACGTCACCCGACGCCCAGATCAACTCGGCCTCATGGGTGGTATTCCAGGGCAACCCACAATCTCGCCCACACCGCCCTGTATGGTCCGCGATCGCCCTGCAGACCAAGTGCGCCGCGGAGCCGCGGCGTCAGACCGAATGACACCGTGGCACGATGTGACAGTGAGCGAAGAACAGCACAAAGCAGAGAACCGTGGCCGCCCCACCACCGACGAGTTCCGCGCCTTCGTGGCCGCAGACTGGGCGCCACGATCCACCGCCAAACCCGCCCAAGCAGAGGCCGCACCGTATGCCGCACGGCGCCGAGCCGCGGTTTCGGCCGCGTTCCCGGGTGAGCGGCTCGTCATACCTGCCGGTGGTCTGAAGGTCCGCAGCAACGACTGCGACTACATCTTCCGACCCCACAGTGCTTTTGCGCACCTGACCGGTTTGGGCAGCGATCGTGAGCCCGACGCAGTCCTGGTGCTCGAGCCGCTCGAGGACGGCTCGCACGAGTCATCCTGTACTTTCGACCGTTGGCCGGCCGCGACAGCGAGGAGTTCTTCGGTGACTCCCGATACGGAGAGTTCTGGGTCGGCGCCCGGCCCGGTCTGGCCGAGCTCGAGGCCGAGCTGGCCCTGTCCGCACGCCACATCGATGAGTTCACCGACGCGGTGGGCAAGGACGTCGGCGCAACCGGGATCCGGATCGTGCGCGATGCCGACCGCGAGCTGACGGCTTCGATTGATGCCATCCGCGCAGGGGTCGCCGAGACCGACGAGCCCACCGAGTCACAAGCCCTGCGCGAGGCCGACGAAGAGCTCGCCCATTTCCTGTCCACCCTGCGGCTCGTCAAGGACGAGTGGGAGATTCGGCAGATGCGTGACGCCATCCATGCGACGGCCAACGGCTTTGACGCCGTCATTGCCGATCTGCCCGAGGCGCTCGAACGCGGTCGCGGCGAACGGTGGGTCGAGGGCGTCTTCGCGCTCCACGCGCGCCACCAGGGCAACGGCGTCGGTTATGAGTCCATCTGCGCCTCGGGAAACCACGCCAACACCCTGCACTGGATCAAGAACACCGGTGACATCACCGACGGCGACNTGCTGCTGCTCGATGCGGGCGTCGAGGTCGACTCACTCTTCACNGCCGACGTCACGCGCACGCTGCCGGTCAACGGNCGGTTCAGTGANGCACAGCGCNGGGTCTACGACGCCGTCTATGCAGCACAGGAGGCTGGGCTCGCCGCGGTGAAGCCGGGGGCGAAGTTCTCCGACGTCCACGATGCCGCGATCCGGGTCATTGCCGAGCATCTTCACGCCTGGGGTCTGCTGCCCGAAGGCGTCGACGTCGAGACCACGCTCGACAAGGAGCACGGACAGCACCACCGCCGCTGGATGGTCCACGGCACCAGCCACCATCTGGGCCTGGACGTTCACGACTGTGCGCTGGCCCGTCGCGAGGAGTACCTGGGGGCCGAGCTGACCCCTGGCATGATTCTCACCGTTGAGCCCGGGCTCTATTTCAAGGCCGACGACCTGTTGGTGCCTCAGGAGCTGCGCGGCATCGGGGTGCGGATCGAGGACGACGTCCTGGTGACCCAGGACGGCTGCGAAAACCTTTCGGCAGCCCTGCCACGCACCTCGACCGACGTCGAGGCCTGGATCGCCCGCCTGGCTCCTAAGCCGTAAGGGACTGACCTGGGAGGTTCGCCAGCAAGGCACGGGCCTGCTCGGCGAACTTGTGCTCCACGAGCAGCTCATAACGTGTCGCCACCACTTGGCTCACCGACGTGAAGTCACGCCGACCCTTGGTCGCGGCATAGCCGATGATGGCCCACACGAGGCCGAACATTGCACCGAACGCCACCGTCAACAGAACCGTAAGGGTGGTGCTGTTGTTGTCGAACATCGCAAAGATGAGCCCGACGAAGAGACCCATCCACATCCCTGACAACGCCCCGGCGCCGGCAACCCGCCCCCGGGTCAACCTCCCGGTCACTCGCTCGACCTGCCGGAGGTCGGTGCCGACGATCATGCAGTTCTCCACGGCGAACTCGTTGTCCGACAGGAAGTCGACCGCCTTCTGGGCATCTGCGTACTTGTCGTACGTCCCGAGCGACAACGGGAAGTCCAAGATCAGCCCACCGACGGGGATCCGCGCGCGCCCTGACATGTTCGCTTGAGAGCTCATGAATACATTCTCGCCTACTTCAGCGCAGTCTGTAGTCCTCTAGCAGCCGGCGNCCGATGATCATCTTCTGGATATCCGCCGTGCCTTCACCGATGAGCAGCATCGGTGCCTCGCGATAGAGCCGTTCGATCTCGTACTCCTTGGAGTATCCGTAGCCGCCGTGGATGCGGAACGAGTCCGTCACCACTTCGGCGCAGTACTCGGACGCCAGCAACTTGGCCATGCCGGACTCAAGATCGTTTCGCTCGCCAGAGTCCTTGAGGCGCGCCGCCCGAACCATCATCTGGTGACCAGCCTCGATCTTGGTGGCCATCTCCGCCAAGCGGAACATCACTGCCTGGTGCTCGGCGATCTTCTTGCCGAAGGTCTCACGCTGCTGGGCGTAGGCGATGGCGAGCTCGAACGCCCGCAGCGCCACACCACAGGCGCGGGCGGAGACATTGACCCGACCGACCTCGACCCCGTCCATCATCTGGTAGAAGCCTTTGCCCGGCTCGCCACCCAGGATCTGATCGGTCGTCGTGCGATAGCCATCAAGAATGAGCTCGGTCGTGTCGACGCCCTTGTAGCCCATCTTCTCAATCTTGCCGGGCACGGTCAGGCCAGGTTCAACTTCGCCGAAGCCGGGCTCCTTGTCGATCAGGAACGCTGTCATATTCCTGTAGACCGATTCTGCGCCAGTGTCCGTCTTCACAAGCACCGCAACGAGATTCGAGGATCCGCCATTGGTCAGCCACATCTTCTGACCATTGAGCGTCCATTCGCCGTCCCCTGTCGTCACGGCCTTCGAGGTGATCGCCGCCACGTCGGATCCGCAACCCGGCTCGGACATCGAGAACGCACCGCGAACCTCGCCGGTCGCCATCCGGGGCAGATACCGCTTCTTCTGCTCCTCCGTGCCGTGCTGGATCAACATGTAGGCGACGATGAAGTGCGTGTTGATGATGCCGCTGACACTCATCCAGCCGCGGGCGATCTCCTCGACGCACAGCGCGTATGTCAGCAACGACTCGCCCAAGCCGCCGTACTCCTCCGGGATCATCAGACCGAAGATCCCCATCTCCTTCATGCCCTCGACAATCTGCGTCGGGTACTCGTCCTTACGCTCGAGATCCATCGCCGCCGGGATGATCTGCTCGTCGACGAACTGGCGCACCAGCATAAGCAGCTCGGTCTGCTCATCGGTCAGACCTTCGGTGTGTTGCAGTCGTGCCATCGCGGTATGCCGCCCTCACGTGTGGGTTCCAGGAGCTATCAGCGAGTATGCCGAATCGACGCCTCCCTGGCACAGCGATCGCCCGTGTGAGCCCCAACACGGGCCACGCCGACGCTGAACCACGCACACACCGATATTCGGTTGCAGCGGCCGGCACAAGGCGGGAACCTATACGAGATGGCGCGCTGACTGGGTGCGCCCGATTCCAAGGAGGGCCGTGAGATGTCAACGACTGTTCTGAGTGCCGCCCGCGCTCACTCCCTCCCCCTTCTTGGAGTTTCCCTTGTCACATCACCGTTTTGGCGAGTCATCAACCCATCTGTCGCACGAAGAGCCCCCCGAGCTCACGGCTGAGCTCCGCGACGGCATGTTTGCCGTCGACACCGCCCCCGACGGCCCACCCGAGGGCGAGTCCTGGTCCAGCTGGGATGGCGCCCAGCATGGCCCGAACCCACGTCCCGCCTGGGTGATCACCGATCTCGGGGCCGTGGACGAGGATCTGGGCATCATCAAGTCCGGCAAGGAGGCCGACGTCCACGTCGTTCGCCGCTGGGTCCCCGGAGGCCACGCCACCGACAGTGCCGACAGTGCCGACAGTGCCGACAGTGCCGACAGGAGCTCATACATGGCCGCCAAACGGTTCCGCGACTCCGACCACCGGATGTTCCACCGTGACGCGGGATATCTCGAAGGTCGCCGGGTCCGGCGCAGCAGGGAGATGCGCGCCATGGCACGGCGTACCGAGTTCGGCAAGCAGATGATCTCGAGCAAATGGGCCTTTGCCGAGTTCAACGCCCTCGGCGAGCTCTGGAGCGCAGGCCTACCGGTCCCCTACCCGGTGCAGATCAGCGGGACGGAGGTCCTGATGGAGTTCATCGGGGACGGGTCTCAGGCGGCGCCGCGACTGGCCCAGACCCGCCCGGACCCTTCGCTGCTTGCAGACCTCTTCGAACAGGTCCGCGACGCGATGAGCGAGCTGGCCCTGCGCGGCTGGGCCCACGGTGACCTGTCCCCATATAACGTCCTGCTCCACCATGATCGGCTGGTGATCATCGACTGGCCGCAGATCGTCGACATCATCGGCAACCCCCGCGGGCCCGAGTTCTTGCATCGCGACTGTCACAACATGTGCGCCTGGTTCGTCAGCCGCGGCNTGGCCGTTGACGAGGAGGACCTGTTCGGTGACCTTATGGCGGCGGCCGTGTCGCGCTGGTGAACCGGCTAGGGTCGCCACC
>JGI24129J20441_1000760_pt1 | contig 10182 bp, 9 predicted proteins | sample BarGraNGADG00211_FD_20441 | JGI IMG/M metagenome (IMG submission 20441) | reverse complement strand
CACCACCTGATCGACCCGACAACCGGGCTGCCCGTGGAGACTTGCTGGCGTACGGTGACAGTGGCGGCTCGGTCATGCGTCGACGCCAATACCGCGTCGACCGCTTCAATGATCAAAGGAACCGACGCCGTCGGTTGGCTCGAAAGCCTTGGTCTCCCCGCTCGGCTGGTGCGATCGGATGGGCACGTTGTCACTGTCGCCGGATGGCCATCGGAGTCTTACGGGTCGGCCTCGGTCGATCTTTCCCCAGGGCAGCCATGACGTCCTCCCTGTCGCTGGTGGCGGTTGCACACGGTTCGACCGCTCTCTGGTACTTCACCCGGTCGGCTGGCTTGGTGGCGCTCATCGCGCTTACCGCCACCGTGGTGGTTGGCGTGGTCGCGTCCATCGGATGGACCACCGAGCGGTGGCCACGCTTCCTCTCCCAATCGGTCCACCGCAACTTGTCTCTCTTTTGCATCGCCCTCGTGGGGCTCCACGTGATCACCACGGTGGCCGACGGTTACGTTCCGATCGGGTTTCTTGACGCGGTCATCCCCTTCCGTTCTCCCTATCGCCCGATCTGGGTCGGATTGGGCGCTCTGACGTTCGACTTGTTGCTTGCGGTGCTGATCACCAGCGCGCTCAGACACCGGATCGGGTTCCAGTCGTGGCGGTTTGTCCACTGGTTGGCCTACTTGAGTTGGCCGATCGCGGTGTTCCATGGTCTGGGCAGTGGTACCGATACTCCTCTTCCCGTGGTACTCGCCGTCAACGCGATCTGCACGGCATCGGTGTTGGCCGTCGTGACATGGCGCCTTGTGTCCGGTCCCGCGTTTTCCGTTCGGCAGCGTGCTTTGGCCGGCGTCGGCACGATTGCCGTCACTCTGACTGCTGTCATTTTTGTTGCTCTCGGACCTCTACGCCCAGGATGGTCACATCGATCCGGGACCTCGTCGGCGCTCCTGGCTCAAATAGCCGCAAGCTATTCGTCTGCCACCGTTCCTGGCACTCCGAGCGGGTCGGGGAGTCAACCATCGTCCACGGCGGCACCGTCGACTTCTGCTGTTCCAACCGCCCCTTTCACCCTTGCTCTCGACGGCACCCAAAATCAAACAGGTCCCGACAGCCAGGGCAATGTACAAGTCACCTTGTCCATGAAACTCCAAAATGCGGCGTCGACACCGCTCACCGTTACGTTGGACGGAACAGCGGCGAGAGGAGGTGGGGTCTCCATGTCTTCGGGAGCAGTGACCTTTGGTCCTTACGGAGGGATTGTGACCGCGCTCAATGGAGACTCGATCGCCGCCACTGTCAAGGCACAGTCACAGATCCGACTGGTCATTTCACTCAAGCTCGATCAGGCAAGCGGAACCCTTACCGGGACAGTAACCGGGTCCACCGGTGGCGGGGAGAGCCAATGAGTCCTGGTGCCAGATCCGTTCGAAGCGGAAGGTCCGGGGCCAGTCGAGGTTCGACTATGGCTGCCCCTGAAGGAATCCCGAGGCTGTTGGCTGGGCTCAATGGCGACGGCAGGGCCCTCAGTCTCGACGAGCACGTGAACCAATGGGGGCCTCCACCAGCATCGATGAGTGCTTCGTTTATCGACGAGCTCGATCGGAGTGGGCTTCGAGGGCACGGTGGTGCCTGGTTCCCGGTGGGAGCCAAGTGGCGATCGGTCAGACGCTCAATAACCAAGCGTCCGATCATCGTGGCCAACGGAGCCGAAGGTGAACCGGCCAGCGGAAAGGACCGGCTACTTGTCCACCAGCTTCCCCACCTGGTTCTCGACGGCGCGGTGATGGCGGCCGGAGCGCTCGGTGCATCTCGAGTCATCGTCCATGTTCCCGGTTCAGCCATTCCGACGGTGGAGCGTTCCATTGAGGAGCGGCGGCGCTTTGGGGTGGATTCGGTCGACATCGAAGTGGTGGAGGCGCCCGATAGGTTCCTGGCCGGCCAAGAGTCGGCTGCGGTCAACACCATCAACAATCGCAACTCAGCCCGCCCCTCGTTCACGGGCCTTACGACCGTGCGGGACTCGGGCGTCGGTGGCCGACCAACGCTGGTACAGAACGTGGAGTCCTTGGCCCACGTGGCGCTGATCGCCCGCTTCGGTGCCGATTGGTTTCGCCGAGAAGGTACCCCCGAGTCGCCCGGTACCGCACTCCTCACGGTGACGGGTCGGTGGGCCGAGCCGCAGATCATCGAGATACCTCTCGGTATCCCGCTGGGCCACGCACTTGGCTTGCGCCAGGAGGACGCCCGAGGCATTCAGGGGGTGCTTCTCGGTGGCTATGGCGGCGGTTGGCTCACTGCCGCCGCAGCATTGAACATGCCACTGACGGAGGACGCAGCGCGCCAGTACGGATCCTCGATTGGCGCCGGAGTAGTGGCTCTGCTCCCTTCAGGAATTTGTCCTCTGTCCGAGGTCAGTCGGGTGGTTACCTACCTCGAAGGCCAAGGAGCCGGACAGTGTGGTCCTTGTGTTAATGGCCTGGCCGGGCTCGACCTCGTCATGGAGAAGTTGGCGTTCCGTCCCTCTTCTCTCCACGGCGGTGTCTCGACTATTCCCGGGCTCTGTGATCTGGTCGAAGGCCGGGGTGCTTGCCGTCACCCCGATGGAGTGGCCCGCTTCATCCGCAGTGCGTTGCGGGTCTTCGCTGATCATGTCGAACTTCATCTCAGCCGCGGCGCGTGTCGAGGCGACACCGCACCCATGTTGCCGGTACCCACCTGTCCACAGAGTTCACAGAGTTCTCCGCTCAGGCCGGTGGTCCGGTGAAACGGACAGCCTTGACCCTCATTGTCGATCCGATTGCCTGTGACGGACACGGGGTGTGTGCCGAACTTTTGCCTGAGCGCATCCGGCTCGACCGATGGGGGTTCCCGATCATCGAGGCCGGGGGCATTCCGGTGAAACTGGTCGACCACGCTCGAAGAGCAGCGGAAAGCTGTCCCCGGCTTGCACTCAGCCTGGTCGAACGCCCCCTCTGAACCGCATGTGAGCCAGTGGTGGCCTCAGGCGCTGGCGGATTCGGTCTCCGACTCGGCCTCGTCGAGGCCCTGAGCCAGGGTATTCCAACTCAACGTCGCACATTTGATACGCACCGGGAATTTCACCACTCCCTGGAGGGCAGCAAGTTCACCAAGTGAGTCGACATCCAGAAGCTGTGCTTCTGTCGCCTCGATATCGTCCTCATCCTGAGAGTCCTTGCCCGGAAGGGTCGACTCGTGAATGGACATCATCCCCTTGAAGGTCCGGATCAGGTCGCGGACTTCGGTCACCGGCTTACCTTTCACCGCTGCCGACATCAGCGATGCCGATGATTGGCTGATGGAGCACCCGGTACCACCGATTTTGATGTCAGAGACGGTTCCATCGGTGACTTCGAGAGTGACCACTATCTCGTCACCACAGAGAGGATTGAATCCCTCGACGCGTTGAGCCGGGGGAGACGGGAGTTCCCCCCGGTTCCGAGGCGACCGGTAGTGGTCAAGGATGATCTCGCGGTAGAGGTCTTCGAGACCGGCCATCAGCTCGCCGTCCCCGGGTCTTTCCGAATGAGTCCGTTGGCATCATCGGATGATCCGTTGGTAACAATGGTGCGCATCACGGCAACAGAGTACCGGGAGGTACTCATCCGAAAAACGCTCCCGTCTCGGCCAGGGCATTGGCCAGGGTATCGACGTCGGACTCGTTGTTGTAGAGAGCGAAGGACGCTCGGGCCGTGGCGTTGACCCCGAGCCGCCTCATCAGCGGCTTGGCACAGTGATGCCCGGCCCTCACGCACACCCCGTACTGGTCGAGGATCTGGGAAACGTCGTGGGGGTGGATGTCGCGATAGGCGAATGAGAGGACGCCGCCTCGCTGGGTCGGATCCTTGGGCCCGAAGATCCGGATGTCGTCGCCGAAGCGTTCGGCCAGCGTGTTCATGGCGTACGTGGTCAACGAAATCTCGTGGGCCCGGATGGACTCCATGCCGATGGCCTGCAGGTACTCCACGGCAGCACCGAGGCCGATGGCCTCGGTGATCGGCGGCGTACCGGCTTCAAACCTCCACGGCAGATCGTTGGGGGTGAACCCCTCCTTGCGGACATCGAGGATCATCTCCCCACCACCGAGGAATGGAGGGAGCGGGGTGAGTAACTCATCCCGACCCCAGAGCACGCCGATACCGGTCGGACCGAGCATCTTGTGAGCGCTGAAGGCCAGAAAATCACAGCCCAGGGTGGATACATCGGTCGGCAAGTGGGGGACCGATTGGGCCCCGTCGGCCACCACGACTGCTCCCGCGGCGTGAGCCACCCGGGCGATATCGCCGACCGGATTCAGCGTTCCCAGGACATTGGACATGCAGGTGATCCCGACCAACTTGACCCCGTCGACCAAGCGTTCGAGGTCATCGAGGATCAGGGCTCCGTCATCGTCGATGGGAATCCACCGGATGGAGAGCTCGCGCTCTTCGGCCAACATCTGCCATGGCACGATGTTGGCGTGGTGTTCCATCTCGGTGAGGAGGATGGAGTCGCCCGGGTGCAGGTGGGTGCGGCCCCATGTATTGGCCACCAGGTTCAGGCCTTCAGTGGCATTTTTGCTGAAGAGGATCTCCCGGGACGGATTGGGTGCCCCGATGAATCGGCCCACCGCCACCCGGGCTGCTTCGAATCGATGGGTGGCCTCCTCGGCAATCCCATAGACACCCCGGTGCACGTTGGCGTGGGTCGTCTCGTCGTACTCGCGCATGGCGTCAAGCACCTGGCGAGGTCGTTGGGAGGAAGCCGCCGAGTCGAGGTAGGTGATCGGGTGCCCGTTGACCTCCTGGGCGAGCAGGGGAAAGTCTTTCCGCAGCGTTTCGACATCCAAACCGTGTGCCACATCGATCAGACCCGCCATGCGTCGTATCCTTCCGTCTCCAACTTCTTGTACAACTCGGGGCCTCCATCGGCCACGATGACCCCGCCGATGAGAAGATGGACCTTGTCGGCCGCCAACTCATCCAGCATCCGCTGGTAGTGGGTGATCACCACCACGCCGAGATCGGGTCGAATTTCCCGGACGGTGTCGACGCCACGAGCGACTGTGCGGAGCGCATCGACATCGAGCCCTGAGTCGGTCTCGTCGAGGATGGCCACTTCAGGTTCGAGCATGGCCATCTGCAATATCTCATTGCGCTTCTTCTCGCCACCCGAAAATCCCTCGTTGAGATAGCGCTCGCCGAACTCGGGGTCCATCCCCAACTTCTCCATCCACTCCATCATCATCAAACGAACTTCGAGCACCGACATGTCGATGCCTCGACGGGCAGAAAGCGCTTGGCGGAGGAATTGGATCACCGGCACGCCACCGATGGCCTCGGGTTCCTGAAAAGCCAGGAACATCCCCGCTTTGCCTCGGACGTCGGTAGGCCATGCCGTGACGTCCTCACCCCGTAGCCGGACAGTCCCCGACGTCACCACGTAGGCGGGGTTGCCGAGGAGCACTTTGGCCAGGGTCGACTTGCCCGACCCGTTGGGCCCCATGATGGCGTGCACCTGCCCGGATTGCACGGTGAGGTTGACGCCACGGAGGATGGGGGCGCCGTCCACGGATACATGGAGGTCTTCCACCTGCAGCAGTGGAGCAGTTGGCGCCGTATCCCTGACGGTCTCGTCGTTCACACCCCGAGCCTACCCTCCCGTTGCCATTTCTCCTACGGCGATAGGAGGAATAGGGGGCCTGGCCTTTTCACCAGGAATTTCCTGTATGAACAGGTGGCAGGTACGGTAACCAGATGGCAGACCCGTGGACCTATGCCGGACCTGTCGCCCAACTTCGACCCAATAGCGGGATCGTCACCCTGGTCGACGAGTCCACGTTTGCCATCAGCGCAAGTGCCGGGGACATCTCATCTCGATGGCCGCCCCAGGGACTGTTCGTCCGGGACACCCGGATCCTCTCCCGATTCGAAATTCTGGTCAATGGGTCCCGAACCGAACCGCTGGCCGCGGTCACCGACGATCCCTTCTCTTCGACGTTTGTATCCCGGTGCCTCCCTCCGCACGGCCGGGCGGATTCGACGCTCATGGTGTTCAGGTCCCGTTATGTGGGCCAGGGAATGCGTGAGGACATCACCATCCGCAACTTTGGAGACGAACCGTCGTTCTGTTCGGTGGAGCTGTTCGTCGGGGCGGATTTCGCTGATCTGTTCGCAGTGAAAGAGGGACGGGATCGGGACGGTGCGCACGACGACCCGGTGAGTGGGACGGTCACCTGTGACATCAAGGGTGGGGCCAATGGCGGCACTGACCGAACATCATCCGGACTCGGCACCCCCACCATGACCTTTTCGTATCGGCGTGGAGGAGTGACCCGCGGCGTGGAAGTTCGCTTCAATGGGCCGGTCAGGCTCGATCATGATCTCGCCACCTTCGAGATGATCGTGCCCCCCCGAGGTGAATGGAGCACCTGCGTGGAGGTGGCTCCGGTGATCGACGGCATCAGCATCGATCCCCGATACCGATGCGGTCAGCCGGTGGAACGGGCTGAACCGGCCGAGCGGTTGGCTCTGTGGCGACGCCAGGTCCCCCAGGTCGAGACCGACCATCCGGGTCTGAAGAATGTGGTGGCCCGCAGTGCCGAGGACCTGGGCGCTCTTCGCATCTTTGACCCCGACTACCCCAAGCGGATGGTGGTGGCGGCGGGTGCGCCGTGGTTCATGACCGTGTTCGGGCGTGACTCGCTGCTGACGGCGTGGATGGCGTTGCTGGTGGATCCGGACCTGGCTCTCGGGGTACTGCAGACGCTGGCGCGGTTCCAAGGGAACGAAGTTGATCCTCGCCATGATGAGCAGCCCGGGCGCATTCTCCACGAGATGCGCTTCGGCGATGCCGCGTCGCTGTCGCTCGGCGGTGGGAGCATCTATTACGGCAGCGCAGATGCCACCCCCCTGTTTGTGATGCTTCTGGGAGAGCTCCGGCGTTGGGGTGTGGCCGGCGAACTGGTCGACGAGCTCTTGCCCAATGCCGAACGCGCCATCGAGTGGATCGAACAATTCGGGGACGCTGACGGCGATGGGTACGTGGAATACCACCGGGCGACCGACCGCGGGTTGACCAACCAGGGGTGGAAAGACAGCTGGGACGGTATCCGTTACGCCGACGGGCGTGTGGCCGAGGCACCGATCGCATTGTGCGAGGTCCAGGCATATACCTATGGTGCCTTTCTGGCCCGGGCGCACTTTGCTGTCGAGGTTGGTGATACCGCCACCCATGAGCGATTCCGAGCCAAGGCGGCGAACCTGAAGGCAGCGTTCAACCGCGACTTCTGGCTCGAGGACAAAGGGTGGTTCGCCGTCGGTCTCGACGCCGACAAGCGCCCGATCGACTCGTTGACCTCCAACATCGGCCACTGCCTGTGGACAGGGATCGTTGACGAGGACAAGGCCGGCCAGGTGGCGGCCAAGTTGGTGTCACCCGAGATGTTCAGTGGGTGGGGGGTCCGCACCTTGGCCGCCAACAACGGCGGGTACAACCCGATCAGCTACCACTGCGGCTCGGTATGGCCCCACGACACCGCCATCGTGGCCGCCGGGTTGGCCCGTTACGGGTTCGACGGAGCTGCCCAACAGTTGATCCTGGCACTGCTCGACGCGGCCGTGGCCCAAGGTGGGCGCTTGCCCGAACTGTTCAGCGGCCTCGACCGGGGTGAACTGAGCGTACCGGTGGGCTATCCGACGTCGTGCTCGCCACAGGCCTGGTCGGCTGCGTCACCGCTTCTGTGCCTGCGCACGCTCCTTCGCTTGGACCCGTGGATACCGCAGGGCAAGACCTGGTTGTGCCCGAACCTTCCCGAGGGGATCGGCCATCTGAAGGTGGAAGGCATTCCTCTGGCCGGCGCCCGGGTGACCATCGAAGTGGGTGACGAGGTACCTGGTGGCGTATCGATCACCGGACTCCCCCCCGAGATTGAAGTAATTCACGAACCCCGGCACCCGGCGACGGCTGTGTGATCAATACCGCGAATCTGGTCCGCGGGTTCCGAGGCCGACCGCTGATCCGGCAGCGGCACGGGTAGAGTCAGCGGCGTGGCACCCGGGGGTTCATCGTGAGCCGCGACGAGGCCAATCCACCTGCTGACGTTCAGCGGGGGGCAAGCCCGACCGATGGTCATCGGCGCCTGACTCCTCTTGACGGGATCCGGGCCTTTGCCGTCGTCACTGTCCTCCTCTTCCATGGTGGCGTTTCGTGGATGGACGGCGGGTTGCTCGGGGTCGACGTGTTCTTCGTGCTTTCGGGGTTCCTCATCACCGCGTTGCTGTGTGATGAATCGGTCAGGACCGACACCATCGCTCTGGCGAGCTTTTGGGGGAGGCGGGCCCGCCGCCTGCTCCCGGCACTCTTCGTCATGCTCATCGGTGTGGCGCTCTACGCCTACTTCGACGCCAGCTCTCTTGATCTCCCCAGCATCCGTGGCGATGCCATGTCCACGTTGTCCTATGTGGCCAACTGGCGTTTCATCCTCTCGGACCAGGGGTACTTCACGTTGGCGGCCGCCCCGTCCCCGCTGCTCCATACCTGGTCGTTGGCGGTGGAAGAGCAGTACTACCTGATGTGGCCGCTGGTTGCTCTCGGGGTTCTCCGGTGGAAAGGCACTCGAGCCCTCGCCGTGGTGGCCGGAGTGGGGGCATTGTCCTCCGCTTCGCTCATGGCGGGCATGCACCACGCCGGATTCAGCATCGACCGGCTGTACTACGGGACGGACACCAGGGTGCAGGCCCTGATGGTCGGATCGTGCCTGGGAGCGATCGCTTCCCGGGGTTCGTGGCGGGTCTTCCCGGATCCTTGGTCCATCACCTCGGTCGGCCGCCGGACCGGTGCCGTCCTGGGAGCCATGGGTGCCGGGTTCCTGTTGTGGGCGTGGCACGTCTACGACGGCCAGAACCCTTTCCTCTACGATGGCGGTTTTCTTCTGGTGGCTCTGGCTGCTGCCGCAGTCATCGCCCACGTGGTGTCGTGGCCACGTTCGTGGCTGGCCCGGTTCTGCTCGTTGGGGGTCCTGGGTTTCATCGGGCGGATCTCCTACGGCCTGTACCTCTACCACTGGCCGCTGTTTCTGGCCCTCGATCACGCCCATACCGGCCTCGGTGGCTTCGAGCTGCTGGCAGTGCGTCTGGTTGCCACACTTGTCGTCTCCACCGCGTCGTACTATCTCGTCGAACTTCCCATCAGGACCCATGGCGTGTTTCGGGGCTGGCAGCCGCTGGCCGCCTCCGGCGCCGCAGTGATGGTGACGGTCACCTCCCTGGTCGTCACGACCGCTCCGTCGGCCGCCACTGCGATCGCCGCCGGCGCTCCGGTGATGTCGCCCAACCTGCGCAAGCAGCTGACCGGCGACAAGGCGTTCAGCACTAATCCGGTGCGATTCCTTCTCTTCGGCGACTCGGTCGCTCTCACCCTGGGAGTGGGGCTCTCACACGATTCGGAACAGAACTTCGGGGTCAAGGAGTACAACGGGGGGATCGTCGGCTGCGACCTTGATCCGAACTTGATGATCAGAAGCTCGGGCGAGGTGACCATCGCCCCCTCAGGTTGTACCGATTGGCCTCAGCTGTTGGCTCACGCCGTCGGATCCATCCGGCCTCAAGTGGCGGCAGTCCTGTTGGGTCGATGGGAAGGGTGCGACCACTTCTACCAAGGGCAGTGGACCCACGTCGGCGAGCCGTTGTGGGACAACCATCTGTTGGATGAGCTCAATCAGACCATCGACATCCTGTCCTCAGGGGGAGCCAAAGTGGTGCTCTTCACCGAACCGGACATGGCCCCGTCGAACGAAGCGGCTGACGGCTCGGTGTTTCCCGAAGACCAACCGTCCCGGGTGGCCGCCTACGACGCGCTGGTCGACAAGATCGGCAAGACGCGCCCGGGAGTGGTGACGGTCATCGATCTCAACCACGATCTCAGCCCCGATGGCCACTTCACCGCAACGGTCGGTGATGTCAGAGTTCGGAGCTCCGACGGCATCCATATCAGCGCAGCCGGCGGACAGTGGTTACAGCCGAAAATTCTGTCGACGCTGGCGGAACTCGGGCTCTCCGCCCGACTGGTCCCACCGGCTGGCGCCTCAGGAAGGGAATCGGCGGCCGGTCACCAACCCCTGTCGACCCATTCCTGAAGGTGCGGCGTCTCGGCCCCGATGGTGGTCCCTTCCCCATGGCCGGGAAGGAC
>JGI24129J20441_1000758_pt1 | contig 10197 bp, 8 predicted proteins | sample BarGraNGADG00211_FD_20441 | JGI IMG/M metagenome (IMG submission 20441) | reverse complement strand
GTCGGTCGAGGCCGGCCAGCGGGCTGCGATCGCGGCCGTGCGTAAGTTCGTCGACACCGTCGACGAGGCGCTTCCCGCGATCGGCGACCGCCCGTCCCGCCGCGAGACCGTCATCGACGCCGCGCTGGACATGGCCGACAAGCTCGTTGCAACGCAGTACGACTTCCTGCGCCACGTCGTACGCGAGGCGGCCAGCTCGCTGAGCAAGCCGGACAAGACGAAGACGTAGACGACCGGCGGCTTCCCATCGACCTGGGCAACTTCACCGAGCATTCAAGAACCGCTGCGTCAAGGCGGACGTCCGTCCGTTCCCGGTCCACGGCACACGGCACACGGCACACCTGCGCGTCGCTACTGGCGGCCCGGGACGTCCACCCTGGCGCGGTCATGCCGATCCGGAGGCGCAGCAAGATCGCGGTGACGCTGCTGTACGAACCCAAGAAGGCCCCTTCCCGAAACCGGGAAAGGGCCTTTGACCTGCGGGTGGGGTCTTCCCCGAAATCCTGAACATTGCTTGTGAGCGCCCTGGCCGCACGGCCCGGGACGACCCCATCACAGCCTGGCGCTGAAATCTTCACAGGCCGCTGAAGCCGATCGCGCCGCGCTGACTGTTCGGGGGCCTGCAGCGCGCGTGTTCGTTGGGTGTGCCGTCGCGTTCTTCCTTTGCGAGCAACTCTGCGAGATGACGACCTGCAGCCTGGACGCGGAACGCACTAGCCTTCCCGGTGTGTATGACGAACCTGACCTCGTTGCGGCGGTCGTGTCAGCCGTGACCCCGGCCCGGCGCCGATCTGATCGTTGGTCGCGAGGTCGTTTTGAGGGCGCTGGCGCAGGGAAGCACGGTACGGGTGGTGGACTTGGTGCGCGCGTGGCTGAACGCACAGGGAGTTGCCGCGACGGTAGAGCAGCAGACCGGCGCTCAGCTTCCCAGACATAAGACCAGCATGCCGGTCGACATCGTCACGCGGGCTTCGGATGGGCTCCCAGTCCGGTGACCGATCCCGCTACGGAACGACGAAGACCATGTTCGTTCCAGGTCGGCGCAGCCTCCGCGCGTGCCCGTAGGCCGTTCGGCAATTGGGACGGCGGACGGTCGACACAAAACACGACCGCAAGTAGCCGATGAGCGCGCTTCTCCTGACTGCATAGAGCCTCGTGCATGTGGATAGTCAACAGCTCACTTGCGCCAGCCCGACCTGTGTCGCTGCAGAGTGAGGTTCGGCTGCTGCGACGCCGTCGACGCGCGGCAACCATGTGATTCTCAATCACTTTGCACCACCCGCCTCGTTCCACCGGAGAGACGAGCAACGACGCGATCGGGCTGCTCAGCACCGGCGCCGCGATCTACCTGACCAACATCATCGTCTTCGGGATCTGGTACTGGGAGCTTGACCGTGGCGGGCCGTTCAACCGCGCAGCCGGAACCGTCCCGCACCCGACTTCCTCTTCCCGCAGATGGTCTCCTCTGAGCTGAGCCCGGAGCACTGGGAGCCACGCTTTCTCGACTACCTGTATACGAGCTTCACCAACGTCATGGCTTTCTCGCCGACCGACACCATGCTCCCTGTCGCGGTGGGCCAAGTCTTTGATGGCGCTGCAGAACGCCATTGCCCTCTCGACCACGGCCCTTGTCCTTGCGCCGGCAAGGTGCTGGCCGCCGGGTGCGGGCCATGACCTGTCCGTACTGGGCGATGCTGGACGCGGGGCGCTTGGCCGACGATGACAACCTTCTCCACTCTGACCGGATGTCCCTGCTCCAGCTGCAGCTCGAACTCGTGAGCGACCCATCCTGTATCGTCGGTGAGAAGGCGCCTGCTCAGAGCAAGCTGCCGGCTGCCCCGGAGCGCTCGGGTGCGTGAGGCCATCGCAATGTGGATGCCGGACTGGGTGGTCTCCATCTCCAACAGAACGGTCTCGCCATCGATTTCGGCTGCCCGACGGGGAGTGAGGTGTGTGCCGGTCAGCAGCTGATCCGCGGCCACATTCCGGTTCGCCACACGGCCATCGAGAGCCGACCGGACGGTCATCGGACCAGACCAGTCCTCGGCCTCAAACGTCGAGTCCAGCACGGCAACATGTGGTGCGGTCTGGGAGAGGAAGCGACGTGAGGTGACACGGGTGGTTCGCCCTGCGTCGTCGCGAAACCGGATGACGCGGGTCAGCACGGCGCGCCGCAAATCCAGCTCCTGCTGGTACGTCACGAGCTGGGGGCTGCTGGGGTGAAACCAATCATTGTCGGCCACTTTGAACAGCAGCGGCAGCCAATTGGGGACGTTGACCATGTGCTCATCCTCGACGGAATGCGTGCCCAGATCCGTTCGCACCCGGTTGTAGACGCCGGCGAGATAGGTTCCGGGATAGTGCACGGCGTCGGCGTCTGCTTCCGGAGCGGCACCGCGGGTTCCCCAATAGCCGTTGCCGAGCGTACAGAGCGCTTCGCGCAGCCCCTCCGTCGCCGGGTCGAAACCGTCATAACGGAGCAGCCAGGGGTCGCTCCCGGATTCGCCGCCAGCCCAACCGGGGAGCACGCGAGTCAGACTGAGATCCAGTTCACTCAGATCGGAAACCACGAGATCGGCGCCTGCCGCCCGGAGCCGCTCGCCGACACCCGCGCGGTCCATGCCGACGACCAGTCCGAATCCGCCTCGTGCCGCTGCCTGCAGTCCGGCTTCGGCATCTTCCACGACTACGGCCCGGGCCGGTGCCACACGCAGCTGCCGCGCCGCTTCGAGAAATATGGCCGGATCGGGTTTGCCGGCCAGACCCAACCGGATCGCATCAGTTCCATCGACACAGACGTCAGAAAGATCGGTCACGGCCGCCGCCGCGAGCACCGTGGCGCTGTTTCNGCTCGACGTCACGACAGCGGTGGGAATGCCCTGCTCGTGAAGTCGGTGGAGCAGCGCGACCGCGTCTGGGAAAGCCNGCACGCCGTCGGCGGCGAGATGCTCGTCGAAGAGCGCTTGTTTGCGCGCAGCGAGGGCGGCGATCGTCGGCTGCGTGCCCGAATCATCGGGCGGGTCGCCGGGCAACCCGTCGGGCAGCTCAATGCCGCGCGACGCCAGGAAGGTACGGATGCCGTCTTCCCTGGGCCGCCCATCGACGTACCGCCGATAGTCGGTGTCCGCATCGAATGGTTGCACCGGAGTGGTCGACAGCCGCGGAAGCACCTCGTCGAACAAGGCCTTCCACGCGCGCGCATGCACGGACGCGGTATCGGTGACCACGCCGTCCATGTCGAAGATCACGGCGTCGTACGCCGTTCGCGCCGAATGCAGGGGCTGGTTCTCGCTCACGGATACACTCCCAGGGCCTTGTCGTACCCACATACTATTGAGGTCAAGGCGCCCTCATCACTGGTGACTATCGCGAGACAGCGGCGGAGGTTTGTCGGCTGGTCGGTATCGTCGCGGATCGGGTTCTCACCGGTCCGGAGGTGAGCGCTGTGCCAGAGGGCGCCCTGTAGCCGACGCCGGGGAATCGTTGTCCGCTACCAAGATCATGTCGCTCATGCGGCCCCGGGTTTTCCAGGGGCCCTTGTTCTTCCCGGGGGCCCGATGGTCGTTTCGATCCTGTCTGCGGCCCAGCGCAGACGCAGGCTNTCTTCCAGTTCCTGTTCGTCAAGCTGCCGGCGGATGGCCAGCAGCTCATTTTCCAGCCTGGGGATCCATCTCTTTTCGACGGCCCGCTGCCGGGTGCGCGTTGCGGCGAGTTCGGCGGACACCAACAGTAGGGACCGCTGAACCGCGGCGTGCCGGACCGCGGCAGTGAGCGCGGACCGGTGCGCGGCCGCCGCGTAGGACAAGGCGGAGCTTCCCCCTGCCGGGGGTGCGGCTGGCGGTTGGCAGAGCGCATCCTCGGGATAGGCCACGCCCATGGCGCCACCCCACTGGACCTCGACCTCCGCCGGTTTGGCTGGCGAGGCTGCCTCGATCCGCTCCCGGCCGTCCAGGGCGGCGGCGCGCTGCAGCCATACCGCGCCTTCCCGCGCACGGTCTTCCCACTCTTGACGACTCCGGCCGGCGTGCAGCTGGAGGCGCTCGAGTTCGTTCACCATGATGTGCCGTTTGCGGTCCAGCAACAGGGCACCGTGGCGGGCCGTCAGCAGGCGGCGCTCCACCCGGATTTTCCCCGCTCGTCCGGTGTCGCTCACTGCTGGCCTGTTCTGCCGGGCAGATAGCGGTCCAGGAACTCCGTCGACAGCATGGTCAGCTCCTGCTGTGGCAGCGCGGCCAGCGCGGCCCAGGCCCGGCCCAGCGTGTCCTCAAGGGAGCGGAGTTCGCCGCGCCCTTGGTTGAGCAGCTTCTGTTCAACCAGGGTGCGGTAGGTGATGTAGCTGCGGTCCGTTTCACTCAGGGCTGCGGCTCCCACCAGCTCGGCCAGCTCGGCGGCCTGGCCGGCATGGGCCATGGCGGCGACCACCTGTGCGGCCACATCCAGATGGTCCTCACGGGTCCGGTCCTTGCCCGCGCCGCTGCGCATCAGCCGCGAGAGGGAGGAAAGGACGTCCACGGGCGGGTAGATCCCGCGTGCCTCAATTTCGGCGGAAAGAACAACCTGCCCTTCGGTGATGTAGCCGGTCAGATCCGGCACCGGATGGGTGATGTCCCCGGCGGGCATGGTCAGCACCGGTACGATCGTCACTGAACCATTCCGCCCGCGGACGCGGCCGCAGCGTTCATACAGGGTGGCGAGATCGCTGTAGAGGTAGCCCGGGTAACCGCGTCGGGCCGGGATCTCACGGCGGGCCGCAGAGACCTCGCGTACGGCTTCGGCATAGCTGGTCATGTCCGACATGATCACCAGGACGTCGTGGCCTTCCGTGTAGGCCAGGTGCTCCGCGATGGTCAGCGCGATCCGCGGCGTGAGTATCCGTTCGATGACCGGATCGTCCGCGGCGTTGAGCAGCAGCACCAGCTCACCGGCGGCGGACCGCTCTTCCAGCCGGTCACGCACGTAGGCGATATCCGCATGGGTCAGACCCATCGCAGCAAACACCACCCGGAAGGATTTGCCGCTGGAGGTGGCCTGGGCCGCGATCTGGGTCGCCAGCGTCAGGTGGGGCAGGCCCGGGACGGAGAAGATGGGCAGTTTCTGCCCCTGGACCAGGGTGGTCAGGGCATCGATGACGGAGATGCCCGTCAGGACCGGTTCCTGCGGTGGCTCCCGGTGGACCGGGTTGAGCGGCCACCCGCTGACAGGCATGGTGGAGGTGCCGGTCACCGGCGGCCCGCCGTCCAGCGGTTCTCCGCGGCCGTTGCAGACGCGACCCAGCCAGTCCGCCCCGACCGGAATGTGCAGCGGACGGCCCGCGAACCGGACCCGGATCCCTCCGGGCGCCATACCGTCGGTGCTTTCCAGGACCTGCAGCGTCACGAGGTCGTGGTCCACTTCCAGCACCAAACCGTGGCGTTCCTGGCCGTCGGCCAGGTCCACCGTGGCGAACTCGTCCCAACCGACGCCGTCAACGTCCCCCAGCACCAGCAGGGGGCCGCGCAGCTCACGGACATCCCCGTGGGAAATTTGTCTACCGGTCTGGTCCGGCAGCGGGCCGGGCTCCGCCTGGCCGGACGTGCGCTGTGTCGTATCCGTCACTGCAGTTCTTCCAGCCGCTGCAGGATCTCGCTCCGCAGTGAGGCGACGCCGGCGGCGTCCGCGGGCCCGGTTTCTTCACGGGCCCGAAGCACCGGTCCGAGGTCCGCTTGCTCAATGGTGGTGGCGGCGACGCCGCGCTCCACCAGCCGCTGGCAGGAGTCCACGACGTCGAGGACCAGGTCCAGCAAAGCGGCTCCTTTCTCCGCGGAACAGAAACCGTCGTTGGCGCTCAGGGCATTCTGCAACAGCACGCCGTCCCGCAGCAGCCGCCCGCCCAGCAGCACCATGCGTTCATGGCCCGGCAGAGACGTTGCCCCGATGATCTCCGCCAAGGAGCTGAGCCGGTCGGCCTCGGCCAGCAATGCCGCGGCGCGGGCGCGCCTCTGGGCCCAGCCGGGATGCCCGTTGGCGGCATGCCACAGGCCCAACGCTTCCACATCCCGCGCAAAGGAGCCCGTCCAGCTGACCGCCGGGTAGTGCCGCGAGTAGGCCAGGTCCCGGTCCAGCAGCCACAGGGAACGGACAAAACGCTGGGTGTCCGTGGTGACCGGTTCCGTCATGTCGCCGCCCGGAGGGGAGATGGCCCCAATCACGGTGACCGATGCCGTCCGCCCACCCAGGGTGGTCACGCAGCCGGCCCGTTCATAAAAGGCGGCCAGCTCCGACGCGAGGTTGGCCGGATAGCCCTCCTCTGCCGGCAGCTCCCCGTTGCGGTTGGCAAACTCGCGCAGGGCCTCAGCCCAGCGGGAGGTGGAGTCCGCGATGACGACGACGTCGTACCCCATGTCCCGGTAAAACTCCGCCACGGTGATGCCGGTGTAGATGCTGGCCTCGCGCGCCATCATGGGCATATTGGAGGTGTTGGCGATGATGACCGTGCGGTCGATCAGCTGGCCACCCGTGCGCGTATCGACCAGCTTCGACAGCCCGTCCAAGACATCGGCCATCTCGTTGCCCCGTTCGCCGCAGCCCACATAGACGATCACATCCGCATCGCTCCACTTGGCAATCTGCTGCAGCAGCAAAGTCTTGCCGGTCCCGAAACCGCCCGGGACCGCAGCGGCCGCGCCCCGGGCCACCGGGTACATCAGGTCCAGCACCCGCTGGCCGGTATGGAGCGGGACCGCCTCAGTGCGCCGGTCCCGGAACGGACGGGGCCGGCGCACCGGCCAGCGTTCCGTAAGCTGCACCTCGTGGGTACCTATCCGAGCCACTACGTCCAGCGCATGGACTTGGCTCTCCGGCGCCAGCCAGGTGACCTCGCCGGAAACCCCCCACGGCACCAGGACCTTGTGCTCCACCGAACCGGCTCCCGGAACCGTACCGAGAACGTCCCCGGGCGAGACGTGGGAACCGGCCGAGGCTGCCGGAATGAATGTCCAGCTCCGGGCCAGGGCGGCAGGATCCTCTGCGGAGCCGGCGCGGTCCGGTGTCAGCCACAGCGGTGCGGAGGACAACGGCCGCATCAGCCCATCGAAGACCTGGCCGAGCAGGCCTGGCCCCAGCAGACCGGAGAGCTGGTTGCCGGTGGCCTCGGCGGTGTCTCCGGCCTTTAGCCCGCCGGTGTACTCGTAGGCCTGCAGTATTGCCCGGGTGCCCGCTATGGCCACGGTCTCGGCGCTGATGCGCTGGGGACCCACGGCCACGAGCTCCAGCATGGAGACCCCATCCACACCATCAACTTCCACCAATGGGCCGCTGATCCGGACAACCGTGCCGGTACGGCCGGTAGCTAGCGTGTCCACAGTTGACGGACCTCCTGTGTCATCGATTCGAGTGTCCTGGTGGCCAGGGTCGGTAGTGAAAGGTCCAGACGGCGGGAGCCCGCCTCGGCGACAACACCGCCATCGGGGCTCTCGGCCACCGTTGCATCCGGTCCGAGCAGGGCATGGCTTTGCTCGGTCAGCCGGGTCAGCAGGGGCGGGTACCGCGGGTCAGTCCGCAGTGCCGCCGCGGACTCACGGACCTGCCGCTGCAGTTCCAGCCGCAGGGCATTCCGCCGCGCCAGCACAGTCTCGTGGGCCTGCCGGCGCACCCGGGCGGAGCGCAGGGCTGCCTCGGACCGGGCCGTGGCTTCGCCTTCCTCGGCGGCGGCCACGCGGATCCGGTCAGCCTCGCGCCGCGCTGCATCCAGCAGGGCCAGGGCCTGTTCGCTGGCGTCCCTCCGGATGTCTGCGGCCTCCTTCTGGGCGGCGGTGAGCAGCGATCCGCGCACCGGTGCAAGAGCGGTAGCGGAACGCTGCGGAAGCCCCGTCATGAAGGCAGCACCACGGTCATGGGGGAGTGCGGATCTGTCAGGGCCGTACCCAGCGCTCCTGCTGCCCGGGGCGTCAGGATGACCACTGCGGCATCATCCGGCAGCGCAGTCCAGGCCCGGCGCACCTCGTCGTCGGTTTCGGCAGCATAGACACTGGCTCCGGCCAGTTGGAATCCCTCCAACAGTGCCTGCTCGCCGAGGGCGACAACGGTGTCCGGCATGCTCTCATTCCTCCGCTCAGGCCTTGCCGATAAGGATGATGGCAATGATCAGGCCGTAGATGGCGATGCCTTCCGCCAGACCGACGACAACCATTGCGCGCCCAAAGATCTCTGGCCTTTCGCTCATGGCTGCCAGCGCGGCTGACCCCGTATAGGCGACGGCGAACGCCGCACCGATGGAGGAACCGGCCACGGCGATGGCCGCGGCGATGAGGGCTGAACCGCCAGCACCTCCGGAGGTGCTGGCGGCCGTCGCGACGGCGGCGGGTGAGACCCCGCCGGAGGCCGCCGCGGGGCCGGCGTTCAGCGCGGTTGCCAGGAGAGCCAGCACGCCCGCCATCACCGCTGCGTTGATGCCCACCAGCAGTTTGAGGCCCGTCTTCCGCCGGCGCTTGACGAGCAGGATGGCGCCGGTGGTGGCCAGGAGGAACACTGGAATACTGCCGAGCCAGAGATTCACAGGTGACGCCTTTCAGAGGAATTATCGGAGTAAATGTCAGGGGATGTTTCAGGGGCACTTTCCGGGGATAGGACCGGTGCCCAGGGGTGGAAGAGCCGCCCCTCCGACTGGAAGATACGGGAGAACAGCTCGTAGTACTCCAGCCGCAGGGCCTGGATTCCGGCCACCAGCGCTTCCAGCGCAAAGGTGAGAACGTTGCCCAGAAGGAACACGAGGATGGCCGCTAGTGCCCGCCAGTCCGGGGCCCACAAAGCCGTCGTCCCGTTCCAGACGACCGTTAGCAGCGCTGCGTGCGTGAGTCCAAAGGCGGCCAGCCGTGCGAACGAGACCACGTTTGATCCCAGCCGGATCACGGTGTCCACCAACTCGATGAAGGCTTGGGTCACGCCGGTCCCGCCACCGCCGGCTTCGACAAAGAGCCCGATGAAAATGAAGGCGAGTGCGGCCAGGGCGAGCACGACAGCGGCCACAACCAGCGGTGCGATGCCCGCTGTGAGCCCCCAGGTGAGCAGCCCGACGGCCACGAACAACAGGGAACCGGCGACGCCAGAGCGGGCGTACAGCGCGTAGCCCCAGCCGCCCTCACGAACCCGGTTGATTGTGCCCAGGGCGTAGGCACCCGCCAGAAGGGCGGCTCCGAATATGAGGGCGGTGAGCAACAGCGGGATGGGGCTGGCCAGAGGCTCAAGCCACAGCACGCGCACCAGCCCTGTTGGGCCGAAGGCCTCGCCGTACAGGGCACCAAAGATCATCGAGGTCAGCCCGGCACCGGTCACAAACAGCCAGGTCTTCTTCAGTTTATCCAGCTTCCTGATCCTGCCGCTGCGCAGGAGAAGGCCGGCAAGCAGAAGTATTGCCCCGTGACCCACATCGCCGAACATCATGCCGAACATAACCACGTATGCCAGCCCGGCCAGCCGCGAAGGATCCATGTCCGCGTACGGCACGGTCCCGTAGGTATCGACCAGCGTGCGGGAGACCCGCGCATGCCCCGTATCGGTCAGCAGGGTGGGCGGCTGCACTCCGCGTGGACGGGTCAGTGGGACGACGGCGGCTCCCAGCGCTCCCAGCGTTGCCGCCAGTGCGGGCAGTTCACGGGCCGGGGCCCAGCCCACCAATCCGGCGATGGGACCTGAGACGATGACGGAGTCCGCCGCCCGGTCCAGTTCCCCGGGCCCGTCGCCGGGCGTGTATGGAAGGTCCAGTTCGACGGCGGCTCTGTGGGCCACTTCCGCGAGCATGTCGCGGCGGCGTTGCTCCGGCGCGACCAGGGCCACCCGCTCCATGCGGACCGGGCTGAGGGACTCACGCCACGGCATCGAGCACCTCGCTTGATCCTGCGCCGGAGGCTGCTGCTGCCAGGGCCGCGCGGACCCGCCACGCGTCGATCGCCAGCACGGCGGCGACGCCCAGGACCACATCCGGGCCAGGCAGGGAGCTGCGCAGCAGGCGGAAGCCGTCAGCCTCCACCGTCGCCCGCAGCCCTGCGTCCGCCCGCCACAGGTCTTCCGGGGCCTCAACGCCGCGGAGCACGGGCTGTGCCGACGGCGGCAGGGCGGCGTGAAGCTCCGTAAGGTCCTCAGCCGTCTCCCACGTCCTGCCAAGGAAGGGGCGGACCAGCTGGAGGATGCGCGGTGAGGGTACGGCGCCGTCGACCAGCAGAA
>JGI24129J20441_1000757_pt1 | contig 10198 bp, 10 predicted proteins | sample BarGraNGADG00211_FD_20441 | JGI IMG/M metagenome (IMG submission 20441) | reverse complement strand
GGGTCCAACAACACGACCATGAAGGGCGAGCCGTCGTTCCTGCCCGCCCGCCGCTCCACACGTGAGTTCGCGGGCGACGAGTACGGACGCACGCTGCACTTCGGTATCCGTGAGCACGCCATGGGCGCGATCCTTTCCGGCATCGCCCTGCATGGCCCGACCCGCCCCTACGGTGGGACGTTCTTCACATTCAGCGACTACATGCGCGGTGCGGTGCGGCTCGCGGCCCTGATGGGGATCCCGGTTACGTACGTGTGGACCCACGACTCGATCGGGCTCGGTGAGGACGGCCCCACCCACCAACCGGTCGAGCACCTCGCCGCAGTGCGCGCCATTCCCGGCCTGGCGGTGATCCGTCCGGCGGACGCGAACGAGACCGTACAGGCGTGGAAGTCGATCCTCGACCGCCACACCGGCCCGGTCGCCCTGATCCTGACCCGACAGAACGTGCCGACCTTCCCCCGCGGCACCGACGGGTTCGCTGGCACCGAGGGCCTGGACCAGGGCGCCTACGTGCTGCTGGAGGCCTCGACCGGCACCCCGGACGTCATCCTCATCGGCACCGGCTCCGAGGTCCAGCTCGCCGTCGTCGCCCGCGAGACCCTCGAGGCCCAGGGCATCGCGACCCGGGTCGTGTCCATGCCCAGCCAGGAATGGTTCGCCGAGCAGACGGATGCGTACCGCGAGCACGTCCTCCCTCACGCCGTGAAGGCCCGCGTCTCCGTCGAGGCCGGCATCGCCCTGTCCTGGCACAAGCTCGTCGGCGACGCCGGCCGATCGGTCTCCCTCGAGCACTACGGCGCATCCGCCACCGGCGAAACTCTCTACGAGGAGTTCGGCATCACGGCGCCCGCCGTGGTGGCTGCCGCCAAGGAATCCATCGCCGCCACCCATGACGACGCCCCGGCGTCGAGCACCCCGCCGGCCCCCACCCCGCCGGCCCCCACCCAGAGCAAGATGGGCGACCATCTCTGACGCGGGACGCTCTCCCACTCCACACAGGTACTGGACGGCACATCTTCAGGAGGACGGCTATGACCGAGAACGCAGCCATCACGACACCGTTGGACGCCCTGACCGAGGCCGGGGTCGCTGTCTGGCTCGATGACCTGTCGCGGGAGCGTCTGCGAACGGGCAACCTCGAGGACCTGACGCGCACGCGTCGGGTCGTCGGGGTGACCACGAACCCGACGATCTTCGCCGGTGCTCTGGCCGGTGGTGACGCCTACGACGCCCAGCTCGCCGACCTCGCCGCGGCCGGGACGGGTACCGAGGCGGCCGTGACGGCGATCACCACGGACGACGTGCGGGCCGGCGCGGACGTGCTCGCCCCGGTGTACCGGGCGACCGGGGGCGTGGACGGGCGAGTCTCCATCGAGGTCGACCCGCGCCTTGCCCACGACACCGACGCCACGATCGAGCAGGCGAGGGAGCTGTGGGCCCGCGTCGCCCGGCCGAACGTCTTCATCAAGATCCCGGCCACCGTGCAGGGCCTGCCAGCCATCGCCCAGGCGCTGGCCGAGGGGATCAGCGTCAACGTCACGCTGATCTTCTCCCTCAACCGCTACCGGCAGGTCCTGGACGCGTTTCTGTCCGGGCTCGAGCGCGCCCACGCCGCCGGGCGTGACCTGACCCCGATCGGATCGGTCGCCTCGTTCTTCGTCTCCCGCGTGGATGCGGCGGTCGACGCCAAGCTCGACGCGATCGGCACCCCGGCAGCCGCCGCCCTGCGCGGCACGGCCGCGATCGCCAGCGCACGGCTCGCGTACGGCGTCTACCAGCAGGCCCTGGCCACCGAGCGGTGGGCGCACCTCGCCACGCTCGGCGCCCACCCCCAACGCCCGCTGTGGGCGTCCACTGGGGTCAAAGACAAGGCCTACCCCGACACCCGGTACGTGGACGACCTGGTCGTGGCGGGCGTGGTCAACACCATGCCCGCGGCCACCCTCGAGGCCGTCGCGGACCACGGGAACATCCACGGCGACACCATCACGCCCGCCCTGGCACAGTCCGCACGCGTGTTGGCCGAGCTCGCCGTCGTCGGCATCGAGATCGATGACGTCACCGCCGCGCTCGAGGACGAGGGCGTCGTCAAGTTCGAGAAGAGCTGGCAGGAACTACTCACCACCGTCACCGACGGACTTGCCCGGGCCAAGAGGACGACCACGTGAGCCGGCAGCGGATCGCCGAGGACGGGGTGATGAGGGACCAGAATCCGCCGGTCAACTGGTGGTGACCGTCGATGACCTCGGTGTGCATGCACTGCACCAGGTTGGCGAAGGCGACTCCCCACAGGACCGAGGGCACCCACGCGCCAATGGTGTGCGCCCGGTCGGCACGGTCGCGCCAGAGTGGGTCGTTGATCTTCCCGCGCCACTCGATCACGCAGATCCTGATGATGAGCGCCAGCAGGATGAGCAGCAGGGGGAGGTAGAAGCCGGGGAACATGGTGGCGTACCACTCGGGGAATGCGGCGAAGGTGGTGCCTCCGGCCGTGAGCAGCCAGACCTCGTTGCCATCCTGGAGCGGGCCGATCGTGCGGAGCATGACCCGGCGATCGGTCTCGTCGCGGGCGAAGGGCCTGAGCAGCATGCCGACGCCGAAGTCGAAGCCCTCGAGGACCAGGTAGCCGGTCCACAGGACGGCGAGGATGAGGAACCACAGCAGAGGCAGATCCATGGTGTGTACGTCTCTAGCAAGGTGTGCATACCGCGGTCAGTAGGCGAAGGACAAGGTGGGCTTAGGCCCGGCCCCGTCCTCGGTTTCGGTCTTCGAGGGCTCGACGCCCTCACGGACGTAGCGGCGCATGAGGAAGAACCAGACGGCGCGCACGGCGCTGACTCGACTGCTGGTCACGGGGCAGGCGGCTCGAGCCGTACGTGACCCATTCAGAACAGCCAGTGATCGATGTCACTTGTTCCAACTCTTGGACAACTCGGCCTGCTCGGGTCAGGCTCTCAACTGTCGTCGAAACAGCGACGTCGACATGAAGGACGAGGACGGACACAACGACATGAGTACTGTGCTTCAGACCGTGCCGCTCGGCACGACAGACATGGCGATCACTCGCGTGGGTTTCGGCGCGTGGGCGGTCGGCGGTGGGGGATGGGCGTTCGGCTGGGGCGAACAGGACGACACCGAGTCGGTGGCCGCGATACGGCACGCTGTCGAGTCCGGTGTGAACTGGGTCGACACCGCGGCTGTCTACGGGTTGGGTCACTCCGAGACGGTGGTCGCCCAGGCACTGAAGGGCCTGCCGGAGGCGGATCGGCCGTACGTCTTCACCAAGGGCGGCCTGGTGTGGGACGAGTCGAACCGGGCCCTGACGCCGCGGCGCGTGGGCGATGCGGCGAGCTTGCGCCGGGAGGTCGAGGCTTCCCTGCGTCGCCTCGACGTGGAGCACATCGACCTCTACCAGATGCACTGGCCTGCCGACGATGGCACGACGGTTCAGGACTACTGGCCGGTGTTCCTCGACCTGGTAGCGGAGGGTAAGGTCCGCGCCGTCGGGCTGTCCAACCACAGCATTGCGCAACTCAAGGCCGCCGAAGCGCTGGGCCACGTGGACTCGGTGCAGCCGCCGCTCAACCTGATCCACCGCGAGGCAGCCGCCGATGTGATCCCGTGGTGCGCGGCGCACGGCACCGGCGTCATCAGCTACAGCCCGATGGCGTCCGGACTGCTCACCGGTTCCTTCACCGTCGAGCGCGCCGCGACGCTGGACGAGGGTGACTGGCGCCGCACCAGCCCCGACTTCAACGGAGAGGGTCTGCGCCACAACCTCGACCTAGTGGCTGCTCTGAGGCCGATCGCCGAGCGCCACGCCGTGAGCGTCGGAGCGGTCGCCATCGCATGGACGCTGACCTTTCCGGGCGTCACCGGGGCGATCGTCGGCGCCCGCCGACCCGCTCAGGTCGACGGCTGGCTGCCGGCGGCGCAGCTCACTCTCGACGAGCGTGACCTGGACGACATCACCACCGCGCTCGCGAGCACGGACAGCGGTCCTCGTGGGCCGGTCGCCTGAGGGCCTGAGTCCTTTCCCAGGTGGAAGCCCCGTGAGGCGAACGCTGCTGGTGCGACGGTCGGATTCATCAGTGCTGTCGATGAATCCGACCGCATCAACCAGTTGGGCAGGTAGCGGCTGACGTTGAAAGGATCGCTCGCATGAGCTACTCGGCAGACGCCACGAGGTACGACGCGATGAACTACCGCCGGTGCGGGGCAAGCGGCCTGGACCTCCCTGCGGTCTCCCTGGGTCTCTGGCACAACGTCGGCGACGACAAGTCGTTCGAAGCCCAGCGCGCGATCTTGCACCGAGCGTTCGACCTCGGTGTCACTCACTTCACCTAGTCGCGACTAACCCACCGCTCAGTCCCTGATGCCGTAGCGTCCCATTGCGTCCACGAGCACCTGTGCGTCCCGCACCGCTGTGCGAGCGACCACTGGTGTGCAGTAACCGCCGTACTGCAGCAAGGACTTGTCCTTCAGTAGCCGGCGGAGCCTGCTGGCGAGCGTCGAACCACCTGGTTTGGCGGTAGCGAGCAGCTCGACAGATGCCCGGTGGTCCTGGTCGTTGGCACGCTCCCCGAGGACTGCCCCACAGATCGCGTCCGCGGCAGCAATCCCGGCGCTGATCGCGTTGGACGCGGCGACCTGCGCAGCAGCAGAGGGATCGGCCTGTCCATCCACATAGTCCACACGTTCAAGTGCGACTTGCAGGTGTTCTCGCGCAGTCCCGGCCCGCTGGCGCAGGTCGGGCGCAGACATCTTCACGGTGGGCGGCATCGGTTAGGGCTCCGCTCGAAGTCGTCGGCGCAGGTCTGGGCCGAGGAAGGTCCGAGCGTCTGCGGCCCAGGACGCGATCATCGGGTCGCTGGCTGCAATCATCTGGGCCAGGCGCGGGCTGGTGACGTCATAGACGTTGCATGAGTTCCCGGTCCAGCGTTCGACACCTTCAGTGACCGCATCCACGAACTGCTCGATGGTGTGGGCTTCGATGTTGTCGGGGAACACCGCGACGATGTCGATGTCGCTGTCAGCGGTGCTGTTGGCCCGAGCGACGGACCCGAACAGGGCCAGGGTGGTGCGTTCAGCGCCGGGTTGGCCGAGATGTTTTCGGGCGAGGTCAGCTATGCGCTCTTGCAGGGTGTCCAGGACAGTGTCGGCGCTCTGGACGGCGTGCTCGATCGTTGGCCAAGCGAGGTGGTCGCGGTTAGCGGTATAGAGGATGGAAGGACCGGAGCGGCGGGCCAGGACCGTTCCTTGGTGGACGAGACGGCCCAGGGCCGTTCGTATGCCGGGGTTCGATCCGGTGGTGACCAGTTCGGCGATGCGCGACCCGCTCAAGGGCGTCGTGGTGTGAGCGAGGACGCGCAACACCTGCCCCTCGAGGCTGGGGATAACGACGCTGATCGGATCGCTGAGGTCCATGTCCACCACTCCTTCTGATGAAATCATATCAGAACTGCTCTGATTTCATCAGAAGGTCGGTTTCTGCTGAGCGCACGTCGATCAGCGTCCCGTCGGTCAGTGCCGGGGCGCGGACGGCCGGCTCATGCTTGCTGGTGCACGACGCGATCGAGTAGAGCGTGCTGAGCCGGGTCAGCAGTGGGGTCAGCCACCGGTCGTGCCAGTGGGCCATCGCGTCATTGTCCTGGCTGCGGCCGCGGCGGGCGGCGTCCACCCAGGCGGCGTGCAGGCCGGCGAGCTCGTTGGCCACGCCTAGGTGGGCAGGCCAACAGGGCCGGATGCGGTGGTCCGTGCGCAGGTCGTAGACGGTACTGAGCCAGTCGACCCATTGCGTCAGAGCGATCCAGTCCTGGGCGCTGGCGTAGTCCACCCAGCCTGCCGGGGGTGGCCCCTTGGGCGGTGGGGTGCCGTCATCGCCTCCGGCGGCCGCGAGCTCGGCGACCGCTTCCTCGAGGTCGGCTAGCAGTGACTCCAGCTGGGTGACCCGGACCGCCAGATCTTGCGCGTCCTGCCCGCTCATGCCGGCCGAGCGACCGAGGCGCGGTGGGCCTGGACCAATGCGCTCAGGTCCTGGTCGACGAGAACCTGGTGCGCGGTGCGCCGCGCCTGACTGGCAGCGGCGTCAGCCCGCAACGTCGACCCGTTCTTGCCCTCGTACCACGGGGTGAACTCGACCATGATCGGGTCGACGTTGCGGAAGATCATCAGGCCTTGTCCGTCTGGAATGCGGCGGATTTCGTCGGCGCGCATGATGCGACGCTCACGGATCGAGGTGCTCTCCGAAGCGAGGCGGCCATCCAGGTCGAAAGAGGTCGAGGACTCAGTTACCTCCACGATCCCGACCAGATCTGAATACCGCGAGAGGGTCTCCTCTTCCTTCAACCCTGGAAGCACGACCTCGGCCGACATCTGGGTCAGCAGGTTCTTCGCGCCGTCCTTGCCCCAGCGTCGCTCGGCCTGCGAGGCCGACTGCAATGCCAGGATCAACTGGATCCCGTACCCGCGGGCATCGGTGGCGACCTCGGGCATCTTGGGCAGCGGTGCCACGTTGGCGATCTCGTCTCCGACAACCCGCAGTGGCGGGTCCAGGACGCCGCCAGGGCGGGTGCGGGCGACCCGCTTGGCCACGTCGATGATCTCCTGGAACAGCATCGTGGTCAGCGGCCCCACGTTGGTCGCCGAGTTCGCGTCCGCGACCAGGACGAGAGTGTCGGTCGAGGCAACGAACGCGGCCGGGTCGAAGACGTCAACGCCAGGGCGCGGCACCAGCCAGGCCATGATCTTGGTGGTGGCCAAGGGGTCAATCGCCCGCTCGAGTGTGGCCCGGGTCGAGGCGACCGTTTCCGGGGCACCGGTCGCGGTCGCGGCCAACATCGCAGCCCACCGACGTTCAGCGAACGGCGAGCTGGATTCCTCGATGATGGCCCGGGGAACCTCAGCGCCGGTGGCCAGGGCCATCGCCCAGTCCATGACGTCGTCGACGCCGCGGCCGTCCAACGCCGCGGCGTGCATCATCCGCTTGATCGCTGAGGTGGTCTGGCCCTGGAAGAAGCTCGAGTTCGTTGAGGCCGTGTCATCGGCGGCCAGCCCGGCAGAGAACGCGGACCCGCGCGACTCCGCCACGTCGGCCTGCTCGCAGCCGGCGACCGGGTCCCACACCATCGACTCCGGCCACGAAGACAGGCCGAGGGGGTCGAAGACCCAGATTCGGCCCTTGCGGGACCTGGTCGAGGCGATCGCGTCGACCAGGTCCACCTTCGTCGTGGTGACCAGCAGCGGACCGGGCGCCGAGAGCGCGGCGGGGATCAGGACATCACGGCTCTTGCCCGCACCCGATAGAGCCAGGACCATCAGGTGGTCCTCAAGGCTGAGGTACACCGGCTCCCCAGAGCCCACCTCGTCCCCGACATGCAGCGCCACGTCCTGGGGGGCAGCTGCGCGGATCTGTGCTGCGGACATCGAGGGGCGGGTGTGACCGGCTTTTTGGCGTGCACGTTCCAGGCCGACGCCCTTGCGGACCTCCCCGGCCCGGGCCAGGCCCTTGCCGCGCCGGCGGCTGCCCTGCCAGCTTCCCAGGGCAAACACGGCGCCCAGTAGTGCGGTGATCATCAGGGCCAGGATGAGCCCGTACGCGATCAGCGTCGTGGCGGTGGACGCAGCCCGTACCCCGGGCATCCCGGTCAGCGGGTGACCACGCAGCAGGGCCGCCCAGGTGGTGCCGACGTCGGCCAGGGACAGGCCGTCGGCGGTGGCCCACACCGCCACATGCCAGGACAACGCCGCACCCAGGGCCAGCCCGCCTAGGGTCATGTTGGCCCTGGTGCGCCAGGAGATCAGCGGGACGCCCTGATCCTGACGTCCGGCACCGGGAGTCGGCGTGTTCATCGGGGGCCGGCGATCATGGCCTCGTCGGTGTTCGTGATCCGGGCCTCGAAGTCGCTACGGACGTGCTCGACATGGATCTCACGCCGGTTGCCGATCTTCATCAGGTGGTGGCCGTTCTCCAGGTTCGCCAGAACCTCTCGCGAGCCGGCCTCCAGGCCGAAGGACGTCATGCACATGTCGATGTCTTCGGCACGGTCCTGGCGGTAGAGGTGGATCGTCTGGGCTTCTTTGAGCATCGCGACCGCTGGGGAGTCCCTGGGGATGTCTGCCGGGTGGTGGAACGATGCGATGTTGCTCAGGCCCAGGCCTCGGGCGAGTTTGGAGTTGCTGCGCATCAGCCGGCCTGTGCCGCCTTGGGACAGCGACCAGCCTTCTTCGGCGATGAAGTTGGTCTGGTAGTTGCGCTGGTTGCGCAGGGTGCCCAGCAGCCACACGTTCGCCACGGCCATGACCATCGAGACGGCCGGGCCCGCTTCGGGCAGTTGGGAGACGTCGAAGGTCGTCAGCCGTGACGCCAGCTGGACGTGTTTTGAGGTGGGGCCGTCGAACAGGCCGGCGAGCTCGTCGGACAGGCTCGCCTCGAACAAGAACCGCACACCCAGACCCGCCTGGTGCAGCCGCTCTTGGGCGGCAGCGGAGAAGTCCTGGAAGTCGGCGTGGTGAGTGCCGAGGTGGAAGACCAGGTGCTCCAGCAGCGGGTCGACACCGTCTGCTTCGGTGGCGGCCAGCGTGGCCTTGTGGGCGACCCGTAGCGCGTGCCGTTCCCACTTGTCCAGCAGTCGGCCGTCGTTGGCTTCTTCGGCCACTGCCAGCAGCAGCCGATACTGCCCGGCGATACCATCGCCGGCCAGGATCGCCGGGTCGAGCAGGTTCAGCACGGTGCCGCCGCCGCCCAGGACCATACGGAACGGCTCGGTGCCCAGTTCCCTGGTCAGCTCGGCGTTCTCACCCTCTCCTGCACGGTCTTTCTTGTCGATGATCACGACTCGGCGGCCGCGCAGAATGATCGGGCGAAGCACGTAGACCGTTTTGAGCAGGCTGGATTTGCCGGCCCCGACCACGCCCAGGACCACGACGTTGGGGCTTGTGATCGTCTTCTTCTCGTAGGCGGTGAACGGATCGTGGGCGACCGGCGCGTTGGACAGGCGGTCTCGTCCTACCACCACGCCTTCGTCGTCGGTTGGTGCCGCGATCAGGGCTGTGTTGAGGATCTCGGCTTGCCGGGTCGTGGTGGGGGCCGGTGTCGCGGCGGGGGCATACCAACCGCGGTGTGCCTTGCCCGCTTTGGCCCGCACGATCGGGCCTTGCTGGGCCGGCAGGGTCATCGTGTCGTGGTCGACGTCCTGGATCGTGTCCTCGGACCCGCTGCGGCCGCTGAACCAGCGCCTGCGGTGGTGGGCGCCTTGGGCCTGGTCGACGGTGTCTTCGGCGCCGGTAACCAGGGGCGGGACCAAGGGTCCGTTGCCAGCGGCCGGTTCGCCGGCGACGCCTGGTGCGGGTCGGTCCTGCAGGCCTAGAGCGGTGGACTGCGAGTCGTGTTGCTGGACATCGATCATGAGAGTCCTCCTTGGCTCCGGAACCTGCGGCGGTGGTGCGTAGCCATCCGCCCAGCGAAGCCCCGATTGGCTTCATCCCGCGCCCGATGGGCCAGGTGCAGGACTGGGCTGCGGCTTGCTGGGTGTCCAGCCATGACAGGTCGGTGATTCCGGCGTTGCCGGCTGCCTCGGCGATCTTGGCTGAGGCGTCGGCCAGCTGGTCGCGGGACCGCGCGGAGATCGTGATGTGCATGGCCCATCCGGCGCCGTGGTGGCCCGAGCCGGGGGTCAGGTCATCAAGGCGGGCACGGGCACCGGTCAAGCCGACTTTGAGATCGTCGTCAGTCAGGATGCCCTTCTCCCGCTGCGCCGCCATATCCGCGAGGTCTGAGGTGACATCGGTGCGGGCGTCCGCCCGTGCTTCTGCGGCGGGGACCAGCTCGGTCTGGATCGAGATCGTGCGCACGATCTGGTCACCCAGCTGGGACAGCAGCGGGGCCAGCCACAGTGAGGTCCGGGGTCCGGTCTCGACCGCCGCGATCGGGACCAGTGCTGTCCGATGGAACCAGGACTCCACCTGTCCGGTTGGTCCGACATCGGTGGCGGCCGTGTAGGACCACTCGTCGTGGGTCGGGCACCAAGGGGAGGCCACGTCCACGTCGGCCGCCTGGTCGATCGGCCAGGACGGGATCTGCATGTGCCGCAGCACCGCAGCGGTCTGTGCGGCCGACAGCGCGGCTACTTCGCCGAGGCGGGCCGCGACCAGGTGACGGCCGGCGGCTTGCACCTCACGGGCCATCAACTGCCGC
>JGI24129J20441_1000749_pt1 | contig 10234 bp, 12 predicted proteins | sample BarGraNGADG00211_FD_20441 | JGI IMG/M metagenome (IMG submission 20441) | reverse complement strand
AGCCGTTACCGAGTGGGTCTGCCTGCGGATTCAGGAAGGTCTCGATCCGTGTACGCTGGTATGGCCTGAGGCCAAGCCATACACCGCCTGCCACAAGCGCCAGGACAAGCCCCAGAACCAGGAGCTGGCGGCCGGTGAGTCGGAAATGGACCAGCATGACGACGGAGATCCCCAGCAACAGACTCGCGGATCCCAGGTCCGGTTCTTTCGCAACGAGAAGAACGGACGGCATGACCGCTGCAACAACAAGGAGGATCTTCAGGCCTACGTTGAGTCTTTTCTGGGGCAACGTCAGGATCAACGCGACAACAAGGATAATCACCAGCTTCTGTATCTCACTCGGCTGAAGGCCAAATGGCCCCGCGATGGAGATCCATCGCCGTGAACCGTACATCCCAGTCCCGACGAACAGCACTGCCACCAGCAGACCCGTCTGTATGACATAGGCTGGGATTGCAAGGTATCGGAAAACCCGGTAGTTCACGAATTGCAGCATGACTGCTATGATCAGACTGATGCCGAGCCACAGGAGCGTCTTCTGGAAATAGGAGTAGTAACTCCCGAAGTGTCCCAGCGTGTATCGCTCCGCAAGGCTCGCGACATAAAACGTCGCCAGGCCGAACGCGATAAGAAGCAGGACGCTCATGATGAAGACCAGCGGCAGGTGACGGGACTTCACGGGGTGTCTCTACTCCAGAAAGCGTGTTTCGACGTTGAGCCGGCCCTGGGTGGCACTCGCCACGTAGTAATGACTGCGTATGCCTGCTGGGGCCAAGTGAAGGATGGCGCTCGCGCTGCCGACGGAAAGTGAAGCACCACCGGTGACCTCGAGGCACGTAATGACCGCATCCTGGATTCCCTTGGTGCCGGCCAGGACGGTTCCCCGAATAGTCCCGAATACAAAACACGAACGCATTGTCTCGACGCGTGCACCCTCGAGAACTGAGCCGACCACGACGACGTCCTTCGTCGTCTGGATGACTTCACCCCTGACCAGGTCATGAGCGATGATCAAGGCTGTCTCAGACGGAGGGGTGCTCTTCTTCGATTCTCGTATGCGGTAATTGGTTATGCCGAGGTTGTCGCCTGCGACCTTGCGCAGATCCTTTTCCAGCTTGGCTAGCGTCTTGAGGCCACATGCCCGGTTCTGAAGGTCAACCTGGAGCTTGAGCTGAGGAAGGATGTGATGCTGGGCGGCCGCCTGGATGAGAAGCACGTGCTCGGCTTCCTTCCACTTTGCCTTGGGGTTGACGAGTGCCAGGATTTCCGTTTGGTTTCCCTTGAACACGACGGTGTTCGTTGGACTAGTTGCTGCCATTTTTCCCTCCGTACAGATCAAAGTATTGCTGTAACATGGTGTGCACGAGTGGGGCCATACTGGTACTGCGCTCGTAGGGCGAGTTCTCGAACATGAGAAGGACCGCTATCTGGGGATTGTCCATCGGTGCGAATGCAACTATCCATGTATGGTACAGATTCAGCGTACCGGTTTCGGCGGTGCCGGTCTTTGCGCAGATTTCGATGTTCCCGACTTGAATGCGTGTCACCCCTCCGGTCTTCGAAACGAGATTGAGGCCCTTCTTCACGATCGTCAGCGTAGTATTGCTTATGCCTAGCGTGCTCTGAACGACCGGCTTCGTCTGCGTCTCTGCTTTGGTGACGGGGTCGACCGAAGCCTTCAGAAAGTGAGGGCGCCAAAGGGTCCCGTTCATCGCGATCGAACTAAAGATGGAGATGTTGCGTATGGGCGTTTCCAGCACGTATCCCTGGCCGATGCCCATGTTCATNGTATCTCCTTCGTACCANGGTTCNTTGTATTTGCTGAGCTTCCACGTCGGTGTCGGGACGAAACCNGTCGCCTCGCCAGGAAGGTCGATGCCGGTGGGCTTGTCGATGCCAAACTTGTGCGCGTAGGTGTCCATCGACTCGATGCCGGTCAGACGGGCAACCGTGAAGAAGTAGCTGTCGCAGGAGTCGGCATAGCCCCTGTAGATATTTTCGTTTCCATGACGACCTGGCCAGATCCAGCACTTGAATAGCCGTCCTCCAACCGTCAACCCTCCACCACAGTAAATGATGCTTCGGTCCGTTATCGTGTGCGTTTCCAGTCCCGCCGTTCCAGTGACGACCTTGAACGTGCTCGCCGGAGGGAACGTACCTGCAATTGCGCGGTCGAACAGAGACCCTTTGGCGGACCACGTCTTCCAATCCTGGCTGGAGATCCCGGAGATGAACTTGTTCGGATCGAACGTGGGCGCGCTTGCCAGCGCAAGGAGCTCGCCGGTTCGCGGGTCCATCATGATCGCTGCGCCCTGGTTGTTGCCAAGAAGTCCCTCGCACGTTTTCTGCAGACGGGCATCGATGGTCAGGACGATACTCTTTCCAGGCACAGCGAGTTTTTCCTGCAGCGTCTTCACGGCCTTACCACCGGCATCTACTTCGATGAGTTTCTGGCTCTTCTGGCCGCGCAGCAGTGACTCGTATTGCAGCTCGACGCCTTCCTTGCCGATCGTGTCCTTCATGACGTAGCCCTTTGTTTGCAGCGCCTGGAGTTCGGTATCGCCTATTTCACCTGTATACCCGAGGACATGTGCTGCCAGGGTTCCCTGAGGATACGATCTCTTGGTCGACATGACGAGCTGGATGCCAGGCAGGTCTGGTTCCTGTTCCGCGAGCTTCAATGCAACGACCTTGCTGACGTTGCGAACGACGGTGATGGGCGTGTAAGGTCCGGCGCCGGCCTTTTTTACTGTGTCCTTGAGAGTCTGAAGCTTCGCGCCTGTAAGCTGGGCTACGACACCCAGCTCCTGGCTGGAATTCTTGAGGTCGTAGGTCGTCACGACGATGTCGAACGATGGGACATCGGTTGCGAGAATGACCCCGTTCCTGTCACGGATTTCGCCCCGTGGAGCATCCGTGCTGATGATTCGAAGGCGGTTGTCTTCCGCGACTCCTGCATAGTAGGTGCCTTTGACGACCTGCAGAAAGTAAAGGCGGGCCATGATGCCCAGCAAGATCACCGTGAAGAGAATGGTGACCGCAAGGAATCGCCTGGTTTGCTGGAACCGTTCCGGCTTATCCATGACTCTGCTCGAGAGGCGAACGCCTGACCAGATACCAGGACCCCACCAGTCCTGTGACGGCTGCTGCAGCGCAATACCACGCCAGACCTGTGAGAGTGGGAGGAGCGTTGCCTCTGGTGAAGAAGGCGAGAAGGACTGCCGTGGCCGCATAGGCGCCCGCGAAGGCTACGTGAGCGAGGCCGGGTGCAAGTTGCTCGATGTAGGGTGAGGCGCCGACGACCAGCAACAGCAGCAGCACGGTCGGCAGTGCCTGCGACTGGCTGAAGTACGACAGAAGGAGTGCGTTGAAGAGTCCGGCAGCAACGCCAAAGGCAGTGGGATGATGCACGCTGTAGTAGAAGACGATAGCCGCCGCCACGAGGAAGCCAAAGGCTCCCGCGCCCGGAGCGTGCAACGCGATGCTGCAGAACAACGCAAACACAAATGTCTCCACGGCCAGGACCCCAGCCAGGGCGGAATACTGCTGTTTCAAGCTCATTTCGAGGCCCGTGTCACCAGAAGGTAACGTGTCGCCCAGACGGCTGCAAACGGGCGCAGGACGAGGCGTGTCGCGGTGCCGGTGGTCAGCGCGTCCACTCGGCCGATAGGGATGTTGGGAGGAAAGGTTCCTGAGCTGCTGGAAGTGACGACGATATCGCCCGATTGGAACTGGGGCAATGGTGAGACGTATGACAGATCACAGAACTCTCCGTTGGTACCCTTGACGAGCACGTCCTCCCCGGTGCGACTGTTGATGCCGGAGATGACGCACCTGGTGTCGAGCAGTGGGATCACTGTCGCATTGGACTTGAATGCGCCCCGGATTTTGCCATACACGTAGACCAGGCCCGTCGAGTCTGCTACAAATACTCCAGCGCCGTCGGCTACGCCGAGGGCCGTTCCGTGGTCTATGAACACATCCATGGAGCTCATACCCAGTGCCCTTCCCGTCACCTGAACGAGGACACTCTTGACCGGCAACTGTTGCTGGACCGCCAGCTGCGCTTGCAGCTGTTTCAGTTCGTCGCGATCGGCGAGAGCGAGGCGCAGGCGAGCATCGAGATACTGATTCTCGCTGCGGAGGGCTTCGTTCTCAGCATAGACGCCTCGGGCAAACAGCAGCGAATGGCCGTATGCGGCTACACTGTCAGCTGCTGCCGAGACGGCTCCCCCAAGCGTTCGGACAACGCGTTGAGCGCCGCTGAATGCAAGGTTCCCGAGCGTAACACCGTAAGAGGCCAGTCCGATGACGGTCACCAGCGCAATGAATAGCGCTATGAACAGCAGGCTAATGGACCTGCGGGTAGGCTTCCGTACCGGACCAGGCATTCGTTATATCAGAACCTCGTGCAGCGAATCGTAGTTCTCCAGGACTTTGCCTGCACCCTTGGCGACACACTGCAACGGATCCTCTGCGATACTGACGAGAATACCCGTACGGGTGGAGATAAACTTGTCAAAGCCCATGATAAGCGCGCCGCCGCCCGAAAGCATGATGCCGCTGTCGATGATGTCCGCCGAGAGTTCGGGCGGGGTCAACTCGAGTGCCGACTTGATCGTTGCGAGAATCTGCTCCAAAGGTTCCTTGAGTGCGTCGCGAATCTCCTCGCTCGTGACTTCGACCGACTTTGGCAGACCATTGATCAGGTCTCTGCCCCGTACTTCATAGGTTTTCTCGCTTTCGAGCGGGTATGCGGAACCAATGGCGAGTTTGACTTCCTCGGCTGTCACATCTCCGATGAGCAGGTTGTAGCGGCGGCGGATATGCGTCGCTATGGCATCTGTCATCTCGTCGCCCGCAATGCGCAAGGACCGTGACGTGACGATCCCTTTCATCGAGATGACCGCGACCTCGGCTGTGCCGCCGCCGACATCGACGATCATGACTCCGCGAGCCTCAGCCACGGGGAGGTCGGCGCCGATGGCGGCTGCCATGGGTTCCTGGATAAGCTTTGCCTCGCGTGCGCCGGCGTTGAGAGCTGCGTCGATGACGGCCTTCATCTCAACCTGGGTGATGCCGGACGGGATTCCGACAAGGACACGTGGACGGGCAAAGAGACCTGTTCCAGAGGCTTTTCGGATAAAATATTCAAGAAGCTTCTCGGTCACCGTGAAGTCTGCTATGACACCGTCTCTCAGCGGACGTGTCACGGTAATCGACTGGGGTGTACGTCCTGCCATCTTTTTGGCGTCGTCGCCGACGGCAAGCACAGTGCCGGTCTTTGCATCGGTCGCCACGATGGTAGGCTCGCGAATGACGACACCCTTGTTCTTGACGTATACAACCGTGTTCGCAGTACCAAGATCTATTGCCAGGTCTCTTGAGAAAAATGCCACGACTTACCTCCTCAAATCAACATGCAACTCAGTACAGAGCGCATACAAATCAGTCATTGTGAAACCGATAATCGTGTCCATCGGCCCATCGGTTCGTTCGATGAAACTTGCTGCCAGTCCCTGAACGGCGTACGCCCCAGCCTTGTCCTGATATTCGGGGTTGCTGAAGTAGGCTTGCCGCTCACTCTCGTTCAGGCGTCTCATGAACACGCGCGCTATGGATGTTCTCACGGCTGCGGTCTTTTCAGGCATAAGAACAGCCGCTATAGCGGTAATAACACGGTGTTCCCGCCCTTCGAGCAACGCGAGCATATCACGGGCTTGAACTTCGTCGAGCGGCTTTCCCAGGATTCGGCCGTCACAGGCGACGACCGTGTCGGCACCAACGACGAGTCCTGCGTCCACATGATCACTTCCAGATCTTGCTTTTGCCAGTGCATTCTGTGCTGCACAGTTCTCAGGTGTGGCGTCCAGCATGACTTCGTCCACATCAGCCTTCACGATCGAGAACGGTATACCCCAGTCGGCAAGTATGTGAGCCCTGCGTGGCGAACTCGAGGCCAGGTAAAGCATCATACGAGCGTGGAGAAGAAAAGAAAAAGCAGGGCGATGCCAACGGTCCCAAGGTTCATGTTGAGCGTGAAACCTAGTCGAAGCTCCATGAAGCCGAGCTGAAGCGCAAAGTCAGGGACGCCAAAATGAAGGCCTGCCCTCATGAAGGGGTAGTACGCGCCCAGTACTTCGCCGAGCACAGACCCCAGGATGGCCCCCGCAATCACAAAAGCTATCGATATCGTTCGTTCTTTTCTTCTCACCGCTGCTCCACAGATACACTGCCATGAAGGGCTCGGTCGAGTCGAGACAGGACAGCGAGCGAAACACCACCGATCAGATATCCGGCCGCTCCGCCCGCCACCAACAGCACCGGCAGATAATACCATAGTGTACCCACAGTATTGGTAATCAACAAGAGCAGGTATTGCGACAGATTGTTGGAGACGCCCCCTATGGCACTTACGGTCGGCAATCCGATGTATTTCCCGAACGCCTTCCTGACGAGGGCCATGACGATCACTGCGCCGAGGCTGCCACCGAATGAGAGCAGCGACGTGATAGTCATGAGATTTCCCTTCATAATACCCGTGACCAGAACGCGCAGGACAACCAGTGCGACAGTCGCGAGAGCTCCGTACATCTCCAGGCACAGCATCGTGCTTATCTGAGACAGACCCAGCTTGGCACCCGGGAGGAATGGGAGCGGAGGGTCGAAGTAGTTGATAACAATAGCAACGGCGGCTAGCAGTGCGAACCGCAGTGTAGACTGTGTTGTACGGTTCCTTCTATTGAGCGACAGCATCGATGCCGGTCCCTTCTCCTTCGATGGTAATGACCATGTGGTTGGGAACACAGATGACCTGGTCGCCAGGGCTCCGGGCCGGAATAGTATGCACGCAGATCTGGTCCGGACAGGTCGCCGCCGTGACCCGGATCGAGCCTTTGCCGTCAGCTACGATGACGAGCGGTCCCAGCACACCCGTTATGCGCAGCGTTTGCACCTCGTGCGACGTCAGATCCACTGTCGCGACGACCTTGCCGTCCACTTGGACAACCGCCAGAGTACCGGGTGTACGGTGTATGACGATCCAGAAGACAACGACAAGTGCCACGGCGACGAGGATGACCACGCCTGTGATTCGGTCACTCCGTTTCATGGAGCACCTGTGGGGACGAAGGTGATCGGTCCCAGCGTGGACTGTGTTCCTGTGGCGTCGACCAGGATGGCGCCGATGATGCCTTGGCCCTGGACTGTCTGGAAGAGCGAACGCTGAGTCTCGGCCGGCGAGCAGAAGAAGATCTTGCCGAGAGCGTCGCCGATGGCTCCGTGCATGGGCTGTATGTCTGTGATAACCGTGACGCTTTGATTAAGGGTCCCTGGGTATCCCGTCGATGGGTCGATGATATGACAGTACCGCTTGCCATCCCGCTCGAAGTACCGCTCATAATCTCCGGACGTGGCCACGAAGGCATCCCCTGATCGAACATAGCCGATGATCTCCTGACCGCGCGGATCGCGAATACCGATCTTCCAGTCGTGTTTTCGGCCACCGCTATACAGCAGGAGGTCGCCGCCGAAATCGACAATCACCTGTCGGGGCTGGGGCTTGACGCTGTGGAGGTACTCCTCCATGACATCGAGCGAGTAGCCTTTGGCGATACCGCCAAGGTCGATGCGGGCCCGGTGGTCCCGAAGCTGCACGGTGTTGCCGGAGATCACGAGCTGATCTGAGTGGGAATAGGCTAGCGTATCCGATATCTCCTTCGCAGCAGGGACCCTGAAATCTTTGGTCGTAAAGCCCCACAGCGACGACACGGGCGAGATCGCTATGTCGAACGTCCGGCCATGGTCGATGGCCTCTACGGCCACGGCAGCTTTCACGAGTGCCCCATATTCCGGCGAGACGGACACCGGTCCTTTACCGGCGGCTGTATTCACGCGAACCGTCTCGGATTCAGCCTTGTAGTAGCTGGTCATGCTGTCGACGTCGGAAGCCAGAGCATGGAGATGCTCATTGATTGCGGCAGCATCGCCCCCGGTAGTCTTGACGGTGAGAACCGTGTCCATGAGAAAGTACGTGGATGTAACCGGTTCGGGTGATGCGCGCAAGACAAAGAAGGCGGCCAGTCCTGCTCCGGCGACCATCAGCGCCACAATCGGTGCAATTACCTTTCTCATGGTATTTCCTTGTTGATGGTCAATCCAAGGTCCGTTCCGCAATGACCGCATTTCCCGTCTGTAACAAAGGGCAACTCCAGTGGACGATTCGTGCGATCGACGACGACCGAGTAGCAGTTGGGACACAGCGTATTATTGAAGAAATGTCCATGGCAGTTGCTCAGGTAGACAAAGCTCACGTGCTGTCTTCGCGCAGATTCTACAAGGTTTTCGAGAAAAGGCATGTCAGGTCCATGGCGAATTGTGAAGCCATGCTCGGGGGCAATGGCCCGGAGATGGAGAGGGATTCCCCTTCGAAGATCCTGGGCGATCCACGCGAGCATGGCGGAAAACTCCTGTTCCTGGGCTGGAGTGTCCCGTACAATATCGAGCATGAGTTCGACGTGAATTCCTGCGTCGATGGCACTTTCTACAAGGACTCGACTGTTCTCCAGGATACCGGCCGAACTTCCCAGTGTCCGATATGTTTCGTCGGAAAAACCCTTAAACCTGACAAGCAGTGCATCTACCATTTCAGGTGAGTCGCGGAGAAGGTCCGCGGTCACCCCGCCGTTTGTTGCCACGACAACCTTCTTGCCTGCTTCGTGAACCTTCCGGGAGCACTCGATGACATTGTCCCAGTGTAGCGAGGGTTCACCACCGCTCCAGGCCACGCCGGCGAACCTGGGTTCGCTGCCGAGCTGTTCCACCGCATCCGCGATCCTGTCAGGATCGTAGGGCGACCAGTCTTGTGAACGCGCCAGCAGTGGGCGGTCGCAGTACGGGCACCGCAGGGGACATCCAGGCACCTGCAGGACGAGCACGGAATCACCGAGCAGATAGTGATAGAGAGGCACTTCCTCGATTTCGGAAACATATGGCTGCCCGAGAGGACTGGAAAACATGTCAAATCTCATGATTCCTCGACAACGCAGTGACATCGCATTTCCAGCCTGTGGCCCGTGTGCAGGCAGCATAATTGGAACGCCACAAAGGACACCGCAAGGGTGTCCTTTGTGGCGAACATGAGGCGCACAATGCAATCACGGAGTCCCCAGGCCGACGATGCAGTCCTCAGATGCGTATGCCGGTCTTGGCTTGAGCTTCGACCATTTCCATGCCAAGATCCAGAGCCTTCATGTTGAGGTCGAGGAACTGCTTCTTGACGTGCATCGCGACTGCCTTGCGGAGTGTCTCGATCTCCACGATGGCCGTCAGACCCTCGATGATACCGAGAAGAACGACGTTGAGTCCAAGCTCGGACTGCAGCTTGCTGATGAGGGTGCTGCGAATGGGAAGGGCCAGCAGGCCCCGGCAGTTCTCCTCGTCCAGGAAATCAGGGGCCGACATTACTGATGAATCGATGACGACCCTGGTCTTTCGGCTGATCCCTCCGCCGTACTGCTTGAGTCCATCATTGGTCATTGCCGCGAGCAGATCCGGATCGGTGACCTTAGGATAGGCGATATGCTTGTTTGAGATGACAAGTTCGGCCTTGGTCGTACCGCCGCGCGCTTCTGCGCCGTAGACCTGACTCTGGGTGACGATCTTCCCTTCCATGATGGCCGCCTCCGCGAGGATGATGGAACCCAGAATAAGTCCTTGCCCGCCACTACCAGTCATGCGGAGTTCGAAACGGTTATCGTTTCCCATATCAGACCTGCTCCTTGGGCGCAGACGCGCTCACCGGCGCATGGCGCTCTATATTCACGAATTCGCCGATGATGATTTTCCCCGCCAGTTCCTCGGGAGTCTTCTTCTCGGCCACGCTCTTGAGGACCATCCAGTCTTTCTGCGATGTGACCATTTGTCCGGCGCTGCCCTTCTTGTTGAATCGCCCAAAGTAGGTAGGGCATTGGGCGACAGCGTCGACAAGAGAAAAACCGTTATGGGCGATAGCCTTCTTGAGGTGGTCGACAAGGTGTTTTGTGAAGTAGATGCCTGAGCGTGCCACATACGTTGCACCGGCTCCGGCTGCCAGATTCACAAGGTCGAATGGTCGGTCCAGATTGCCGTTCGGAGTCGTCGTCGTGATGGAAGAACTCGGCGTAAGAGGTGACGCCTGCCCACCGGTCATCCCGTAGTTGTAATTGTTGAACACCACGACAGTAATATTGACGTC
>JGI24129J20441_1000742_pt1 | contig 10300 bp, 5 predicted proteins | sample BarGraNGADG00211_FD_20441 | JGI IMG/M metagenome (IMG submission 20441) | reverse complement strand
CTGGAAGAGGTTGGCCATGATACTTACCACCATACAATGTTTGAAATGCTTGGTAACTGGTCGTTTGGCGATTATTTTAAAAAAGAGGCAATTGAATGGGGATGGGAATTGCTCGTAAAAAAGCTGGGGATACCTGAAGACCGATTGTATGCAACAATATTTGAAGGAAGCAAAGAAGATAATGTACCACGGGATAATGAAGCCTTCCAATATTGGGAAAAGTGTTTTGCAAAACCGGAAGGCAGGATTATTGAGGGATCAAAAAAGGATAACTTCTGGGAGATGGGTGAAACAGGTCCATGTGGTCCATGTTCTGAAATCCATGTTGATATCCGGGACGATGATGAGAGAAAAAAGATACCAGGGAAAGATCTGGTTAATAAAGGTCATCCACAGGTAATTGAAATCTGGAACCTTGTCTTTATCCAGTATAACCGGCTGAGCGACGGGGTACTCNAACAACTTCCCTCTAAACATGTAGATACCGGTATGGGATTCGAGAGACTNTGCATGGTTGTGCAGGGCAAAAAATCNAATTACGANACTGATATTTTCCAGGATATTATAAAGGAAATATCTTCGATTACAGGNAAAGAATACGGGGCTAATGAAAAATGGGATATTGCACTCCGTGTCGTTGCAGATCATCTCAGAGCTGTTTCATTCTCAATAGCTGACGGCCAGCTTCCTTCAAATAATAAAGCTGGTTATGTTATAAGAAGAATACTCCGGCGTGCAGTCAGATATGGATACAATAATCTGGGTATCGAGGAACCATTTATTTACAGGCTGGTACCTGTGCTTGCTGCCAATATGGGGGACCAATATCCTGAACTTCAATCAGGGAAAGATCAGATCGCGAAAATAATCTTTGAAGAAGAGACTGCTTTCCTGAAGACTCTTGGAAAAGGTTTGAAAATGATAGAAAAGATGATTACCGATCTCAGAAAAGAACATAAGAATGTGCTCCCGGGAAAAATAGCCTTTGAGATGTACGATACTTTCGGGTTTCCTATTGACCTTACGCAGCTTATTCTTAAAGAGAATGATATGCATCTTGATATGAAAGGTTTTGAAGAAGAGATGAAGAACCAGAAGCACCGCTCGCGTGAAGATGCCTCAGTTGAAGCGGCTGACTGGATAGTTGTAAAAGAAACTGACGGAACTGAATTCACAGGTTATAACAAGACCGAGGATGAAGTGTTCATAACAAAATACCGGAGCGTTAAGGTAAAAGGAAAAGAGAATTTCCAACTTGTTTTTAATAAAACTCCATTCTATGCTGAGTCAGGTGGACAGACCGGAGATACAGGTTTTATAGCATCCGTAAAAGAAAAAATTGCGATCACCGATACTATTAAAGAGAATAACCTTATACTACATATTGCAACCAGATTGCCTTCCGAGCTAACAGTAGTTTTCAAAGCCACTGTTGATCTTGAAAAGCGGCTGATGACTGCCAATAACCATACTGCTACTCACTTGATTCATTTTGCGTTACGCTTTGTTTTGGGAAATCATGTTGAACAAAAAGGCTCCCTTGTAACTCCTGATCGTCTACGATTTGACTTTAGCCATTTCAGCAAATTGAGTATAGAGGAATTATCAAAGGTTGAAGAAAAAGTAAACCAGATGGTAAGAGATAATTATGTCAGTAAGATAACCGAGGGAGTTTCTATGGAAAAAGCCAGGTCAATGGGTGCTATGGCTCTTTTTGGAGAAAAATACGGTGATCGGGTGAGAGTTGTTGAATTTGGAAAATCGATAGAACTGTGTGGGGGAACGCATGTCAAGGCTACCGGCAGTATCGGAATAGTAAAAATTGTATCAGAAGGCGCTATTGCAGCGGGTATAAGAAGAATTGAAGCCGTAACTGCCTCAAAAGCTGATGAATATATTAATGAGAAGTTGAAAATAGTTGATGAGATAGCCACACTTCTAAAAAGTACAGGTAGAATCACCGAGAGTGTTGAAAAGTTAATAACAGAATATAATTCACTTAAGAAGAGCGTAGAGAAATTCCAGATTCAATCAGTAACAACCAGAATGAAAGAACTGGTTGACAAAGCCGTTAATTTTAATAATATAAGATTTGTATCCGGCCAGATCGAAGCCGATTCAGTTGATATATTGAAGAATGTAGCATATAAGATCAGAACTTCTTCAGAAAACACTGTCTTGGTTATCGGATCAGAGAACGGTGGAAAAGCGAATCTGCTGGTGATGGTAAGCGACGATCTTATTAAAAGCAGAAACATTAGTGCAGTTGCAATAATAAAGGAAATCTCCGGTGAAATTAATGGAGGTGGTGGAGGTCAACCCTATCTGGCTACTGCAGGAGGAAAAAATCCGGAAGGGATTCAACGTGCCCTTGCAAAAGCAGCTGAGTTCCTTAAAAAGCCATAAGGTTAATATATAGCATTTATTAAATACATTGAGTTTTGGAAAGAGTACTTAAGAATCTACCTGAGTTCCAGCAATTTATTTATCCAAAAGTCACCGTCATTGCAAATCACACTAAAATTTTTATAATTTTGAAGCTTTCAAACAAACAATGAGAAAATATATTTCGGAAAGCCTTCTTATCATATTACCAGGTTTTATTCTTTTCATGATTTCATGTACAGCAGGATCATGTTTTGAGGAAACGGAATCATATCTGAAAGCCTCGTTTTACGAGAATACAACAAAGAAACTTCTTCCTCCCGATACTCTGACTCTTTATGGATTGAACAATGATTCAATTATATATAATAAATCAGCTAAGATACAACCCGCTCTTATACCTCTTAACTCCTCAACAGATAGTTGCACATTCATTATTAAAATAAACGGGGTTACCGACACTATTAAATTCCAATACAGCAGTTACCCTCATCTTATCTCAAAGGAATGCGGTTATACATTTTACCATCATCTTTCTGACTCAGTAAGAACCTATACAAAACATGCAATCAAAAATATATGGACTGCTAACATGACTATTACAAATTTAAATGTGGAGAACATTCGCATATTTTATTAACCTCCTGCTTTTCCTGATTTGCGGTTTGATTCAGGTTCAGGCCCAGGACACAATCCCTATTCCGCTTAAAATTAAGATTGGAATGGAGGTATCTGGTCCTGCAATACATTACTTTGATAAAAATATTTTGAATGCTGAAGGATATATTTCTGTAGATATTGATGAAAAGCGATCAGTCGTGTTTGCTGCGGGCTACCTCAATTACAAATACAACCAGTATAATTATACTTATTTGAATAAAGGAAGTTTTGTCCGCGTCGGGATGGACTTTAACCTGCTAAAACCTGATAAGTCGTTAGGTAAGTATTATGCAGGAATTGGATTGAGATACGGTTTAAGCCGGTTCACTTCCGAAGTTCCATCCTTTGAAAAGACAGACTACTGGGGTACAACATCTTCTTCTATCCCCAAAAAAACTTACTGGGGACATTTCATTGAAGTATCTCCCGGCGTACGGGCAGAAATTTTCAAAAATTTCAGTATGGGATGGTCAATAAGTCTAAGGATGTTGCTTTATACCGGTACCGGTAAAGACCTCAAGCCAGTCTATTTCCCGGGGTTCGGCGATGGCACAAAAACAATCAGTGCTGGAATGAACTATTATATTGTCTGGAACATCCCATATAAAAAGATAAAGGCAATAATGAAAAAAGATGTTCCTGAAGAAACTGATGATACTAAAGATACTGGTACTACGGGCAACAATCAGCAGGGGTCAGGTATCAGGCAATAGACAAAAGACAAAAGACAAAAGTAAAAAGATAAAAGTATAAAGTATAAAGACGAAAGACTGCAATACACCGGAGTATTAAGACCTGTTTGGTTTTCTGCTGAAAAGATATAAGCCGATAAAGGTCAGCAGCCCGTTAAGGAGAAGCAATTCAAATCCGAATTTATACCCGTTAAACAACTCCACTGAATATTTACTGAGAAAGAAACAGGCAACAGGTGAAAAAATCGCGATAACCGGTGTTATCCTATCGTTTACTATTCTTTTCGTAAACAATCCGAAGGAATATAATCCCAGTAATGGGCCATAAGTATATCCTGCAATTGTAAAAAGTTTATCTATTACTGCCCTGTCATTCAAAGCGCTGAACATCAACACACTAATAAAAAACACCAACGCAATTGTCAGGTGCACAGCATACCTTATCCGGGTCTTTGTCTTTTCTGAAATACCTTCTCTTCGTTCGAGACCCAAAAAATCGATACTCACAGAAGTCGTGAGAGAAGTCAATGCCCCATCTGCACTTGGAAATGCCGCGGAGATAAGACCTATGAGAAATACCACACCGGCTACCGGACCCAGATACCTGATTGCAATTGTTGGAAAGATATCATCACTTGAAGTTATAGTCAAACCCTTATTCTGTATAAAGATAAGCAGAAGGGCTCCAAGGAACAGAAATAACAGATTTACCACAACCAGTATCCCACTGAATGTGAACATATTCTTCTGTGCCTCTTTTATATTTCTGCAACTGAGATTTTTTTGCATCATCTCCTGGTCCAGACCTGTCATAACAATCGTAATAAACATTCCACTAAAAAATTGTTTCAGAAAAAACCTTGGATGATGCCAGTCAGTTATGAACATTTTCGACACGGAACTCTCTTTTACAATGGAAACCAGTTTAATAAGAGGCATATGCAGATTTTTTCCAATGTAAATTACTGATAGTACAACAGCAAGAAGCATAAAGGTCGTCTGCAGAGTATCAGTCCATATTATTGTCCTGATTCCTCCTTTTAAGGTATAAAGAATGATTAGAATGATGAATACAAGAACATTAATCCAGAATGGNACATTCCACGCGTCAAAAACAAAAATCTGAAGAACGTTTATGACCAGAAACATACGCAATGAAGCGCCAAGGGTCCTGGATAATATAAAAAAACCTGCGCCTGTTTTATATGACCAGTAGCCAAACCGTTGTTCCAGATAGGAATAAATAGATGTCAGCTTTAACCTGTAATATAAAGGGAGTAAGACAAGTGCAATAACAAAATAACCGAACAGGTAGCCTAAAACAACAACCATGTAACTGAACTGAGTATCTTTTACCCATCCTGGCACCGACATGAATGTAACCCCTGAAAGTGAAGCGCCTATCATTCCATACGCAACCACAAACCATGGAGATACTTTGTTACCAATAAAAAATGACTGGCTGTCGGCTTTCCGCGCAGTGAACCAGGTAACTGTAAATAAAACCAATGTATAGATCAGAAATAATCCAAGTATTAAGATAGGCGACATTTCAGAGTCAATTAGTTTACAAGAATAACAAAAACAAAGGAAGACAAAAAATTCTCTGCCAGTTTAATAACACCGGAAAATTGAACTAATTTTGTCTAAAAGATTTTTGTTATGAGTTTTACTGAATTTCCTTCCAGACTCCTGGAAAACGCAGTCAATGAATTTGCTTCTCTTCCGGGAGTGGGAAGAAAGACAGCCTTCAGGCTGGTAATGAATCTGTTAAGAAGAGATTCTGAAGAAGTAAGAAAGTTCGGGCAGAGCATTATCAAACTTCATGAAGAGATTCACTATTGCAAGATCTGCAACAACATTTCAGATACTGAGATATGCAATATCTGCAAAGATGACAAGAGGGAGAGATCTGTAATCTGTGTTGTGGAAAACATTCAGGATGTGATGGCTATTGAAAACACAAGGCAGTTTAAGGGATTGTATCATGTTCTCGGGGGTATCATATCACCTATTGATGGAATTGGTCCATCTGATCTGAAAATTGACAACCTTGAAGAAAAAGTAAAGGCCGGTGGTGTAAGTGAGATAATTCTTGCATTGAGTACTACGATGGAGGGAGACACTACTAACTATTATCTGTTTAAAAGGTTGAACAAATATAATATACCCATGACAACCCTTGCAAGAGGCGTTGCTATTGGAGATGAACTTGAATATACCGATGAGATTACCCTGGGACGAGCGATCAATAACAGAAATCCATACCAGCAATGTTAAAATCAGTTAATCAATTTCTTTCGAATTTAATTGTTTCACCATGAAACGGAAATCTGAAACATTTCGTCAATCCGGTTGTTTAATAAGTAAGAAAATTTATTTGTAAATTATATGGCAAAGTTGAATATCACATTACCTGCAATGGGAGAAGGAGTAATTGAAGCAACAATTAATAAATGGCTGGTTACAGAAGGTGCACAGGTTAAAGAGGATGATCCGCTGGTTGAGGTAGCAACAGATAAAGTGGATTCTGAAGTCCCGGCGCCTGCAGCAGGTACAATAGTTTCAATTATAGCGAAAGAGGGTTCAATTGCCAAAATTGGTGACATATTGGCTGTGATTGAAAATGACGTTGTCCCGACCCGTGAGGACCTGAAAAAGGTTGACAAAGAGGTTGAGAGAGTCCGTGAAACTATTGATTCGGTAAAAAAGGAGAAAACTGAAATTGAAGTTTTATCGAATGAGATGAAAAGTCGGACACCTTCCGGAAAATTTATATCACCACTTGTCAGAAGTATTGCCGCGCGCGAAGGAATAAGTTACACAGATCTTGACAAAATATCAGGAACAGGAATGGACGGAAGGATAACGAAAGATGATATCCTGAAAATCCTTGACGAGAGGAATTCTGAAAAAGAATCATTAAAATCTCCTGATATTGAAGAAGTTGTGGAAGCTTCAAATATAGTAAAGCCCACAAAGAAGGAGACAATATCTGTTTCANGGTCGCAAGGTGATGAAATAATTCCGATGGACAGGATCCGTAAGATTATTGCAGAACACATGGTTATGTCAAAAAGAACATCACCTCATGTTACATCTTTTATTGATGCTGATGTGACTCGCCTGGTAAACTGGAGAAATGCGAATAAGGATAAGTTTCTGGCTGTTGAAGGGCAAAAACTCACTCTCACCCCTATTTTTATTGATGCTGTTGCAAAAGCTCTTTATGAATTCCCAATGGTTAATATATCAGTTGATGGGGACAATATCATTAAAAAGAAAAATATTAATATCGGCATGGCCACCGCGTTGCCCAATGGTAACCTGATTGTCCCGGTAATAAAAAATGCAAACGAAAAGAGCCTTACCGGACTGGCAAAAACAGTCAATGATCTTGCAGAAAGAGCCAGAACCAATAAATTAAAGCCTGATGAGATTACCGGTGGTACCTTTACCATCACAAATTTTGGGAGTTACAATAATCTTGCAGGGACACCTATTATTAATCAACCTCAGGCTGCTATACTTGGAACAGGAGTCGTTAGAAAAACTCCGGTAGTTATAGAAACCCCTGATGGTGACATGATAGGTATCAGGCAGATAATGATACTTTCATTAAGTTATGACCACAGAGTTATTGATGGTGCGCTTGCCGGGAGATTCCTGCATAAAGTGAAAGAGATTCTTGAAGATTATTCTACTGATGATATCTGATCTGGCATTCCGATTCAGATCCTGACTGTGATTTTCATCCGATAACAGATTGATTTAGAAATAAAAGGAAAGTTTTGGTAAAAAGGACTGCCATAAATAGTCCTTTTTTCTAATATTTATACTATATTAGTAGCCTTGAGTAGAGAAATGACACATTGACTTCCTCCATTCCAAAAAGCAGAAACCAAGGATTATAATTTTCACAAATGTTTTATGTGCCTGCATTCCATTTAGATTTAATTTTATTATGATGAAACGTTTAGTTCTCTTAACGTGGCTGTTGGCTACATTTATTAATTCTGATTTAATTTCTCAGACAAAAGAAAATATGAGAAATAATTTTTACGATGCAGAAAGCTGGATCTTATTTGAAGCCTACAAGGATGCTCTGCCTCTTTACCAGCAGTTACTAAAAAATTACCCTGATAATTCAAATTTTAAATACAGGATCGGCCAATGCTATATGAATATCCCCGGGGAGAAAATCAGGGCTGTCAGCTACCTTGAGGATGCTGTTAAAAACATTGATCCAAAGTACAAAGAGGGGAAATTCAAGGAGACCGGAGCGCCTTATGATGCTCTCTATTACCTCGCCAATGCTTACCGGATCAATAACCAGATTGATAAAGCTCTTAAAACTTATGAACAATTCAGGAAGAACCTTAATTCTGATGTATATGATACTACAGTAGTAAATCTACAGATACAATCATGTCGGAATGCTAAGGAACTGATGAGGATGCCACTATATGTAAAATTCAATAACCTTGGGAAGATGATAAATGGAGTAAACAATGACTTTAACCCTGTTGTATCTGACAAAGAAGACCTTCTTGTATTTTCGAGAAGCCAGGCATTTTATGATGCGCTTCTTTACTCCCGTAAAGTTAATGGAGTATGGTCTGAACCACTGAATATGAATGAGTTGTTGAAAGTTGACAAAGATCTTTTTCCAACTTCCATTTCAAAAGACGATAAAGATTTATACCTCTACAGTTCTGCAGATTATGATGGAATTATTTATACATCCAGATTTGAAAATGGCACTTGGTCTCCAATTGTAAAGCTCAATGATAACATCAATACCAAATATTGGGAATCGCATGCAACTATCTCCCACGACAATAAAAAACTATACTTCACGAGTAATAGAAAAGGGACGTACGGGGGTCTTGATATCTATGTTTCGAATCGTGACAGTACAGGCGACTGGGGACCGGCAAAAAATCTTGGACCTGTAATAAATACACCTTATAATGAAGAATCCCCTTTTTTGAGTGATGATGATAAAACACTTTTTTTTAGCTCAAGGGGACATTTTAATATGGGCGGTTATGATATTTTCTATTCAACACTTCTTGATAATGGTGAGTGGTCAGTTCCACTGAATGTTGGTTATCCATTTAATACAACCGACGATGATGTGTTTTTTAAGCCTCTGAATCAAGGTTATGAAGGATACATCGCCAAAGAACTTCCCGGAGGTTATGGGAAACAGGATATTTACCGGGTCGAGATTTTTTCTAACAATCATCCCAGAAAATTCTTTGTAAGAGGAATGGTAAAAGTAGCTGACCTGATAAGTAGTATGAATGATAGTGTGAAGATAAGCGCTATGAATATCAAAAACTCAAACCAGACTATGATTGTCTATTCAAATCCTATAACAGGTGAATATGAGTTCCAGCTTCCCCAGGGGGACTATAAAATCACCTATGAAGGAGACGGAGGCGAAAAAGTCGTCAGAAATCTGGATTTGCCTCTTTTAAACCCTTCCGACAGTTTTGTACTTCCTGGAACAGTACTGCCAAAAACTGATTTTGTTGCAGATTTAAAGGTTGAGACTAATAAAACAATCTCAGTTACAAAAGGTGACTCAATACTGTTTCCTATAAAAGTGGAGCCAAACTCTTTCCTTACAGTTGAACATTGGGTTGGAAACTCATTGATATCAGTCCAACATTTCACAATCCGCGATTCAACTTTCAACTATAAGATGGCACCTGATAGTGGAAACAACAGAGTTGTCTTTAAATTGACGGACAAATTTAATAACAAAACTGAAACTGAAGTTTTAATTACCAGGCAGAATAACCTTATAGGACAACCAATAACCCGACCTGAATACAGCCGGGTTATCTCTGAGAAACAGATAGCCTCACTTTCTACAATGATGAAGAACAGGGCTAAAGATGATCTGTTAAAGGCCATTACAGAGGCAAATATTGAAAAACGGCAGTTCGGGAAAATCGATGAATATATATCATTTCTTAAAGAAGAAGTCAGTAAAAAAGGTATAAGATCTGAAGAAATTGATAAACTGGCTTTAAAAGTTGCCGTTATGGATAATATTCTTACACAGGCAGCAGTTGATTATTTGGCAAATCATACAGATGGTGACTTGAATAAAATTCTCAGAGATCTTGATATTTATGAATCCAATCTCAAGAACTGGACTGATTTACAGGAATATGTAAATGTTAAGACGGGCGGTAAAATAGGCCCCGGGGATCTGAACAGGATTGCTGCAGCAGTCTTAGCTGAAACAGATCCATCCATTGAATCAATGAAAAAGAAAATATTGGCATTTAGTGAAAACTCAGCTGCCGGAGAGATTATTCGTCAATCTGTGACTACTATAGACCAGAGCAACTTAAAATCAAGAGAGCAATGGTTACAGGCATTTTATACCGAATCTCTCAAACGTGGACTTACCCCGAGCCAGATATCAGAAATGTTGGTATTGATAAGTTCATTGCCTGGTACTAAGGTTGAACAGTATCTAAAGGATTTGATTGAACAATCTGATGAACCTCTAGCAACAGCATTGAAATCAATTGACCTGA
>JGI24129J20441_1000741_pt1 | contig 10314 bp, 10 predicted proteins | sample BarGraNGADG00211_FD_20441 | JGI IMG/M metagenome (IMG submission 20441) | reverse complement strand
CGGGCCGTTCTTCACGTCAGGGATTCTCAGGATTCTCCCAGGTGCGCCAGGCAAAATCTGGCTCCATGCGGCCTGACGGTGACGGTGACGGTGACGGCTCGGACGATTCGCCGCCTGTCGGGGCGCATCTAGCAACCGGTGCCGACCCAGACGACGTACCTACCACCGGTGAGTCGTTGACCAAGTGGCGGATACCCAGGCGACGGTTCCTCATCGCCGCCGGGGTGGGTGCCGTGGCCCTGGCCGCCGCCGGGTACGGGATCGACGACTGGATCACCTCCGGGCCGCCGGCGCCGCTCTTTCACTCGCATCCCGACCTCGCTCCGGCGACCGTGAGCGTGGCCGTTCCCGCCGGGGGCACCGCGCCCGGCTACCTCTTCCTCACACCTGCCGCCGGTCCGGACCAGTACGGGCCGATGATCGTCGACAACTTCGGGCAGCTGGTCTGGTTCCGCCAGATCGTGCCGGCGCCCATGCAGGTCGCCACCAACCTCGAGGTGCAGCAACTGGACGGGGAGCCGGTGCTGACCTGGTGGGAGGGGACAATTCTCATCCCCGAGGGTTACGGCCGAGGTGCGTACGTCATCGCCGACACCTCCTACCGGGAGATCACCCGGGTGTATGCCGGCAACGGACTCTCCGGCGACCTTCACGAGTTCACCCTCACTCCCGAGGGCACTGCGCTCTTCACTGTCTATCGGAGCCAGAACGCCGACCTGTCAGCCATCGGAGGCCCCAAGCAGGGCACCTTGCTCAACTCCCTGCTTCAGGAAGTCGATGTCAAGACGGGTCAAGTGCTGTTCGAGTGGGACCCACTCCAGCACATTTCCCTGGACGAGTCGTACCAACCGGCATCGGCCATCCCCGCCAATGGCAATCAGTACGACTGGCTCCATCTGAACTCCATCGACGTCGACACTGACGGCAACCTCCTGATCTCGGCCCGCCACACCTGGGCGGTCTACAAGATCGACCGGAAGACCGGGGACGTCATCTGGCGGCTTAATGGAAAGCGCAGCGATTTCGAGGTCGGGCTCGGCGTCGCCTTCGAATACCAGCACTGTGCCCGTCGCGCTCCCGACGGTACGTTGACCCTCTTCGACGACGGGTCGGCACCTCCCCAGGTCGCACCCCGCTCACGAGGCATCAATCTCTCCCTCGACGAGACCACCATGCGTGCCGAACTCGTACACGAGTACTTTCCCGACCCCATCGTGACGTCCGCCAGCCAGGGGAGTGTCCAAAACCTGTCCAACGGGAACGTCCTGGTCGGGTGGGGATCGGCTCCCTCTGTCTCCGAGTACACGTCAGATGGTCGGCTCCTCTTCGACCTCGCCCTTGCCGAGGGCGTCATCTCGTACCGAGCCTTCCGGTTTCCATGGGTCGGCCGTCCCGAAGGCCGACCAGCCATCGCTGCCCATGGGGGCGACAACGGCCAAGTGATCGTGTATGCCAGCTGGAACGGTGCCACCGAGGTGGTGGCCTGGCAGGTGATGGCCGGGCCGACCGGTAGTTCGCTCAGCCCGGTGGCCGTCGTCCCCAAGCAGGGATTCGAGACGACGGCCACGGTCACCACCGGTCATCCGGCGGTGGCGGTGGCTGCTCTCGACCAGGGTCACCAGGTCCTCGGTACTTCCGCCACCGTCACCGTGTGATCACCGGTACGACCGCCGAATACTACGTCTTGCGTTACTACGTATTACGTAGTAACGTGCCTCCATCGCACGAACCAACGGCACTGCGTCTCATCGGCCCAACGATCCCCCGATCCTGATCCTCACCAGCCTGGCCGGCGGCCCCAAACACGGGCATGCCCTATCCAAGGACATCGAAGGATTTGCCGGGGTGGTTCTGGGACCCGGCGCCCTTTACGGGGCCATCACCCGATTGGAGGAGCGAGGTCTGATCGAGCCGCTCGAGTCCGATGACCGTCGGCGTCCTTATCGGATCTCGGCGGCAGGATCCGCCTACCTCTCTGAAGCGGTGGGCAACATGCAACGCTTGGCTGACGAGGGTGCCCGCCGACTGGCTGTGGCGAACCAAGTGACCGCACCCCGGCGGGTTCCGAGAATCGCCGGGAGCCAGGCATGAGGACCGGCGACATGCGGAGGAAAAGGACCCGGTGAGCCGGTCCATGCTCCGGTGGTATCCCGCCAGCTGGCGCGATCGTTACGGTGCCGAGCTCGATGCCATGATCGAGGACAGTCTCGAAGGCGAACAACCGACAGTGCACTTCCGGTGGTCGATCATGCGGGCCGGGTTGTCCGAACGCCTGCGCGGTGCCGGCCTCATCGGCGACACCGCCCCCCCGTCGGGGCGGATCCGGGGCGGCGCATTCACGGTTCTCTGTGGTTGGTTGCTCTTCGTCATCCCTGGCATTGTCTTCGCAAAGCTCAGCGAGCACTGGGAAGCCGTGACTCCACGGAGTTCCCAACATCTCCCTGCCATCTCGTTCAACCTGGTGCAGGTGCTTGCCGGGCTGTGCGTTGTCGCCGTCCTGCTGGGGATGACCAGTGTCCTCCCTGCCTTCGTCCGCTTCGTGAAGGACGGGGGTTGGCCGGCCATCCGCCGCCAGGTGCGATGGGCAGCGGTGGCCATGGTGGCCGTATCGGTCACCATCGTGATCTGGGCCCACCACCTTCCGGCCCACCTCCGTAATGGGGGCTCGGCGCCCTACAAACTCCTGGGCGTGGCCTGGATGCTCTTGTTCGCCGCCACCCTTTTCACCTGGTCGACGGCGGCCATCGCCGCCACCCGCCGCCTGACGCTCGGGACGCGTCAGCTCAAGGTGGCCGGATCACTGGCCATCGCCGTAGCCCTGTCAATGCCGATCATGACGGCGGCCGCGGCGATCTGGTGGGGATCGATAGCGGCGGCCGCTCCCTGGTTCTTCTCCGGTGCACCCACCGGAAGCCCTTCCTCGCCATGGGTGGCTTCCCTGCTTGGCGCGCTCATCGTGATGACCCTGGCCTCGGTTGTGGGCGTGGCTGGGCTCCTTCGGGTGACCGGCTCGTGGCGGTCTCTGCGTACCGTCTGAACGACGGCAATCGGGGCAGAGTAGAGACCGCAGCCGGTTGGCCCCGATTCAGTCGGTGCGATCGCGCCAGTACGCCAACACGTCGGCCAAAGTTTCCCCCAGGGAGATCTTGGGCTCCCAACCGGTGGCGCTCTGCAACCGGGTGGGATCACCCCGAAGCACCGGTACTTCCACCGGGCGCATCAGGGTGGGGTCGGTCTCGAATCTGAGTGAGGCGCCGGTCAACGCCAGCAACTCGTCGGCGATAGATTTGATCTCCACGTCCCGGCCCGAACACACGTTGTAAACGACTCCGGGCTCCCCTGACTCGATCAGCATCCGATAGGCCCGCACCACATCTCGAACATCGGTGAAGTCACGTCGAGCCGACAGGTTCCCCACCGGAATGGCACTGGCCCCTTTGCGCTCGGCGTCAACCATGCGCTTGGTCAATGCCGGCACTGCGAAGTCGGGTGTTTGCCCCGGCCCGATGTGATTGAACGGCCTTACCGTGATGACGGACTGTCCATAGCCAAGGAATGCCTGCTCCACCAGGGCCTCGGCCGCCAGCTTGCTGGCGGCATACGGGGTGAGCGGGGCGGTGGGCGAGTCCTCGCGAAGCGGAAGACGCGACGGGTCGGTCACGGCTCCATAGACCTCGGCAGAGCTGGTTACCAGCACCCGCGGATTTGACCCGCATTCCCGGGCCGCAGCCAGCAGGATGGCGGTGCCTATCACGTTGACCTGGAGCACCTGGAGGGGCTCGTCCCACGACTTCCCCACGTGGGTGAGCGCAGCCAAGTGATAGATGGCGTCAGGCGCAGCGGCGGTGAGGGCAGTGAGCACCGCAGGTGGGTCGGTGATGTCCACTTCCCTGTCGATGACGACGACGTCGTCGCCGAGTTCACGAAGATGGGCGGCAAGCCAGTGGCCTACAAATCCGCGACCGCCGGTAATGAGGGAGCGCACGTCGGGTCACCCTACTGGGTCAGGTGCGTGTCCCCTGCCAGAGCCCTTAACTCCGGGCCGCCAGGCGATAGGCCTCCATGTGCTTGCCGGCGCTGGCGGCCCAGGTATGCCGGGCGGCGATGTCCAACCCCCGTTGCCTACGCTCGGCGTCAGGTCCATTCCCGGCCAGTACCCCGTCAAGCGCCTCACTGAGAGCAACCACATCCCCCGGTGGAACCAGGGTCGCCGAGTCCCCGGTGACTTCCTCCATGGCGGATCCTGACGTGGTGATCAAGTGAGCACCACACGCCATGGCCTCCAACGCCGGAAGGCCGAATCCTTCATATAACGCCGGGTAGACCACCGCCACAGCCGCGCGGAACAATGCCGGGATGATGTCGTCCTTCACATACCCGGTGCGGATGATGCGACTCCTCATCCCTGACGCGGCGACGGCTTCCTCCACTTGCGACGCTCCCCAGCCGGCCCCACCCGCCAGCACCAGTCGAGCCTCGGGATGGCGATCGGCCACCCGGGCGAAGGCATCCACCAGGGTCGGCACGTCCTTACGAGGCTCGAGGGTGCCGACAAAGACGAGAAATGGCGTTCCGTCACCGAGTCGGCCGGACCCGCCGGCCGTACCGGCACCTCCAGCTCCTCCGGGCCCCCGGGCCCTCGTGCTGCCGATTTCCAACTCGGACAGCCGCGCCGCGTCCGATCCGGGCGCGGATTCGACAGGACGGAAGCGATCGAGATCGACCCCATGGTGGGCCACCACCACGTCGCCATCCACCTGGCACCACCGGGCCAACTCGTCGGCCGTCGCCTGGCTCGGACACACCACCACCGCCGCCCGTCGGGCAGCTACCCTGATCGCCCGTTGGAACAACAACACCTTTGAGCGCTCGTGCCATTGCGGGGCTTCGAAGAAGCTCAGATCGTGAATGGTCACCACTGCCGGCACCTTCGAATGCTCCGGCATCGTGTAGTGGGGTCCGTGATGGACCGCCACCGCCTGGTGTTTGAGCAGCGAAGGGAGCCGGATCTGTTCCCAGGCGAGCCGCAGCGGCCGAAGCTCCGGTGCAACTGTGGAGACACCGCTTCCCGGGGCCACGGCTCTCCAGCGGGAGCCATCCCGGCGTCTGGCGACAACCAGCAGTTCGACGTCAGATCGCTGGTCCAGAGCCTGTGCCAGTTGGAGGGTGTACTGGCCGGCCCCGACCGGATTGGTCGGCACTGCTGTCACGTCCAGCGACAGGTGCAACCGGTCAACCACGGTGACCACCGTGCTTGGCGGCTGCCACCTCGTCCCACACCGAGACGTGACTACGGGCGATCACCGACCAGCGGAGCTCGGCGGCCCGGTGGCGACCTGCCAGCTCGAGCCGGGCGCGCACGGCGGTGTCGGTGGCCACCGTCAGGAGTCCGGAAGCGATGGAGTCGGAATCTTGGGGATCGACTTCGAACGCCGCCCCAGCCGTGCTCGGCAGCGGACTCGCCACCACCGGGGTGCCGAACACCATGGCCTCGACAGGGGGGAGCCCGAACCCTTCGATGAGAGGCACATACGCCAGCAATCGGGTCATCGCATAGAGGGCCGACAGCTCCCCGGGGCTGACCATCCCGGCGAACACCACGCCAGGTTCGGGATTGACCCGCTCGCCCCATCCGGTCGGGCCCACCAACACCAGTGACCACGGCTCGGGTAGGGATCCTCGGATCCGGCGGTACGCCTCGGTGAGCCGAACCAGGTTCTTACGCGGCTCAAGGGTGCCGACACTCAGCAAAAATGGCCCGTGCACCCCGAGCCGCTCCAACAGCGCGGCTCCCGCCTCCAGATCGGGCGGGGGAAGATGGTCACATCCCATCGGGATCACTCTGATGGCACCTCGGGGCGCTCCAGCCTCTTCGAGGTCGGATGCCACCTCCTCGGCGGACACGATGAACCGTTCAGCCCGACGCAGCGCTCGTTGCAGCGCGGCTTCGTGCCAGGTCCTCCCCCGGGGCGGATAGGCGTCGGGAAGCCGACGCCACAACAGGTCATGAACCGTAGAGACCAGCGCGGCGTCTCCCGGCTCGAGGGTGGCCAGCGAAACGGCGTGAACCACATCAAATCCGGTGGGGGCGCGCAACACACCCCGATCCCACGCCCGGGTCAACGCCGGACCCGGAAGCACCGAACTGCGCACCGGGTAGCCGTACGCGGCAAGTGGATCCCCCCCTCCCGAACCCCTCCGGCCCGGGCGACTGGCCAGCAGCTCAACCTCGGGCGCCTCACCCGGATCGAGCTCGCCGAGCCCCTGCATAAGACCGCGGGCATAGGTGCCGATCCCACCAGGGGTGGACCTCCGCAGCTGTTCCACCACCATCAACACCCGGGTCCGGGTCATGGTCGGGCACCTCGTCCTCCCGATGCCGCCCATGCGTCCCGATAGAGCCGGTCGAGACCCTCGGCGCACTTGGACCAGGTGAAGTCCGCGGCTCGGCGACGACCCCGGGCGATGAGCGCCTCGATGTCGGGGCCGCCGTCGAGGACGTGGGTCAGCGCCGTCGCCAACCCATCGGAGTCCCCGCCGTCGACCAGGAGAGCGCCGTCGAGGACTACCTCGGGGATCGCCCCCACCGAAGTGGACACCACCGGGACACCGGCGGCCATTGCTTGCACGGGCGGGAACCCGAACCCTTCGTATACCGAGGGATAGGCCAACACAGAAGCCCCATGGAGGGTCGCGTCCAGGGCCGCATCATCGATGTAACCGGGTCTCACGATCCGATCCCGAACCGGCGAGCCAGCCAGCGCATCCAGAAAAGCGTCCGCACCCCATCCATCGGCACCCACGATGACGAGGGCCACATCCCGATGGGCGCGGCTCACCGACGTGAATGCCTTCACCAGGGACGGATAGTCCTTTCGGGGCTCGATAGTTCCCACCGCTACGACATACCGTGAGGTCCCGGCAGGGAGAAGAAAAGGCAGGTTCGCCGCTCTTTGTCCCTCTCGGGTCCCGGCGGGGCTTCCGCCGGGGCTTCCNGCCGGGGCTTCCGCCGGGGCTTCCGGTGCCGCCTACCAACTCCGGTATGCCATGGTGAACGGCACGGACCCGTTCGGCCTCGATACCGAACGCCTCGATGACCTCCTCCGCCACGAACTCGGAGGGAGTGTGGACCCACACTCCCTCATCGACTGCCCGCCGGATCAATGCCGGAAAGCCGAGGGTAAATCGATCGCACAGTTCGGGGAACCGGACGATGGCGAGATCGTGCACCGTGACCACCCGCGCCGCCCTTCTCGACGGCGGCACAACGAAGTTGGTTCCATGGACCACCTGGTGCGATCCGATGAACCATTCGACCGGCGGTTGGGACGAGAGGTTCCAGGCCACGTGCAGCGGGCGGGCGGGCATGGCTCGCTGCGAGGTAGACACCCCGGAGGGGGCGAGATCCGAGATGGCCTGCCGACGTCTCCAACTGATGGCGAACGCCGAGACGTCGAGATCCGATCGAGAGGCCAGCCCGCCGAGTGCACCGGCGCAGAACGCCCCTACCCCTGTCGGGCGTCCCAAGAGTGGTGTCGCATCGAGGGCAACTGACAGCCGACCTTGGTCGGCCATCGCAGATCGCTCCGTCGGCACCAGATGAGCCTTACACATTCACCGGGCCCTGCCGGGATACGGGTACGGGCCGAGTAGCCTGCCGATCCATGCCCGACTCCACCCACCCACGGTGTACGGTCCACCCCCGCGGCGGCCGCCACAACCTTTCTGTCGTGGGCGCCCACCGGTGATCACGGCCCTGGCCGGGGGGGTCGGAGCCGCCCACATGCTGCGGGGCCTGGTCGAGGTCATGCCTCCCGGCGATATCACCGCCGTCGTGAATACCGGGGACGATACCGTCCTCCACGGTCTCCACATCTCACCCGATCTGGACACGGTGATGTACACATTGGCCGGAGCCATCAATGCCGAGACCGGGTGGGGACTGGCCGGCGAGTCATGGCGGGTAATGGAGTCGCTCGAACGCCTCGGCGGCATCACCTGGTTCAACTTGGGGGACAAGGACCTTGCCACCCACTGCTATCGCACACAACGCCTCAGCGAAGGCGCCACCCTCAGCGAGGTCACGGCTGAGCTGGCCAGTTCGTGGGGCGTCGACATCCGCCTTCTTCCGGTCACCGATGACCCCCTCCGCACCCGGATGCAACTGGTAGACGGCCCCGAAGTGAGCTTCCAGGAGTACTTCGTCCACCTCCACCATGATGTGGCCGTCGCCAGCGTGCGCTTCGAGGGGTCTGCTTCGGCTCAGCCCGGTCCAAGAGTGCTCCAGGCCCTTTCCGGCTCGGACGCCATCGTGGTCTGCCCCTCCAACCCGGTGGTCTCCATTGACCCACTTCTTGCCGTTCCCGGGATCCTCGACTCTCTGGTGGCGAGACGCGACGACATTGTCGGGGTGTCGCCCATCGTGGCCGGCGCGGCATTGAAGGGGCCGGCAGACCGATTGCTGGCCGAACTCGGGTTTGAACCATCGGTAGTTGGAGTGGCCAAGTGGTACGCACCGTGGATGGGGACTCTGGTGATCGACGAAGCCGATTCCGCCTTGCAGCACGCCGTCGAAGCAGAGGGGATCCGTTGCGTGGTAACCAACACTGTGATGTCGACTCTCGAACTATCAGCCGACCTAGCCCGGACGGTACTCCATGCCACCCGGTGACGTACACGGCAGTGGCACGGTCCTAGGCCACGGAGCCCTGGCCATCTACCCGGTCACCGGACTGGCCGAGATTGTGCCCGGCGACGACCTTGCCGGTCTCCTGATGGATGCGCTGACCCACGTCGCCACCGGTGACCACCTCGCTCCGGTTCGCCTGACCGAGGGGGATGTCCTGGTGGTCACCCAAAAGGTGGTGTCAAAGGCCGAAGGCCGCCTGGTCGACATCGACCCCGATGACCCCGGCGCCAAGCAACGCCTGGTCGAAGAGGAGTCGGTCCGTATCGTTCGTCGCCGGGGAGATCTTCTGATCACCGAAACGAAGCACGGCTTCATCTGCGCCAACGCCGGTGTGGATCTGTCAAACGTCGAGGAGGGTACTGCCGCGTTGCTGCCGATCGATCCCGACCGCTCGGCCCGACGCATCCGCGAGGCGCTCGAGCATCGGCACGGGGTCTCGGTCGGAGTGATCATTTCGGACACGTTCGGCCGTACCTGGCGGCGTGGTGTCACCGACGTCGCCATCGGCATCGCCGGCATCGCCGGCGTGGTGGATCTGCGCGGAACACCCGACGCCACTGGCCGGGTGCTCGAAGCCACCGAGGTGTGCATCGCCGATGAGCTGGCTTCCGCGGCTGAATTGGTGATGGGCAAAGATCGAGGCATTCCCGCCGCGGTGATCCGGGGGGTTGACCCCCGATGGCTGCGGTTTGCGTCGGTGGCAGCCGAGATCATCCGACCGCCGGATGAAGACCTGTTCCGCTGATCGTTTCAGCCGACCCCAACCAGGTCCACCACAAAGACGAGCGTCTCATTGGGCCCGATGGAGCCACCGGCGCCCCGTTCGCCGTATCCGAGGTGGGGCGGAATGGTGAGGCGTCGGCGGCCTCCGACTTTCATGCCGGCGACGCCCTGATCCCAACCCGAGATCACGTGCCCGGCGCCCAAGGGGAACGAAAAATGCTCACCCCGGTTCCACGAGGAGTCGAATTCGCTGCCCGTCGACCATGAGACGCCGACATAGTGCACCTTGACCGGCGAGCCGGCCACCGCATCGGGACCGTCACCGACCTCGATGTCCTCGACGAGCAGGTCGGCGGGCGGCGCCCCGTCGGGAATGGTCACAGTGGGTTTTGTGTCAGATGCCATGACCACGACTGTATGCGCTCAAAGAGCCCCTGGTGACCCAACCGGACAGTTGGTCAGCGGCCTCGGCGCCCACCAGCGCCGGCGGCTTGCTTCGCCCCACCCGTATGTCCAGCGTGGGCGTGAGAGTGCGATCCGCTACCGGATTTTCCCCCACTGCCCTTACCGTTGACGGAATGACCACGAGCCCCCGAGGGCTTGGCACCGGGCTTGCCCGTCTTGCTCCACCCGCCGGCACTCGCAGGTTTCTTCTTATGGCCACCACCGGTGCCGTTGCGATCAGGACTTCCCTCCGACGGTCCCCGGTCGGACCCGTTGGCCCTTGGACCTTTGCCGACACCACGACTCGACGCCGGGCGCTGCTTCCACGGCTTACCGGTGCGGGTCGACCCGTTCGAGGACTCGGAGCGGCCGGACCCATAGCGGTCGAAGCCATTGGCCGAGCCATTGGCCGAGCCATTGGCCGAGCCATTGGCCGAGCCATTGGCCGAGCCATTGGC
>JGI24129J20441_1000736_pt1 | contig 10342 bp, 8 predicted proteins | sample BarGraNGADG00211_FD_20441 | JGI IMG/M metagenome (IMG submission 20441) | reverse complement strand
CCGGTGAAGAACTCCGTCACGCCGGACAATTCCTCCGACTGCTCTACGAGCTGGCTCCAGATGAAGAGAAGCGATATGCAGGAGGGGCAAAGGAAGTCGAACGGGCAATCGAGAAGTCGAAGTAGAACACTGCCCACAGCCCGAGCGTCCTCCGGCCAATGGATGGGGAGGTCAGGTGGGATGGCGTGGCCCCAAGGTCAGACACGATGCGCGGTTAGTGCTCGCCAGGGACCCGAGTCTGTCGCGCTGAGCGAAGTTCCTCTCGCTAGGATGGAGCCCTCGTAGGAAAGGGGCCTCGCCGAATGACCGAGCTGCGACTACACGGCGCCACGGTTGAGACTGTCTTCGATCTCCTCGGGCGGCGCGAGAACGACATGACCTATGCGCTCGGCTGGGGGCTCGCCAGATCAGAGCCGCTACTCCACGACTTTCTCAAGCGCATTGCCGGCGACGTTCCACTCGGCCCGTCTGCGGAGATCGAGCTGCAGGCATACGGCACCGACGACGGTGGCTTCACCGACATCGAGATTCTCATGCAGGACGTGCACGTCATCGTCGAGGCCAAGCGCGGTTGGCGGCCGCCCTCTGCCGGACAACTCCACCGCTACGAAGAGCGCGTGAACGTGATGGTTCGGCCCTCGCGCTGGATCGTCATCCTTACGCAGAACGGCGCTGAGGAGATCATTCGGCATCAGCTCGCCAACTGGGCGCCAACCGCACCAACGCAAGCCTGTGTTCTTGGCTGGTCTGATGTCGTGACGCTCGCGGAACACGCGAGCAGGGTCGGCCGCCGCGATGCGCGGGCCGTGATCGCCGAACTTGCTACATACCTGAGAGGGGTCGCAGACATGCGGGACACTCATTCCAATCTCGTCTATATCGCCTCCCTCAAGCCGCAGCCGTTCAACGACAGCTGGAAAATCGGGCCGATCGAAATCGTCGAGCGCCTTGGTCGCTACTTCTTCCCGGCGATTGGCGGAGCGTATCCCAAGGAGCCGCCCAACTACCTCGGCTTTCGCTACTGGGGCAAGCTCCAGTCCATCCACCACGTGGACAGCTCCAAGGTGGTGACTAACCTGAGCGCCGACATTCCCGGTGCTCCCGACATTACCGATCGACCCCACTACCTCACCACGCTCGGGCCTGCCATTCGTCCGGCCCACGACGTTCGGACAGGCAACATTTACGGCGCGGCCTGGACTCGCGCCGACATCGACCTTCTCCTGACGTGCTCGACCATCAGCGAGGCTCGAGACTTGACGAAGCAGCGGCACGGTGGCTGACAGAGGGCCCATCGTCGGATCCGCGCAGGAGGTACTCGAGTACTTCGCAATGCGTTTCGTGGCGAGACTCGCACGGGTATCGAACTTGGAGCAATTGGGGGCGCGATGAAGATCGAGCCACATCCGTGGCATGAGATCGGCGAGGTTGGTCTTGGACCCGACGGCAAGCTACTGATGCCCGAGCCGGGTCACGGGCCAGGCATCTACCGCTTCCGGCTCACATCGGGTGAATCGCCGAGTGTGTACATCGGTGAAAGCGAGGACATGGGCCGGCGGTTCAGGCAGTATCGAAACCCCGAACCCAGCCAGCGAACGAACATCCGCATCAGCAAGTGGATGCACAGGCAAGTCGACGCGGGCCGGACCCTGTACGTGGCGGTCGTCACGGAGGCGGTCCTGAGAGTCGGTGACTCCCAGGAACCTCTCGATCTTGAGCGCCGGACCAGCCGTCTCCTAGTCGAGGAGCACCTACTAGGCGAGGCGCGCGAGGCAGGCGCTGCGGCAGTGGAGAACGTCAACTAGAGACGATGTTCGCGTAGTCGCGACCACAAGGTCTGAGACGGAAGCCAGCCCCGATACCCCCAGGCTCAGCTCGCCCTCGCTCCGCTGGTTGCCGACAATCCCGGTCGATGCTGGCCAGTCGTGCGGGTGCGTCGGGGGCCTATCGGGTCGCTGTGGCGGACGCTACCCTTCGGACGTGCAGACCAACGTCTTGTACTACGGCGACAACCTCGACATCCTCCGGCGCTACATTCCGGACGCGTCGGTTGACCTCGTGTACCTGGACCCGCCGTTCAATTCGAACCGTGACTACAACGTCATCTTCAAGGACGAGTCGGGGCGCAAGAGCGATGCCCAGCTGCTCGCCTTCGAGGACACCTGGCACTGGGGGCCGGATGCCGAGGCGCAGTACGCGTACCTGACGAACACGGCCCGCAACCAGGGCCGCGTGCCGTCCACGGTCAGCACGATCGTCGCCGCCCTACGCGCCGGGATCGGCGAGAACCAGATGATGGCCTACCTCGTCGAGATGGCCGTCCGACTGGTCGAACTCCACCGCGTTCTCAAGCCGACCGGGTCGCTCTACCTCCACTGCGATCCGACGGCAAGTCACTACCTCAAGGTGCTGTTGGACGCGATCTTCGGGGCCGAGAACTTCCGCAACGAGATCATCTGGAAACGAAAGGCTGGGCGGGGCGAGACGAACCTCGCGGCGATTCGGTTCGGCGTGACTGCTGACAGTCTTCTCTTCTACGGACGCAGCGATGCCGCGCTTCTCCACCGCCAATATCGCCCGAGCAACGTCGCCTACATCGCCTCCAAGTTCACGTATGTCGATCCTGAGGGGCGGCGCTACCGGCTTGACAACATAACCAGTCCGTCGCCGCGACCGAATCTCTACTACGAGTACAAGGGCCATCTGCCCCCGCCCAACGGCTGGGCCGTCTCACGCGAACGCATGGAGGAGATGGAACGTCAGGGGCGTCTGCATATTCCCGATTCGCCGGCTCGACGGATTCAACGGAAGCGGTATCTCGACGAGTTGGAAGGTGAGACCGTCGACACTTTGTGGGACGACATTCCGCCGATCAACTCACAAGCCAAGGAGCGTCTCGGCTATCCGACGCAGAAGCCGCTCGCGCTCCTTGAGCGAGTCATCGAGGCAAGCTCCAACCCGGGCGACATCGTCTTGGACCCGTTCTGCGGCTGCGGTACGGCCCTGGTTGCCGCGCAGAAGCTCGGGCGTCAATGGATCGGCATCGACGTGACCTATCTGTCGATCGCCGTCATGCGCGCGAGACTCAAGGACAGCTTCGGCCTCGCGGACGTGGAGGTCATCGGCCAGCCGACAGAGGTAGATGGCGCGCGAGCGATGCTCGTGGGGACGGGACTAGAAGGCCAGTACCAGTTCCAGTGGTGGGCGCTCGACCTGATCGGCGCGCAACCGCAGGGTGCCGCCCAGAAGAAGGGCGCGGACAGAGGCATCGACGGCGTGATCAGCTTCTCAACTGGGCCGCGCGGCGAGATGGGCCGGGCGCTCGTGAGCGTCAAAAGCGGCTCGGTCAACTCAAGCCAGATACGCGATCTCAAGGGTGTGCTGGAGCGCGAAAAGGCCGAGATTGGTCTGTTCGTGACTCTGGAGGAGCCATCCGGGCCGATGCAGCTGGAGGCAACGACGGCCGGCATCTACACATCGGCGCTGTCCGGCCGCGACTACCCGCGTATCCAAATCCTGACCATCCGCGAACTGCTCGAAGAGCACCGCAAGCCTGACCTGCCCGTGCTCGTGCTCCCGGCATACCAGCGGGCGGAGCGGGTGGACAAGAAGGCCGCCGAGCAGGGCGAGCTGTTCGGGTAGCTCGGCAAGCGCCCGGCGCCGATCCGTCCTCGTGGCAGCGTCACCATGAGCAGGTAGTGGCGCCCTTAGTCGAGGGGCCTCCGCTGGACGATGCGTCGGTCAGCCGGCCCTGGAGAGCTATTGCCACGACAGGCGTCGAGGGCTACCGTGGGCGTGACCGACCAAAGCCGGTCAACCTTCGAGACGAGGGGCACATGGCGATCCGCCGCGGCGAAAGGACCTCACCGGGCGTTCGGGCAGCCGGGCTCGACCCGCCCAACCCAGCCTCGGCAGTTGCTCAGGCGCGCCCGACTTCGTTCGCTGCGACCGCGGGTGCCGGACGCGCACGGGTAGACGCTGGCAAGGTCTCGANAAGATCGAGCGTCGGCTACGACGACCGTGAGGGTCGCTTCCTTTACGCCACGCCGGCATTGGCGGCGTACATGGGCATGACGCCCGATCAGGTCATTGGCCGAACCTGGTACGAGATCGGCGTTCCGCCGGAGGCGGTCCAGGCCCTGGAGGAGGTACGGCGGCGGGTGCTGGCGACCAGTCAACCGGCGAACCACAAGACGAGCCTCCAAATCGGAGGCACCAATCGCGAGTTGGAGTTCGCCTTCAAGCCCGTGATTGACGCGGACGGCTCGATAGTGGGTACCGTTGTAACCGCCTGGGACGCCAGCGAGCACAGGCAGGCTTCCCGAGGGAGGGCGAGGCTCAACCGCACCTACTCGATCCTGAGCGCTATCGACCACGTCCTCCTTCGAGCCCGCGGCAGCCACGTGATCCTGAGCGAGGCATGCCGAATAGCAGCCGATGTAGGCGGCGTCGAGCTGGCGTGGGTCGGGCTCCTGGATCGGGCCAGCGGCGACGTTCGCGTGGTTTGCCAGGCCGGGCGCGACGAGGGTCTTCTCGCGGATGTGGTCGTCTCGGCGAGGGACGAGCCCTCCGGTCACGGGGTGGTCGGAACAGCGATCCGCGAGAACCGGAGCGTCGTAATCCAGGACGTCCGGCACGACGAACGAACGGCCCTCTGGCGAACCTTCTTCGACCAGCTCGGTTATCGGACCGCGGCGGCCTTTCCGATCCGTGTGGCCGGCCGCACCATCGGCGCTCTCGTGTTGTACTCGGCCAAGGCTAGTCATTTCGATGCGGCAGAAGCCCGCCTGTATGAGCAGCTAGCCGAAGACGTCTCCGGCGCCTTGGACTCGATCGAGACCAAGAGGGCCAAGGCCGAGGCTCATTCCGCTCTGATCGAGTCCGAGCGGCGATACCGCGACCTGTTCGAAGTGAACCCCCAGGCCATGTGGGTCTCCGATATCGAGACGCTGCGATTCCTGGCCGTGAACAATGCCGCCGTCCGCTCCTACGGATACAGCCGCGACGAGTTCCTGGCCATGACCGTCAAGGACATTCGGCCGCCCGAGGATGTGCCGGCTCTGCTCGAGAACGTTGCGATCGCCATGCCCGACGAGGGCGGCTACCGGCCCCGCGGTCAGTGGCGCCATCTTCGGAAGGATGGCTCACTGGCTTACGTTGAAGTCACTGCCAACGACATCGACTTCGAGGGCCGGCCGGCTCGACTGGTCATGGTGATCGACGTCACCGATCGCCGCCGTCTGGAGGCTCAGCTGGTCGAAGCCACTCGCCTCGAAGCCATGGGCCATCTCGCCGGTGGCGTCGCTCACGACTTCAACAACCTGCTCACCGCGGTGAACGGCTATGCCGACATCCTTATCCGCGAACTAGAGGGTGACGAGCGGGTCGAGAGCGCGCGCGAGATCAGGCGAGCAGGCGCTCGCGCGGCGGAGCTGACGAAGCAGGTCCTTGCCTTCGCGCGACGCCAGGTCCTTGTGCCGCGACCTGTCGACCTCAACGCTGTAGTGGCATCGGTCAGCCAGATGCTCCGCACGCTCATCGGCGAGCAGATTCGCCTCGTCACCAACCTGGACAGGTCGCCCGCGGTCGTGCTAGCCGACCCGGGCCAGCTCGACCAGGTGCTCGTCAACCTGGCTGTGAACTCACGCGATGCCATGCTCGGCGGGGGCGTCTTGGAGATAGGGGTTCGTCGCGTGGAGGAGGCGGCCGTGTTGCATCGGGAGATAATCGGACCGGCAGTGCTACTCACGGTTTCCGATAACGGGGCCGGAATGGACGACGCCACGCTGGCGCGCGCCTTTGAGCCGTTCTTCACGACGAAGGAGGTCGGTAATGGGACCGGGCTCGGCCTCGCAACCGTCTACGGCATCGTTCAACAGTCGGGCGGGCAAATCTGGGCCGAGTCCTCTGCCGGCAGCGGAACGAGGGTGTCAGTGCTGTTCCCGGAGGTCGACGCCACGCCCGAGCCCACTGCGGCGCCGCAGGCTGTAGTGCCGGAGATCGGCGAGGGATCATGCATCCTCGCAGTCGAGGACGACGCCGCCGTTCGCGCCTTCGTCGTCGCCACGCTTGAGCATGCCGGCTACCGCGTCCTGGTGGCCGCGTCGCCGGCACAGGCCGCGGCCCTATCCGAGGGCCTGGCTGAGACAGTCGACCTGTTGCTAACAGACCTGGTCATGCCCGGGGAGAACGGGCGGGACCTGGCGGAGCGGTTACTAGTCAGCCGTCGGTCGCTGCGAGTGGTGCTCATGTCCGGCTACGATGCGGCACCTCCCGAAGACCGCCACGACGACCGCTTCACCTTCCTTGCCAAGCCGTTCGGCGCCGACGAGCTCGTTGCCGCCGTCAGGCAGGCACTGGCGGAACCCGAGGCCTAGATCGCCCGCTTGGACTCTGCCCCGGCGCCATGCGATCGCCAGATCTGGGCAAGAAGAGATGGGACCATGCGCGATGGGCCAAGACACTAACCAGCGAGCGTGGCGCCCTGGAGAGGCGGCCTGTGTCCTAGACTAGAGCAGCGGCTCAGAGCCGCATCGGGTGGCATGAGCCCAGATACGTGATGTCGGACAGATGCCGCAGCGTCCGATCGGTGTCGCAGCGCTGGCGATTGCCAGCGAGGCCGGCACGTACGTCGGGTCGTGTGCGTGGCTGGCATGGCGGAGCAGCATACTGGAGCATATGAAAGCCCGCCTGGTCTCCTTCGGACTCGTGGAGCTCGACGGTCAGACCTACGACTACGATGTCCTGGTCGAGCGCGGCCGGGTCTCTCGTCGCCGCAAGAAGGCTTCGAAGCCACAGCGCGACCGGTACGGTCACACCCCGCTGACGACCGCGGAGCCCCTGCCCTGGCACTGCCGTCAGCTGATCGTCGGGACGGGAGCCGAGGGCCGCCTGCCGGTTGCGCCGGAGGTGATCGAGGAAGCCCGCCGCCGAGGGGTCGAGCTACTCATCCTCCCCACTGCGGAGGCGTGCGCTCGGCTATCGACCGCGGACGTCAACGAGACGGCCGCGGTCCTCCACGTCACCTGCTGAGGCGGGATCGCGCCGCGACGGAGGCCGACCGGCCGTCACTCCGGACGCTGCCAGGGCGTGCCGCCCTTGAGGTGCCCCACCCAATACGAGGCCAGAGAACGTCCTGCCCATCTCGTCAGCAGCCGCCCACGGAGTCACAACGGGGAGGACCCGGCGATCCGGGCATACCGCCGGCGAGGCGCTGCTGTTGCAGCTCCACATCGCCGGACCTCAGAACGGCGTCGGGCCATTCTCGCGCCGCCGTGCCTTCGCGGCTTGCGCAGGCCGCAGCCGCAGGCAGTCCATGCCAGCAGCCACGCGCGCAAGCGTGCAGCGCCTTTTGCGGCCTGCAAGCTCCGGCTGCGTCCCCATCCGCGCGCCGATGCTGGCGGGCTCCGAGGATCAGGCGCGCTCGAGGATCGGCTTCACCTCGGAGGCGAGCCGCGTCATGGATTCCTCGTCGTACGGGGAAGGGAACCCCGCCACGAGGTGCCGGTAGCCGATCTCAAGGTAAGGGGCCAGATGCTCGGCCACGTCCTCGGGCGTGCCGATCGGCTGGTCCTGCCACTTCGCGGAGACCCGGTTGTTCTCGAACAGGCGGTCGAAGACACGCTGGGCCTCGGCCCGCGAGTCGCGGATGACGACCACCCCGACCCCCGTCGTGCGCTCGATCTCGCGCTCGTCCCGGCCGATCCGTTCGCAGTGCTCGCGCAGGATTGCCTCCTTGCGTTTGACGTTCTCGAAGCCGTCTCCGACGTTGTTCGCGTCCGCGTACTGGGCGACGAGCTTGAGGGTCACCTTCTCGCCGCCGCCACCGACGAGGATCGGCAGCCTCGCCTGGACCGGGGCCGGGTCGTTGCGCACGTGGCGGGCGGCGTAGCGGGGCCCGGTGGCGCTGGGCTCCTCGCCGCGCAGCATCCCCCGAATGATCGGCAGCGCCTCCCCGAGCCAGCGTAGCCGCTCCGGGAAACCCGAGCCGAACTCGATGCCGAAGTCGAGATGCTCCTCCTCGAACCAGGCGGCGCCAAGGCCGAGGATCGCCCGGCCGCCGCTGATCTGGTCGAGCGTCGTGGCCATCTTCGCCACGAGGGCCGGGTTGCGGATCGTATTCGCCCCGACCATGAGCCCAATCCGGACGCGCTCGGTCGTGGCCGCCCAGGCCGTGATCGTCAGCCATCCCTCGAAGATGGGGCCGTGCGGGTCGCCGACGATCGGGTAGAGGTGGTCCCACGTCCACAGCGAAGAATACCCTTGACGATCGGCGCAGCGGCGACCCGGCCGGACGCCCGGAGCATCGAGGTCANGTGCGTTCGAGGAGCGGCTTGACGTCGGTGACGAGCCGTGCCATCGACTCCTCGTCGTAGGGCGACGGGAACGCGGCGATCAGGTGTCGGTANCCGAGCTCGACGTACGGAGCGAGGCGCTCGGCAACGTCCTCCGGCGTGCCGACCGGCTGGTCGGACCAGGTGCGCGCCACCCGGTTGTGGGCTAAGGCTGCATGCAGCAGCCGCTCGGCCTCGGCGCGGTCGTCCCGGATGAAGACGGCCCCGATGCCCGTGGTGCGCTCGATCTCGCTCGGGTCGCGGCCCACTGCCGCGCAGTGTTCCAGCAGGATCTTCTCCTTGCGTCGCACGGTCTCGACGCCGTCGCCCACGTTGTTCATGTCCGCGTACTGCGCGACAAGCTTCAGGGTGACCTGCTCGCCGCCGCCGCCGACGCAGATCGGAAGGTGCCGCTGGATCGGCAGGGGATCGTTGCGGACGTGCGAAGCCCGGTAGCGCGAGCCATCCGGGGCGGACGGATCGGTCCCGTCGAGCATGCCCCGCATGATCGGAAGGGCCTGCCGGAGCCAACGAAGTCGTTCCGGGAAGCCCGACCCGAACTCGAAGCCGAAGTCGTGCGCCTCGCCCTCGAACCATGCGGCGCCGATGCCGAGGATCGCGCGGCCGTTGCTGATGTGATCGAGGGTGGTGGCCATCTTGGCGACGAGGCTCGGTTCACGGTACGGGTTCGCGCCGACCATCAGGCCGATCCGGACGTGCTCCGTGCGCGCCGCCCAGGCCGTGATGGTCAGCCAGCCCTCGTAGTTCGGCCCGTGCGGGTCGCCGACGATGGGATACAGATGGTCCCACGTCCAGAGCGAAGAGAAACCCAGCCGGTCGGCCCGAATGCCCGCTTCGAGCAGCGANGGCCAATCCGTGTACTGGTTCCAGCAGAGAGCCCCAAACTTGATGTCGTTCATGGCGACGAGTGTACGTGGGTCCGATCTGGGACGCCGACGCGGCCGAGACGTGGGAGNTCGNANCACGGGCCATNTCCGATCCCCACGGGGACGAACGCTGTCCGGCGATCACGCGAAGCCTCCGGCAGCTGCGAGAATGCCGATGTGGATCCGAGCATCGCCCTCATCGTCGGCGCTCTCATTGGCGGCATCGCGGGAGTCGGTGGAGCGTGGCTGACCAATCGGGCGAATACGGCCGAGCATGCGAAGGAACGGGAGCACGCGCGGCAGCTCGAGCGAGAGAGGTGGGATCGCGAGGACCGCATCCGTCGCGATGAGCTCGATCGAGCGCGGCGGGAGCGCTGGCTGGCGGAAAAGCGTGAGGTCGTGGCTCGCGTGATCCGCAATGGTGACCATGGCACCGCCCTTGCGGTCGGAATGCGTATCGACTACACCGCGCCGCTTCGGGAGGCTACAGATGCCATAGCCGAGATGAACCAGGCTCGTGCCGAGATCAAGATCCTTGCCCCCGACCTCGCCGACGCGGCTTTCGCGTTCTACACGGCTGCCACCGAGCTGGTGATGTACATCACGACGCAGATCCACGAGCAGAATCTCAAGCCTGATCCGGACGAGGTCGATCGCCTCAGCAAGAACTACTGGCAGGCACAACAGGCCTTCGTGGCGGCGGCGCAGGCTGACCTCTCGCCAGAGATCTGACCCTTGCCGCGGCGGATCTGCCGGGTACCGGAGGCCCAAGTCACTTTGCGTCTACACAGAAAAGGCCCCGGGTTTCCCGGGGGCCTGTGGGGCGTCGGGGCTATGCGCTCACGGCGCGATCGTGAATGATCCCTCCGCGAGCACCTTCGAGTCGCTCGGCCGGACGATGCGCATTACGTAGTCGCCCGGGCCGAAGGGGTCGGCGCAGAACGAGGACAGGCCAATGTCGTTGCTGAACTGAGAGAAGTCCGGATTGCTGACGGGCATGTCGCCCTGAATGACGGAGCGCTCCGCTCCGTTTGCCTGCTTCCGCGCGTAGACGATGGTGAGCGCTAGGCCGCCAGCCTTGTCTGTCAGGTTGGCGCTCCAGGAAAGCTTCGGCCCGGAAGT
>JGI24129J20441_1000735_pt1 | contig 10348 bp, 8 predicted proteins | sample BarGraNGADG00211_FD_20441 | JGI IMG/M metagenome (IMG submission 20441) | reverse complement strand
GCTTGTATGAACGAGACGGCGACGAATACCCGGCACAGCTGCGCGCCCGGCTCGAGCCGTTCGGCTCGTACGAGGTCGTAAACGCCGCGGTGGCTGGCCTTTCGCTGCCTGGCATTTGTCAACTCTGGGAGAGTTGGGGCGTCCGCTTCAAGCCGGCGGTCGTCGTCGTCTACCCGACACCGGCCTTCTACCTCGCGGGCTCGCCTCCGCATCGGCCTGGACCGCAGACTACGGTGTCTGACGCTCCCCGCTGGCCGAATCCGCGTCTACTCGACGCCCTGACGGACCGCTTCGATTTTCCAGCTTTCGTTCAAAGACGGCGTGTGGCGCGCTGGCTGGCGGCAGCGGAGGCAAACCGTCCGCCGGGCTGGCAGTTCCGAACGGTTCCGGCCGATCGCCTGGCGCGGTTCGCCGCAGATCTAGCGGTGCTCCTCGACTCTATCCGCGCAGCGGGAGCAGAGCCGATTCTGATGACACATGCAGTCGGCTTTCACAATCCACCCACATCCGAGGAGGCCGACCAGGTCGCCGCCTGGCGGCAGTTCACTCCTCGGGCGACAACCGAGATTCTCTTTCAGTTCGAGGCTGCGACCTCAAAGGTGTCGGAGAAGCTGGCGAACGACGGAGGCGTGCCCATCGTTGACCTCGCCGGCCGCGTGAGCGGCAATGCTCGTTGGTTTGCCGAGGACTATCTCCATTTCAGCGAAGAGGGCGCTCGCGTAGTAGCGTCTCTCATCGCCGATGCCATAATCAGCAAGAAGCTGACGCCACGTCTATCATCCTGAGACCGATGTCGTTCTCACAACTGTCGTTCCTCGGGTTCCTGGCAATCACGTTTCTGGCCTGGCTCCCCCTTGGGAAGACGGGCCGCAAGTGCGTGTTGCTGGTCGCCAGTGTTGTCTTCTACGGCGCCTGGAACGTTTGGTTTCTAGCTGCCCTGGCGTTCGTGTGGGCCATTGTCCTGATCGTTCCGCAGCTGATAGCGCGGTGCCGGGAGCACCGGGCGCGGCGGTCAGTGACGGCGCTGGGCGTCGCCGTTCTGCTCCTGGCTCTCGCGGGCCTGAAGTATTTCGGTGCGTTCACGACTTCGGGAGGCGTTGCCTTCGGAACAGAAGCATCCTCGGGCACGACGATCCTCTCGCGCCTGGTGCTACCCGTCGGGATGTCGTTCTATACGTTTCAGGCGATTAGCTATCTCGTTGACACGTATCGCGGAGTCCTCACTCCCTCCCGCAGCCCTCTGGACACTGCGTTGTACGTCGGTTTCTTCCCGTTCGTTCTCGCGGGACCCATTCAGAAAGCTGCGGCGTGGTTGCCACAGATCGAGGCCTTTCATCCCGTTCGTCTGGCCAATCTCCGCGATGGCTGTGAGCGGATACTCTTGGGTTACCTTCTGAAGATAGGGGTTGCCGATCCTGTCGCGCCATTGGTTGATCAGGTCTTCCGCGCTGTCGGCTCGACGGGCGCTGGCGATCTGTGGGCGGGGATGCTGTTGTACAGCCTGCAGATCCTCGCCGATTTCGCCGGATACAGCCTCATTGCCCGCGGAGCCGCCCGCTGCTTCGGCTACGAGGTACAAGCCAACTTCGAGCAGCCGTACTTCTCGCGATCGTTCAGCGAGTTCTGGCGCCGATGGCACATCTCGCTCTCCACCTGGTTGCAGCAGTACCTGTTCACGCCCCTCTTCAACGCCTTCTCCAGGCGGTTCGGAAACCGGCACGGCGGCGCGACGGACGCCGATCTCCAGCTCGCCTACGCGAGCGCGGTGATCCCGACCATGCTGCTGGCTGGTGCGTGGCACGGCGCCGGCCTGACGTTCGTCGTTTGGGGTCTCTACCACGGTCTTGCGCTTGCGTTCGAACGGCGCTTTCTCTTTGGCAACCGGCCGATTCCAAAGAGGGTCCGTTTCAGAGGGTTTGCCCAGAGTTTGCGAGCGCTCGTAAACATGCTCGCCATTTTCCTCCTCGTTTCCTTTGGATGGATTGTCTTCCGGTCGGACTCCATCACTGCCGCCCTACTGTTCTTCACACGCATGATGAGCTTCTCTGGCTGGGCGGTTAAGACAGCGGCTGTTCACTGGCTCGTCGGTGGTTTCACGACATTGCTGTTGATCGATCTCGTGCAGTACCTACGCCGGGACGAGTGGGCGTTTCGAAGTGCGCCTCTATTCGTTCGGTCCGCGGTCTACGGCGCTATCGTTGTCCACACTGTTCTGTACGCCGGTCGGGGGGGCGAAGTCGCCTTCATCTACACGCAGTTCTAGACAGGCTCGCAACTCCGGAGAGTCTTCAACGCCTTCGAGTGTGGAGTCCGAGCGCTGCCTATCCGATGTCGTCGCCTCTATACCAAGGAGCAGAGGATGACCTCCATCCGGCCACCTAATCCTCACGAAGGAGCGTCTACGGGAGCGCGCCGTTGAGGCAGAGGAGCGCTTGCGCTCTGCAACTCCAGGCACGGAATGGACGAAACTGGCCGAGAATTATTGCAGCGCCATCCGCAGGGCGCCTCCCAACTGGTCGTACTGTCAATTCTCCGAGGAGGTGCTGAAGACAAGGGATGCCGTCCTGCAGCAGGGCGGCCCGGCACTGGTCGCGGCGTTCCACCGCTACACCATTCTGCGACTGGTTCCCGAATCGTGGCGCTCACTGCTGGAACGGCCGCACCTGGCGCCCATGTTGGAGTGGTTCGAGGATGCGGTCGCACGAATGGTGTCCGACATTGACGCGACTCCCGACGCTGACCTCGACTTCCAGGCGGACCGTTCGTGAAGGACCTCAGCATCGCTGCCCAGCGGTTGTGGCCCCTGGGCGCGGTAACAGTGGATCCGCGGCTTCGTCTTCCAGCTCGCTGGATGGTGCAGGGAGGCCCGAGGACCTTCTTCCGGGGTGTGGGCGTGTTGGCGCGGTTGGGAGGGAACTTCCCGCTGTACGAGATCCACGCCTACAATCGGCACCTGTCAGAGTTCACTGAACCGGGCTGGGAAGCGTGCTACCGGCGTATTGCCCGCATCATGAACGACGAGCCGGAGGTCAGGGGTTTGTACGGCGGTACCTGGTTCTTCGATCCCGAACTCGAGCGGGTAAGCCCCCGCCTAACGTACCTTAGACGGTTACCGATCAAGAATGGCGCTATGTTCGCACGAATCCCGAGCACGCCTGACACGTACACCAATGCGCTGCAGAAGTCGGCCACGCGAAGGCAGCTGTACGCCGCCGGACAATACGAGCCGCGGCAGTACATCATGGTGTGGCCGCGCCGCAGCTTTCTGCGGTGGGCCCGAACCGGCTCGGAGTAGGGGAGGAAGGTCGTGCGCGACGTTCGATGAAGCGCAGGGAGTTGGGGAGCTCAGATGATTAGGTGTGCCAAGAATGTCCTCTACCAAGCCGCCAAGTGGACAGGGCTGTTCAGGCTAGCTAGGCGACTGACCCGAGGTGACCTGAGAATCTTGGCCTACCATGGCCTGGCGATTGCGGCCGAGGGCAAGTTCCGACGACAACTGTTCATGGATCTAGCGTGAGTTTACCGCGTGATCGGCGAAAGGGCCACCAAAGTGCCGTGGCTATTGGAGATTTCACGTTCCTGACGTATACACCAACTTCTCCGTCACGCCCAGCCCGGAGAGGAAGGGCGCCAGGGTCGGCTCGATGTCTTCGAGTTGCGTGGTGACGCGCAGGCGGCCCTTACCGCTGGCCGTCCGGGCGACCGTGACGCGTCGGACCCGGGTCAGGGCGTCCAAGAGACTCTCCATGCTGGCGTAGGGCGCGTGGGCCTGTTGGGCCTGGAGAAAGACGGTGCGGGCGAGCAGATAGCCGAGCACACACGTGAAGACGTGGACGTGCAGTTTCTGGTCGGTCCAGTGGAATTGCGGTCGCAGGGCCAAGTGGACCGGATCCTTGAGATGCCCGAAGACGGCCTCGACGTGGGACTGGCCGTGATAGGCCTGGATAATGTCGGCGGTGGACCAGTCGTGGCGATCGGTGATCAGGACGACACGTCCCAGGCGGTCGCGGGCGAGGTCGTCAAACGCCTCGCGGTCAAACTGGTACGTGAGCGTCAGCGTGGGGTCCTCGCCGGTGAGTGCCACGGGCAGCACCTGCGCGAGATGCTGGCGGCCCCGCAGCCGCGCGTTGATGTCCCGCTGGATACGGGCGCGGGTGCGCTTCTGTTTCCCGCGCCGGAGGGTGTCGGCCAGACCCGCGAGCCAGCGCTCCGCGCGTGCGACGTGCTGCAGAATGCCGCGCATCTGTCCGTCGTGCAGGCGGTCCGAGCGCACGACCACCACCGTGCGGTCGGCCTTCCAGATCGTCCGGCGGAGTCGGGCGGCCTGGACCGTCTCGCCGTGCGAGAGCACGACCGGGGCGAGGGCGGCATTGGCCTCCGTGACGAGCGCCCGCTGGCTGGTGGCCGTCAGGCCTGTGACGTAGTGCAGGTGCGCCCCATCCACCCACGCCTGATTGGCCCGCGACACGTTGCCCTTGTCGTAGACGATCGTCATCGCGTCGACGTCGAGGTGGAGATCCACCAACCGCTGGCGGACCGTCGGCAGGACGTCGGCAAAACAGGTGGCGTCGGCCACCTGCCCCCCGTAGACCTGATGCCAGAGGGGGAGGTCGCCGTGCCGCGAGCAGAGCAGCGCGACGCCCACTTGGCGCAGGTCATCGCGTTTCTGCGTGTTGTGGCCGCGCGCCGGGAGCGTGGGGCGCGCATTGGTCGACGCGATGAACGTGAAGAAGTTGGTGGCATCAAAGAGCAGCGTGTCCACCGGCAGCGCGAGTCGCGTCAGGACACGACTGACGATGTCGCGCTCCATGCGCGGCAGGCTCTCCACGGGCACCTGGTCCATCTGATCCCAACAATGCTGGCTCGTGAGGCGCTCGACGGGGGTCCCGGCCACGTCCCCCAGCGAGGTGGTGCGCGCCCAGTCGGCAAACGCCCGCTTACTGGTCGCGTGGCAGGCGCGGCCGATGCCGACCAAGGTCAACGTCTGTCCCACCGTGAGGCCGTCGCTCGTCACCGGCCATGCGCGTGGGTGCGCGGTTGCGAGGGCGGGGCCGGACCGGCGGCGGCCGGTCGCGAGGAGGGTCCGGTCGATGACGCCCGCGATGTCGAGGGCCTGGGCCATGGCCCACAGCGCCGCGACGGCGCCATGCGCGCAGGAGCGCAGGCGCAGCGGTTCGGTGGCCTGGAGACGGGCCAGCAGGGCGTCCGCCTTGCCGAGATACGCGAGGGGGATCGGGCGTGGCTTCCCGTTCACCCGACGTGACTCGACGATGTACCAGTAGGTGTGTCCGCGCACGCGACGGGCCTGCAGGCTGGCCATACTGTTGTTGTATACATCAGAAAGACGAGCCTGTCAAGCGCGCCAGGGACGCGGCGGACCACGGGCGTGGACGGCCCGCGCCTGATCCGACCGGCCCGCACAGGGCCGGCGTGGAACGGGCCGGGTAGCAACTACCCATTGGGAAAAGTGGCTCCAACCTGTTACGTCGCCTTGCGATCGCACCGACGATTCCTACGACACGTGCGAGCGGAACGGTGACCACTTGGCCAGCGTTTGGGCAGATTCGCTCAATATGTGTTGGTGTATACAACGAACCCGCACGGGTTTGGACTGACACGTGGCGGATCTATTGGGAAAATTGTCTCGGCTGGCGGGGGCATCACGCTCGACACTGCCGCTCGCGGTAAACTCACGCTAGAGGATTTCCGGCGACGCATGGCATTTCTCGTCGCCACCGGTTATCCCGTGCTAGATTTGAATGACGCTTTGGTCCGGCTTTCCAGCGGAGACCTTCCTGATGGGGCGACGGTTATCACGATCGACGACGGGTTCTACAGCACGTGGGCTATGGCGCTCCCACTTCTGCAGGAACTGCACCTGCCCTGCACCCTCTACCTAACGACCTACTATTGCCTGAAGGAGAATCCCGTCTTCAGGCTAGCGGTTCAGTACATGTTCTGGAAATCCTCAGTTCTGGAACTCGAACTAGCGGGACTTGGCATCCCAGAGACTGAGTGGGTCCGGCTTGATGAGCAGGCCGAGCGCGACAAAGCTGCTTGGACGATCATTCGGTATGCAGAATCTGCGATGGGGGAAGATGAGCGCCTAGCTCTCTGCGAACAACTCGGCGAGCGGCTGGGGGTCAATTTCGACGCGATCCGTCGAAGCCGCTGTCTTTCTCTCATGACCGCCGCGGAAGTGCGGGAAGCTGCACGCTTGGGCGTTGACGTGGAGCTCCATACCCACCGGCACATTCTCCCTGAGTCGAACGATGGTGTTAGACGGGAAATCGACGATAATCAGCAGGTCTTGGAATCGCTGACTGGAACCTCACCGAAGCACTTCTGCTATCCGAGTGGCGATTGGCGAGAGGCGCACCTTGCAGCGTTGTCGGCCGTAGGTGTAGCGAGCGCGGTAACGTGCGATGCGGGATTCAATCGTCCTCACGCCAACCTGCTTCGGCTGTCTCGGTTCCTCGACGGTAGCAACATCTCCTCTATCGTATTCGAAGCGGAGATGTCTGGATTTGCAGAGTTGCTGAGGCGAATGCGCGCGAAATTTAGACGATTCAGCGCCGCGTAACACATCCAGCGGAGACGGTCAGGCACCTTGACCAACGCGTCGGGCGCCGGCACGCTGAGTGAGGCCCTGGAGCGGACTCTGGCGACGGAGTCGCATCGGCGGCGCATGCGCCAAGGCGCGCGAGCACAGTTGAGCGCGAACGTCGGCGTTATCGGATGCGAATGCCGGGGGCAGATGACGCAGGTGCTATGGCGAGAGTACCGTAATTGGCATTCAATTCTGTAATCGGTTCTCTGTGTCAGCTGGAGCGCCCCTCCGAATCGACCTTTGATCTGGAGAGAGACTAGACGTACCTTGGCGTGTCGTTCTTCGGTACGAACCTTGCAAGGGGTCACTTCGACAAGTGCGCGTTCGCCGGACGTCGTGAGACCTTCGGTCCGGCATCGTGTCGTCGCGCGAGAGGATGCCAATGTTCTCAGAACTGACCAAAATGTGCCGTTACCGGTGGCTTCTTGCTTCACTCTTCCTGATCTCGTCGGCTGTGGCCGCGTCTGCGGCCACTAACTCCGTGACAATCACGGAGAAGGCCGGCAGGACTACCGAGAACTACCCGATACAGATCGGACGACCCTTTGTCCAGGCCGAGATCCGCAACTTCCCTCAGGCGCTCGTCAACGGGACGGCGGTGACAACGCAGGCGGACGTCAAGACGCGGTGGCCTGACAGGTCCGTCAAGCACGCCATCCTCACGTTCCTGATACCTACGCTCAACGCCAACTCCTCAGTGACGGTCACTTTTCGGAATCAGAGAAGCGGTGATAACTCCGGTTACCTGACACAGGCCCAGATGCTCGGGACGGCGTTCGACTTCGACGCGACGATGGACCTGACCCACAGTGGCACGACGGTCAGCGCGTCAGCTCGGACGATGCTGGACCATGCTGCGTTCACCTACTGGCTCCAGGGGTCAGTCGCCACGGGGATCGTGCTCGCAGACCACTCCGCGACCCGTGCATACGATGTTGGCTTCGACGCCCACAAATCGATTCGGCCTTCGTTTGAGGCGACGTTCTGGCCGGCGATCAACAAGATCCACGTCCGGTTCATCACGGAGATCGCCAACACCGAATCCCTGCAAGATCAGACCTATGTGCCGGTGTACAAGACCGGCCACGCCAGCCCGACACAGGTCTATACGCGAACCTCGTTTACCCACTGCGCGCGGACGAGGCCCACGCGAGACTATTGGATTGGCGGGGCACCATCCGCCATCGTGATCGACCACAATCTGTCGTACCTCGCCAGCACCAAGCACATTCCGAACTACGACACGACGAAGGTCATCCCCGAGGTGACGCTGGCGAATCGGGCGTCGACCTGGGCTGGCGTGAACAAGGACTTGGGCGATCTCGGCCTGTGGGACTCTTCAGGGGGTGCGGCTGGAGGTGGACATCCTGACGTGGGGCTGCTGACGGGATGGGACGTGGCCTGGCTGTACTCCATGCACTCCAGCGATGTGCGAATGCAGACCATGACCCGCGCGAATACCGATCTCGCGGCGGGACGGTTCAACATGCACGTCCGCGAAGGGAATGCCTCCCGATACTTTGATACGGCCCACACGATCCCCGGCATCGGCAAGGTCGCCTCGACTCGGGGCCGTCCGATGTGGTTCACCTGGAATGAGACGTGGTTTGTGTATGGGTCCGATGCGCCGACGCCGGTCGGCACGATGACCGCGCTCGGGGGCATCGGCGACTTCGAGCATCTTCCTGAGCCGTTCTACGTCCAGTATCTCCTGACCGGGGAGTTCTTCTATCTGGAGGAGATGTACTTCTGGAACGCCCACATTGCGAGGGTCCAAAACCCGGTGTTGAGAGGTCCGACTGGTGCCGAAGGACTAGCGTTTGATGAATCGGCGCGGAGTGCGGCCTGGGCGTGGCTCCGTCGTGGGTGTGTAGCGATGGTCGCTCCCGATGGCAGCGCAGAGAAAGCCTACTTCGGCGCTTTGCTCGATGAGGCGATTGCCGCCTGGGAAGGCTGGATGGGTATTACGACGACGGCCTTCCACCTGAATACGATGTGGAATTGGGGCCAGAGCGGGGCGTCCTGGCCGACTGGCAACCTCTTCGCCGCAACCCGTGATGCTGCGGGCGGTGTGCCTCCGCTCGGTCACTGGTACAGCGGCTTTGGAGCCAGTACCGTGGCATATGGCATTGACCAGACGAAGATCAGTGCCTCCGGCGACGGCGGATTCCAGGGGAGCTATATCGTGGCCTCGCTCGGCGTCCTCAAGCGCATGGGGTTTGCGACGGGCGCGTTGTTCTCGCATGCGGCGCAGGCCCTGATCGGACAATTGACAAATCCTGGCGACATCGACCCGCATCGGATCGGCAGTGGCTATGTGCCGCTTCGAGACACGAGCGGAGCCTATTTCACGACCTGGGCGCAGGTGGCCGCTGCGTACGCGGCGACGTGGCCCGCTGACGGCGGGTACACCTTCGTGATGGGTCCAGACAACATCCCAGAAGGTAATTATCTTAGCTATTGGGATGGCCTTAGCATAAGCAATGGCGAGAACGATTACGGCTTCCTTGTAATGGCGGCGCTGTCGATGGCGACCGGGGAGCCGAACGGACAGGCCGCATGGAATTGGATACTGGCACGCGTGGCAAACGATCCACATAAGGTCCTGAACGCCAACCCGAAGTGGTGTCTAGTCCCCGATGGAGGACCGTCCGCACCTAGAGGCGTGACGATCCGTCATTGAGTCTCCGAAATCTACACTGAGAGTGTCAAACACCCCAACTGGGTCTCGCGCACGGCTTGCATGCTCCTGCCCAGGCACTGGCGCGAGTGAGATCTCGTTGACCAAAGCGACGCTCCCCAAGAGGGCGATGGTTCAGCGCAACACATCCTACACACTCATGTTGGCACTGGGCACAGTCGGTTTGGTATGGCTTATAATCCAGGCGTTGTCGCGACGTAACGGGGTGAGAGTTCGGCGGTAGCGCCCGAGTGATGGCGCCGGTCCATCGTGATCGCACTTTCTGATTGATCATGATCATCGTGCTGATGATGGTGGTCGTCATTCCGACCCACCTGATCCCTGGCATCTGATTGCGGGTGTTCGGCACCGTTCTGGCGATCATGATTGCCGGTGCGGTGATCGTGATCACGGAATCCGGGATCTCGAACGCGGATTCCGGCTTCGTGATCACGGATTCCGGTGCTGGTGATCGGACGTCCGGGGGAGGGCCCTTGCCGGCCCGACACCCGGACATCCTGCCCGCCACTGGTCGTCCATCAGGAGCCTCTGCCGCATGCTATCCCCTTCACCACAAGGAGGGCGGCATGCCCACAAGGAGGTTACGGATGAGACAACTGCGTGAGATTCTTCGGCTCAAACACGAGGTGGGGCTGACCCACCGGGCCATCGCTGACGCGTGCGACGTGGCCAGTAGCACGGTGTCGCTCTACGTGGAGCGGGCGGCCGCCGCGGGGCTGGGGTGGCCCGTGCCGGCGGACCTCGACGATGCGGCGCTGGAAGGCCGGCTCTTCACGCGGGCCTTCCGGTCACCCGGGACCATGCGGCCGATCCCTGACGCGGCGGTGCTCCATCAGGAGCTGACCCGGCGCGGCGTCACGCTGCAATAGAAACGGGCCTGCGTGGCCGAAGAAGCTCCCCTGAGCCGAGGATTAGAGCTCTGACGCACTGGATGCACTCACGCAACGCTTACCCGATTGCGGCCAGTGCCCTTGGCAACATAAAGCGCTTGGTCGGCAGCACGAAACAGTGCTTCGCCTGCCTCGGCATCGCCGGCG
>JGI24129J20441_1000730_pt1 | contig 10386 bp, 8 predicted proteins | sample BarGraNGADG00211_FD_20441 | JGI IMG/M metagenome (IMG submission 20441) | reverse complement strand
CGACTTCACATCACCCGCCTGCAGATCCCCCACCAACAGCGGGGCAATCGAAGCCGGGCTCTTGACTAGTACCCAACACAGGCCTGACGCCGCCATCCGGAGGGTGAAGTGTGGATTGGACACTGTATAGACGGCTTGGGTGGAGCCGTCAGTGGGACCCGGGGTCACCGCTTGAGCGGCGGGGCGCGGATGGGCGGCCGCCGGTTTGGGCGATGCCGGGAGCGGTGCTCCGCCGGGAGCGGTGATGCGCAGAATATGGGACTCGACCATCCACTGGGGCCGCAGGCTCTGAATCACCGTTCCCGCCACCACGGCCAACGCCAGCAGTGCCACCACCCAAGTGGTGGCCTTCAATGCGGTGGGAGCCCGCCGCCGCCGACGGGCCCGTCGGATGGCCCGCTTGGCATCCTTGAGCTCTGACATCGGGATGGCCGGGATCATGCCAGTGGGTGGACCCACAGCTACCCCGTATCCATGGGCACCGAAACCGCTGGCGGCCGAGGTGGCGAACCCGGCGACCCGGGGTACCTGGCCGGTCTGGGTGAAGGCGCGCAGGTGCTCGGGACCGCTGGTGACCGCGGCCACCACGCCGGCCAACCCTCCGGCGTCACGCTGCCGTCGGCGACTGGTGGCTACCGGTGACGATGACCAGGCCTCCATCAACTGGAGGGCCAGAGCATCGCCGTCCAGGGTCAGAAAGGCGGCGTAGCGGCGCAGGGTGGACAGCGCCATGGCCTGGTCGGGCATCGAACTCAGGTCTCCCGACTCGAGTCCCTCGAGCTGGGTGATGGGTCGGGCCAGGCGGTCGTGCACGGTGACCAGATCGAGGCCGCGTTGCTCCCTCGTCTCTCGGAGCATCCTCCCGATCTCCGCCGGGGAGGTGGGGATGTGTCGCTGTTGCTGTTCGCCGCGTCGGCCTGTGGTGCCGCCACGTTGCCGGGTCACTGATGTCTCCTGACTTTTCCCTCGCCGTAAGAGTACCTGGCCGGAACGCTCGTTTGCCCTCGGACCGTCTCGCTTACACCCGAACCGAGTGGGGGCCGCCTCTGACCGATCCGGACCGATGGTCGAGGTTCAGTCGATGGATGCGTGGACGGCGTCGATCAGCGAGTCGGTCCGACGATCACCGGCGAGGCCGAGACGCATCTGATTCATCACGTAGGCGAAGGCAATGCCTGATTCGGGATGGGCGAAACCCACCGAGCCGCCGGCTCCGTAGTGGCCGAAGCTCCCTTGGCCGAACAACGGGGTGAGGGGGGAGACACACATCATGCCCAGACCGAATTTCGACTCGGCCCCGAGGATGAGGTCTTCTCCGGAGGTCCGGGGAGTGCTCATCTGGGTAACGGTCCCGGGGGCGAGGATCCGTACCCCGTCGACCTCGCCGATCAACCCGGCGTAGAAGCGGGCCAGGGACCGGGCGGTGGTGATGCCGTTGGCCGCGGGGACTTCGGCGGCGTGGAGTTCGCGGCTGTTGAACGGCCCACCGCCCTCGGTGAAATTGCCGAAGGTGCCGCCCAAGAAGAGCGCGCGGGTCCCCAGGCCATCGGGCCCGAAGTTGGTGGCCATCCTGTCGAGTTCCCCCGGATTCATATCGGCGAGGTGGTCGAGCGACATGGTGAGAGGGGCCACCCGTCCCTCTTCCGATTCGGGCAGGCCTATCCAGAATTCCAAACCCAGAGGGGCCGCCACCTCTTCGGCGAAGAAAGTTCCCAGGCTCTTGCCGGTGATGCGCCGCACGACTTCTCCCACCAGCCACCCGTAGGTGAGGGCGTGATACCCGTGGGCGGTCCCCGGCTCCCAGAAGGGCTTCTGTGCCGCCAGTGCCGACACGATCGGCTCCCATGCCAGCACCTCGTCCAGGGTGAGGGTGGCGTCGATGGCCGGCAATCCGGACTGATGGGTCAACAGCCACTCGACCGGCATGGTGCCCTTGCCCTCGGCCCCGAACTCCGGCCAGTACTCGGTCACCGGGGCCGACGTGTCGAGAAGCCCTCGCTCGATCAGCAGGTTGGCGCAGGCGGCGGTGGCCCCTTTGGTGGTCGAGAACACCAGCTGGAGGGTGTCCTCGGCGTAGGCGAGCCCGGTGCGCTCGTTTGCCGTTCCTCCCCACAGGTCGACCACCGGGACGCCGTCCTTGTAGAGACAGAACGCCGCACCCAGGTCGCCACGTTCGGTGAAGTTGGCCACGAAGGCGTCCCGCACAGCCTCGTACCCCGGCTCCACCCGTCCGTCGATCGCTGCGCCGTTGGCGTCAGTCATCGTTCCCCCTCGTCGTTTGTCCCTGGCCGCCACCCCGTGGTCGACTCGGCCCGACGCTACCGGGCGAACTCCCCAACCGGCCACATCGGGTGGCGAGGCGGGGGAATGTTGCGGACGCAAATACTGTTGACCCCAGGGAAGCGCCTCGGTGGCCCGGTCAGGTGGCCGGAAGATCAGAGCCAAAAGGAGGTCGGCGATGCCGGCGGTAACAGTAGAAGACACTCTCACCCTGCCCAGGATCGCCGAGCCCGATCCGGCTTCGACAGCTGCCCGGCCCGTGCTGTCGGTTACGTCTGCCCCCTTCGGATTCGAAGGGGAGGGATTTCCGGTTCGCCGGGCGTTCGCCGGAGTCGATCGCACCCTCCTCGACCCTTTCGTCCATATGGATCAAATGGGGGAGGTGGAGTACGCCCCGGGTGAGGCCAAGGGGACAGCGTGGCATCCACACAGGGGTTTCGAGACGGTGACCTACATGATTGACGGCACGTTCCAACACCGGGACTCCATTGGCGGAGGTGGGTTGATCACCAACGGGGATACCCAGTGGATGACGGCCGGATCGGGGATCCTCCACATCGAACGTCCCCCCGAGGAGCTGGTGGCCAGCGGTGGCTTGTTCCATGGCATCCAGTTGTGGGTGAACCTTCCGAAAGCGGAGAAGATGACAACTCCGCGCTACCAGGACATCAGAGCCGGGAACGTCGCGCTCCTGTCCACTGCCGACGGCGGAGCCCTGGTTCGTCTCATTGCCGGAGATCTGGCCGACGTTGCCGGGCCCGGAGCCACCCACTCGCCCATGACCATGGTGCACGCCACGGTGAGCCCCGGGGCGAAGCTGGTGCTTCCGTGGCGCCACGACTTCAATGCGCTGGTCTATGCGCTGGCCGGGAGAGGGAGCGCCGGTGAGAGCGGGCAACTCATCCACTCGGGGCAGCTGGCCGTCTTCGGTGAAGGTGACACCATCACGGTGGATGCCGACGTCACCCAGGAGTCACGCTCGCCCAATCTCGACGTGCTGGTGCTCGGCGGTCGCCCCATCCGCGAGCCCGTCTTCGCCTATGGCCCGTTCGTGATGAACACCAAGGACGAGATTGCCCAGGCCTTCGAGGATTTTCACGCCGGAAGGCTGGGAACCGTTCCGACCGAGTAACTCCGGTTCGTTTCTTCACGGGTGGACGTGCGGTGGCGATGTCGCCGACATCGGGGTCAGGGACCCTCGCCACCACTGGCCGTACAGGAGCGGGGGTCCCACGGCTGTAGCGGTGTCACCGCCGCCGAGGGCGCCTGGAACGCGGAGTTGGCGGAGGTGGTGGAGGTGGTGGTCGTCGGTGCCGACGTGGAGGTGGTGACCCCGCCCCCGGTGGTGGCGGTGGCGCCCGAGGCAGGCGGGTTCACCGAGAACTGAGAACCGGTGACCACCGTCACCTGGGCCCCATCGGTGATCTGGGTCGGATCGAGGGCCATGATCACAGCTCCGGAAAGGGACGAAGCCACGGCTTGGGCGGCGGCTTCGTCGGCGGAGGTCATGTGGGCGTAGTAGACGACAGTTTCCGACTGCGTACCCACAGGGGCCGAGTCGCCGACGCCGGCCATCTTGAATCCGAGGGCGGAAAGGGCGTCGGAGGTTGTGGTGGCCTGGTTGTAGGTGCCGGATCCGTTCATCACCGACACGGTGACAGTGCTCGGATCCGGGAGTTGCCCGCCGTGCATGGTGTCGGTGGTGGCGTTGACCCCGAGGAATTGCCTGATGACCTGCTGATCCTGGGCGGCTACCGGAAACTCGACGGCACCGTAGGAACCGCCCTTGTAGGTGTAGGAGCCGGTTTGGTCGATTGCCACCGGAAGGGTGTACTGGGGGGCTGATCCGGCGTTCACGCCACGGAAATTGAGGACCAGGTCGACCATGGCATGGATCGAGAATTTGGAGTCCACCGAGAGTTGGGACGCCACCCCGCCCACCAGCCGCGTATCGGTTAGCGGGTTGGACAGGCCGTTTTTGGCCACCGCGGTGCCCAGTACCCGTAGGAACTCGTGGTCGCGGCGGATCCGGGCCAGGTCGCTCGAGTTCTCGAACGGCCAGTAGGCCGGATTGGAGGTGGTGACCCCGGGCCCCTGGTATTGGAGGTGCCTGGCCCGCACCACCTGAAGAGCATGGATGCCGTCGAGGGGAATGCACCCGGTGGTGAGTTGCTTGAGGCCCGAGTACGCGTCGAACACCGGCATGGGGAAGTACATCCTGACGCCGCCCAGCGAGTTCACCACGTTGGCGAAGGTGTCAAAATTGAGCACCACGTAGTGCTGGATAGGTATCCCGAAGTCCTGTTCAATCGCTGCCACCAACTGGCTGGGTCCCTGAAAGAGGGCGGCATCGATCTTGTTGGCGCCGGTAGTGCGGGCGTTGGGGACGAACAGGTCACGGGGGATGGAGAGAATCGAAACCGAGTGCTTCTTCGGGTCGAGATGGAGGATCATCACCACGTCGCTGTTGATGCCGTTCACGCCCTGGGAGCACAGGCCGTAGGCGGGGTTCTGGACAGTGAGCGCGCACCGGTCGGTGGACCCGACCATCAGGATGTTCTCGGTGCCGGCGTCAGCGCCGGAGGTGGGGGAGTCGATGAGGCCCTTGACATCGATCCGGTGGATCTTATGGCTGAGGTAGAAGCCGTACCCGGCGGTGCCGGCCACCCCCACCACGATGACTATCGCCAGCGTCAACAGGACCCGCTTGGTTTTCCGGTAGGGACGTTTGGGTGCCCGATGTGATGGCGGCTTGCCCCTTCCGCGGATCTGGTCACCCAACTTCTGCAGGCCGGTTTCATCAAAGGTGGGTTCGCGGACGTCGTTCTTCCCGGCGCCGGGTGACGTCCCGGGTCTCGGACTTCCCTCGATCATCGAGCCAAGCGCGCGCAGTCCGTCCTGGTGGGGAGTGGATCTACGGCGTGGCCGACGGGTGGGGTCGGTAGCGGGTCCATCCGGACCCCTGCTGGCCATGGCCATAGACGGTAGCAAGAGAGTCACCACCGCCGGTATCGCCGCTCACAGGTTCCCCGGTGACATCAGTCCTGAGACGAGCAATGCAGCCATGATGGAGAGCGGAACCAGCACGATCCCCACCGCGCTATAGGTTCGCACCGACGGGCTGGCCCCCTCCCGCTTCGCCACCTGAAGCCAGAAGATGGCCGAGAGCGACCCGGTGACCACCAGGTTTGGTCCCAGGTCGAGTCCGATGAGCAGTGCTCTGGGATGCAGGGGCGAGTTCGATGACAAGAGCACCGCGGCGGGCAGGTTGTTGACCAGGCAGGAGGAAGCGGTGGCGATCCACGCCGAGGCGACGGCCCCGGCCGAACCCATGAGGCGTCCCGGCACTCCCCACACCCGGGCCAGCACACCCAGCGCCACCGCCACCGTGAACAGTCCGGCCAAGAGGGCCGGACTGGCGGCCCGGGCGGCCTCTGGCAGGGCGAGCCTCCCGGTGGCTCGCTGCACCACCAACACGGCAAACCCCCAGCCCGAACACGGAGAGAGCCGGATCGGGGAGCATCAGGACCATCACGGTGGCCCCGATGACGCCGATCATGCCTGCTCCCCACTGGGGTGAAACCGGTTCGATCTCCTCACGGGTGGTCGCCTTCAGATCGGCACGTCGCCACACCACCAGTACCGCCATGGTGACCACCACCGCGGCCGCCCAGGCCGGCGCCATCCCAGCCGCGAATGAACCTCCACTCACGTTGCCACCGTGGGGACCAACAGATTGGTCAGATTCGAGCCCGGAAGCAGAAGGGATGCCGAGTTGGACATGAACACCGCGCCGTAGAGAAAAGCGGTCTCTCCCAGGTGTCGGCGACGGGCCGCGTGTAACAGAATCGGGGTGAGGAAGACCACCGAGGTATCGAGGTTGAGGATCACCGTCACCACGATCACCAACGCCATCAACGAGGTGAACAGGACAAGTCCACCTCCGGGGAGCCGGGCGGCCAGGGTGCCGGCGGCTTCGAACAGACGGTCCGAGGCCGCCACCACGCCCACCAGCAGCAGGCCGGCGATGAGCACAAACGGCGGCCAGGTCTGGGCCAGGGTGTGGGAAAGCGCGGTCGGCACGACGACAAGGACTACCCCAGATCGGGAGCCCTCACCCCGTTCTGCTCACCGAACGTCAACACAGCCCGCCAACACCGGTGGCGAACGACCGATCAGGTGGCGATGGGGCAGCCCAGCACCGGCCCGGCCGCCGGGACCGCTTCCGATGTGGAAGGGGATGTCTCCCCCACGTCGCGTGCCGCCACCGGGGCTGCCGACCGGGTGGTGGTCACTCTCATGTCGTCGGGTCGCAATCGCAAGGAATCGAGCCAGTAGCGCACCGTCCAGGTCGGCCAGTTGTTGGTCACCCGCCCCGATGCCGTCTTGTACCAGCTCCGGCAGCCGTTGACCCAGGTGGTGCCGGCCATCAGCCGCTGGATGCGGGCATCGTCGCGGTCATAGGCGTCGGCGGTCACCTCGATGGTGCTCACCACCTCGGCGGTCACCCCATCGGCACTGCGAGCCTCGGTGTGGAGGGCCAGGGCCTGGAGCACCACGTTGAGCTGGCGTTCCACCATAAAGAGGATCGAGTTGTGCCCGAGGTTGGTATTGGGACCGTAGAGCAGAAAACAGTTGGGAAACCCGGAGACGGCGATCCCCAGATAAGCCCGGGCCCCGTCTTCCCAAGCGGACGCCAATGTGCGGCCATTCCGGCCGGTGATGGGAATACTGGACAGAAAGTCGGTGGTGTGGAATCCGGTCCCGAAGATCAGTACATCGGCCGGTCGCCTCTTCCCGTCGGTGGTCACCACCGCATCGGTCTCCACGTGGTCGATGGGCTCGTTGACCACCTCCACTGTCGGCCGCAGAATGGCCGGGTACCAGTCGTTGGAGATGAGAAGTCGCTTGCACCCGACCGGATAGTCGGGGACCACCGACTCTTCGGGCATCCGTTCCGAGACCACCTCGGCGCGTATGCCTTTGGTGATCACCTTCCCGAGGAACTGGCTGGCCCAGCTGTCCTTCCGGAACGCCAGCCACTTGGTCTCGAGCGACCAGTAGATCCGCCACCGGTAGGCCAACTCGTAGGCCCGTACGTGGGAGAGCAGCCAACGCTCCCGCGGACCATAGACGCGGTCAGGTTTGGGGACTACATAGTTGGAGCTGCGTTGGAAGATGGAAAGCTGCCCGGCTTCGGCCGCCACCGGTGGGACGAACTGGATGGCGCTGGCTCCACTCCCGACCACCGCCACCCGCTTGCCCTTGAGGTCGACCTCATGATCCCACCGGGCCGAGTGCCAGGTCGGCCCGCCAAAGCTGTCGAGTCCGGGCAGGTCGGGAATGGCGGGGCGGTTGAGTTGCCCGCAGGCGAAGATGACGGCGTCGGCTTCCAGTACCTCGGAACCTCCCTGGGCCGACGTAACCGACACCCGCCAGGTACCGGACGCGTCGTCGAAGGAGGCTTCGTTGACGGTGGTGCCGAGACGAAGGTGGGGCGCCAGCCCGTACCGTTCCACGCACTGTTCGGCGTAGGTCAGAATTTCGGGCTGGTCGGCGAAACGCCGGCTCCAGTCGGTCTTCGACGCGAAGGAGAATGAGTAGAGGTGGGAGGGGACATCGCACCCGCTCCCCGGGTAGGTGTTGTCACGCCAGGTTCCGCCCACCCCATCGGACTGTTCGACGATGGTGAAGTCGGTGACACCGGCACGCGCCAGTTGTATCCCGGTACCCAGGCCGGACATGCCCGCACCCACCACGATCACCGAAGGTACGTGACGACCGGATTGCCGGGCCGCCCTGGCAGCACGTTGCATTCGCCTCAGGCCGATGTTCAAAGCCACGCGAACCCCCCAGGTTGTCGCACGGGCCCACCGGTGATGGCGGGCCCTTTTCACAGGTTATGGGGTCGATGAGCTGAGCCCCAAATCTCCGGACGGATCAACGGCCACGTCCGGGTCAGTCGGGCCCCCGGCCCAGATGGACCTGCGCCGATGCCGGCCCCGGCTCCGTCTCGTTGGGCGGGGCACCCCGGACGATGAAGACCAAGGCCGACACGAAGCCTGCCCCTTCAAGGAGAGGGACGCGGACACGGCGGAGGCGGCAGACGGTATCTGTTGTCAGAGGACGGTGTCGAGAGCCGACCACCCCATACCGTGGCCCGTGGCCACCGGCTCGTACACGATGTTCCCTCCGACCACGTTGACTCCTTCCGCCAAGGCCGGATCGGCCCGCACTGCGTCCTTCCATCCGAGGTCAGCGATGGAGAGTACGTAGGGCAAGGTGGCATTGACCAGCGCGTGGGTCGACGAGTGGGGTACGGCCCCGGGCATATTGGATACGCAATAGAAGAGGGACCCGTTGACTTCGAAGGTCGGATCGGAATGGGTGGTCGGTCGGGTCGATTCGAAGCACCCTCCCTGGTCCACCGAGATGTCGACCAGCACCGATCCCGGACGCATCCGCGCCACCAGATCGTCGGACACCAGCTTTGGCGTCTTGGCTCCGACTATCAGGACGGCGCCGATCACGATGTCGGCATCCACGCACGTCTCGTCAATGGCATGGGCGCTCGATGCCACCGTCTCCAGTGCGCCCCGGAAGTGGTGATCGACCTGGCGGAGGCGCTCGAGGTTCCGGTCGAGGATGTAGACGTCGGAGTGCATCCCCACGGCCATGGTTGCCGCCGCCATCCCGGCCACGCCGGCCCCGAGGATCACTACCTTCGCCGACCGCACGCCGGGGATGCCACAGACCAGTACCCCTCGACCGCCGGCGGGACTCATCAGATGATGGGCCCCCATGAGCGGTGCCATCCGACCGGCCACTTCACTCATGGGGGTGAGCAGGGGAAGAGATCCATCGGTAAGCCGCACTGTCTCGTAGGCGATGGCGGTCGTTCCTCCGGCCATCAGCGCTTCGGTGCAAGCCCGCGAGGCGGCGAGGTGGAGGTAGGTGAAGAGCACCTGATCCCGCTTCAGACCGAGAAGCGGATACTCGTCGGGGATCGGTTCTTTCACCTTCAACACCATGTCGGCGCGCGACCAGACGTCGATGGCATCGGTCAGCACCGAGGCGCCGGTGGCCACGAACTCGTCGTCCCGGATGGATGAGCCGATGCCGGCCCCGGATTGCATGAGAACCGTGTGACCGGCGGAGGTGAGCTCCCTGACCCCGGCCGGTGTGATCGCCACTCTGAACTCACCGTTCTTCACTTCTGTCGGTACTCCGACGATCATGGCGACGCCTCCGAGTTCATTGTGGCATTCGTCGAGGTGGAGCGCGGGTACGGAGAGGGATCACCTCCCCGTGAACAGATGGCATGCCCCATCCGTATCCCTGGGTACAAACTCGGAAAGGGGTGCCATCGATGGCTTCCAACTCAACTCACCCGCACCGACCCATGTCGGGCGCTCACAAACTCATCGCCATTGCCGCATTCGGGGCGCTGGCCGCCGCGGCCGGCTGTACCTCGGCCACGTCTGGCACATCCGGCAAGGTGGCCGGATCGGGGAGCTCGCCGACGGTCACGGTGGCGTCGAAGGGCACGGTGGGGGCTGTGTTGTCGGACGCTCAGGGCACCACCCTGTATCGATATACCCCGGATACTCCCGGGGTTTCCGTCTGTACCGGCGGTTGCGCCACCTCTTGGCCACCTCTCACCCTGCCGGCAGGGGTCACCAAGCCGGTGGCCGGCCCGGGCGTGACCAATCTGGGCACCACCAAACGGGCGGACGGTTCACTTCAGGTCACCTACATGGGAATGCCCCTCTATCGGTTCGTCGGTGATACCAGTCGGACGGACGCCACCGGCCAGGGTCTCGGCGGCACGTGGTACGTGCTGAAGGCCTCGGCGTCGACTCCGGCGACCCCGGCGGCCCCGACTACGACCTCCGCATCCCATGGATCCGGCAATGCCTACTAGCTCGGACCCGGCGAGGAATCGGCCGCTCGATGGAGCGGCAGCAGCCGAAATGGGGCAAAANCGGTGAGCGAGAGGTGAGCGAGAGGTGTGTCACCCAGGATCTCCACCATCCGATCACTGAACTGTCCACGGTGACTCGGGATACCGTCTGTGGCGAGGAGCCCCGTCGGTCGGGGCCGACA
>JGI24129J20441_1000728_pt1 | contig 10405 bp, 5 predicted proteins | sample BarGraNGADG00211_FD_20441 | JGI IMG/M metagenome (IMG submission 20441) | reverse complement strand
CCAACCTGTTCACCGGCGGCCGCAACTACCACGGCCCCTTCGAGTACATCGTCATCCAATCCATGGAGAAAGCTGTGCAGGTCATCGTGGGCATAGCAGAAACGTTTGCGAGTCGATCAGCGACTGCGCCATGACTGGACCGAGACAAAATAGTGCTGGTATTTCCTAGATAGTACTGGTAGACACAAAAGAGTACTGGTATTCGGACTAGACAGTACTGGTACTTCTGGAGTGAGACACAAAACCGCTGGTATTTGCACAATACCACTGGCAAATACATAGAACCTCTGGTATCTACACTAAACCACTGGTGTTCTACATAGTAGTACTCGTATTCCGCCTACACTCCCGATGTAATCAACGTCTGCAATGATGACGACGCATTCCAGTATCACCCTTCTCTGCGGTCGAAGATGAGTTTCACTTTTTCCTCCTGTTCCGGCTGCCGGAGTCAGTCCATTGAGACCTTGGGAGTGCGATGGGAACCGAAGAGATGACGTGGCGAATCATAGATCCGACGATCCTCGCATCCTCAAGAAGCTCATCGATACTACGTTGCCAGCATCCTCATTGAGTCCAATTCTCGACTTCCATTCAGGGAGACCGGGGGGACTCCTGAGCAAGAATATCGGACTTCAAGCGCACGCCTCGACATTCAAGATAGAAGCCCTTGGAGAACGTGATCAGCGATCCTCACATCTGTGGAAACGCAAGCATGACCACTGATGGACTCAGACATTACAGTATTGATATTCCGTGCCCAGAAAATCGCATCATTGCGCATGGGTTGAAAATGGCAACACTTCCCAGTTCATGGATTTCCGTCAGATCTCTCGGTGGCAACCAGTGAAGCCTGCCCGGCACGAATGCCAGACAGGCTAGTTGACGACTCGCATCACCACCAAGCAAGTCTATCTAAGCACTCAAACGAGGGTTCAATTTCGCGAGTCTTGGTTCAATTGAGAAAGAACGTGTCCAATTTCGGGATGGGGACGACTGACTTGGAAGACGGCAAGGCAACGCTAGTTGCCAGCATCCTCCGCTGGAAGCGCTCCAGCTCCTATTGGCAGAATCTCGTCGACAGTATTTACCAGAGGAGGGGAGGCTCTCTGTGGGCATACCATGAGCCAGAAAGGAATGAACTCACGCGTGATGTCGAGAAAAGGTACAGCACAACTGCCAGAAGAAAGAGACTTGGTCTCCAGTTCGTGGTAGCTTTGTGTTGGCTCCGGAAAGCGGGCGCGGTTCAGACCCTTCGCCACATACCAAGAGAAGTAGTCTGACGGTTCATCTGGAACAAGTTCTGCGTACTGTACTTTGGAGATCGTATACCAGTTGCCATTGATGAGATCGCGATATCCACGACGAACTGCCATGTATACGAGCGACTCCAATCCGTACGAGAGGGTTACGAACTGATCGAGGTCCAGCGGGGGGTCTTGGAAACCGAAGGTGAAAGAGAGTATTCCTGATACGGACACATAGGGATCGGGGATGCCACCTGGACTGTCTGCCGCATTGCAGGTTGCAGTCCTATTGAGCACCAGTCCAAGGATATCCTTGGCCCGACCGTTCTCTCCAACTGCCTCGAGATATCGGATGATATTGAGGTAGCAGGGAAATGCGGACTCTCCCCAATACCAGAGATGCTCAAGGTTACCTGCAATCCATTTCTTCAACTCTGGATTGAATCCCTCAGTACATCCTGAACGTACATCAGAGAGTTCGAGAGCCGATAAAGAGCCAATGACGAGAACAGCTCTTACCTTGTAGATGAGTCCACCGTCTCCGATCAATGAACCCTCGATCATATCCTGCCGAGATAGGCACTCCTTTTTCAGACTTCTCAGCGCGTCCGTGGATGCCCTGCGCGTCAACTCGAAACTCTGCTTCCATTCCGACGGTTTGAGACTGTGTTTCGCAGCTAGCCAAACGATAGCGGCGGATAGACAGGTCCAACCTTCAAAGATGGCGAACCAATTCTCGACAGCTTCATAGGGCCGTAGAATCTGAGCTGCTACAATAGTACTGGCAAAGATGAGGTTTCTGGCAGTCGATGGCGATTCTGCACGAGACATCCATCTCGATAGGAAGTCCGAGAATTGTTCTTTTGGAAAGAACTCCTTCCCGTCTGATGCAAGCAGATTGAGAAACTGTCGCGTATCCGCCAATTTGGAGGGCCACAATATACGCTCGGCATCAATGAACCGCTTTGTAAGCTCATCCAGTTGGATCAGCTTGAGAAACGACCATTTGCGCTTCTTCAGCTTGTTGTCCTGATTCATATCGTCGACCTGTCTGACGACATCCTCGCCAATGCGCCCATTGGTGACGAGATATGATGTGTAGGGCGACGTTTTCGGGACCGACGGACCGGATATTGGCAATTGGATCAATTCATCAATTTCTGGCTTAATTGCGCGCCATTCCGGCAGGTTGATGTTTCCACGCTTCATTTGGTATGCATGGAAACACCCACCCTTGTCCTTGGCCACAATGTCTTTCCCTTGTTCTAGGTGCTCATGTCTGGAGATCTTGAGAACCGTGTATCCTTCAGACATGAGGACTTGTGCAAACGGCAACTGGTAGTTGCGCTCGTCTACCCTAGTCAACCAGTCTTCGACTGCTCTCTCGACTATTCCACTCTTCTCTCTTCTTCTCAAGTAGCACCTCAAGTTGCTTCCTATAGACTTCATCAGATATCATTCGTTGAACACAGTCCAGCGCTGCTCGATAGTTGTCTGGATGGACAGTTAGGGTTGGCCAAATCGGACACCCGTTCTTGTCAAAATCCATCCTAATCTTTTCCAATAGAGCTATCAGGTCTTCCGGAGTCAGTCTCCCGTTCTTGCTGTGGACTTCGTTTCCGATGCTCTCGACCGCACTTACAATCGTTGCAAAGAAATGCTTCTCCATTTGATTGGACATATCAGCCATAGCTGTGGCGATAAGGTTTCTGGAGAAGGCAGTCCCTTCTCGTATCAACTGTTGGCGGTCTATTGTGATCTTGGTCTCAGCACGGGTGTATAGATGTTCCTCTGACAGTTCATCACCAAAACGGTTGCCTTCGATGTGCCGTGTGTGACGTATCTGTGCCAGCAATGAACTACCAGGGGTCATTGCACGAGCCTGAGCGAGTAGCGCAGCTAGGACTCTGTTCTTGATCTGGGGGAAATCGGGCAGCATAGCGGTATCACCCTCTCATCTTCGCGGAACGGCATGCAGAGTGTTGCTTCTTCGAATGTACTCTACTCATGTGCTCTCCTTCGTTGAGAACGGGTTCCACGTCAATATGTCGTTGCAGCAGAGATTGGTTTCTCCACCACGAAGAGTGTAATCCGGTAACAATGTTTTGGCTAACTTACGCGATGGGGGCGAGACGCGGATGTTGATCGAGGCAGGATCTCAGCATCGCCACAAACGTTTATGCAATCAGCTTCTGCGGCAAAATGGTGATACCCCAATGTCGAGAAGTAACAACGCATCAATGTAAACTGCAGTTGCCTTAATGTCTGACTCCAACCGAAATCGAATCTTGCACGTTTGGTTGTAAGATGAATCACCACAAACCACGACCAGTGTTTTGCCGTGGCCTGCGCATAGGTCTCCGAAGGAGGGTGATTTGGACAACCAAATCTGGACGGTGGAAGCGGTCGGGAACGATCGGTGTTATCTCGAAGCGTTGCTGGAACTGCTATTGCATGAGTATGCGCAGATCTTTGGAGAAAAGACAATGATGGCTGAACGATGCTCGGTCTACAACGATCCGAAAGCCTCAGTGCCAATGTTGGTCTTGAATGAGACGCCAATCCGAATCCGCCTTGCGCAATATGGAGGCTTGGGATTGTGGGCACAAACGATTTTCCAGCTCTCACATGAGCTGTGCCATTATGCAATTCGCCAGAACAAACAGGACAAGGGCTACTGCCTGAGCTGGTTCGAAGAAGTGCTTTGCGAAGCCATGTCGCTATATGCGTTGCATTACTCGTCTGAGCATTGGGAAGCTTGCGTGCTCCACGCCATGAACGCAGGTTACTCTGGAGGCCTTCGAAGATATCTTGATGATGAACTGCTGAAACCTTGCCCGCTGGAGAATCCATCATTCGACTCTTTGCAGGAGTATGAAGACACATACTACGACCATAGAGATCTTGATCGCGCCAAGAAGAACGAGCTGTTCTGCGCCATCAAGGAGCAACCGCTACTGGCAAGACATTTTCAAGAGTATCCTGCTTACCTGGTTCCTCCACAGCGCTTGCTGATCGATTTTGACCGATGGGAACTTGAGAAGCCCAATCCCCTGCTTCCTCTTTTAGAACCCTCCAGCCACGACTAACAGAAGACAAGTCCTAAGGAAAGAAACTGAAGAGCCATTCAAGGTCGCATCATTACAGACGATCTTGTCAGAAGGTAGGGCGCTCTCTTGGGCTTTTCACCAAGAGACCAAACACGGAGGCAACTGAGATGAACGACGAGACCGATTCCTCACACGAGCGGATAGCCTACGACGCATGGCTGGAAAAGACCATCGCCGAGCTGGCAACGGCACGAAAAGAAGGAGTGAGACTCGCTGCCGCTGTGATAGGGCAAACACTCTTTGCCGATGACCTATATATCCTGAGTCTCATCGACAAGAGCCTTCGACTCGTTGATGGTTTCAAGAGCATGATTGAGCAGCGCAACCTGACTTGCACAGGTATTCTCCTTCGTGTTCAACTTGATAATTGCCTGCGGACATACGCGCTCTATGCAGCAGCTGACGAACAAGAAGTGGTCCACAGTATGCTTGAGAAGTCAGTGCAACTGAACAAACTGAAGGCCAAGGATGGGAAGAAGATGAGTGATCAATATCTCAGGGAACAACTGGAGAAAGTCGACAAGCGTTTCGGTGCTGTCTACAAAGAAGCGTCGGGGTACATTCATCATTCTGGAAAGGCATTCTACAGCATTGCATCGGTAGGACCTGGAACCGACTCCGTCATACTTGACGTAGGCCACCCTCTGGCTCAAAAAAACGACGCGTGGCTAAAGGAGGGTGCTGAAGCATTCCTGTTCTTCCTTCAACTCCAGAGGGTCTTGACACAACCAGTCGTCGAGTCGAAGAAGCGCTTCGATTTGAAGGACGCCGAAGACCACAGCCGTACCTGACACGTCCATCAAGCAGCACAGGAATCAGGACGCTCGGACATTGGAACTGTCCGTCGTCGGATTCCTAAACGATTCGCATCGATTGCTGCCGTGTTCCTGCAAGTAGCCGTGTCTAACACAGAGATTCCGGTACTCCAGCGTCCGAGGCTATCCGCTTGGATCTGTTGGCACTCCTTATAGCCACTGCATCAGACGCTGATTCTATCGAGTATGTAGATGAAGTACCAGTTCTCCATGGCAGAGCACCAGTGGTTCATAGCGGGTACCAGAGGCCTCTGAATCTACCAGCAGCGTGCGCTGAATAGCAGTGGTTTATTGTAGCACTCCAACTTCGTCGCAAGATTTATGGAATCAGCGTCTGCGGTGATGACGACTTGCTTGGCGAACCAGCGATTGCATCATGTTGAACTCCAAGCCCCTTCCTTTGGCTACTTTCAGTACGGAGATGGAAAGTGGCATGTTGTTTTGGTACTCAAATATCATTACCGCGCTACACTTGCAGTGGAGAGACATGTCTCCGCTATGGCAGTTCGCGAATGCGATATGAACACGGTGTTCTCAACGAAGGAGAGGTTCATGGCAACACAGACTAGACTCCCAAAGGATGTTATCAGCCTAATTGAACATGTCGAACTGCACGAACAGGGATGGTGGAACAGAGCACTCGAGTTGCTTGTGCTATCGTATCTTCTGGGTCGACCAGGTAGTCCACAGTCGGCGCGTGCAGTACAGGAAGTATTACAGCGCGACTACCAGCTCTCCTTGGATGACGATCGCGTACGTGATGTGTTCGCCAAGCTGAAACACGATGGTCGTCTCGTTGAAGTCGCCCAGAATGTCTACAAGATTGCCGAGACGGAAAGTGCTCTTCTGCGGGAACGTATCCTCCGAAGCAAGGAGTTGGAGTCCAAGGCCAAGCAGCATCTTGGAGAGTGTCTAAGTCAATCCGGTCTGTCTCTCGGCGTAGATGCTCTCTGGACCCAGGTCTATGAAGGATGTATCGTTCCCCTGCTGCGAGATTTGGGAACGAAGACGTATGAAATAATCACAGGCGTTCTTGCGGAAGATGGTTCCGCGCCTCGCTTCACGGACTTCCTTGATGTATATGCCAAGGACTACCAGGAAGGCGTTTGGCAGGTAGTTCAGCATTTCCTGGGCGACGGGGACGCCAACGTCGCTGCATTTCTCCTCAGCCAGATGAACGCCTTTCTCCTGATTGAGTCATGTAAGCTAACACAGAGTGATGTGGTCGCACTTCAGGCTGCCATCGAGCACAAACCCAAGTACGTCGTCGTTCTAGACACAAACGTCGTCTTCTCTGTCCTGTCCCTCCACGATAATCCAGCGAACGAGTCGGTCTCAACACTCTTCCGCCTCAGTAATCAAGTGAAGAGTTACGTTGATCTCGAATACTGGGTGTTGCCCATTACCATCAGCGAGGCCCGGCGGGTGCTTCGCTCTACGGTCAAGAGGCTTGGTGGAGCAAGGTTCACGTCCAACATCATCCAAGCGATTAATGGCATGGAAGTATGCGACGTCAGCAGCGTTGTCAGCAAATTCCTCGATGTCAGCAAACAGACGAGAGAGCCGCTTAATGCGCGTGAATTTTTCCAGCCATACTTGGACGGTCTGGAGCAGATGCTGGGGTTGAAGGGTGTCCTGGTCCAAAATGTCGACACGCAGGCACTGCTCGAAGACTCCCATGTTAGAAACGAGATTCAGACCCGTTGCTCGCACGAAAGTGACATCGGAATACGACGGCCACGCGACGCTGTCGAGCATGATATCGCACTGTATGAATACGTGGCACGACAGCGAAGAGGAGAAAGCAAAGCGCACGGAGAACCAGTGTACTGGCTTGCCACTGTGGACTTCGCTCTCATCAGCCATGACAGGTTCCAACGCAAGAGCAACAGGGACGCCCTTCCAGTCTGCGTACATCCTGCAAACCTGACGCAAATGCTGCAACTCTGGGCTCCCCGTACACATGAGTTTGAGCAGGCGATCCTTACGTCCGTATTCCCACTATTGGACACATCCTTTGACGCAAACGCAGAGCAGGCCACCTTGGACATCACTCGGGTCATATCGAGATATGAGAAGAGCGGCGATATCCCGGTAGAGGTGGTGCGACGGGTGTACCTGGACCGAGGTATGAGAGATGCGTTGAGCACCGAAAAAAACGAGGATGCCCGTGAGAAGATAATTGATGGGACTCTGGCACGCCGAGTGGCAGAGTCTGAAGAGGAGCGCAACAAGCTCGCACAGAAGGTTCTCGTCCAAGACGAGGAGATTAAGTCTCTGCAACTCCAGATCTCCAAGCCACGAGCTGCCAAGAGCTCAAGGAAAACCAATGATGAGGGCAAAGCTGTCGTGTCTGGCCAGAAAATCAGCAATCCAGACGGCTCGTCTAATGAAATCCAGTCGCTGAAGGAGGAGTTGTCCAGGCAATCCATGTCCAACACTATGTTGAAATTCTGGATGACTCTGATGGTTCTTGTTCTTGCTGTCTCAAGCTGGATATGGGGGGCGCTTTCGCATTGGATTCCGTTTATCTCCGATCGCCCCTCCGCGATCGTAGGAGTTCCCATCCTGCTCGTGTGCACTTGGCTCTTGTGGTCTGCAAAGATCTTCGCCGCTAATGATACTTCTCGAGCAAGTCGACTGGGGCGTGTTCTACAGAGAGCCAGGACGGGTGTCTGGGGGATGGTCGCCATTGTAGTTGCGTGGGGAATCGAAAGGATACTGGACTATCTCTACAAGCACTGATAGTCCCGAGGAGACTGAGGCTTGGTGTCTTGCCGCAATATCCCGATCGCAAACCGCATGGTCAGCTAAGATGGGATGTTCGCCTCTCGCTCTCCCTACGTTTGCTGTATAGGGACAACCTCTGTTGACCGAGCTAGTGGTTAAACGGTAGAGACAGATACCGACCTCCTGGGGTTCTGAATCGGTTCCATGACCCCAACAACGCTCCTGCGACTGCTCAGAAACTGAACCGCACTCTCGGCAACTCGGCCCCGTCTTGAGAACTGGATCAGACTACCGATGACACCTTTCACCGACTGACTGTGCTGCCATTTCGACCTTGCAGCTCCTCATGATCGTCATCGGATGGTTCGGACAGAAGCATACAAAACGAGAAATACTGATATTTGGAGACGGCAGAGAACAATGCCGGTTGTGGAGTCCAAAAATACAAGCACTATTTTGTCTCGGTCCAATGACCTGAGTAACATCGTGCTCATGCGAAAGGGGCGCCTGACAAGGCGCCCCTTTCGCATCGTGCCTCCTGAGCTTTGCTCAGATGCTCTTGCCGCGCAACGCCGCCAGAACTTTGTCCGGCGTGTACGGCGTTCGATGAAGGCGAATCCCCGTCGCATCGAAGATTGCATTGCCGATCGCAGGGATGGGACCGTTGATGCAAATCTCGGCCACCGATTTGGCGCCCCATGGCCCAGTCGGCTCGTAGGTGTCGACGACAATGACCTCGGTCGGCGGCATGTCGCGGCGAGACAGAATCTTGTAGTCAAACAGCGAGGAATTGGTCATGTTGCCGTGGGATCCAAAATGGTACTCCTCGGTCAGCGCAAATCCTATACCATTTGCTATCGCGCCCATGATCTGCCCGCGTACCAGGTCGGGGTTGATAGAAACACCGCAGTCGACGGCTGCCACATACTTGATAACTTCAACCTTTCCCGTGAGCTCGTCCACTTCAATCTCCACAAAGTGTGCTGCAAAGGGCGGCGGAGAGTATGGGGACACGAACGACTGTGTCGTTGCAATCTGATGCTGATTGATTTCGTAGTACGCGCGATAGGCAACGTCAGACACAGAAACCTTCTTCCCGCTCCGCACCGACACGACGTTTCCATCCTCCATACGATAGAAGGACAGGATAGGATCCGCCTGGGTGTTGTCCCACTCGACCTTGGGTTCGGCAATGACAAGTTGCTGATCCAGCTCCTCGCCCAGCATCTCGGCTGCAACTAAGAAAATCTGATTGCGCACTGTCTTGGCCGCCTTGACGACGGCTCCACCCGAGACGAACGTGGTCGAGGAGGCATAGGCCCCGACATCGAACGGCGTCAGATCAGTGTCGCTGGAGAGAGCGCTGATCTTGTCCATAGTGACCCCCAGGACTTCAGCCGCCATCTGCGACAGAATAGTGTCGGAACCGGTACCGATATCGGTGGCGCCCATGGTCAAGAAGTAGCTCCCGTCCTCATTGAGCTTGATGGAAGCAGAAGCCATATCGATCAGCGGGATCCCAGAGCCCTGCATATGCATCGACATTCCGACACCACGAACCTTGTGACCGTTGCGCGCGCGCTTGCCACGTTTCTCCGTCCAGCCGATTGCCTCGGCTCCCAGGTCAAGCAGCGTAGGCAATGAACTGCTCTTGATCGTCTGAGCGACTCCCTGCCGGCCTTCGCCAAGAGCCTCGAAGATTGGCGAGCCCTCTCCTACTCTGATCATGTTCATCTTGCGCAATTCGATGGGATCCATGCCAAGCTTGGCAGCCAGATCGTCGATTGTACATTCCAGGGCAACGTATCCCTGGGTCGCTCCGTAACCACGGTACGCTCCGGGTACGGGAAGGTTCGTATAGACTGCATCGCCAAAGAACCGGACGTCAGTCGCCTTGTTGTAGAGCGGCAGCGTCTTGCTGCCGGTGTTGGACATGACCGTGAGGCTGTGACTGCCATACGCCCCTGTATTGCTGAGAACATACATCTTGAGAGCTCTAAAGTGGCCCTGCGTGTCACAGCCGATGCTCATGTCGATCTTCATCGGGTGACGCGTCCTGGCGGAGACGAACTCCTCTTTGCGGGTCAGCTCGATCTCGCACGGGAGACCTGTCTTGATGGTTGCGCAGGCCACAAGATCGTCGATGAGGATCTCCTGCTTGGTGCCAAAACCACCGCCGATTCGAGGCTTGATGACACGCAACTTGCTCATGGGAATGTCAAGAACCCTCGAGACGATGCGGCGTGCGTGCCAGGGGACCTGTGTGCTTGACACGATGACGATCTTCCCCTTGTCATCCGTATAGGCGAATGCCGTATGCGTCTCCATTGGAGTGTGCTGAGCATAGTGTGTCTGAAACGTCTCAGAGATGGTCACCTCGGATTCCGCCAATGCCTTGTCGACGTCCCCAACGTTGATGTCCAAATGCGCTGCAACGTTATGCGCCGAATCATAGGCACCCTTTGGATCCTCGGGATGCACGATCGGAGCTCCCGGCTTCATG
>JGI24129J20441_1000725_pt1 | contig 10408 bp, 9 predicted proteins | sample BarGraNGADG00211_FD_20441 | JGI IMG/M metagenome (IMG submission 20441) | reverse complement strand
GCGCGCGAGGCTCGCGAACCTCGGACGATCACGCAGGACGGCGGTTTCGCTGCTCTGCCAGATCGCGGCACGCCCGCCAAGGTCGTGGAATGTGGCGATTCACGTTCGCTGGCGACCACCAGCAGTGGCTCGATCGATCTCGTCCTGACCGATCCCCCGTACATGGACTTCATCGCCTACCACGATCTGGCGGACTTCTACCGACCGTGGCTACGCGATCTCGGTGTGCTCCCGGCCTCGGCTGGGACGTCCGCGAGCTTGGCCGTCGCCGCGACCGAAGACGCCGCGTCCGAGTTCGAGTCGGGTCTCAAGTCGGTCTTTGCCGAGGTTGCCCGCGTTCTCGCGCCGGATGGTCGGGTCGTATTCACGTTCCGCCATCGCGAGGATTCCGCGTACGAAGCGCTGAGCGCGGCACTGCGCAGCGCTGGCCTCGCCGCCCTGTCCGTCTTTCCCCTCAAGGGCGACGGGGCCTTTGGGCTGCATGCTCATGACGGCTCGACTTCCTGGGACGGCGTCTTCGTGTTGACCCATGCCACGTCGACGGCACGGGTTGAGCGGGCTGCATGGCTGCCACGCGCCCAAGGCCATGTCCGATACTGGACAGAGCGCCTTCGGGGCGCGGCCTTGGAGTTCGGCGATGCCGACGTGGCATCCTTCCGTCGCGCGACCGCGATGGCGGCGGCGCTCGGGGCGTTCGACTTCGAGCGCGATCAGGACGCGGGGGACCTTGAGCGAGTTCAACAAACGGCTGTTGACCCACTATCTGGGGACCGAGTGCGACCGCCAGTTGCGGCTGTCGCTCCAGACCCCGGCTGAACGCGCCAGCCTCGGGATGCCGCCGAGGCGGGATCCTCGACCGGGGCTCGAACTGCTCGCCCAGCAGGGCGATGAGTGGGAGGCGCTCAAGCTCGCCGATCTGGTGACGATGTTCGGGGCGTCGACGGTGTTGTCGCCAGCAGGTTCGGCCCGGACTCAGGACCTGGCTACCGTTCTGCCGAGGGCAGCCCACGGGTCCTTCATCGTCCAGGCGGAGTTTCCGCTCGGATCCTCATTCGACGGTGGCGTGGGCACCGGGATCACCGGATCGCTGGGTATCGGCGTGGGGAACCTACGACCTGACCTCATCGAAGTCTGTGCCGCTGGCACCTCGAGCGAAGCGGTGGCTCCCGACGGCGAAACGTTTCGCCTGGATCCCGCCGACGAACGGGTCCAGCTCCGGGTGATCGACATCAAGCTCACAGCGGAGCCGGGACCTGGCTACTTCGCCGAGGTAGCGCTGTACATGGTCGGGCTCGCCGGTTGGCTGATCGACGAGGGGCTCGACTCGCGCTACGTCGTGATGGTCGAGGGAGCCGTCTGGCCAGGGACCTACGAGGCATCGGCGCTTCAGCGCGAAGCTCGTGCCCAGGCAACGGCGGGCGTTCGCGATGAAGCCGCACTTCGTGCCGCGCTGGACGAGGACCTCGAGCACGTGGCCTTCGAGGTCTTCTCGTACCGGCTGCGACGCTTCTTTGGTGTCGACATCCCGCGAGTGCTCGATGCGGGAACGGCCTGGCAGGACCTCGAGTGGCACGTCGACAACCGATGCAAGGGCTGCGACTTCCTGGGCGACGAGCGCGGGCCGGCGAACCCGCCTGATGCCCAGCACTGCCTCCCCCTGGCGGTCTCCACCGATGATCTCTCGCGGGTCGCCTTCCTCACCCGCGGAGCCGGGCGCTCACTCCGAGACAACGCCGTCACGACGGTGGGCGGCCTCGCCGGGATCGCACCGACCGATCCGACCTTCGACAGTCATCACGCCCTGCGTGCCGGACGCACGGTCTTCGCCGGTCGCGCTCAATCGCTGATCACCGACACCGCCGAGATCCCGAACGCCGCTGGCAGCTCGGCGATGCTGCCAAGGCACTCGAACCTGCGGATCTATGCGTCGGTGGACTTCGACCTTGGCTCGGCGCTGACGATCGCCTTCGGCATCTCGGCCATGTGGGGCTCAAGTCGCAACTGGACACCACCACCGACCGATCCGAGCAATCCAGGATGGAAGCGCTGGCGGCCGACCGTCCTGATCGTCGATACGAAGGATCCTGACCGCGAGCGCGACGAGCTGTTCAGGTTCCTCGACACGATCAAGGCGATCCTCGATGAGGTCGAGCGAGTCGATCCGCAGGCAACCGTGCAGGTCTACCTGTGGGACGAGCTGCAGTTCAAGCACCTCGCGCGGGTCATCGGGCGGCACCTCGACGACCTCCTGGCCAGGCCTCGTCCACTGGCGAATCTGGCGTGGCTGTTCCCGCCGGAGGATGTGGTTTCCAACGCGGACCTGGTCCTGCGCCGGAGCCACGTGACGATCGTTCGCGATGTCGTCCGCAGCCTGCTCGCGGCACCCATTCCCCACTACTACAACCTGCTCGACATCGCGCGCCGCTACCACGCCGCCTCAACGCCAGCGTCGATGACGGCCTTCAGCGTGCATCCGCTCTACGAGGATCGGCTCTCGGACCAGATCCCGTCGGAACGCGCCCATGACATCTGGGCTCGGCACCCGGTCGCCGGAATGGACTGGGCCAGGTGCGTGGCCACCTATCGCGAGACAGTCGAACGGCGGCTGGGCGCGCTCGAAGCCGTGACTGGGGCTCTCCAGGAAGATCCGAACCTCCGGCCGGTGCTGTCCCACGCGGCCCCGCCGGTCGGGATCCGGCCTCCCGCGACGCTGCGTGGCGTGGCGATCGACAGTCAGCTCTGGTACGCGTACACGAACCTCGATGTGGCGATGAGCGAACTGGAGCAGGAGCAGGTGCGGGCGATGTCGCCGCACGAGCGGGAGGCGCGCTACGAGGCCGCACATCTGACGCATCGGCTCCATGGGACCGATCGTGCGGCCGCTCTTCGGACCCTCGGGCTGCCGGCCACGTCGACCGTCTGGGTATACGAACTCGCGACCGGATCGGCTGAGGCCAAGTTCCGGGAGACGGACTTCGGCCTCGTGCTCTCCCCGAGGTCCGATCCGACCTTCCTCGACCGCAAGCTCAACTGGGTGCTCGACGGGCATGCGATCGGCTCGACGCTCACCGACGCTGAGCGATGGCTTCGGATGCGCAAGATCACCAAGGTCTCAGTCTCGGCAGTGGACCGCGACGCGCGACTGATCGCCCTCACGCACGACCCCTGGTCGAACGACCTGTTTGGCCGCCTCGACGCGGTGGGAGCGATCGACGTCGAGCGGGACGTGATGCTGGACCGCGTCCCGATGGACTTCCTGCTCGCCCGCTTGGCGGCCACGCTCCGCACCATCGGCAACCCGCCGATCGCGACTCGTGATCCCGATGTCGTGCGCGCGTTGAACCTCCGGTCGGCGACGGCCGGCACCTCAGCGGTGACGCCGGTGAGCGAGGTGCTCTGGGCGCCGACCGGGCTCGCGGCCACGCCGTCGTCCCGCGACGCGGCGGCAGCGCGGGGTGCGCTCGAGGCAGGTGGGGTCCAGCTGAATCCGTCCCAATGGGCAGCGTTCGAGGCCGCTTTGTCACATCGCATGCGCCTGCTCTGGGGCCCGCCCGGTACCGGCAAGAGCCGCACCCTGCGGACGATCATCGCGGGGAGCCTGATCGACGCCGAGACCCGAGGTGTCCCGCAGCGAATCCTGATCACGGGTCCGACTTACAACGCGCTCGACGAAGTCCTGACCGAGGTGATCCCGCTGTGCGGCACGGTGGTGACCTCGAGTGTGGCCTTCCATCGCCTGCGGTCGTCGTCGAGTCCGACGCAAGCGCCTTTCGCAGCCACCGATACCACCTCGGATAGCTACGGGACCTTGCTTTCCCGTCTCCAGGGCAACCACGCACTCACGGTCGTCGCGGCCACCCCGCAGCAGGTGCATCGACTCCTGACCGCCAGCGGTGGTCCCGAGGTTCAGTCCCTGTTCGACCTCATCGTGGTCGACGAGGCGTCCCAGGTCGATGTCGCCAACGGCATCCTGGCACTCGCAGCGCTGGCGGAGGACGGCACGGTCGTCGTCGCCGGCGACCCGAAGCAGATGGCGCCGATCCATCAGGCCGAGCCACCGCGGAAGCTCGAGGCGCTCGTTGGATCCCTGTACAACTACTTCGACAAACGCTACGACGTACCGGCCGCGGAGCTGCTCGAGAACTACCGCTCCAATCGAGTCATCGTCGAGTTCGAGGCGGCGGCCGGGTACCCCGCAGGCTTGCGGTCCGTCAGCCCCGACCTTCGCCTCGCGTACACCTCGCCCGTCCCCGCGACGGAGCCTGCGGGCTGGCCAACGACGACGTCGTTCTCGGCCGTGGACGCCGAGATCCTCGATCCTGCTGCGCCCGCCGTCTGCTTCATCTACGACGAGGGGCGCAGCGTCCAGTCCAATCGGTTCGAGGCCGAGCGGATCGCCGCACTCGCCCTGCTCCTTCGGCCGCGACTGGCTGACCGGCTGGAGGGCGACGGCGGACCCGTCTCGACCACGGTCTACGACGATGAGGGCTTCTGGCAGCGCGGGCTCGGGATCGTGACCCCCCACAAGGCGCAGCAGGCCATGATCATCTCCAAGCTGCGCGAGGCGTTCGCCGCTGATCCGGCGCAGGCGCGCCTGATCCGTGACGCTGTCGACACCGTCGAACGGTTCCAGGGCCAGCAGCGGGACGTGATGCTCGCGTCCTATGCCATGGGCGATCCCGATGCGATCGGGGACGAGGAGGAGTTCCTCCTCAGCCTCAACCGGTTCAACGTCATGGCCTCGCGCGCGCGGGCAAAGTTGGTCGTCCTGGTCTCGACCGAGGTCGTGGCCCACATGGCTCGGGAGATCGAGACGATCCGAGACTCACGCCTCATCAAGCACTACGCCGAGTCCTTCTGCGATCAGCGAATGGCCGTGACCCTGCCCGAGCACTCCCTGGCGGGAGGCACCCGAGACGTCCCCGGCGTTCTCGCGGTCCGTCGATCGTAAGCTCTAGGACCGATCGGGCTACACGGGCGTCAGACGGAGCAATCAGCCGGTTCAAGCGCTGGCTGATTGGGACCTACAAGAATCCGCCGACCGATCTTTCCCGCTACCTAGGCGAGTTCTGCTTTCGCACTGAGTTCCTCAACGACCCAGAGGCAACGTTCTCGACGCTACTTGGGCTCACGATGGGCTCGAGCGGGACTCACCGGTCGGCCGGCTGAACGACCTTGAGGCCTGCGTCGGACATCGCGTCCTCTTCGGAGACGCCGAGCAGCGTCCAGACTCCGACATGTTCGTCGAGTTCCTTGGGCAGGAGAAGCGCAGCCCCGAGGTCGTACGCCCCATGCTCCTGCGCTCGCTGAATCTCGTCCGGGGCAGGGCGAACGATCACCCGAGTTCGGTTAGGCGCGAGATCGGCAACAGCGGTTCGCCGAACTGCTCCAGGTGCCTCGCCGCAAGTCGAATGAGATCCGGAAGCCCTACGGCACCGGTAAGGACTCGGACCAGATGGGATCCATCGAGCAAGAGGACCCGGTGCTCCTGTCCCGTTCCGAGGGCGGCAACCGCTCCGGGCGTGAAGCCATCCACGGCGAGGAACAGTCCTCGGGTGTACGCGGACTTGCTGGCCACCTTCTGCCGAAAGCCATACAGGGTCTGTGCCTCAGTCCTTCCGGCAATCCACTTCGCCTCGACGAGGTAGGTGGCTCCGTCGAGGACGAAGGAGTCGTCGATCTCTTCGCCTGTCACCCGAAAGTTGCGGCTCGGCGCGAGGCCCCACGCGGAGAAGGCGTCACCGAGCAGCGACTCGAACTCCCGACCTGCCTTTGAGCGGTCTGGCTCGGTATTCAAGGCCAGAAAGCGATCGTAGAGCGCAGGCATCTCATGTCTGGGGTCGTGCGCATTCGGGGGATCGGCGACATGGGCGTCGGCTGGGTCGACTCGCGGAGGGTCAGCCTGCAGAGAGTCGAGAAACGATCGGTCCCACAACTCGGGGATCTTGAAGGAGAGCTGCTCGACCATGGCGTTGAGGTACTCCATCTCGCTTCGCGTGATCGGGCTGCCATGCTGCTGTCGGTTCGACATCCCTCTCTGAACGATCGTCAGCAGGAGAGGACAGAACCGATCCTGTCGGTGCTCGTAGGTGCGTTGCAGCAGATCGGTCAATGCGCGCTTCTTGCTGCCCCCCGGCCAATAGCCGCCGACTTGGTTCATCTGCGCTGCATCCGCGAACGTGAACGACCCCCAAGGACTCGAACCCGGCAACCAGTCGACGAGTTCGATGACCAGCTTGTCGATTGCCTGTGACTGCAACAGCGTGAGCGGCATGGTGGACGGAGCGTAGCTCAATGGCGCTTCGATTCCGGATCCGACGAGCAGTCCAGGAACGGTGGCTACGCTACAGGAGTGGACGAGCAACCCAAGTTTCCCAGCGACTTCGATGACGTCTTCGAGGTTGGCGCATCTGCAGGCAACCCCGCCTACTTCGGCCTGAACGTATTGCAAGGGCTGGTCGACGGCATAAGCGACTTCACGGAGGTCCGGCAGGAGCGATGGCGGCGCCGCTACCGATCACTGGGCACTGCGCTTATCGCTTCGTCGATGTGGATCGACGACAAGGAGCTGATCGACGCGATCGGGCGGCTGGCAGCGGCAAGCATCATCGTGACAAAGCAAGGTCGCCGACCGGCTGATCTTCGCAAGCTCGAACCATTGGATGACCTCAACGACCGAACTCCGGGCATGCCGATCCGAGCCTTCTCCGCGTTGAGCGGGCTCGCCCCGACGGTGGATGGTGAGCCGGCGCTGATCGGGCCGTATGACCGGCCCGACGACACGGTCGTTCCGACGATCCGCACGCTGGGATGGAGGAAGACCCGCAACGAGAACGTCCCCATCGTCCACGCCAAGCTCGCACTACTCGGGCATCTCTGGTGGCATGACGAAGATGGGCTAGGGATGGTCACGGATGTGATCGGGTTCAGCGCTCGCCGTCTTTGGATCTCGTCAGCGAACTTCACGCGATCGTCGAGACACAGCCTCGAGTTCGGCTTCTGGACCGAGGAGCAATCCCTGCTCGAGGGCGCCGAGCGCTTCCTGGTTCAACTCATGGGATCGTCCGAGGGAGTAGACCCCGAGTCAGACGCCTTCAGGCCCGACCTTGCGCCGTATGAGTTCGACGACGAGGCAATGGCTGGGGCCCTCGCGGACTTCGATTGGGAAAGCGAAGACGAGTAGGGACACCGAGCTTCGTGGCTCCCAAGGCTGACACAGGCGATCGCCCGGACCATTCGCAGCCGGGTAAGCGCCGGTCGCGAGCGACCCGATGAGAAGGCGGTCGCACCCTGCCCCGACCGGCGATGCTCCGTCGAGGCTCCGGTCAGCCTCACGCGACGAGCCTTCAACGGGCGGCCTTGTGACAGCCAAGCTGGCACTCCCATCTCGCACCATGCGATCTGGTGGTTCAGCCTTCTTTCGAGGATTACGCAGCCATGAGCAAGGTCCATCGCTCAGCGATCAGCGGCAGGTTCGTCAAGGCGTCGACCGCGCAGCGTCACCCGAAGACCACGGTCACCCAGACGACGGGCAGCAAGGGGCAGGGCAACCGGTCGGCGACCACCGGGCGTTTCGTGACGGACGCAACCGCCAAGCGACACCCGGGCAACACCATCCGCGAGGGCGGGTGATGACCGCGACCGACGAGGCAGAGGACGAGGTCAAGAGCCGGATCCGATCCCTCCAGCGTCGCGGCCAGGTAGCAGGAAGCACCTGGTACGACCTGCCGTACGAACTGCGCAACTGGTTGAAGCGCAAGGCACGTTCCTACGCAGAGGACGGCGAGTCCGCCGATGAGGCAGCCCGACATGCCGTCCGCCGCGCCGACCGCGAGGGCCGACTGCCAAAGCCCTAGGTGCCGACTGGGATCAGCGCTATGGAGCGCGTTCGACCCCCACCGCGGCGTAGGACACCTTGTAGTCCAAGCGTCGAAGCGCACGCACCGAGCGCGCCAGATGGGCTCGCGAGAAGAACGGCAGCCCCGTCGGGATCCTGCCTGGTTGGTCCGTGATGATCGCGATCACGATCTCCCAATCCGCGGCGTGCATCGAGTCGTCGTCGATCGTTGCGGCGACCGCCGGCAGCGGGCCATCCAGGAGTTCGCGCAGGCGACGCCTGGCCCGTGGGAGATGGCGGAGCGTCTCGCCGGCGTTCACGGCCTGTGCGAAGAGATGACTGAGGCTCTGCGCGCGGAAACCCCGCTTGGCGTAGATGAGGCATTGTCCGGGCCCGGCGATGTCGCACAGCTCGACGGTCCCGTGCTCGCCCGTGAACGTGAGGAAGCGCTGGTCGAGGGACACCGTCCCCGGTAGGAGGCCAGCCGCACGGTCGTTGTATGCGCCTTCGTCCGCGTCCGTAGAAGCGTAGTCGGGCAGCGGGACCGTCGACCGTGGGATGGACGCCACGATTGCATCGATCTCGGCGATGAAGTCAGGGTGAACGCGCCACCACCGTCCATCTGCGAGGACGAATGTCCCGTCCGTGTCGCGCCGCTCAGCGATCAAACACTTGAAGATGCTCCACTTCATCGATGGTCGGCCTGTGTCACGCGCGAAGAGAGTGATGCTGTCTTCCTGGAGTTGCTCGAGGGTGAACACACCCCCGCGTGCCGTGGCGTAGTCATCGATCGACACATTTTGACGACGCGTCCCGCGTAAGTCGGTGCTCAGCTTGAAGCCACCGACCCTCGCCCAGTCGACGATCTCGGGTGGCGCCAGGTACGCGCCGCCGCGACCAGGGGTAGATAGGCCGTTGACGACCAACTCGGTCAACTCCTGCGACCGAACAGGGTCGTCGACCTCTCGCCGTTGGTCGAGAATGCCAAACGCGTCCTGGTAGTCGGTCGCCGCGTAGGCGGCGAGGGCGTCGGTCGCATGCTGGACGAGGTCTTCAGGGCCTATCGCTCGGGCCTGGAGGTAGCCGGTCCGACCGGTGATCCGAGTGCCCTGCGTGGTATCGCGTGGCCGCCCGGTGAGCGACTGGACGGCGTCGCGATCCGACTCGAGTCCGAGGGCGCCCAGCTCGGATCCGCGCGATGCGCTACGTCGTGTCAGGAACACCGTGCCCTCGACAGCCCTCGAGTCGAACGAGATCACTGCCTCAGGATCCAGGCGGTTCCCAGCGACCCGCAACCCGAAGTCATCGACCAGCTGCTCGGTTCGCAGGCGCAGGTGACCACGGCCGAACGGGATCGCGAAGATCCGACCCTCCGCCCGGAACAGCAGGACGGCACCCGGATTACTCGTCGTGACGCCTGGTAGAGGTCCAGCGATCTGCTCGAGCGGCACCATCCAGTCGGGGGGATCGGGGTTGGGCTCCGGCAGGAAGTACAGGGCGGCGTCGAGGTTGGTATCGGCGTGCAGCGGGACAAGCCGTAGCTCCTCGGGACGGCGGAGGACATCCTCGAAGGCCGTGACCCCCGGACGGGCCACGTAGAGGGTTACGTCGGTCCAGGTCGGATCGTCGGTCACAGGACACCCTCGCTAACGCATGCCAGCCACCCGAACAAGATGGGTCTGCGGGGATCTGGCGCCGACCGCAGGCGGGCTCGGATGCGGGTCAGGCTACGCCTGACTCTCGTGCCGGCGTGGCGTGCTTCTCCCCCGACGCGGAGCGCTGAGGGGACAGGCGTGAGGTCGCGACATGCCTCGGTCAGCCGTACTCGTCTCGTGGAGGATGCTCCGAATAGGTATGCCGTTCAATCCCCTCGGCATCGCGGATGTGGTCGCTGGATGTCGTCCGCGGCCGCGGCCCAAGACCCCCGAGCCACTTTCGCCCTGGCCCGCAGGAAGCCGACGGCTACCCCACCGGAACGACGTTGCGGGTCCGCCAACGACGTCGCGAACCTACGCAGCTCGCTGGAGGCAGGTCTCGATCTTGGAAACGAGGGGCGTCAGCGCGCGGTAGCCCTCCTCGAGGGCGCGCCAGAGTTCGCGCAACTCCGGATCGTCGATCTGATCGCTCCGTATGCCGTACTCGATGGCATCGAGGGCGCCGCCCTCCCATCGGACCTTCTTCGCCAGTTCGTCTGCTGTAAAGCGCTGCACTAGGGACCTCCGTCGCCCACATTCAAGGCCTGAGTCGTGACAGGTTGGATGTCACCGTGGGTCGAAGGCAACCGACGTCAACCTTCCATGCTCGCAACGCCGTCGTCGCGTCGACCGAGGGTCGGACCCTAGGCTGTTGGCAGTCGGCGCCGCGGGAATCCTTCCGGGAAACTCCGGATCTGGTACCCACCGTCTGATAGCAGGACGCCTTCGACGCCGTCGGCCTGCGGCCGATCGGCCCGACACAGGAGGAAACGCCGGCCGTCCTCGGCGGTGAGGAAGCCGAATCCCGGATCGGGGACGACCTTCTTGACTGTTCCCTTGCTTATCGTTGTATCCTCTGCCGCCTGTGNNTGGCCTC
>JGI24129J20441_1000719_pt1 | contig 10424 bp, 11 predicted proteins | sample BarGraNGADG00211_FD_20441 | JGI IMG/M metagenome (IMG submission 20441) | reverse complement strand
CCCAGCCGTTACGGCGTGCACGTTCGCCCTCATGGCGATGACTCGCTCTAGTTCGCTGGACAGTCTGACCAATCGGTCTATGTGCCAGACGATGACGCGATCAGGGGAGGACAAGAGCAGAGCCTCAAAGGCAGGACGACGCTTGCCTGTCGTCGCTGAGATGTCGTTGTCTGTGAAGACCTCACGGATAGCCCAGCCGTTGCGCTCAGCCAAGGCCCTGCACTCCAGCTCCTGACGCTCGACTGCGAGACCTTCGCCGCTCTTGTCCTGGCTGACTCGAAGGTAGATCGTTGCCGTGCCCTGATCCTTGCGCTTGGCGTTCATACCTGCATGCTACACCAATCAGCAGCAACGTGGTCGGTGACCCCGTGGCGCGGGCGACCAGGGCGAACGTGCCCTTCGTGACCTTCCTGGTGGCGTCGAACGTGCGGCGCGTGGACTTCAAGACCGGCGAGTACATCGACGCCGGGACGAACTTCGTCAACGTGACGGCTTTCCGTTCGCTGGGGGTCAACCTGGCGAACTCGCTGAAGAAAGGCGAGCCGGTGCTCGTCTATGGGCGGATGCGGATCAACCAGTGGGTCAATGGGGAACGCAGCGGCACCACCGTCGAGATCGATGCCTACAACGTCGGACACGACCTGAGCTGGGGCCAGACGAAGTTCGTGAAGGTGGCCAAGCCTCAGCTGAACCAGAACGACCGCATGGCCGACCCCGAGGTCCAGGACGCAGCCGACCAGCTGGATCGCGATGCCTCGATGGCAGATGACGACTATCTGGAGGATGGTGACGACCAACCGGCCACGGAGGGGTCCGCGCATGCGGCCGGCGGGGGGATCGACGTGTCCAGCGCTGACACCGACGCCTACGAGACGGTCGGCGCCGGCAGCCGTTAGGGACGCCAACGGCGGTGGGCGTTGGGTGCGCCAGCCGGCGAGTTAGGAGGCGACCCCTTGCTCCGGATAACCTGACGCCCATGGCTGAGTTCATCTACACCATGACCAAAGCGCGCAAAGCTCACGGCGACAAGGTCATCCTCGACGACGTCACGATGTCGTTCTTTCCCGGTGCCAAGATCGGCGTCGTCGGCCCCAACGGTGCCGGCAAGTCGACGATCCTGCACATCATGGCCGGGTTGGACCAGCCATCAAACGGCGAGGCACGGCTGTCGCCGGGCTACACCGTGGGAATCCTGCTCCAGGAACCGCCGCTGAACGAGGAGAAGACGGTCCTCGGCAACGTCGAGGAGGGCCTGGGCCAGATCAAGGCTGATGTCGACCGTTTCAACGCGATCTCGAAGGAGATGGCCGAGCCGGATGCCGACTTCGAGACGCTGATGGAGGAGATGGGCCACCTCCAGGAGAAGATCGACGCGGCTGACGCGTGGGACCTGGACTCCCAGCTCGAGCAGGCGATGGACGCCTTGCGCTGTCCTCCGCCGGACGCCGACGTCTCGATTCTTTCCGGTGGTGAGCGTCGCCGGGTGGCACTGTGCAAGCTCTTGCTTCAGAAGCCCGATCTCCTGCTGCTCGACGAGCCCACCAACCACCTCGACGCCGAGAGCGTGCAGTGGCTCGAGAAGCACCTCGCGGCCTACCACGGTGCCGTCCTGGCCGTGACTCACGACCGGTACTTCCTGGACAACGTGGCCCAGTGGATCGCCGAGGTCGACCGGGGTCGGCTCTACCCCTACGAGGGCAACTACTCGACCTACCTGGAGAAGAAGCGCGAACGCCTCACCGTCCAGGGCAAGAAGGACGCCAAGCTCGCCAAGCGACTGTCCGCCGAGCTCGAGTGGGTCCGATCCAACGCCAAGGCCCGCCAGGTCAAGTCCAAGGCCCGGCTGTCCCGCTACGAGGAGATGGCCGCCGAGGCAGACCGCACCCGCAAGCTGGACTTCGACGAGATCCAGATCCCACCGGGTCCGCGCCTGGGCAACACCGTGATCGAGGTCAACGACCTCCAGAAGGGCTTCGACGGCCGCGTGCTGATCGACAACCTCTCCTTCACGCTGCCGCGCAACGGCATCGTGGGCGTCATCGGCCCTAACGGTGTCGGTAAGACGACGCTCTTCAAGACGATCGTCGGGCTCGAGGAGCCTGACGAAGGCAACGTCAAGATCGGCGAGACGGTCAAGATCTCGTACGTCGACCAGGGTCGTTCCGGCCTCGACCCGACCAAGAACCTCTGGGAGACCGTGTCGGACGGGCTGGACTTCATCCAGGTCGGCCATGTCGAGATCCCCTCCCGCGCCTACGTGTCGCAGTTCGGCTTCAAGGGCGCGGACCAGCAGAAGATGACCGGCGTGCTCTCCGGCGGCGAGCGCAACCGTCTCAACCTGGCGTTGACCCTGAAACAGGGTGGCAACCTGCTGCTGCTCGACGAGCCGACCAACGACCTGGACGTCGAGACCCTCGGCTCCCTGGAGAACGCGCTCCTGGAGTTCCCCGGTTGCGCCGTCGTCATCAGTCACGACCGGTGGTTCCTGGACCGCGTGGTGACGCACATCCTCGCCTACGAGGGCACCGAAGATAGCCCGGGCGCCTGGTACTGGTTCGAGGGCAACTTCGAGTCCTACGAGGCGAACAAGGTCGAGCGTCTCGGCGCCGACGCCGCCCGGCCGCACCGCGTGACCTATCGCAAGCTTGCCCGCGGCTGACGCTCTGTCCGACCCTTGGGTCACGGCACGGGCGAGGCTGGCTCAGGCGCGAACGAGCCGCAGCGCGAGGTCGCCGTACGCCGTGCCGATGGAGTGAGGCGTGCGTCGCACACCGGGCCCGTACCACCGCGCGACGTCGATGGTCAGCGACTGCAGAGCCAGCGTCGTCACGGCGATGTCCGGTACGTCGAAGTCGCCGGTGGCAACACCCGCCAGTAGGACGTTCCTGACGACGGCGTCAATCTGCTTGCGCACCGCGAGGACCTCGGCGCGATGCTCGGGGGTCAGGTGGGGGAACTCGTACTGAACGATCCGTGCCGTGCGGAACTGCTCCGCGTGCCAGCGGGCAAAGGACGAGACGATCGCCACGAGCTGAGCCGGGGGGGTTTGTGCGCTGTCGCGCGCGCTGGTCACGATCTCGAGAGCCAGGACGTGGCCGTGTTGGCAGAGCTGGAACAACAGATCCTGCTTGCTGGCGAAGTGGACGTAGACGCCGGCTGGGCTCATGTTGGCCCGAGCGGCGATGTCGCGGGTGCTGGTGGCGTGAAACCCCTTGTCGGCAAAAGCATCCACGGCGGCATCCATGAGGCGCTGGACAGAGTCCCCTGTGTGACGGCCGGTGGCCGGCGTCGATGACGCGGTCATGGTTGACAGCATGCCCCACCTGATCGAAACTAAGCAAGCGCTTAGTGATTCGGAGAATGACATGCCACGCAACGTCTACACCGCTGACCACGAGACATTCCGCGAGACGGCTCGGGAGTTCGTCGAACGCAGCCTCGCACCGCGTGCCCAGCAGTTCATCGACGCCCGGTGCATCGATCGCGAGGTCTGGATCGAGGCGGGCAAGCAGGGTCTGCTCGGGCTCGAGGTCCCCGAGGCTTACGGCGGTTCGGAGGCCCACGACTTCAGGTTCAACGCGGTCCTCGCCGAGGAGCTCTCCAAGTTCAACGCCGCGGCCTCGTCATGCTTCGGCATCCATACCGACTGCGTCGCCCCTTATCTGGTGGACCTGGGCACCGAGGAGCAGAAGCAGCGCTGGCTTCCCGGCTTCTGCACCGGCGAGATCATCACCGCGATCGCGATGACCGAGGCCAGTGGTGGCTCGGACCTCGCGGCTCTCAAGAGCACAGCGGTGCGCGACGGTGAGGACTGGGTCCTCAACGGTTCCAAGACCTTTATCACCAATGGCTACCAGGCCGATCTCGTCGTCGTCGCGGCAAGGACCTCGCCGGACAAGGGCGCCAAGGGCATCACGCTGTTCGGCGTCGAGGCCGGCATGCCCGGCTTCGAGCGGGGTCGCAAGTTCGACAAGGTCGGCCAGGACGAGTCCGACACCGCCGAGCTGTTCTTCACTGACGTGCGCATGCCCGGCGCCAACGTCATCGGTGAGGTCGACCGAGGGTTCATCGCGATGATGGAGCGGCTTCCCCAGGAGCGAGTGGGTGCAGCCGTGTCCAACACCGCGCATGCGCAGCAGATCCTGAACGAGACGATCGCCTACGCCAAGGAACGCAAGGCCTTTGGTCAGCCGATCGGCTCATTCCAGCACAACAAGTTCCTTATCGCCGAGCTGCAGACCAAGCTCGAGGTGACCCAGGCGTACGTCGACGACTGCATCGAGGCCCACAACGAGCGCAAGCTCACCGCGATCGACGCAGCCAAGGCCAAGTGGTGGTCGGCGCAGGTCCAGAACGACGTGCTCGACGCCTGCGTGCAGCTCTACGGCGGATACGGGTTCATGAATGAGTACCGCGTGGCGCGGGCCTGGCGCGACGCGCGGGTCACCAAGATCTGGGCGGGCTCGAACGAGATCATGAAGGAGCTGATCGGCCGCGATCTCGGCCTTTGAGCGGTTACTCAGCAACCAAGGAGCATCAGACCCATGGGCCTCACGCACGAGAACAAGGTCGTGATCGTCACTGGCTCCAGCCGCGGTATCGGCCTGGGTATCGCACGGCGACTGGTTGCCGATGGCGCTCGCGTCGTCATCACAGCGCGCAAGTCAGAGGCGCTCGCCGAGGCGGTGGATGCGCTCGGCGGTCCCGCGCATGCCCTGGCCATCACGGGCCGGGCTGATGACGCGGCACACCAGGACGAGGTGGTTGCGGCCGCCCACACAACGTTCGGGCGGCTCGACTTCCTCGTCAACAACGCCGGCATCAACCCGGCCTACGGTCCCATGCTGGACACCGATACGGAGGCTGCCCGCAAGGTCCTGGAGGTCAATGTTCTCGGCGCTTTCAGCTGGATCCAGAAGGCTGTTGGCTCTGGGCTCGGCACGCCAGATGCGCCCGCTCAGGAATGGTCGATGCCGCCGAGATTGCCTGGGAGACCTCGTGGCAGGTCAACGTCATGGCACACGTACGCGCCTCCAAAGCCCTGATACCGCAATGGGTTTCGCAAGGGCATGGCATGTTTGTCTCCACCGTGTCGGCAGCCGGACTGCTCACCATTCCCGGTGCTGCCCCCTACGCCGTAACGAAGCACGCCGCCTATGCCTACGCCGAGTGGCTGTCGATGACGTATGCCGATGCGGGCGTGCGCGTGCATGCTGTGTGCCCACAGGGTGTGCGAACGCGGATGCTTGAGGACTCCGGCCCGGCAGGCAAAGCGCTGATGGACGAGTCGGTCATCGAGGCCGACGAGGTCGCGGTGGCGTTGCTGGCCGCGATCGAGGCCGGGCAGTTCCTGGTCCTGCCCCACCCCGAGGTCGCTCAGATGTATGCCGGTCGTGCGGCTGATCCAGACCGCTGGCTCGCCGGGATGCGACGGTTGGGGCGCTCCCTGCCGGACATCTCGATGGGAAGCCACTGATGATTTGGTGCGTCGGCCGTCGACTTCGTCCCGCCGAACCCGCTCCTACCCCCCGAGTCGCCAGCTCTTCGTGTCCCACACCTTCATTGACTGGTCCCAGCTGGCGGAGACGATGCGGTGCCCATCTGGGCTGATCGCACAACCCTCGATCCGGTATGTGTGATCGGTCAGGGTGCGCAGGCAGTCGCCGCTGGCTGCGTCCCACACCTTCAGGTTCCGGTCCCGGCTGGCGGAAAGGATCCAGGTGCCGTCCGGGCTCACCGCGCACCAGGTGACCGAGTTAGTGTGGCCGTGGAGGGTGTGCAGGCATTCGCCGCTGGCCGTGTCCCACACCCTCAGGTTCCGGTCACCGCTGGCGGAGACGATCCACGTGCCGTCCGGGCTCACCGCGCACCCGTTGACCCAGCTGACATGGCCGGTCAGGGTGCGCAGGCATTCGCCGGTGGCCGCGTCCCATACCCTCAGCGTCCGATCGCCGCCGGCAGAGACGATCCAGGTGCCGTCCGGACTCACCGCGCACCCGTTGACCCAGCCGGTGTGGCCGGTCAGGGTGCGCAGGCATTCGCCGGTGGCCGCGTCCCACACCCTCAGCGTCTGATCGCTGCTCGTGGAGACGATCCAGGTGCCGTCCGGGCTCACCGCACAGTCCCAGACCGAGTCGGTGTGGCCGGTCAGGGTGCGTCGGCATTCGCCGGTGGCGGCGTCCCACACCTTCAGTGTGTGGTCGTGGCTGGCGGAGACGATCCAGGTGCCGTCCGGGCTCACCGCACATCCGAAGACCCAGTTGGTGTGGCCGCCCAGGGTGCGCAGGCACTCTCCGCTGGCCGCGTCCCACACCTTCAAGGTCTGGTCGCCGCTGGCGGAGACGATCCAGGTGCCGTCCGGACTCAGCGCGCACCCGTTGACCCAGCCGGTGTGGCCGGTCAGGGTGCGCAGAGGTACCTCCTCCTGACCCGGAAGTGGGAGCTCACCACCGTCGCTGTAACTCAACATCCCCAAGGCATTCAAGGCCGCAAACCGTCGTCGCTCCGACACCCCCTGCCCCTCCTCGGTGATCTGCAGGAGAGGAGCCACGACCTGACTCGGCAACGACACGTCCCTCTCTCGCATCGAACGGATCGCACCCCCGGCCTGAACGACCTTGGTTTCGTCCCCGCTGGCGATGAGTCCCACAAGCAAAGGGAGCGCCGGCACGCCGATCTCGGCGAGAACGCCCGACGCGGCTTTGCCTCGCCCGGTTCCCAGGGCCTCGATGAGTGCCGGGACAGCAGCCACGCCTACGCCGACCAAGGCTTGACTGGCACGGTCCTTGTCCTTCTGATCGAGCCTTCCGACGAGACCTCGCAAGTCCCCGCTGTTGACCAGTGATTCGATGCTCGGTGTGAACAGCCCCATGGCCACACGGTATCTGTCTTCGTTGCTGGCGATCAGGGTGGCCTGTACCGCCAGCAACGAACAGTCCTCCAGGGCGGATCAGTCTTCGGGACCACCAGCCACGTAGATGACCTGACCCGAGACGAACCCGGCCTCTTCGCTGGTGAGGAACGAGATCGTGGCCGCGATGTCCTCCGGCTGGCCAACGCGGCCGACCGGGATCTGTGTCGCGGCGCCGGCCAGGAAGTCCTCGAACGAGATCTTCATTCGCTCGGCGGTGGACCTGGTCATGTCCGTGGCGATGAAGCCTGGGGCCACCGCGTTGGCGGTCACGCCGAATCGTCCTAGCTCGATGGCCAGGGTCTTGGTGAAGCCCTGCATCCCCGCCTTGGCGGCCGAGTAGTTGACCTGGCCCCTGTTGCCCAAGGCTGACGTCGAGGACAGGTTGACGATCCGGCCGTACTTCTCGGCTGTCATGTATGCCTGCACCGCCTTGGTCATCAGGAAAGATCCACGCAGATGCACGTTCAGGACGGCGTCCCAGTCCTCGACGGTCATCTTGAAGATCAGGTTGTCGCGGATGATGCCGGCGTTGTTGACGAGGATCGTCGGCGCGCCGAGCTCGGCCGCGACCCGTGCGACAGCAGCATCGACCTGGTCCGGCTGACTCACGTCGACGCCCACGGCGATGGCACGGCCCCCGGACGAGGTGATTGCCGACACCGTCCCTGCGCATGATGCCTCGTCGAGGTCCAGGACTGCGACGGCGTGCCCGTCTTTGGCGAGGCGGACCGCGGTTGCGGCGCCGATGCCGCGGGCCGCGCCGGTGACGATCGCGGTGCGCTGGGTGGTGCTGTTCACAGATGCCTCCAAGGTGTGATCACGAACAGTGCGATGAATTGCATTGACAACAAAAGAGATTGGCCGACTAGCTCAGGGCCTCACGACCCGCGGAAACCAACGGCGCGACGATGCTGCCGATCTGGTCGAAACCGGCGCCCACGGTCTGGCCGGCGGCATAGCGGAAGTGGATGCCCTCGCAGATGACGGCAAGCTTGTAGTAGCCGAGCGCGGTGTACCAGGACAGCCCGCTGACATCCAGACCTGAGCGATCGGCATACCTCTGGATGAGGGACTCCATCGCCGGGAAGCCGTTGTGGGGGCCCATGCCGTCCGAGACGACCCCGGCGACCCCGGCCACCGGAAGTGCATAGACCGGGAGCAGGCCCAGGTCGCACAGAGGGTCACCGAGCGTGGCCATCTCCCAGTCCAGCACGGCGCGGATCCGCTGGTCGGGTCCCACGATGACGTTGTCGAGACGGTAGTCACCGTGCACCACGCTGGCCCGTTGACTGGCCGGAATACGTTTGGCCAGGTCGGAGGCGAGCTCGTCAGCGCCGGGTATGTCGCGGGTCCGGGAGCGCCCGAGCTGCTGGGTCCAGCGACGCACCTGCCGCGGGAGAAAACCGTCGGCGTGACCGAAGTCGTCGAGCCCGACCGTCGCCGGGTTCACGTCATGCAGGTCGGCCAAGGTGTCGATCAGCTGATGTGCCAACGCAGTTCGCTGAGCATCGTCCAGGGTGGCGGTGTCCTTGGTGTGTCGCAGGATCGAGCCTTCGACGTACTCCATGACATAGAACGGCGCGCCGATCACGCTCGTGTCCTCGCACAGCATCACCATCGCCGGAACGGGCACCGGGGTCCGAGCGAGGGCCGACATCACGCGATACTCGCGGGCCATGTCGTGAGCCGTTGCGAGGACGTGCCCGAGCGGCGGTCGGCGCAGCACCCAGTCGTGGGAGCCGTCGGTGATTCGGTAGGTCAGGTTTGACTTGCCGCCCTCGAAGAGATCGGCCCGCCATCGTGGCGCGGATCCTGGCGCCACGACGTCCGGACCTTTGCTGAGCGGCGCAAGGTAGCCCGACAGTGCGTCGAGGTCGAGTCCGTCAGCCATGCCCGTGAGCCTACTAAGCGATCGCTTAGGAGGTAAGTCCCGTCGTCAGGACTTCTGCCGTCACGACTGCTTGACGCGAAGCATGCCCTCCTGGGCGACCGTCGCGAGCAGGATGCCGTCCGTGTTGAACATCCGGCCCGCCGCGAGCCCACGCCCACCCGATGCCGAGGGCGAGGCCTGGGTGTACAGGGTCCAGTCGTCCGCCCGTCCGGGTCGGTGGAACCACATCGCATGGTCGAGGCTGGCCGCCCGCAGACGTCGGTCGGACCATGCGAGGCCGTGGCGGCGGAGCACCGGCTCGAGCAACGAGTAGTCCGAGCTGTAGGCGAGTACCGCGGCGTGCAGGAGCGGGTCGTCGGGCATGTGGCCGACGGCCCTCAGCCAGACGCCCTGCTGGGCCGCTTGCTGTCGTCCCGGACGGACGTAGATCGCCCCTTCGACGTGGCGCAGGTCGATGGCCTTGTCCTCNGACCAGAAGGTGGCCTGCGCGTTGTCGATCCCGGAGAACACCTCGGCCAAGGTCTGCAGGGTCTCGGGGTCNGGNGCTGCCGGCATCGAGTCCTGATGGTCAAGCCCCCTGGCGTCGGTCTGGAACGAGGTCATCACCGACAGGATCGGCTTGCCGTTCTGGATCGCATGGACACCACGGGCTGAGAACGAGTGCCCGTCGCGCAGTCTCTCGACGACAAAGCGAATCGGCGCGCTGGAGTCGCCCGCACGCAAGAAGTAGCCATGCAGTGAGTGGATCCGACGCGGATGCTCTGCTGCATCGGCGAGGTCGTTGACGGTCCGGCCGGCGGCGATCACCGACTGGGCAAGCACCTGCCCCCCGAACACCCGACCGTGTGGCATCGGCTGGCTGCGTCCGATGAAGACGTCTGAGCCGGCGGGCTGGAGGTCCAGGACGTCGAGCAGGTCCTCAAGGGGGTCGACGATGGCTCGGTTCTCGGGGATGGTCACGGGGGTGACCATATCGGCGGCTGCGATGATGGCGCCATGAGCGAGCACCCGTACCACGTCGATGTCCCGCTTCGGTGGTCCGATATGGATGCCTACGGGCACATCAACAACGTCCAGTTCCTTCGCTTGCTCGAAGACGCCCGCGTCGTGGGTTTCGAAGCGTGGTTCGGCCCGGATCGCTCCCTGCTTGATGAGGGCGTGGTGGTAGCCCGTCACGAGATCGAGTACCTCGCCCCGTTGGATTTCCGTCACGCGCCGATCAGGGTGGACATGTGGACGACCAAGATCTCGGGGGCGAGTTTCGACCTTGCCTACGAGATGCGCGATCCGGCTGAGATCGGCACGACCCTGTATGCCCGGGCCGAGACGACGCTGGTCGCCTACAACTTCGCTGGGGCCAGTCCTCGCCGGCTGCGCCCCGACGAGCGGGCCGTGCTCAAGAGTGTGTCCGGCGATCCGGTGCCGTTCCGCTGGCGTCAGCGGACATCGTGATGAGCGAGCTGCTCTTCGCCGACTCATACACGCGCGAGGACCTGAGGACGTACGTCAACCGCGCCCGGTCCCTGGACGCCGACGGCGCCATCCGGTTGCAGTCGCATGGCATGGCGCTCGCGGCCTATGTCGGCGTCCTTCCGGGGCACGGGCTGATGACGGAGGGTG
>JGI24129J20441_1000718_pt1 | contig 10427 bp, 10 predicted proteins | sample BarGraNGADG00211_FD_20441 | JGI IMG/M metagenome (IMG submission 20441) | reverse complement strand
GCGGATCGGGGTCTCGAAGAGGACGAGAGGCTTCTGGGTCGGGTGGTCGAGCCGCGGCTCGTTGCTGCCTGCCATGATCATCTTCGGGCTGGGTGCGTGCCAGATAGTGGCCTGGTCCCTTGTTCCGAGGAAGCGGACCTTGGCTCCCTTCCGCCGCACCACCCAGCAGGGCTCGTGGCTCCAGTGATACCAGGACCTCCCCATGGCGAAGAGGCCCTTGTCCCAGATCACCTGGGCCACGATCTCGAAACCGATCCGCTCCAAGCCCTGTGCTACTTCGGCAGCATGGACGCCGGCGTGCCAGATGTAGCCGACCGCGAGACTCGGCACGAGTTCGAACGCTTCGGACCAGTCGATCCTGGTGTCGCCGCTCATCGTCGTGTTGCGAGCACCCTTGCCGCGCATGTAGGTCTTTTCGGCTGGTCCTAGGGCGTTGTATACGCCGTCGCGCCAGGAGCCATCGAGGCTGACGCCATAGGGCGGGTCGGTGGCGAGGAGCTTGGGTTCGGCACCATCGAGGAGTCGGGCCACGGCCACAGGATCGGTGGAGTCAGCGCAGGCGAGTCGATGATCGCCAAGGGCCCAGAGATCGCCGAGCTTGGAGCGCAGCGGTCGAGCTCGCGCCTCCTCGAGGGCCTCATCGAGATCGAAGCTCTCGACCCGCTCGCGCTTCTCGCGTGTCTCAAGGGAGCGCAACAGATCCTTGATCTCGTCCTCGCCGAAGCCCGAGAGCGACAAGTCGACCTCGGGGCTGGCCTGCAGGTCGGCCAGGAGGCGCGCAAGAAGCTGCTCGTCCCAGGAGCCTGAGATCTTGTTGAGCGCGAGGTTGAGTAGACGTGCCTGTTCTATAGATAGATCGAGGTATGTGACCGGAACAGTGGCGAGCCCCAGGCGTCTCGCGGCAACGAGACGCTGGTGGCCACCGATGACAGTGCCGTCCTGCCTGCGGGCAAGGACCGGCTGGACGAAGCCGAACTGACGCAGGCTGCGGGTGAGCGACTCGAGTTCGTCATCGGAGATCCGGCGAGGGTTGGCGGGGTCGGGACGAAGTTGATCGATCGCGACCTGCTCGATCGCGAGGGCGGCGGTGTTCATGCCGACTTGGCCTCCGCAGCAGCCAGCCATTCATCCCGGCCTTCGAGCGGAATGCGGTAGGTTGCTAACGCGTGTCCAACACCTGTCGGGCGCGCTCTTACAACAATTTCTGGCAAAGCCAGCGCTAGGCCGTGGGCGTAGGCGGCGGGTGTGAGGCGAGCTGACACGAATTCCCTCCCAGCTATGACGATTCGTTCGTAGATGGCGTGGAGCAGGTCGCTCCTTGCCTCCGGGACGTCCGCTTGCTGCCAGGTCGCAGCCATGGCACGTAGCCACTCCACGGCCCGTTCAGCCGGAACGCCGACCTGAGCGGTCTCCTCGATCTCCGCCAGCGAGGCTCGCAGCCGCTTCATGCGCTCCAGGTACGTCTCGTCGCTGATCCCGCCTCCGACGTGTTCGAGGGCAAGCTCGCGCATCTGGCGCTCGATCCGAGAACGGTCGATGGCGACGGGACGGACTTCAGAACCCAGCGCGGCCACGACTCTGGCAACTACTCCGTCATCGAGCTCGATCCCACCGAGCTGGGCGAGGACGGGCTCCTCCCAGGTCTCGGCCGGAAGTCGAGCTGCGGTACCCCAGTCCTCACACGGCTTGGTATGGAGCTTGCGATACCGTCTGTGCGGTAACCAGCGTCTACTTGCGGCGGCTTGAGGGCCAGGAGGAGAAGCACCAGGACCTGATCCATCCGCGCCTGTTCTACGCGCTGGTGGATCTAGAGCCGGACATTCCTGTCGTGTACGTCGTCCCCTCGGCTGTCGTCGCTGACGTGCTGACGCGCTCGCATCGAACCTGGCTCGGCATGCCCGGGGTGCACGGGCAGCCGCACCAAGACAACCCGATGCGTCGACTACTTGCCGAGTTCCCCTTCCCTGTGCCCGGTGCGGCCCCCGGTTGGCTCGCCGAGTATCGGGAGCGATGGGAGTATCTGACGGCGGACGCGGCTAGCACGCAGTGGCCGAGCGGGGTAGCACCTCCGACCGTAGACGCCGGATTGCCGCGGGAGGCTGACCGCGCAAGACCCACACGACGGCTTGATCGTGCGGAGGGGCCAGCGGCGGCCCGAGGCCCCGAGCCCCTCCTCCGGCACCGCTACGCTGCCTTCGTTCGACCCACCCTCCCGCTTCCAAAATGAAAGACGGGCTACTTGCGCAGCCCGTCTTTGCCCGAGTCGAAGGGACTCGTTAGAGGGCCGCGCCGATCGTGCTTAGGATTGTCTGGATGTTGGTGCCCATGAGGAAGAGGACGGCGATCACGAGCACGGCGATGAGCGACAGGATGAGGGCGTACTCTGCAAGGCCCTGTCCTTCTTCGCGCCGGAAAAGGGAGAAATGCGCCATTGATGGCCCCCGTTCGATGATGTCCTGGGCTATTGAATAGACACCCAGGGTTTGACAAATGACCTAGGGATATTAGATCACCCGGGTGGAGTCGCGCTGACCATTTGGCCAATTCGGTGCCCTCTGGCACCAGGCCTTGGATGGGGACAGAGCGCGTCGCCGAGGATGGCCATGTCGCGCAGGAAGAGTCGGCGTCGTTCCTCATCGAGGGAGTTGAGATCTGCTACTACGGGGTCCGCGAGAAGCAGCGAATAGCCGCGCAGGAACTGAGCGTCGCCCAGGACTGCCCAGCCGGAGGGCATGCGGCAGATGACCGTCGGATTCGTCCCCGCCCGGGCGGCTTCCACGCGCTGATGAATCAGGGTGACCATAGAGAGGCCTCCTCCCGCCGATATCGCTCCAGGCGGCTATCACGGTCCATCGTAGACATGCCGCGGCACACTCGGAAGGCTGGTGCTGGCCTCGGCCCTGTCCGACCGATTGATGTCCTTGGGCGGCACGAGGCGACGGTCCTCGGCGGGCACGCGGTCCAGCATGGCGCCGGTCACTAACACCCGGTAGTTGCGCTGGGCGGTCTGAGTGGTCTCGCTCTCGCGAGAGGGTGTTACCGTGGCCCCTCGGGCCAATGGAATTGACGCGGGATTAGTCGGACGCGGGACCAGGAGGCGTATACATGCGACGCTGGATAGCCTTCGCGGCGAGCTTGCTACTCACCGCCACCTTTGGTAGTGCCCCGGTATTGGCGCAGTCCACTAGCTCGGTCATCCATCCGCCCCGAATCGCCTTACTGACTGACAAGAACCCTCACGGTGGCGGGTCGGGGTCTGGATTCGGATGGGCCTCCTCCAACTGGTCGGGCTACGCGATCACCGGCTCTGGTTTGACCAGCGTGACGGGTACCTGGGTCGTCCCGACGGTCAGCTCGAGCACGGGCAGTACCTACTCGTCGTCTTGGATCGGCATCGACGGCTTCAACAACAGCTCACTGATCCAAACCGGCACCGAGCAGGACTTTGTCTCGGGTCAGGCCGTCTACTACGCCTGGTGGGAGATTCTCCCCGCATCTGAGACCGTGATCACATCGATCACCGTCCATCCGCGCGACGTGATGAGCGCCTCGATCGCGCCGTCGGGTACTCCCGGAATGTGGGTCATTACCATCGCCGACGGCGTTCAGGTCTTCACGACCACTAGGGCCTACAGCGGGCCGCAGACATCAGCGGAATGGATCGAGGAAGCGCCCTCGATCGGCGGGCGCGTCGCCACGCTGGCCCATTACGGGACGGCCAAGGTCGATCCGGGGACGGCGAAGGGCGCCAGCCCGGGTCTCCTCCAGAGCAACGGCGGGGTGATGATCCAGCAACGCATGCAAGTGTCCACACCCTCTCTTCCCGACTCGGAGAACGACGGCTTCAACGTTTCCTACGGATCGAGCGTGCCGGCGAGTCCAGGCTCCTGATAACCGCTCCGGGCTAGCCCGGGGAAGGTGATAGCGCGGAAGCTTGCCACGGGGCAGGGGCAGGCTGGCTGGCTGCCAGCGTCGCGTCATCGCGGCCGGAGGTTTTTGACTCGATCGAGTCAAAACAGGGTTAGCTGCTCTTCGGTCGCAGCCATAAGCGCGCTCCCGTCGCCACGCGATGGCTTGGTCGTGACGAAAGCCAGGCCAGCCAACCCAGATGATTATCGAGAGGTAGCCGTCGCCTTCTAGTCTCCGGCCGGCCCAGGCTCCGCGGGTCGCCTACGATCCCAAGGCCGGTGCTGGTCAGTCGAGCGGCTACGTCGGGGCTTCGGGGCCTTCTAGTAGCGCAGCAGTGTCATGACCCCGCCGGTTCGGTCGAACATCATCAGGCCGATCGGCATGGTCAGGATCAAGATGCACAGCACGTAGGCGACGCTCATCCAGAGCGCGCCTAACCACCAGCCCACGAAGACGAACCACAAGGCGCGCGTCAACATCGGGCGCTGCTCGATATTGGCCGTGCTGAGGTAAGTCGTGCTGCCGTCCGCCGACGTTGTTGCCTGGTACGTCTTGGTCCGCCCTCGCAGGGTCAGGAATATCGGGATGCGGTTGAACAGGTAGAAAGCAAATGGCAACCCGATGATCGTGAGGGCCAAGAAGTACGCGACACCGATCACGATTGCCGTCAGCCACCAACCAACGAAGATGAACCAGACTGCGCGAATGCCGAAACCGGGCCCCGACGACGGGGCGACCACGATGGTCGGTGTCTGAGCGTTGACGTTCACGGCCGGCGGCGGCGGAGCCTGCCAGCCAGGGGGGGCAGACTGCCAGTTAGGCGGGTTGTCACTAGGATCCGACATGGGTAGCTTCCCTCCGAGTTGAGCGCGGACGCACCGACTCCATCGTAGCCCCGCCAAGTCCCGCTCGACGGTCGGGATGCGCTTTCACCGACGACCCCGAGCCCGATGCCGGCCAGGCGCGCAACCTACCCTGGCGGATGCGCTCCGGGCAGCCGGAGGGACCGTCGTCCTGGTCCATGTCACCAGGTCGGCCGACGGCAAGGATGGGCTGCACCCCCAGACCGATACACCGCCCCGGCAGCCTGGGCCACGGGCAGTAGACTGGGCCGAGATCGTCCCCGAGCTTAGCCCGCAGCCTGGCGATGTCGTGGTCGCCAAGCGCCAGTGGGGCGCGTTCTACGGCACCGACCTCGACCTCCAGCTCCGCCGGCGCGGCATCGACACGATCCTGTTGACTGGCATAGCCACGAACATCGGCGTGGAGAGCACGGCTCGCGACGCCTTCGAGCGCGGCTACCAGCAGGTGTTCGTGGAAGACGCCATGGCCTCCCTGGGCCCTGATGAGCATGCGAATACGGTCCGTACGGTCTTCCCGCGGATCGGTCGCGTACGCTCGACGGCCGAAGTGCTGGCCGCGCTCGAGGTGGCGACCCAGCCGGCTTGAACGGCGAACCCGGCTGGTCACTCAAGCGATCGTGGCGGAGGGACGGGCCTGCAGCATGCCTAACGCGGCATGCCTAAACTTGAGGGCCGCGAGCGTCCATCAATGGAGCCGCGCCTACAAGTTGCGCTATCCGACCGGCCGCCGGGCCTGATCGCTGCCGCGGGCCGGGAGCCGCCGGCCGGTGCTATTGCGGGTATAGGACGCCGCGCAAGCAACCCCTTCAAAGTCTCCTTTCAGTGCCGGTACTAAGGACAGGTGCATGATCAAGAACCCGTCTCACCGGGCTGCCGGGGCGGCCCTCTCCGGTGGCGCAGGGGCCGTGGTGGCCACCGGCCAGCGTCGCCCGCGGAAGCACGACCCGAACTACAAGTGGGTCGCGCTATCGAACACGACGCTCGGTGTCCTGATGGCAGCGATCGACGGCTCGATCGTCATCATCTCGCTGCCCGCGATCTTCAACGGCATCAAGCTGAACCCGCTCGACCCTGGCAGCACTAGCTATCTCCTCTGGATCATGATGGGTTACCTGCTCGTGACCGCCGTGCTCGTTGTGGCGTTCGGGCGCCTCGGTGATATGTTCGGGCGAGTCCGCATGTACAACGCGGGCTTCGTCATCTTCACCGTCGGATCGCTGCTTCTCGCTTTGACACCGTTCACTGGACCCGCCGGGGCGATCTGGATCATCGGCATGCGCCTCGTGCAGGGGGTCGGCGGCGCGTTTCTGTTTGCGAACTCGCAAGCCATCCTGACGGACGCCTTCCCGCCCGAGCAGCGGGGCCTGGCTTTCGGCATCAACGGCATCTCCTTCCTGGCCGGCCAGTTCATCGGGCTCGTGGTGGGCGGCATTCTGGCGGCGATCAACTGGCGGCTGGTCTTCTTCGTCAGCGTGCCCGTGGGGCTGGCTGGCACGATCTGGGCGTACCTGCGCCTCGAAGAACTGGGCACGGTCAGCCACTCGAAGATCGACTGGCCCGGCAACCTGACCTTCGCCGTGGGCCTGACGGCGCTCCTCATCGGGATCACCTACGGTATCCAGCCCTACGGCGACCAGACTATGGGCTGGACCAACCCCTTCGTGATCGGCATGATCGGTGGCGGCCTGGCGCTGCTGGCGCTGTTCGTATGGGTCGAACGCCGGGTCGCGGAGCCGCTCTTCGATCTCGCTCTCTTCCGCATCCGGGCCTTCAGCGCGGGCAACCTGGCCGGGTTCCTCTCCGCGCTCGGACGGGGCGGCCTGTCCTTCATGCTGGTGATCTGGCTGCAGGGGATCTGGCTGCCGCTACACGGGTACTCCTTCGCCGAGACACCGCTGTGGGCCGGCATCTACATGCTGCCGCTCACTCTGGGCTCGCTCGTGTTCGGCCCGTTGTCCGGGTATCTATCCGATAGGTTCGGTGCGCGGCCGTTTGCCACCGGGGGCATGCTCATAGCCACCGGCTCGTTCCTCGGCCTGATCCTGCTGCCGGTGAACTTCCCGTACTGGCAGTTCGGGGGCCTGCTGCTGGTGAGCGGCATCGGAGGAGGCCTGTTCTTCTCACCCAACATGGCCGGCATCATGAACAGCGTCCCTGCCCGCCAGCGAGGCGCGGCGGCCGGCATGCGGGCTACCTTCCAGAATTCGGCAATGGTGGTGTCGATCGGGGTGTTCTTCTCGCTCATGATCGCGGGGCTGTCGGCCTCGCTCCCGGGCACCCTCTACAGGGGGCTTACCGCCCACGACGTCCCAGCCGCGGCCGCGGCGCAGATCTCACATCTACCGCCGGTGGCCAGCCTGTTCGCCGCGCTGCTCGGCTTCAACCCCATGGCCACGCTGCTGCCCCCGAATGTCCTTCACGCTCTCCCCGCGTCTCAGGCCGCGATCCTCACCGGCAAGGAGTTCTTCCCCGAGTTGATCTCGGCCCCGTTCGGGCAGGGGCTCACGATTGTGTTCCTCGCGGCAGCCCTCATGTCGCTCGTGGCCGCATGGGCGTCCTGGCTCCGAGGAGGCCTCTACGTCCACGACGAGTCGGCGGCTGAGCTGTCGGCGCTCCCGGCTCTTGAGCACTAGGAGGGCGTGTCGGCTTGTCTCAGGCCTTGTCTCCGGGCACATTGCCCGGGCTGATCGCGATATTCGCGCTGTCCGTTTCGTTCGACTACATCAACGGCTTCCACGACACCGCCAACGCCATCGCCACCTCAGTGTCGACACGCGCTCTCAAGCCCGAATACGCGCTCCTTCTCTCGGCCACGGCCAACTTCGTCGGTGCCCTGGTTTTCGGCACGGCGGTCGCCACCACGATCGGTTCCGGGGTAGTCCAGGACAACATGATCCTGGGGAACGGCGCCACGGTCCTCGCGGCGGCGCTCTTGGGCGCAATCGCCTGGAACCTGATCACGTGGGCCCTGGCTATCCCGAGCTCGAGCAGCCATGCCCTCGTGGGCGGCCTGATCGGCGCCGCGATTGCCTCAGCCGGCCCGAACGCCGTTCAGTGGGGCAACTTCTTCGTGAAGATCATCGTCCCGCTGCTGAGCTCACCGATCATCGGTATGGTCGTTGGGTTTGGCTTGATGGTCGTCCTGTTGAACGTCTTCGCACATGCCAACCCGCACCACATGAACGATCGGTTCCGGCGACTCCAGATCATCTCGGCGACCTACATGGCCCTGAGCCACGGCACGAACGATGCCCAGAAGACGATGGGCATCATGACGCTGGCCCTCTTCAACGCCGGGGCCATCTCCAGCAAGGGGGTGCCTACCTGGGTCGTCCTCATCGCCGCGACGGCGATGTCCTTGGGAACGGCCGCTGGCGGCTGGCGGATCATGAAGACGATTGGTCAGGGTATGGTCAAGCTCGACCCGGTCCGCGGTTTCGCGGCCGAGACCACTGCCGCCACGATCATCATGGGCGCAGCTCAGCTCGGCATGCCGGTCTCGACGACCCACGTGATCACCAGCGCCATCATGGGCGTCGGCACGAGCGACCGGCTGAAGGCCGTCCGCTGGGGTGTGGTCCGGAACATTGCGGCGGCCTGGGTCCTCACGATCCCTTGCGCCGGAGCGATCGCCGGCGGCGCTTATCTGGTGCTCTCCGTGCTGGCCGGACCGATCGGCTCGGTCGCCCATCTTTTCGGCATCTAGGACCCCGCGACTCCACTCCGAATCGAGCGCAGACGGCGTCGCCTCGGCCCAGCGACGCGACTCCCGCGGAGCCACCGCTTGGACCCTGCGCGGCTTCATCAATGCCTATCAGGTCATGGGGGCGAGGTAACTGGAGCAGCTGTGGGCCCTCCTGGGTCTGCTGGCTAAGCTGTGGTCAGAAACCAGCTCGGACCGAGCCGGCCGACTCCGCCCCATTGGACTTGCCGACCTGCCGATCTCCCGCCGAAGAGGTGAGACATGGCTTTAAACGAAGACATCGTCAAGCGGGCGAAGGCCAACTCGTACTTCCGTGAGGTATTGGCAACAGGGCCGTACAGTCAGATCGTGGTGATGAGCATTCCGCCGGGGGGTGACATCGGCGAGGAAGTCCACGATGACGTGGATCAGACGCTCGTCTTCGTCCAGGGCGAAGGTCAGGCCATTCTGGACGGCGAGAGCAGCGCCGCCGCCGTCGACCGACTGGTCCACGTCCCTGCCGGGACGCGCCACAACTTCGTGAACACCGGGAAGGTCGACCTTCGGCTCTACACGATCTACGCTCCGCCTGAGCACAAGCCTGGCACGATCCACAAGACTAAGGCTGAAGCCGATGCGGCTCACGAAGCCGAGCATTGAGGCGCGGCGCTGGACCAGGCGGCGCGAATGCTCAGTCCGAACGGGCCGCTGACCGACGAGCCCGGAGAACTTGCGCCTTCTGCTCATCGGCCACCCACGGAGTCACAATGGAGAGGACCCGGCGCTCCGGGAATACCGCCGACGAGGCGCTACAGTCATAGCTCCACATCGTCGGACCTCAGAAGAGCGTCGGGCCATTCTTTCGCCGCCGCGCCCTCGTGGCTGGCGCAGGCCACATCCACCCGCCGTCCACGCCAGGAGCTGCGGCGTCGAGCGTCACTACGCAGCCATAGCGTGCGCCCGACTGCGCACTGAAAGAAGGACGTGGCGCCTCCGTCTGCAGGGCTCCGTGTTCCTACCCAACGTCCTACTCGATCCGCCAGGTGGGTCGGCGTATCCGGCCAGATTGACGAAGCATCCTGCAAGCCCAACCGTGTCCCAAGGTCCGCGTCCCCGCGGAGTGCCGCTCTTGGCTCGGAAAGCAGAGCGGCCGATCCAGCCTGAAAGGTCTTATGAGATTGCTTCCGTCCGTACGTCGCAGCATCGCCGGGATTGTGGCGCTGGCCAGCGTCGCACTCCTGATTGCAGCCTGCGGTTCTTCGAGCACGGCCACGAACGCCACGAACGTCGGGGGTTCATCAAGCCAGGCTGCGGGCCCCACTACCGGCGCGGTCTCGGGTGGCACCCACGAGTTCACGGCGACCCTCTCGGTCACCGGAGCCGTCACCAAGTCGGCCAACTTCACCCAAAGCATCGCTGGCCGGCCCGCGTGTGCGGCTTTTGCGCAGGCCGGCATCCCAGGCACTGCCGCCAACTCCAAGCTGTGGTACTTGCCCAACAACCCCGACTACACATTCCTGATGACTTGGGACGTGATGACCTACACAGGCCCTGGAACGTACACGGGCTCAGCGGCGAACAGCGCTAATCTCGCTGCCGGCGGCCAGCAGTTCGTGGCTTTGACGCCAACGTCGAGCACGTTGTCGGTCACCGTAAATGCGGATGGCTCTGGTTCAGCCACGTTTTCAAACCTGCAGAGCCAGGCCACGAAGGCGGCCGTCAGTGGCACCGAGACCTGGACCTGTAGCTAGATATCGAGCCGCTGGTAGCCCGTGGTCTCCGATCGCGCACCTGATAAGCCAGTCTGATTTCGGCAGGATCACGAGCCTAGTCCGGCTCGACACGAATCAGCCATAGGGTCGGGGTGCCAGGGTATCGTCAGGGGCTCGGTGCCAGCCAGGCGCAGACTCGGCCCTGGTCGGTCGTGGCGGCGATGACGGACCCCGTCCAGCCGAAAGCGGTCGGAGTGCCCG
>JGI24129J20441_1000717_pt1 | contig 10434 bp, 9 predicted proteins | sample BarGraNGADG00211_FD_20441 | JGI IMG/M metagenome (IMG submission 20441) | reverse complement strand
GAGCCGCGCCGGAGGCGGGCGCGCGACCTCGTCGTCGGCATGCTCGTCGCCCGCCTGATTGCGCCGGCGTCCAAGCTCGCCACCGCCCGCGGGCTCGGCGCGACGACCCTGGGCGATCTGCTCGGCATCGGGGACGCCAGCGAGGACGAGCTGTATGGGGCGCTCGACTGGCTCGGCGAACGCCAGGCCCGGATCGAGGCACGCCTCGCGGCGCGCCACCTCGTCCCGGGTGGCCTCGTCTACTACGACCTGTCATCCTCGTATCTCGAGGGGAGCCACTGCCCGCTCGCGCGGCTCGGCTACTCTCGCGACGGCAAGAAGGGCACCCTCCAGATCGAGTACGGCCTGCTGGCCGATCCCGATGGCCGCCCGGTCGCGGTCGCGGTGTTCCCGGGCAACACCGGCGACCCCGCCACCGTGCCCGCGACGCTCGAGAAGCTCCGTGTCCGTTTCGGCCTCGAGCGGGTCGTCCTCGTCGGCGACCGGGGGATGCTGACCTCCGCCCGGATCGAGACCGTGCGGGCCGCCGGGTTCGACTGGATCAGCGCCCTGCGGGGTCCCGCCATCCGCACCCTCGCCGGGGATGGGGCCCTCCAGCTCGGGCTGTTCGACGAGCGCAACCTCGCCGAGATCGAGCACCCGGACTTCCCGGGCGAACGCCTCATCGTGTGCCGCAACCCGGCCCTCGCGGCCGAGCGCGCCCGCAAGCGGATCGAACTCCTCGCCGCGACCGAGGCAGCCCTCGCGCGGGTCGTCGCCCGGGTCGAGGCGGGCACGCTGCGGGGTGCCGCCCGGATCGGCCTCGCCCTCGGACGCGTCGTCGACCGCTTCAAGATGGCCAAGCACTTCGAGCTCGAGATCGGCGACGACCACCTCGTCGTCACGCGCCGGGAGCAGGCGATCGCGGCCGAGGCCGCCCTCGACGGCCTCTACGTCCTGCGCACGAGCGTGCCGGCGGAGCGCCTCGACGCACCCTCCGTCGTCCGCAGCTACAAGCGCCTCTCGCGGGTGGAGCGGGCCTTCCGGGGCTTCAAGGCGGCGGACCTCGCGATCCGCCCGATCCGCCACTGGACGGAGGACCGGGTCCGGGCGCACGTCTTCCTGTGCATGCTCGCCTACTACGTGCAGTGGCACCTCGAGCGTGCCTGGGCACCCCTGCTGTTCCGCGACGAGGAGCCGGCCGACCTGCCCGATCCGGTCGCCCCGGCAGCGCGCTCGGAGGCCGCCCTCGCCAAGGCGCGGAGCCACGAGCTCGCGGACGGCACGCCGGCCCACTCCTTCAAGACCCTGCTCGCCGAGCTCGCCACGCTCACCCGCAACCTCGTCGTGCCGGCCGGGGCTCCCGACGAGGCGGCCTTCGAGATCATCGCGACGCCGACCCCCCTCCAGGCCCGCGCCTTCGCCCTGCTGGGGCTCTCACCCGCAGGCACGTAGGCAGAACGCGCCCGGGCAGGTCGTGCTCAGCCGTGCTCGCGGTCCGGTGGAACTTCGGGCTAATCTCAATGACCTTGACGCCTGCGAGGGTTACCGTCCCGCATGGTGCGGGCAGATCGAACCGGCAAGCCCTTTACGGCACGGCGCTAGAACGGTCAGTTGCCGGCCTTAGCCTGGTTGTACTGGTCGATAAGTGGCTGGTCGGCGGCGACCGCGGCGTCGAGCGCTGCCTGCGGTGTCGCCTGACCGAGGATGGCCTTCTCCATCCCCAGCTCCGTATTCTGTCGAACCTGCGGCATTACGCCCAGGAGGCATCCTTGGGTGGCCGGGTCGAGCTTGGTCTGCTGTAGCTGGGTGATCGCCGTCGTGAACTGCGGGTTCTTCTGCACCCAAGCCTTGTCGGTTGGGTCGTTGAGAGCGCCTTTGCTGACCGGGAAGTAGCCCGTCTGCGTGTGCCAGTAGGTCTGGTTTTCGGGCTGCATCAAGAACTTTACGAACTCCCAAGCGGCGCGCTGCTCCTGCGGCGAGTGGTTGGCCTGATCGATCCAGAGGGAGGCGCCGCCGATGATCGGACCGCCGGCGTCGGAGGCCTGGATCTTGGGGTAGAAACCGGTGCCGATGTCGAACTTGCCCTGGGCGGCCTGGAGGTAGCCCCCGAGGACGCCCGTCGACTCGATGTTGATCGCGACCCGGCCCGACTTGAACGCGTTCTGGCCGTCAGCCGTGATGCGCCCGGTGTTGACCGCCAGGCCGTCCTTGACCATCTGCGCCCACCAGGTCATGAGTTGGACCTGCTCCGGCCCGTTGACGAGGACCTTGGCCGCCGCGGCTGTACGTCCATTGCCGTTGTCGCAGTATTCCTGGTTGGTGACCGCGGTGAACTGCTCCATGAACCAGCCGTATATGGCCGCGCCGAAGCCGTATTGGACGACGTTGCCGGAGGCATCCTTGACCGTCAGCTTCTCCGCGTCGGCGCGGATCTCGCTGAGCGTCGTCGGAGGCGTATTAGGGTCGAGACCCGCCTTTGCGAAAGCGGTCTTGTTGTAGTAGAGGATCGGCATCGACGTGTTGAACGGCATCGAGTAGAGCTTCCCCCCGATACTGTAGTAGCCCAAGATGTTGGGCTGCAGGTCGCTGACGTCGAACTTGTCGGCGTCGATGAAGGCCTGCATGGGGATGGTCTGACCCGAATCGATCATGAGCCGCGTGCCGACGTCGTACATCATGATGAGCGACGGGGTCTGCTTCGACTGGATGGCTGCCTTGTACTTGGCAAGATTATCGTCGTAGTTGCCTTGGTAGTTGGCGGTGACCTGGATCTTGCCTTGGTTCGCCGCGTTGAACTTGTCGACCAAGGCCTGCAACGCTTTGTCGGGCGTCCCGTTCATCGCGTGCCAGAAAGAGATCTTCACGAGGCCTGATCCGTTGAGCACGTTCGCCGCGGGAGCGCCCGCGCTCGGAGCGGCGGCGGCCCCACTGCCGCCACTGCATGCGGACAGGACGAGAGCGAATGTGGCGATCAGGCCGAACGCCCGTAGCCTCACCGGTGAACCTTGGAACTGCCCGTGCAACTGCTGAGAGTACAAGCTGCTACTCCTCTCCTGAATGTCGCGGGCGTCACTTGACAGCACCCGCGAAAAGCCCCCGGACGACGAATCGCTGGCCGAAGACGACCAGTGCGAGCGTGGGCAAGATTGCGAGCACCACTCCCGCCATGACGCTGCCGGGATCGTTCGTATCTTCAGACTTGAGCTGGCTGATGCCAATCTGGATCGTCTGCATCTGGGGGCTCTGCGTCACGAGAAGCGGCCAGAAGTACTGACTCCATGCACCGAGGAACGCGAACACGCCGAGAGCCGCAAGCGCCGGCCGCTGAAGAGGCACCAGGATCTGAGCTAGAAACCGCAAGTGCCCGCATCCGTCGATGAAGGCGGCGTCGCGAAGATCCTGCGGAAAGGTCAGAAATGACTGGCGAAGCAGGAACGTGCCGAATCCCGTGGCTAGGAATGGGAGCGTCAGTGCCAGGTAGGTGTTAATCAGGCCGGCCTCGGCCATGGTCAGGTAGTTCGGGATGATGATGGCTTCCCAGGGAACCATCATCGTGCTGAGGAAGAGCCCGAACCAAAGGCGCTTCCTGGGCACGCGCAGAAACGCGAATGCGTAGGCAGCGAGGGTTGCCGTGGTCAGCTGCGCGATCGTAATCACCGACGCCATGATGATGCTGTTCAGGTACTGCTGCCCGAGCGGGATGATGTCGAAGACGGTCTGGTAGTTCTGCAGATGCAGCCCGTGCGGAACCAGTGACGGCGGGAATGTGTTGATGTCCGCCGGCCCCATCAGGCTGCCCGCGAACATGTAGTAGATGGGAAAGACGATTCCGACGACGAGTGCCGCCAGCACGAGGTACAGGATTGCGCGCGGGAGGGCACCGAAAGCGCCAACCAGAATCGCGCGAAGCGGGCCGCTCACTGGTAGAAGACCCGGCGCTCGAGGAAACCGAACTGGATCGCGGTGATCACGAGCACGACGACCAGCAGCACGACGGCCTCCGCCGATGCGTACCCAAAGTCGCTGCTACCGAAGGCGAACGCCCTCGAGTAGATGCTGTAGACGAGCGTCGTCGTCGTGTTGCTCGGCCCGCCCCTCGTCAGGATGTAGATCTGCCCGAAGCTCTGGAGCGCCTGGACCGTTGACACGACGATCAAGAAGAAGAGCTGCGGCGCAAGCAGCGGCACCGTGATCCGCCGGGCGAGCCGCCAGCCCGAGGCCCCGTCCAGCGACGCCGCCTCGTACAGGTCCTCGGGGATCGCGCCGAGTCCCGCGCACAGGACGAGCAGGTCGTAGCCGAGCTGCAGCCACACCGTCGCGATCGCGACCGAGACGAGCGCGATGCCGGGGTCGGTGAGCCAGTTCAGGCCGGGCAGGCCCAGGTCGAAAAGGAGCCCGTTCAGGATACCGACGACATTGTTGTATAGGACCGAGAAGACGACCGCGGCCGTCGCCACGCTGAACGCGAAGGGAAGGGCGAACGCCGTGCGGAAGAACCGGATACCGCGGACCCGCGCCGAGAGCAGGAGCGCGAGCACGAGCGAGATCGCGATGCTGGGGACCACTGTGAGCGCGGCGAACCAGAACGTGGTCCACAGCACGAGCCGGAACTCCGGCCCGGTCAGCATCGCCACGTAGTTCTCTAGGCCAACGAGGCGCGTCGGTTGACCGATGATGTCGTTCGCGTGGACCGACAGGAAGAGCGACCGGACGAGTGGGTAGAAGACGAAGGCGAGGAAGACAAGGAGCGAGGGGGCCAGGAACAGCAGGGCCGTCATGCTCTCCCGGCGGGATGACGCCCGGGCCGGGTCGCCTACGCCCGCCCGTTCGCCGGCTCTCGGCGCAGGTGCCGCCTTCACCTGGCTCATCTCGGCTCGGCCTCCATGGCAGGGGCGATGCAATCGATTAAACGAGGCTAGCATAACTGACGCGACGTCTACAAGTTATGCGGACGCATCCTGTGGACGCATCCAGGCGACGGGAGGAGCTCGACATGTCGAAAGCGATGACCGACGAGCGGGTGGCGGGGCCGACCGCGCCCTCGCCGCGTCCGAGCCCCCTGCGCCTGGCGCACCGCGGCGACCATCGTCACCACCCGGAGAACAGCCTCGCGGCCTTCCGCGCGGCGCTCGCGATCCCCGGCTGTGATGGCCTCGAGTTCGACGTACGCCTGTCACGCGACGGCATTCCGGTCGTCCTGCACGACGCGACGCTCGAGCGCGTCCAGGCACGCCCCGAACGGGTGGCCGAGCTGACCGCGGCCGAGCTCGGTGTGCTTGGGGTACCGACGTTCGCGGCCGTCCTCGCCGCGGTGCCGCCGCCGGCCTTCCTCGACGTCGAGCTGAAGGAGGACCTGGGCGAAGCGGTCGTCGACGTCCTCCGGTCCGCGCGAGGTTCCGATCTGGCCGGCGCCGCGGTGTCTTCGTTCGAGGCGGTAGCGCTGGAACACATCCGGGAGTTCGCCCCAACCTGGCGCTGCTGGCTCAACGCCGACGACCTGCGCCCGGCGACCCTCGCGCAGGCACAGGCGCTCGGCTGTGCCGGGGTGGCGGCGGAGTGGCACAGCATTGATCGCCGCGGCATGGAGCGCGCGCGCGCGGCCGGGCTCGAGGTGGTCGCCTGGACAGTGCGCCATCGGGTCACGTTGGCACGGCTCGCCGCGCTCGGCGTCACCGGTGTGTGCGTCGAAGGAGCTGCCCTCCCGGGGTAGGGACCACGAGGGCCGTTGTGCCCAGGGGGCGCGCCCGGCACCAAAGGCGGTCGGCGGCAGCGCTGCGGGGAGTCGCCTCGCTCTCTCGGCAGCACGAGCGGCGTCTCGGGGTTCCTGCACGAGTTCGGGTCAGGACGGCCGTTCGCTCAACCTCGCGAGTCGACGCGAGCGACGGATTGATCGGTCGCCTCCGGGTCAGCGACGGGCCCGATCCTTGGAAGCATCCCTTTCTCTGGGGACCATAGGATTGCGATTGACACCGCTCCGGCCCGCCTGCTATGTTGCGAATGCAATCGATTGCAGCCACTGCTCGTGGAGTGAAGTGGACGGAGCTCGGCCGCAGCCGCTCGGGTGCCCTCGCACTGAGCGCCCACCTCACCGCGCTGTCTCCCCGGAGCAGCGGCCTCCGGCAGCGCAACCCGAACCCACGGCCTCTGAACCTTCGCGCGCTTTCCCGGCGCGCTCCGGCCGCGGACGTCGAGATCTCCTGTGGTGGGTGTCCCAGCATCCTGGGCCCTGCCTGAAGGAACTCGGGCCACCCCGGTTCGGAACGAGAGCCGGCTCGAATCCGCCGTGGCTGCCGACGAGCATCAGGAACAGCCTCCTGCCAGTTGATGGGGGCGAGGAGCCACAGCGATGACCGAAGAAGCAGTGCTTGATCGACCCATGGCCGGGTTCCCTGGAGCGGGGCAGCTCGCCGGGGCGACGCTCGGCATCAACCAGATCCTGTGGGCGAACGACGACCTGCCGGACCTCACCCCGCCCATCGATCCGCTGACGATTCTCGACGAGATGGCGCGGCTCGGCTACCGTGGCAGCCAGCTCGGCAGCAGCTTCCCGCGGGGAGAAGCACTCCGCGATGCCCTGCAGGCGCGAGATCTCCGAATCGCGGAGGTCTATGCCTGCCTCGAATGCACGATCGACGGGCCTGTTTCCGGCGCCCTCGAGGTCGGGCGGACGAAGCTGGCCGACCTCCACGCGGCCGACGGCGACGTGCTGGTGGCGGCGCTCCCGCTCTGTCCGGATCGCGTCGGGCTCGGCGGCCGCGCGGGCGGGGTGGATGTCCCGCGGATGACCGCGGCCGGGGTCGAGAGATTCGCCCGCCTGCTAGAGACGCTGGCGGAGGCGGCCCGCGATCTGGGGCACGTGCTCGCCTTTCATCACCACACGGGCACCTACTTCGAGACGCCCGACGAGGTTGCCCGGCTGATGGCCGCCAGCGACCCGGATCTCGTCGCCCTCAACCTCGACACGGGCCACTACATCCTCGGCGGGGGAGACCCAGTCGCGGCCCTCCGGACGTACGGCGAGCGCGTCCGGCACATCCATCTGAAGGACGTCGATCCGGCGGTCGCAGCCAGGATGCGGGCTGGCGACATCGACGGATTCCTCGAGGGCTTGCGCCAGCGCGTCTTCACCGAGGTCGGCCAGGGCGAGCTCGACGTGCGCGGCGTCCTGGCCGAGCTGGCCAGCCGCGGCTATCGCGGCTGGCTCCTGGTCGAGCACGACACGACCTGGCGGCCGCCATCCGAGAGTGCGGCGATGTCGTACGCCGTCATCCGGTTCGCGCTCAGCGACCTCGCCCACCGGACCACTGCGGCCTGACGAGCGTGGGCGTCCCTAGACGGAGGGGGAAATGAAGATCGCACTCGTCGGCGCCGGCCGGATCGGGCAGCTCCACGGTCGGCTGGTCGCGGCTCAGCCGGACGTAGAGCTGATCATCTCCGACGTCGACGCGGCCCGCGCCCGGGAGGCCGCGGAAGCGATCGGAGGCCGCGTGGCCGCGAGTCCCGAGGAGGCTCTCGACACGGCCGACGCCGTGCTCGTGACCGCCTCGACCGACGCCCACGCTCGGCTCGTGTCGATGGCCGTGGACCGGCGCCTGCCGGTCTTCTGCGAGAAGCCGCTCGCCTTCGACCTCGACGAGACCGTCGCTCTGGTCGACAAGATCGAGGCGGCAGGAGCGACCGTCCAGGTCGGCTTCCAGCGCCGGTTCGACCCTGCCTACCGGGAGGCCCGCCGGATGGTGGAGAGCGGTGAACTGGGCACCGTCTACCTGGTCCGCCTCATCGCTCACGACCACGAGCCGCCCCCGGATGCCTACATCCCGATCTCCGGAGGGCTCTTCCGCGACTCCTCGATCCACGACTTCGACGCGCTCCGCTGGGTGACCGGCCAGGAGGTCACTGAGCTGTACGCCGCGGGCGCCGTCCGGGGCTTCCCGATCTTCGAGCGCTACGACGACGTCGACACCGGCGCGGTCATCCTCGAGCTGGGCGACGGCACCCTCGCCGTGCTCGGGCAGACCCGGCACGATCCGCGCGGCTACGACATCCGGATGGAGGTCGTCGGCTCGAAGGATTCCGTGGCGGTCGGGTTAGGGGACCGCACGCCGCTCCGCTCCCTGGAGGCTGATGCCCGGGCCCTTCCTGGGCCGGCATGGAAGAGCTTCCTGACCCGCTTCGAGACGGCCTATCGCACGGAGCTGATGGCATTCCTGCGAGTCGCCCGCGGGGAGATCGCGAGCCCCTGCACGGCCCAGGATGCGCTGCAGGCGATGCGAATCGCCGTTGCGGCCGCCCGCTCGAGGGCCGAGCACCGGCCCGTACAACTCGACGAGATCTGAGGGGGTCCGTTCGACCCTTGACGTCCGAAGGAGGTGAAATCCCAGAGGTGGTCGACGGGCATCTGGAACGACATGGCGGCGGGCGGCGTGATCGCCCTCCTGCTGCCGCTGGGGCTGATTCTCTTCGCGCGGCGGCACGTCATGACCGGACTCACCTTCGGCGTGATCCGCGAGAAGTAAGGCGTCCCGAAAGGAGTCCGTGAGAATGGGCATGAAACCGACCGCCGGCCGCGGCGTCTACCTCAACGGCGCGACGATCATGACGACGCCGACGGCTGGCCACATCGAGATCGCGCGAGCGGCCGGCTTCGACGGCGTGGAGGTCCGGGCCGAACGACTCCTGGACGCGCCGAACGAGGTACGCGAGGCGGCGGCGGTTGTCCGCCCCGGCGAAGTTTGGAGCCTCAACGGCATCCAACTCCAGCTGCGCTCGGATGGCACGCTCGACCGAGAGCGTCTCGATGAGGAGTTGCCGCCCCGCCTCGAGATTTGCCGTGCACTCGGCGCTGCGTACCTCCTCGTGGTGCCGCCTCGCACCTCGGGCGTCGACCGGAAGCAGGCGGCCGCGACGATGCAGGAGGGGCTCGCGATTGCTCGTGACCGGGCAGCGGACGACCACGTCCGGATTGCGTTCGAGTTCCTCGGCTTCGCCGACTGCCCGATCGACACGCCCGCGCGGTCGGCCGAGGTGGTCGCCGAGGTGCCTGGGGTCGAGGTGGTGCTGGATTCCTGCCACTGGCACGCCGGTGGCTCAGGGTCGCTCGACGGGTTCCCGGTGGATCGCCTGGCGATGGTTCACCTCAACGACGCGCCGGCGAAGCCCCCGCGGGAGATCGAGGACGCCGACCGGCTCCTGCCTGGGCGCGGTGTGATCCGGCTGGCAGAACTTGTGGCCGAGTTGCGTGGCCGAGGCTATGCCGGGCCGTGGAGCCTCGAGACGTTCAACCCGGCGTACTGGTCCGAGGACCCCGTCGCGATCGCGACCGACGGCATCCGGCTGGTTCGGGAATTGCTCGGCCTCTCAGTGCGCGGGTGACGGTGGCATTCTGAGGCACTCGGCACGTGAGGAGGCGACGCTTTGACGAGTGACGGGCAACCGCCGGCGATCCGCGAGGTCGCGCTGCGTGCTGGGGTCTCCACCGCCACCGTGAGCCGCGTTTTGGCGGGCATCGGCAACTCGCGGCCCGAGACCGTGGCGGCCGTGTTGGCCGCGGTCGAGGAACTCGACTACCGGCCGTCGGGCATCGCGCGCTCGCTCAAGATGAAGAGCACCCAGACGCTCGGGCTGATCGTGACCGACATCCAGAACCCGTTCTTCCCCGAGCTCGTGCAGGCCGCGGATGACGCGGCGCGCGCGCTCGGGTACACGATGCTGCTCGGCAGCGCCGCCTATGACGAAGAGCGGTCCATGCGTTACCTCGACCTGATGGTAGACCGCCGCGTAGACGGCATCATCGTCGCATCGAGCCAGATCTCCGAACAGCACTGGGCGAGGCTCCTTAGGGCACCGATCCCGGTCGTGGTGGTCAACGCCGAACCGGCCGGGATCTCCGTGCCCGTGATCGTCAGCGACAACGAAGGGGGCAGTAGCCTCGCGGTGCAACACCTGCTGGAGCTCGGGCACCGGCACATCGGGTACATCCGTGGGCCCGGCACGTACACCGCCGCCACACCCCGTCTCGAGGGCTTCCTCGGCGCGTGCGCAGACGCCGCACTCGCACCCGACTGGACGCCGGTTGTGCGCGGCGAAGGCCAAGTCGACAGCGGCGAACGCGGCGTGGCCGCGTTGCTCGAGCAGGCACCGGAGCTGACGGCGATCGCCTGCTATAACGACCTGACCGCGATCGGGGCGTTGCGTGCCCTCCGAGCGACCGGCCGCCGCGTCCCGGACGACTTCAGCGTGATCGGGTTCGACGACATCGACGCCGCGGCCTGGGTGGAACCGCCCCTCACGACGGTGGTCCAACAGAAGGGCGAGATGGGCCGGTCGGCGGTCCGGTGGCTCATCGAGAGCATCGCCGCTCCGGCGAGCCGCGGCGGCGGCGCCGAACGGATGGTCCTCCCCGTCTCCCTCCGCGTCCGAGGGTCGACGGGTCCGGCCCCGCGCAACGCGGGG
>JGI24129J20441_1000716_pt1 | contig 10439 bp, 9 predicted proteins | sample BarGraNGADG00211_FD_20441 | JGI IMG/M metagenome (IMG submission 20441) | reverse complement strand
GGCGTCCAGGAAGGCGCCGGTGGCCCGGGCCGGGTCGGCCGCCACGGGGGCGCTGTAGTAGCGCACCCGCTGCTGGAACAGGCCAAGGGAGTCGGCATCCTTGAATACCAGGTAGTTGTGGAACATCGACTCCGCCGCGACCGTGGCCAGGGCGACGGTCGCTGCATATGAGGGAAGTCCTCGTTGGGCAGTGACCGACACGACAGTTTGGGCGTTGCCCATCTGCTCGGCGTCCAGGTGCACGCCGCCAACGCTCTGCGCGGTGCCGCCCGGTCCGCACAAGGTCAGTGGTGGTGAGCCGATTGCCGCGCCGGCGATCATCAGCGGAAGCAGTAGGACGACCATTGCGGCGGTGGACAGAACCCAGGCGATACCGGCTGCGGCTTTGGCGTTCATCGGAACTTCTAACCTGCCGCCGCCAACGCGTCGTTGGTCCAGGTCAGGGCCTGCTCCAGCGGCGTGCGCACGACCTGCACCTTGTACTCCTGGTCGCCCACCATCCACAGCGCGCGACCTCGCCCGCCCATCGCCCACCCGGTGATCAGGTCTTGGGCCATGGGCCGCAACCCCAGCAGCTCGCCCAGCTCGGCGGCGACCGCCTCGTCTTGGCCGTGCAGCACCTTGATGTCGCCCAGGTGCAGCAGGTCCTTGGCGATGGCCACCGCCTGTGACCCTGCCGCGCCGGCCGTCATGGGGTCGGAGGGTTTGTGGTAAATCACCAGCTGGATGTCGCCGTCGCGCCGGGAGAACCGCAGGTCGGCGTCCAGGGACTTCACCGCCTCCAGCCCCAGGCGCATCTGCTTCCACGTCTCGTCGCGCACCACGATGCGCAGGTCGCCCGGGGCCGCCATCTCGCGCTGGGCCCGGCCCCAGGAGTTCAGACAGGTCAACGCGATCCCCATCGCCTCATCCCCCAGCGGCTCCAACCGGGACAGGGACAGTGACTGGATGGGGGCGCGCCAGTCCACCGCGATCGTGGTGTGGTCGTCGAACAGGCCCTGCAGGTAGCCGTGGACGAGCTGGCCCAGGGCGTCTCGCATCAGGCGGGTGGAGTCAAGGAAGTGCTGAGCCCCCGAGTACCGGCACGCCCTGATCAGGTCCGCACTGGGCTCGTCCAGGGCGTGCCACAGCTCGGGGATGGTGACCTCGGCCAGCAGCGTGTTGCCATGGGTGTACCCGGTCAGGGTCCGCAACGCGGCGGCGACCGCCAGCTCGTCGCTGGGAGTGAACGGCACCCGTTGCTCGGCGATCTTCTGCGACCCGACCAGCCCCCGGATCAGGACCAGCCAGCGGGCGAACACGATCGCCGACCGCCGCCTCGCCTCGGGCCCGTCCAGGTCGGCCCACCCCTCGCCCAGCGGGCCGAACGCCAGCGGGTTGACCCGCGCCGGCAACCCGTGACCGATCGCGAACGGCTCCACTCCCAGGGCCCGGCACAAGGGCTCGTACTCGTCCTTGGGGTCGCCCAGGACCAGGGTGCGGTACCCGAAGTCCATCATCCGCAAGCAGAAGCACTTGCCGGTGGCCGACTTGCCCCGCCCCGGCTTGCCGAAGATGAAGACGTTGGGGTTGGTGGTGGCGATGTCATCGCGCAGCACCCACCCGGCCGGGTCGGCGTAGAACGACCCACCCGAGAGCTGGTCGATACCCATCTGCGCGCCGGTCGGCGGTAGCCCCGGCGCCGCGATGAGCGGCCAGAACACCGGTGTCTGCTCCGAGGTCATCCGCCACACCGACAAGGGGGCCTGGGCGGGCGCCCACCCGGCGCCGGCCCTCATGGGTCCCCGGGCCGGCACGAGCTTGGGGAACAGGTTTGCCTCCGGCGCCCCCGCCCTGCGCCCTGGCCCGCGGCGGCAGGTCCAGGCCGAAGTCGGACAGCAGCTCCGGCACCCCGCGCCCGGCCCGCCGGCGCGCCACCAAACCAAGCATCAGCGCCACCCTCGGGCCCGTGGCAGCCCGACACCCAAAGGGATCGCCGCCGCCGCGAACCCCGAGTCCTGGGCGAGGTCCAGTCGCAGCGGGATGAACCCCGGGATGCGGATCGAGGCGTCCAGCCGCCGGCCGAACTCGCTGACAGCCCACGTGTTCGGCACGGTGACGGTCGCGGCCGCACAGGGGCGAACCAGGGCCCGGCCCTTGGCGAGCTTCTCGTCCAGGCCCAGGGCGCGGGTCTGTGCCCGGCGCGCTTTGGCCCGGGCCAGCCGCCCGGTGGCCCGGCGCAGCTCGCTGCTGGTGATCGCCGACATCTCGTCCCGCTGGCTGAGCCGGTCCGCCTTGGCCTGGCCCATCGCCGGGAAGAACACCGTCAAGGCGCGACGCTCCCCCGGAGCCGTCGGCGTCAGGACCGGCGCCAGCGCCCCCAAGACTGCCCCCCGCTCCGGCAGCAGGATGGTGTCGGTCACCGAAGACCAGGCGTCGTGGTTGTAGTGCCGCATCTCGCACGTGGCCTGGCTCGGGCCCGCCGCCGCCAAAGGGATTCCCGTGGCCACGCCGCGGTCCTGGGCTGCAGCAACCTCGGCCGCGACCAGGCCGGCGCGCTCTCCCGGGGCGAACCCGGTGCGAATGGCCACCGCCAGGGCGGGTGAGTCCAGCCACGTCACCTCGGTGCAGCCCATCGCGGCCCGCAGCCTGGACTCGACCTCCGCCATGGCCCCGTGCAGCACCCGGGCGCGCCCGTCCAGACCCCCACCGGCCTGCCTGGCCGGCTTGGCGATCCGGTCCTCTCCCACCACGATCGTGACGAACGCCTCGGTTCGCACCGACGCCGGAGTCAACATCTGCGCGAGCAGGTCGTTGACCTGCCGCGCCAGGACCGGAGCGCCGGCCCGCCGGTGGGTGTTCGCCCAGGCCGCCCGCTCGGCGCCGTCATCGCCGACGGTGCGGACCTGGATCGCCAGCAGGTCTATGAGCTCGGTTCGCGAGGCGATCTCGGCCAGCTCGGCCAGCCCGGCGCCCATCCGGTTGCGCGTGCCGGGCTCGGCCAGGCCGATCCCGGGATGGACGATCCGGGCAACGGCCGCCCAGGTCCGCGCCGAGTGGTTCTGAACGACCGCAACCCTGCCATCGCGACGCCCAGAGGCGGGCCGTCGTGAATCTGGATCCCTGCCAAGACACCGGGCAGGTCTGTCTGCCCCAGGTCCGCGGCGATTCCCGCGGCAGCCCTGGACTGCCATCTGGTCCAACCCATGACGCCTCCCAAACCGTGAAGTACCAGTGCGATGGCCCACCCTGTGGCCGAGCGCCCACGGACCGGGACGGCCGCCAACCCCACAAGCAGCGCCCACGCCGGCNNCCACACCGCAAGGACCAGCCAGCGCCCGCCGTTCATGGCCGCCAGACCCGGCAGCGCGGCGACCAGNACCAGCGCCAACCCCGGGCCGGACATACCGAAGAACCACCCGTTGCGGTCCGGGGCGTAGTCGCCGTACTNCANGGCNGTCACGGGCGGTTGCCTTCCTCTTGCTCACGATTCGCCCATAGGACGCGAACAAGACCGGGATCGCTCATACCCCGCTAAGCGCCACGATGGCCATCTGGCGGACACCGGCTTAGTCATGAGCCAGCCCCACCGGTTGTCGAGATTCAGCCACGTTGACTAGTCGCGACCGGCGACCACGAGCACTTCCACCGACTCCGTCGGCGGCAACTTGGACCGGCACAGGACTGGTGAGGTGAGTCCGCTGGCCAGATTCGGTCCACGTACTCGGCAAGACGGCTTCTTGAAGCGGCTGCTTACCAGTCAAATTCGAAGCCGCTATAGTCGCTCTGGATGAGAGCCAGGACCCGACATTGCCCGTCGTCGTGAGCAGGGCGCCCAGGGCATATGCCAGCGTGCTCCTTGCGATGCTCATGCTCGTGGCAGCCACGGCATCGTGTTCCTCCGGCCTGGCTTCCAAGGCTGCCCGCAGCGGTCAGCCCACTGCGGGACCAGCGCTCGGGTCGGCTCCGCCAGCTACGGGGACCACCTCGCTCGGCTCCAGCGGAGTCGAGTCGACAGCGATCGTCGCAGAGAACAAGCGGCCAGGAACAACGTCATGGGCAATCGCCGATCAGGGACCGGGCCTCATCGAGGGGTTCGCCGACAAGAACTACGCGGCGACCGGGACCAGCGTGGGCCTGCACGTGTCCACCGATGCCCCGAGTTTCCGGGTCGTCGCCTACCGCATGGGTTGGTATGGAGGCCGCGACGCCCGCCAGATCTGGAGCTCGGCCGTGGTGCCTGGACATCGTCAACCCGCGTGCCCGCTCGCGCCGAAGACGAACATGGTCAGCTGCGCCAACTGGTCCCGCTCGCTGACCATGGTCGTCACCGCGGACTTCGTGCCCGGCGACTACCTTCTCAAGCTGGTCAGCCAAACCAATGCGCAGAGCTATGTGCTGCTGACGATCTGGGACCCGAACAGCACGGCCACCTATCTCGTGATGAACCGCTCACTGGTGGAGCAGGGATGGAACACCTACGGCGGGTACTCCTTCTACCAGGGGAAGGGGCCCTGCATCCTGGGCTCGGGTCCATACCCTGTCTGTAACCGAGCACGGGTGGCCTCCTTCGACCGGCCCTACGACGTCAACGGCTCATCGGACTTCATCGACAACGAGTACCCACTCGTCCAGTTCATGGAAGAGCACGGTCTGGACGCGACCTACTGCACCGACGTGTGCATCTCGGAGCACCCCACTACGCTCCTTCGACACCGAGCTCTGATTGGCCTCGACCATGACGAGACCTGGACCAACAGCGAGCGCGTGGGCGCGATGAATGCCGTCCACGCTGGGGTCAACATGGCCTTTCTCGGCGCGGCGACGCTCGTACGCCACGCGCGCCTGCAGCCATCGCCGCTCGGCCCGGATCGCCAGGAGGTGGACTACCGGAACTCGCAGGAAGACCCGTTGAACGGCCATGGCGACCCGATGAAAGTCACCGGCAACACCTGGAGCTCGCCTCCGACCAGCTGGGAATCCAGCAGCTTTGTCGGCCAGATCTACAGCGGATTCATCAGGCCTGGCCAGCCGAGCGCCCCGATGGTTGCTTTGGATGCCTCGGCATGGATCTTCAAGGGCACCTCGCTGGCGCACGGCCGGTCGGTACCGGCGGTGATCAACTCCGACTTCGATCACATTGACCCCTCCGGTCCCATACCCGCCAACCTTCGCGTGCTCGCGCACTCACCGATACCGCTGTCGGGGGCGTACACCAACCAGGGCAAGTGGGGCAACGTCACCTACTCGGACATGACGTACTACACCGACCCGAAAAGCAAGGCAGCTGTGTTCGACAGCGGGGACAACACCTGGGTCGGGACACTGCGACCGTGCCCCTCATCTGCGACGAGCTGCCCGCGCCCGGAAATCCGCACGATGACCGGCAACCTGCTGTGGCTGTTCGGCCAGGGTCCCGCGGGCAGACTCGTGCCGGCGATCCCCAACTGGCGTAGCGTGAAGCCCCCAGGCTCCTGAACCCACTGCGACCTCCTGAATCTTGCGCATATGACGACACTTGATGACGCAGTAGAGCTGGGCGCGAGGGAACATGGCCTNGCCGTGATCTCCACGTTGCGAGCCGACGGAACCATCCACTCATCGGTGGTCAATGCCGGTGTGATGCGCCATCCATTGGTCGAGCCTCCGGTCCTGGGATTCGTCACCTATGGAAAGGTCAAGCTGGCCAACCTGCGTGCGCGGCCGCAGCTGACCGCGACGTTCAGGTCCGGGTGGCAGTGGGTGGCAGTGGAGGGCTACGCCGAGCTGATCGGGCCTGATGACCCACACGCCGAGATCGACGCTGAACGGCTGCGACTTCTGCTGCGACAGGCCTTCTCAGCGGCCGGCGGCCGCCATGACAACTGGGCGGAGTACGACCGGGTCATGGTTGAGCAGGGCCGCACGCTGGTCCTGATCGAGCCCACGCGGATCTACGGCAGCTGATCGCGAAAGCCGCCAGGGTCGCGCTCAGGACACCCGTCAGGTTCAACAGCAGCTCTTCGCTCAGATGCCAGCCGTGCCAGCGCGCACGTGCGCCCGCAGGACCATCGGCTCTCGCCACCAGAGGCTCGAGCTGCCCGCCGGCGGCGGGGTACCGCCAGCGGGTTCGGCAGTGGTCGCCACTGGGTAGCTGCTCTGCCGGGGCGCAGAAGCCGCGTCACCTGGCCTGGCCCAGCTGACGGCAATGGTCGCCAGCGCTTCAGCCCCCTGGGCTCAAATGGTGCATGGACACGATTCCGTAATACACGCTTGAGACCAGGGCGTAGGTCGCAAACACGTAGCAGATGCCGAGGGCGACGTACGCCAAGATGGCGCCACGCTCACGGCGCGCCTTGATCTGGAGCAATGCCACATGACCCGCACCTACCGCAGGGATGGCCAGCACCGTGAAGCCCGCGAAGATGGGCCCCCACGACCACGCCCGCACCGCGATGCCCATAAAGGCTGCCCCGACAAGAACGATCGACACGATGGACAGCGTGTTCACCTTTGCGGGCGCCACGATCGGCGGGCTTGACTCAGCTCGTGAGGTGTCGGCGCTCATGTGTGGTCCTTCCGGAGGTGCGGGTGTCCGTCACGCACAGCGGGCGGCGTCCACGATTTCGTCGAGCTGGTGCGACCGACCCTAGCCCTCTGCCANGCACCGCACGTCAAACACTGGGCGTGGCGAACCGCCTTCGGCGGACGCCTGCCAGTGGCAGATGGAACCTGACCCCACATGCCNTTGCTTGACATCCTCCCGGCCATGAATGGCCAGGAGGATGTCAAAGATGTGCAGCCAGATCACACACCAGCTGCCGTAGCGGGGGGACCGGGGGGTGACCCCCAACGCTATAGCGCCTACGCCCATCTGCGCGTCCTTACATGGACCTCGTTCCTGCGCACGCTCCAGGCCCTGGCGGGCCGCCGCGGCGCTGGCGAATCCGGTAGTCTAGACCCCCTCGGATCTTGGTAGTTAGACATCGGGTGCTGCGGTACTTTCGCCCAACCTCGTCGTCTCGGCGAGGCGGCGGGTTGCCCGACATCGCTGAGCACCCGACTCCCAGGATGCTCCCCGGCTGCGACTGGCCGGGCCCGCGCACCGAACCTCTGTGCGCACTGAAACTAAAACAGCACTTATCTGGGATAAATGCTACTTTGGTTTCAGGAGGACCGAATGGCTGAGATGTCCAGGACCAAGCGGCCCGCCCGCGCCCGCCCGTATTCGAGCCCGGCCAGGGCCGGCGTGCGGCTGCTGGGTGCGGAGATCGCACGGGAGCGCAAGCGGGCCCGCGTGACGGCCGCCGACCTGGCCGAGCGGGCCCGGATCAGCCTGGTGACCTTGCGCAAGGTCGAGCGTGGCGAGCCTTCGGTGGCGATCGGGACCGTGTTCGAGGTCGCCGTCCTGCTCGGCATCGACCTGCTCGGAACACCCGAGCAGGTCCACGACCGAACCGGCCGCGCCCAGGAGTCGCTGGCTCTGCTGCCCCAGCGGGTGCGGCACCCGGCAGCTGGCGAGGTCGACGATGACTTCTGACTGCGCTGGCCCGGGTCTGCGATGACCCCTCAGCACGCGTTCGTCTGGGTGTGGCTTCCCGGCGCGAGCGAACCGGTCGTGGCGGGACGCCTGGACGTCGTGGGCGACCAGCTCGCCTTCACCTACGGGCGCAGCTACCTGGCCCGAACCAGCGCGATCTCCCTGTTCACCCCGGAGCTTCCTCTGCGGGCCGGGCGCACCCTGCCTTCCCCCGACCGGGACACGTTCGGGTGCATCCGGGACGCGGCCCCGGACGCGTGGGGGCAGCGGGTCATCCTATCCCGACTGGCCGGACGCCTTACCCGCGACAGTGACACCGGCTCGCTGCCGATGCTGACCTACCTGCTGGAGGCAGCCTCCAACCGGATCGGCGCCCTGGACTTCCAGGCCGGCGCAGAGCAGTACGTGCCCCGCCGCGCCTCGGCCACCCTGCAGGACATGCTTGCGGCCGCGGACCTGCTGCAGGCCGGGCAGGCCATCCCGGCCGAGCTGGAGCCGGCGCTGCTGCACGGGACCTCGATCGGCGGCGCGCGGCCGAAGGCGACCCTGGTCGACGGGGGCCGTGAGCTCATCGCGAAGTTCTCCTCGACCACCGACCCGTACCCCGTGGTCAAGGCTGAGGCCGCCGCGATGGAGCTGGCCCGCCGGGTTGGCCTGAACGTGCCCGCCTGCGAGCTGGTCAGTGTGCTGGGCCGCGACGTGCTACTGGTCGAGCGGTTCGACCGCACGCCGGGCGCCGGGACGCGGCGGCTGATGGTCTCGACGCTGACGGTGCTGGGACTGACCGAGATGACTGGACGGTATGCCAGCTACCCCGAGCTGGCCGACCAGCTGCGCAGGTGGGCGCCGCCCGGGACGGTGTCCGGCATGCTTCGGGAGCTGTTCTCCCGGGTCGTGTTCAACGTGTGCGTCGGCAACATCGACGACCACGCCCGCAACCACGCCATGTTCTGGGACGGGGAGCATCTGGAGCTCACCCCGGCCTACGACCTGAGCCCTGCGCCGCGCAGCGGCGGGACTGCCGCGCAGGCGATGGCGATCTCCCGGCGCGGCGACCGGGAGAGCCGGCTGTCGGTGTGCCTGGACGCCGCCTCCGAGTACGGCATCAGCGCCGGGACGGCGCGCGACATCATCGAGGGGCAAGTGGCGATCATCGAGGCCGACTGGGAGCAGGTCGCCGGGGCCGTCGGGCTGTCCGTGGCGCAGTCCGACCTGATGCGCCACGGGCCGGGCGCGCAGATCCTGAACCCGTTCATCCACGGCGCCGGCTAGCTGTGCTGGGCCCGGCCGGCACACGAGACCGGCCGCGAGACCACAGTCCCAGCAAAGGCACCCGCACGGCCGTCGGTGTCGCCCGTGGCGGAGCGCTGACCATCTCCAGAACCAGCGCATCGGCCAATCGCCGGTCAGTCGGTGCGCCCCTGGCCGGCGTACAGCGCCGCGGCGGCGGCCAGCACCCGGCCCAGGGCGGCGCCCGGGTTGTACAACGCGGCCGCGGCGGCCCACACCGGCGCGCTGACCGCGGCGGCGCCGGGGCCAGGCGGGCACTGCCGGTAGCCAGACGCATCCGCGCCAGCAGCGGCCGGCGGCCCGCGGGCAGGGCCTGCCTGAACGAACACCTGTTGCCGCAGTGGCCCCGGGGGGCCGCGGCGTGACCGGGGAAAAGCGCGCTTGCTGGGGACGTTCACATCCCAGCCGGAGAAGCACCCGCCATTTCGACATCCCCAACATGTCAAACGGCGGGCAACACCTGTTGCCGCAGTGGCGATCCCGCTGCGAACCGCGGGTCGACGATGCCGCGAGGCGGTGTTCCTGGCGGGTCGACCGGGAGGCGCCCATGGCGCCGCGCGCGTCCACACCATGGAGATCAATCGGTTGGACGGGCCCGAGAGTCTCTATCAGGTCGGGTCTCGTTCGGCCAACATGCCGCATCCCCTTTGGCAGGGTTACCGTCGTACACGAAGCGTCCCAAGGACTGGTGACGATGACGGCTTTTCAAGGTGCGATCTTCGACGTGGACGGCGTGCTGGTGGACTCGCCGCACGAGTTGGCCTGGCGCGAGGTCTTCCGGACGCTCATGGAGGGCGACTGGCGCGATGTCCGCGAACAGACGCGGTGGACACCTGAGGCCTTCACGCCCGCGGTGTACCAGCAGCTCGTGGCCGGGGTGCCGCGGATGGCTAGTGCGCGCGCGGCCATGGAGCACTTTGACGTGCCCGACATCGACGCGCGGATCGAGCAGTACGCCGGACCTGATGACCCCCGAGCCCGACAAGGTTGCCGCGCGTCGCCCCCGCACGACCGAGACCGTCAACGACGACAGCGCCGGGGACGGTGCAGGCCATGGCTGGTCGCCGATCGTGACGCCCCGGTTCGGCAGGCCGAAGTCCGAGCCGCCGTTGTGAGTCCTCCGGCCCCTGGGCCGGGGGCAGCGCTGCGGCCACCGTCGATGTGCACCCGCTGCCAGGCCAACCGGGTCGCCTGGTCGTCCGCCCGGGTTGACTACTGCTACGCCTGTTTGCCCGGTGGGCCGTTCACCCCACCACGATGCGTCAAGTGCGGCACGACCGAGGGCTATTTCAGCCAGGGCTTGTGCGCCGGCTGCCACCCCGGAAGCCCCCAGCAACCGGGCTCGTGCAAAGGGTGCCTGGCGTGGGGTGTCCTCCGCCGCTACAACTGGATGTGCTGGTCGTGCCGCTGGTGGCGGACGCACTATCCCGAAGGGGCCTGCGACTATTGCGGCCAGCTTGCCCGGATCGGTGAGCAACGGTCCACAGCTGTGTCTGGAACAGGCCCGGATGGTGCAAGAACCCGGCCGCGGGCTCACCGGCGGAATCCTTGTTCGATTGCGAAATGGCGCTCGGAGCGCCATAATGGCGCTATGCCTAGCGTGCAGATCAAGGACGTCCCAGAGCACACCCACGCAGTGTTGCGTCAACGA
>JGI24129J20441_1000710_pt1 | contig 10472 bp, 7 predicted proteins | sample BarGraNGADG00211_FD_20441 | JGI IMG/M metagenome (IMG submission 20441) | reverse complement strand
GCCACTCGACCGGATGGCGTGACCTGTCGGCCGACCCCACCAGGTCACGCGCGGCCTGCTCGAAGCAGCGGATGAACTCACGGCCGATGATCTTGCGCTTCTGCTCGGGCTCCGAGACACCGGCCAGAGCGGTCAGGAACTGGTCGCGAGCGTCGACGACAACCAGTGAAACCCCTGTGGCCGCAACAAACTCCTGCTCGACCTTCTCGGCCTCGCCGGAGCGCAGCAGCCCGTGGTCGACGAACACGCACGTGAGCTGGTCGCCCACCGCTCGCTGCACCAACGCTGCGGCTACCGAGGAGTCGACGCCGCCGGAGAGCCCGCAGATGACCCGACCGGAGCCAACCTGCTCACGGATCGCCGCCACCTGGACATCGACGACGTTGGCTGGCGTCCAGTCCGCGACCAGCCCGGCGCCCCGGATCAGGAAGTTCTCCAGCACGCGCTGGCCGTAGGTGGAATGGACCACCTCGGGGTGCCATTGCACGCCGTACAGCCTGCGCTCATCGTCCTCGAAGGCAGCGACCGGCGCACCCGAGCTCGAGGCGGTGACCTTCATCCCCGCCGGCGCCTCGGTGACCGAGTCGCCGTGCGACATCCACACCGACTGCTCGGCCACCTGACCATGGAACAGGGTCGAGGAGAGGTCGGAGACCGTCGCCAGGGTCGAGCCGTACTCGCCGAGACCGGTGTGCGCGACCGTGCCCCCGAGGGCCTGGACCATCGCCTGGAAGCCGTAGCACATGCCGAATACCGGCACCCCTGCCGTGAGCAGCGCGGCATCCAGAGCTGGCGCGCCCTCGGCGTAGACCGACGACGGCCCACCCGAGAGCACAACGGCGGCAGGGTGTTTGGCGAGCATGTCGGCCACGGACATGGTGTGTGGCACGACCTCGCTGTAGATGTTCGCCTCACGCACCCGCCGGGCGATCAGCTGCGCATACTGAGCCCCGAAGTCGACCACGAGGACGGGCCGGGCTGACAGCAGCTCGAGCGCTTCAGTCACCGGGCAGGGCTCCCGGCCAGCTGCGCCTCGACCTCACGGGCAACCTTCCACTCGGCCCAGAACGACAGGAACGGCACCACCCCAGCCAGCATGACAGCCACCATCCGCCCAAGGGTCCAGCGCATCTTGAAACCCAGGTTTGCCGTCGAGAACACATAGATCATGTAAAGCAGGCCGTGCTTCTGGTCCCAGAACTCTGACAACCATGGCTTGTCGAAGCCGAACTTGAGCACCATCCCCAGACACAGCACCAGCAGCCCGATACCGACGAGTATTGCCATGACCTTGAAGTAGCCCAGGGCCTTGCGGGCGGCGGCCTCATCGAGAGTCGGACGAACCTGCTCGGACATTCGTTGCCTTTCCTGATTCGTAGTCGTCGCGGACCATCCTCCACCACATGTACGCCGCAAAGAGTGCAAACGCCCACCATTGGAAGGCGTATGCCGTGTTGCGCCACGACAGCCCTCCAGTCGCCATGGCTGGTGGAGGCACCCGTTGCACCGCCGGGGACGCGGCCGACGTCAGATCCGGCACCTCTGCGGTGGCAAAGACAAAGGCGTTGTACAGAGCACCGGGCCAGCGGTTGACCAGCATCGACAGGTCCAGGCTCGCCATCTGCCCGTCCGGCAGGGCTGTGCCACCGCCAGAAGCACCTTGCGACTCCCCTGGTGACAGGACCCCTGACACAGTCACCTCAGTGGCAGTGTCGGGCGCGACAGCCTGCGCCGCAACGGTGACGAATCCGCGAACGACGGCGAGCCGGGCGCCCGTGGAACGCACGACCAAGGGCGTCACGACCCAGAATCCGCGCTTGCCCCGCAGCAGACGCGGCGTCACAAGCACCTGCCCGGACCCGTCATACCGGCCCGTTGCGGTGATCCGGCGGCCGTCGGCGTAGGGAGGAAAGGGAGCGTGGGTGAAGAGGACCGCGGCAACGTCCGCCACCGGTAGCGTCGGCACCGAATCGACCTGCTCGGCCCGGCCCCGGTCGCGAGCGACGCTGAGCTGCCAGAGTCCGAGCATCGTGAAGCTGACCATGACGACAAGGACCACCGCGAACAGCCCCAGCCATCGGGGTTTGACAGCAGTCCGCAGCACGGGCTCAGGCTATTTCACCGAGGCCAACCATCCGCCATCGCCATCCCGGTGTTAACCGTTTGGTTAGAACAGGCCTCACCCATACCGTGAGAGATGCGATGCAAAGACTGCCCTATCCGGATCCCGGAACTCCTGACCTGCGCACCCCGATGCGGTTCCTGCGCTGGGTGGCTCGCGGTCAGTGGCGCACCCTTTTGTTCGGCATTTTCTTCGGTGTCATCTGGATGGTCAGCCAGGCACTCTTCCCCGCAGCCGTCGGTCAGGCGATCGACCTCGGCATCATCGCCAACAACCCTCACGTGCTGCTGATCTGGGGCACAGTGCTGGTCGCACTCGGCGCCATCAGTGCGCTCGCCGGCACGATGCGCCACCGCTTCGCCGTCGAGAACTGGCTTCGTGCCTCCTTCCGCTGTATGCAGCTGATCGGCTACAAGGCGGCTGACACGGGCGAGGCGCTGCCCCGCCGGATGCCCACGGGCGAGGTCGTCGCGACGGTCGCCTCCGACTCCATGCGCCTGGGTGGTTTGTATGACGTGTCCGCGCGTTTCGCCGGCGCGATCGTGAGCTACGTCGTCGTCGCCGTCATCCTGCTGAGCAAGTCCCGGCCGTTGGGTCTCGTGGTCCTGATCGGCGTCCCCGTCCTGGTCTCGTCCCTGTCGCTCATCCTGCGACCCCTGCAGAAGCGCCAGGCGGAGCAGCGCGAACAGTCGGGCAGGCTCACCACCCTCGGCGCCGACACGGTCGCCGGCCTGCGCGTGCTACGGGGCATCGGTGGCGAACAGGCGTTCCTGCGTCGCTACCAGGAACAGTCTCAGCGCGTCCGCATGGTCGGGGTGCATGTGGCTGGCGTGCAGGCCGGCCTCGATGCCGCCCAGGTGCTCCTCCCGGGCGTGTTCGTGGTCCTCGTCACCTGGCTCGGCGCACGGTTCGCTCTTGCGGGGACCATCACCCCGGGCGACCTCGTCCAGTTCTACGGGTACGCCGCGTTCCTCGTCATGCCGCTGCGCACCGCGACCGAGTTCGCCGATCGCGCCACCCGGGCCCATATCGCGGCTCGCAAGATCATCAGGGTGTTGTCCACCGACCCGGACACGAAGGACGAGGCGAACGTGACTGACGCCCACGCCAACAACATCGACCACCCAGCCGAACCCGCACCCGGCGTGCCACTGACCGACCCTGCCAGCAACGTCATCATCAGGCCCGGCGAGCTGACTGCCATCGTCTCGGCGCGACCCGAGGAGTCCAGCGCCCTGGCCGACCGTCTCGGCCGTTTCGGGCGTACCCGCACCGCCGTGCACATGGACGGCGTGGCCATCGCCGACCTGCCTCTGGCCACCGTTCGACGACGCATCGTCGTCAGCGAGATCGACCCACGTCTGTTCACCGGTTCGCTCCGGGAAGAGCTGGACCCGCACGGCCGCCATGACGATGCCGCGATCCTGACGGCTCTCTCGGTTGCTGGTGGTGAGGACGTCTTGGAGGCGCTCCCCTGCGGGCTCGACAGCGACGTCGAGGAGCGCGGCCGGTCCTTCTCAGGTGGTCAGCGCCAGCGGCTCGCTCTCACTCGCGCACTGCTGACCGAGGCCGAGACGCTGGTCCTGGTCGAGCCGACCAGCTCGGTCGACGCCCACACCGAGGCCCGCATCGCCGCTCGCCTGGCAGATGCACGCGCCGGGCGCACCACCGTCGTGATGACTGCGAGCCCGCTGCTGCTCGACCATGCCGACGCCGTGATCCTGCTGACCGATGGCAAGGCCGTGGCGCAGGGCACGCACAGGGAGCTGATGGCGACCAGTACGGCATACAAGGACACCGTCGTCCGGGGGGAGGCGCCCTGATGGCACTGACGACTGAGCCGGTCACCCGGGTGCTCCCTATCGCCGACATGGCGTCGGTGCGCCTGCACGCGCGGGGGCTGCTTCGCGAGCATCGGGCAACGATGCTCACGGTGATCGGGCTGCATGCCCTTGCCGCCCTGGCCGCGCTGGTGGCTCCTCGGCTGGTCGGCGAGCTCGTCGACGGCGTCACCCACGGCACCACGCGTTCACAGATCGACACCCTGGCCATCTGGCTGGCCGCCTCTGTCCTGGTCCAGACGGCGCTCATGTGGGCGGCGCGGCGTGCGTCCTTCGTCATGGGCGAGAGTGTGTTCGCCGAGCTGCGCGAGCAGTTCATCTCGCGTGTCATCGGTCTGCCCCTGTCAACAGTCGAGCGAGCCGGAACCGGCGATCTGCTGGCGCGAACGACCAACGACGTCGAGGCCCTGTCCCAGGTCGTGCGATTCGGCATCCCTTCGCTGTTCGTCGCTGTGGTGACAACAGTGCTCACGGTGGTGGCGGCGCTCGTGGCCGGACCGCTGGTGGCCGTCCCGATCGTCATCGGGGTGCCGATCATGTGGTTCTCGACGCGGTGGTATCTGCGGCTGGCTCCAGCGGGCTACCTGCGCGAGCGCGCTACGTATGCCGTGGCCAACGGTGTCATCACCGAGACCGTCGACGGTGCCCGCACGGTGGACGCGCTCGGGCTGCGGTCACGGCGCCGGCAGCGCATCAACGAGGCCATCAGCAACTGTTTCGACGCCGAGATCTACACCCTGCGGCTGCGGATGATCTGGTTCCCGCAGGTCGAGTTCGCCTACCTGCTGCCCGTCGCGGCCACGCTGTTGTGGGGCGGCTGGCTGGTCGCGGGTGGTCACACGACGATCGGCACCGTCACGGCCGTGGTCCTCTACGTCCAGCAGATGGCCGGCCCACTGGACGACCTGCTGAGCTGGCTCGACGAGATCCAGGTGGGGGCAACGTCGCTCGCCCGGGTCATCGGGATCGCCGACGTGCCGCCGGACCGCAGCCCCACGGGTGAGTCGCCAAAGGGCCGTGACATCGGGGTCCAGGACGTGCGGTACTCCTATCGCGTCGGCCGCGACGTCCTCAACGGCGTGTCGCTGGACCTGAAGCCCGGCGAGCGTCTGGCCATCGTCGGTCCCTCCGGTGCCGGAAAGTCAACGCTAGGGCGGCTGCTCGCCGGCATCGACGGTCCGAGATCGGGTCGGGTCGAGATCGGGGGCGTTCGTCTGGTGGATCTCGAGCTCGAGCAGCTGCGCGGCGAGGTGGCGCTGGTCACGCAGGAGCATCATGTGTTCGTGGGGACCCTGGCCGACAACCTGTTGCTTGCGCGCCCCGCCGCCACGGCCGACGACCTGTGGTCGGCACTGCGCGCGGTCGACGCCTACGGCTGGGCCAGTGAGCTACCCCAGGGCCTGGCGACCACGGTTGGCAGCGGAGGACACGTCCTGACCGAGGCCCAGTCACAGCAGCTTGCGCTGGCCCGACTCGTGCTGGCCGACCCCCATACCCTCGTGCTGGACGAGGCCACCTCATTGCTGGACCCCCGCGCCGCGCGTCACCTCGAGCGGTCGCTGGCTGCCGTGGTGCAGGGTCGAACCGTGGTCGCGATCGCCCACCGCCTGCACACGGCCCACGACGCAGACCGGGTCGCCGTGGTCGAGGACGGCAACATCAGCGAGATCGGCACCCACGATCAGCTCGTTGCCGCGAACGGTGCCTACGCGGCGCTCTGGCGCTCGTGGCGGGACGAGCCCGCCCCTACGGAATCGGGCTGACCGCGGCCACACGTTGGTATGCCGTGCCCTGCGAGGGGCGCGGATCCTCGCCGCCACGGTTCGGCCAGAACGACATAGCCCGCTCGGCCTGAGCCGTGATGGTGAGCGACGGGTTGACCCCGAGGTTGGCCGAAACCGCAGCACCATCGACGATGTGCAGCCCCGGATAGCCCCAGACCCGGTGCCAGGGGTCCACCACGCCCTTGGCCGGGTCGTCACTGATGACGGCGCCGCCGAGGAAGTGCGCCGTCAGCGGGATGTCCACGATCTCGCCGAGGGAGCCGCCCGGCAGGGTCCGGACGCCACCGGTGCGCTCCTGCAGCCGGATGGCCAGCTGATGGAGGGCCTTGTGCCCGAGGGGGATCCACGTGGGGTTGGGCTCGCCGTGCCCTTGTCTGGAGGTGAGACCGACCCGGCCGCCGAGGCGTGGCTTGGCCGACACCGTGAGGGAGTTGTCGCGGGACTGCATGACCAGGCCGATGATGGTGCGCTCACTCCAACGCCGGACCGAGGTCGAGCGCAGGAAGTTGACCGGGTGCCTGGCTGCTTCGGCAAGAAAGCGCAGCGGCCGTGGCACTGGCCCTCCGCCCTCCACAAGGATCGTGGCGAGCAGCCCCATCGCGTTGGACCCCTTGCCATACCGCACGTTCTCGACATGCGTCTCGGCGTCGACATGGAACGAGGAGGTGATCGCCACGCCCTTGGTCAGGTCGATGCCGCGCGGCACCCTCGCCGTCATGGCGCCGCCCAGGGCCTCGGAGTTGGTCCGGGTCAGCTCGCCCAGGCGAGGTGAGAGGTCAGCCAGCCGGCCGTCGTTCGACATGCGGTGCAGCAGCCGCTGCGTCCCCCACGCACCCGCTGCGAACACCACCTGCGACGCGGTGACCGTGTGCCGTCCCTTGCGGACCCAGGCACCGGTGGCCTCCGTCGTCACGCGGTATCCGGCCGCGCGATGTCCCTCGTCGATCGGTTCGACGGCGACGACGGTACGCAGTGGCTCGATCGTGACACCGAGGCGTTCGGCGAGGGCGAGATAGTTCTTGACCAGAGTGTTCTTGGCCCCGACGCGGCACCCGACCATGCAGTTGCCGCACTCGGTGCAACCGGTTCGATCAGGACCGGCGCCGCCGAAGTACGGGTCCGCGACNCGCTCGCCGGGCTTGCCGAAGAAGACGCCGACCGGGGTCTTGCGGAAGGTGTCGCCGACCCCCAGGTCATCGGCCGTCTGGCGCATGATCTGCTCCACAGGACCGTCGCACGGGTTGGTGACCACGCCCAGCATCCGGGACGCCGTCTCATAATGCGGCGCCAGCTCGGCCTGCCAGTCGGCGATGTCTGCCCATTGCGGATCCTGGAAGAACGCAGCAGGCGGGACGTAGAGGGTGTTGGCGTAGTTGAGGCTGCCCCCGCCCACCCCTGCACCCGCGAGGATCATGACGTCGGGCAAGCGGTGGATCCGTTGTACGCCAAAGCATTTCAGGCGCGGCGCCCACAGATAGCGACGCAGGTCCCACGACGTCTTGGCGAAGTCCTCATCGGCGAACCGGCGTCCGGACTCGATGACGTGGACGCGATAGCCCTTCTCGGCCAGCCGCAGCGCGGTGACCGAACCACCGAACCCGGAGCCGACCACAACCACGTCGTAGTCATAGGTGCTGCTTTGAGCCGTCACCGCACTCCCATTCGTTTCATGGCGCGAAGCGCCATGGTGAGCGTTGTGGCCCACCGTTCGTCGGACAGCCCGAAAGGAGCGGCGAACCCCAGGACGTGCTGAGCCGTGATGTTCTGGCACTCCGTGTACTTCGTGATGCCTTCGACACCATGGCGTCGCGAAAGCCCGGAGCTCTTCATGCCTCCCATGGGAGCCCCCACACTGCCCCACGCCGCCGCGTAGCCGTCATTGATGTTGACCGTGCCCGCCATGATCGACCGGGCGATCCGCCGGCCGCGGGCCACGTCGCGCGTCCATACCGAGGCGTTCAGACCAAAATCGCTGTCGTTCGCCGCTCGGATGGCCTCATCGTCGCTGTGCACGCGGGCGACGGAGACGACGGGGCCGAACGTCTCGTCGTCACGGCAGGCCATGGACGACGTGACATCCGCAAGGATGGTCGGCTCATAGAAATACGGTCCGATGTCGGGTCGGGCTCGACCGCCCGCGAGGACCAGNGCGCCCTTGGACCGGGCATCCTCGACGTGCGCGCTGACCCGCTCGAGCTGGGCGGCTGACGCAAGCGAGCCCATATCNGCGTCGAAGGTCAGGTCAGGCGACAGACGAAGGGCCTGCACAGCGCCGACGAANGCCTCGAGGAACTCGTCGGCGATGCTCTCGTGCAGGTACAGCCGCTCGATCGACACGCAGAGCTGGCCGGCCGACGAGAAACACGCCCGAACCGCCCCGCCGACGGCCTTGCCGATGTTGGCGTCCTCGGCGACGTACATCGCGTTCTTGCCGCCGAGCTCGAGCGAGGCGCCGACCAGACGGGCGCCCGCGTTCTGGGCCACCGAACGCCCGGTTGCGGTGGACCCCGTGAAGCAGACGTAGTCCGCGAGCTCGAGCACCGCGCCCGCCGACGGCCTTGCCGATGTTGGCGTCCTCGGCGACGTACATCGCGTTCTTGCCGCCGAGCTCGAGCGAGGCGCCGACCAGGCGGGCGCCTGCGTTCTGGGCCACCGAACGCCCGGTNGCGGTGGACCCCGTGAAGCAGACGTAGTCCGCGAGCTCGAGCACCGCGCTGCCGATCGTCGCGCCGTCGCCCAGCACGACCTGCAACAAGCCCTCGGGCAGCCCCGCCTCGTCGAGCAGGGTCACCGCCTTCAGAGCGGTCAAGGCACTGTGGATATCCGGCCGGAGGACCACCGCGTTGCCGGCCAGCAGCGCCGGGATCGCGTCGGTGATCGACATCGACAGGGGGTAGTTCCATGGGGCGACGATGCCCACGACACCCTTGGGATGGCGCAGCTCGACGGCCTGGCTGAGCAGCGGAAACGCTCCCTGACGGCGGCGCGGACGCAGGTATCCCTCAGCTCGACGCGCATAGTGACGGCTCACGATCGCGGTGTCCGCCACTTCCTCGAAGCCGTGCACCCGGGCTTTGCCCGACTCGAGCTGGATGAGGTCCAGCAGCTGCACCTGCTCCTGAAGCACGAGGTCGTGGAACCGCAGGAAGACCCGGGCCCGATGCGCCATCGGCATCCGGGCCCAGGAACGTTGCGCGGATCGGGCGGCCGTGAAAGCCACCTGGACGTCGGCAGGCGTCGACAGGGGCAATGACGCCAGAGGTGCGCCCGTCATGGGGGTGTGTGTCAGCGTCCTAGCGGGCCGGGGCGCACAGACGACGCGCGCGGTGAGGCGACGGGCCAGCCCCGGGTCGACGGCGTACGTTGCCGTGCGGTCTGTTTCGGGATCGGCGAGCAGGTCCGGGGTCATGGATCTCAGATTAGGGTGCGCAGGTCGGGTTTGCTACCCGTCGGTAACAATTGTCTTGTGGACCCTGCGAGCGACTACCAGCTGACATCGTCAAGGGGTCGAGATACCCAGCGAGGTGCGATCGAATCGGCATCGTTGCATCGCACGGCAGACCGTGCCTCGCGCATGAAGCCGCCCTGCGAACCGCCAGCTCAGGCGAGCGGGACGATCTCGGGTGCGCCCATGCGCGCGCTGTCAGCGGTCTCGTCGTCAGGCTGCTCCTGCGACGCCCGCTCGGCTTCGACCCTGGCAAGGTAGTGCTCGATCTCCTTGCGCTGCTGCTCGTCGCTCCAGCCGAGGACGGGAGCCATCAGGGATGCAGCGGGGCTCGCGGCCGACACCCCACGGTCCCAGGTCTCGATCGAGATCCGCGTGCGACGGGTCAGGACGTCATCCAGGTGACGGGCCCCCTCATGGCTAACCGCATAGACGACCTCAGCGGCCAGATAGTCATCAGCTCCCGAAAGTCCCTCTGCCAGAACAGGATTCTCAGCGCACAGATCCAGCACCTCGATGGCCAGAGAGCCGTATCGCTGGAGGAGGTGCTCGACCCGCGCAACGTGAACTCCATAGTGCGTAGCGGTGCGATGGCGGGCGTTCCAGGCCGCGTCATAGCCCTCTGCGCCGAGCAGAGGGATCCGCTCCGTGCACGACGCCGGGACGCGACCGTCGATGCCTCGAGCGACCTCGTCGACGGCGTCGACGGCCATGATGCGGTATGTCGTGTACTTGCCCCCCGCCACGACGACCAGGCCCGGGGTGGGATGCCCAACGACGTGCTCGCGGGACAACGCAGACGTCGTCTCACTCTCACCGGAAAGCAGCGGTCGCAGCCCGGCGTAGACACCCTCGACATCCTCTCGTGACAGTGGTGTCACGAGAACGCGATTGACGTGATCCAGGATGTAGTCGATGTCGCGACTACTCGCGGCAGGATGCGCTTTGTCCAGCGACCAGTCGGTGTCAGTGGTGCCGATGATCCAGTGCCGACCCCACGGGACGACGAACAACACGGACTGCTCGGTGCGCAGGATCAGACCGGTCTGGGACTGGATCCGGTCGCGCGGCACAACCAGGTGGATGCCCTTGCTGGCACGGATCCGGAACTGCCCGCGCTCACCCACCATCGACTGAGTCTCATCGGTCCACACGCCGGTGGCATTGAGCACCTGCTTCGCACGGATCTCGATGTCCTGACCGGACTCGAGATCGCGAACCCTCACTCCGGTGACTCGCTCGCCTTGACGGATGAAACCCGTGACACGAGAACGGTTTGC
>JGI24129J20441_1000709_pt1 | contig 10474 bp, 17 predicted proteins | sample BarGraNGADG00211_FD_20441 | JGI IMG/M metagenome (IMG submission 20441) | reverse complement strand
CTAGGCGAACCCATTAGTCGTTTTGATCTTTTCAGATCTTACTCGTTATTGGGTTTCATGAGTGCCGAGAGTGATGAACACGAAAAAGAAAAGCTTCACTCGTATTTTAACCCCTTACGTAAGCGCCTGGTGCTAGGTACGATTATTGATATGAAAGGCGAGGCGGCTAGATGAATTCACTTCAGACGAAGGTTATAGCGGTTGTTCTAGTCCTCATTCTCGTATTCGGACTGCTGACTTTCTACCTGTCAATTCGTGGGGGGCTAATATGATAGAAACGTTGCTTCGCGCCTCTTTTTAGCATCCCAAAGCCCCCTCACGTTTCACATCGTACCACAAGAACCGTACTTTCCAGAGCCATGCCCGGAGCGGTCACTGTTATGATAATATTCTGCCCTAAAGGAAAGTTACCACCATATACCCTAGTCATGGAGGATAGAACATAACCCCCTTGCCCATCGGGTTTGTAAACGTGATCTACCTCATTGTAACTCAGACCGTTGACAGACCACGAAAACGGCAGGTCTGAGCCCTTGTACGGTGCCTGAACGTGGCAGCGCACTACTTCTGAGCCTCTATCGGAACATATTGTCGTTCCTATCATATCCCATACGAGGACTGGCTTAGCTGGCACCGGCGTAGGTGTTGGCGTGGGTGCAGACGACGATGAAGGTTTAGGCGTTGGACTGATAACTGACGCTGAAGCAGATGGCTTTACTGATGCGGACGCCTTCGTCGTGGTATTTGCTGTCTTCGTTGCCGCACTCGCTGCTGATTGTGATGCGCTGCTTGCCGCTTGGTTGCTGTTAGTCGATGATGTGCAACCGGCCACCAAGAGCGACGCGACTATAACAAGCACAATAACCGCCACTTTTTTGATCACGTGTTTGACCTAACGCCCCTCGCTTGAGGTACAAAACACATAACAGCTTATATTTCGCTTTCTTGCTCAGAAGGACCCGTTTCCTTCGATTGACAGGGTAGGCTAAACAACTAAATCCTTAAGCGCGTCTAAAACAGTGCTTTCCGTTCAACGGAGCACGGCCAGAACTAGGTGCTCTAAAACAGGTCAGCTTGATGATTTGGTAACGAGTTGCCTGCTTGCTGTCCACTGGCTTACACAGCAGCGGACAACTCCCAGGGTCAGGTGGATTTAGTTCAGGCACGAAATTGCAGAGGAAGCCTTATTGTCCATTATACTGACTGATTTGGTTATGCTAATCCAAAAGAAAGCTATCAAATTTTCCACAGTATTGTACCCCAGGGCAGGAGGCCAAATTATAATCATTTGTGACGATCAATATATTTTGTCTATATTCTTCTTCACAAAGGAACTGGAGCAACGAACACCACATAAACACGTTCATGACGCAGAACGTAACATTGGAACCGCCTATGAGGAGATGTGGCAATACCCGTATTACCTTGACTTACTACGCAACGCAGATCAAGTCTATGTGAAGTTTGATGATAGCGCTACGAGGCTTGTTTTTGAGATTGAAGTACCCTCGGTGCCTGTAGGTGAGTGGGTGGATTAACCCTTCTAACTCTATCTGGCCTTCACGGTCGTTTACCTTAAAAACAGACCTTCTGCAGCACCCTTTTGGCCATGTTTTACCCACCTTTTTGGCATGAAAAAGGTACTGCAAACAAGGCCTGTAAGCCTAAGATGTTGCTTTAACGTGCAACAGGGTAGACCCCTTCCCACTTGGGAAGGTTTGCAGGTTTAATGTCCCTAGTTAAAGATTCAGCTGACTGTTCAGCCTCATTAGCAGTCTGATCTGTTGTGCCTGTGCCGAACCACTCGTCAGCCTGATCTTCTGTAAGCCAACCTTGATTGAGCATTTTACGTACTGCAGCAAGCCGCGAGACGCGAGACGAGATACTAAAGTTACTTTACAAGCTCCAGGCCGAGTGTGAGAAAAAAGTAACCGGTAATTAGAGGCGGCGTTTATGACGATTGAGCTTTACATCGCGTCGATAATAATTGCGGCGCTCTTGGTTACTCTGTTTTTACTTATTCGGGACCTTCGGAAGACAAAAAATAAATTGAAAGACGGAGCTGTTTAACCTGGAGTTTATGCGTTAAACATGGGTAAAAAGACGAAACTTCAACTTGCGATAAAAGCCGCGCAAGAGTGCGCAAAATCTAAGGACCTTTTAAACTGTCGGCCTTGTCGTAAGAACTTCGCAAACGAGCATAGCTGCGTATTAAATGAAAATGTGCGGCTTGAATATATCAAATCATTCGAAAGACGATTACGAGGGGTATCACGGATAGAAGACGAAGCCATACTTTTCTGTTATCCTATCGAGTGGTGGCATGGTGTTGACCAGGACATAAAAAAAGAGACGGGTAACGGGTATGCCAACGAACGTGAATTTATAGCAACGATGCAAAAACAGAGGGATTATTTAAAATCATTCGATTTTAGAGGCGAGATAAAACAAAAAAGGGGCAGGATGGAATAATAAAAATATACAAAAAATGGCCGAGTGTTTCGACATATTTTAAACGTATATAAGCGTGCTTATTTGATTCTAACGTTGCATAACCGACAGTTGCTTTTTAGGATCTCCACATAAAATAGAGGGGTGGGTCTCTATAAGAAATGGAAAAATACAAAGCGCTCTCTTATTTGTTCTTCACCAGTTTGAAAGAATCTCCATATCTCATGAAGGGGTGTGAGGCATTTTATGTGGAAACTAAATAGAAAAATATCGAATAGTGGATTCTCAGATTTCGTTTAAATATTCTTTATATAAGTTCATAGTGGATTAGTGGATCTATTCGCCTTCTTTTTTCTTTTCATAAAGGTCACAGCCCCGTTCTCTCATCATCCATCCACGACAGTGGTATAAATACAGCTCACAGGTATCGCATATTGTATCTGTCATTTTTTCCTCACGATTATATCTTTGTTATATAGGTGTGAAACGCAACGGTTTCTAACATACGATTCAGCTTGCGTGTTAAAGTTTGCTATTTCATTATCGTCGCTCATTCTTTTACGCCTCCTTTTTACCGAATAGCCGCGCCCAAAAGCCAACCCTGGGAGCGGGGAGTCTCAAAGTCACAAGCTCAAGCTGTTTTTGTAAGTTTTCCTTATCGGCTTTTCGCTCATTTGAGAGGACCTTCTCGGTTTGTAACTCCGCTTCGAGTTTTGCCTTATCTTTTTCCAGGAGTTCAATACGGTGCTGGAATCCATCTTCAACGGTTTTACGTGATGCTTCCGATGCCTTCAGCTCACTGTCTAGTTTCTTGGTGATGCCCTCGAGACGTTCGACATCCCCCTCAAGCTGTTTAGCTTCTTCTGCCCGTTTTTCGCACTCCGCGCGGAGTTGTTGCGCTTCTGCCTCATGCTTCTCGGCGATCTGCCGGACCTTCTTCTCGAATTCATCCCTGGCGCGTTGCATAACGTCGGCGCCCTGCTCTCGGAGCTTCTTATGTTCGGCCTCGTGCGCTTCGGTGAGATTTCGTAACTCAGCTTCGTACTCGTCACGTTGTAGTTGCAGCGCGCCTTCTGTGTTGGTCCTCACCGTTTCCATGTCTCGCTCGTAGTTGGCCAGCGTCTCTTTAACGATAAAGTGCTCATCGACTATTTGCGCTAAGAGCGCCGAGAGAGATACGCCCTCACTTGATGCACGCTCCTTTAAACTCGATGCAGACTCCGGAGACAACGAAACCGAATAACGGTTTTTCCCGCGTTCAACTGCCATTTAAACCACTTCAACCCTACCTTTTAAATCCGTGCTGCACTTGCGCTGCAGATTCGCATTAGTGTGCAGCACTTTCGGAGTGAATATTAACATTAATGCTGCACGTGTGCAGCACTACTAAAGACTTCCGAAATGAAACAAACAGACTAAAAACGGATGGCCTAGGGCTTCATTTGCTTTTGAAGATAGAGAAATCGCGCAGTCGTGCATAGACTTAAGACTGATTTGCTGCGGAAAACCCTATATTCTATCACGGTTGTGATAAATGGGGTGGAGTGTAGTGGAAGAGTTTAAGCTTGCTGCAGACAGCTCGAGCCGCGATTTGGTCCCGATTGCACTTGCGGTACACGCTGTATTAAGTGGTTTGCCTGTGACTATACGCAGTAGGAACAATCTTGGCGTTCAAGTTGAAGAAGGCGAAGTAAAAAGTCGAAGCTATACAGGGCCGATACTCGAGAGAGTCCTCGCGGAGAACAATATGATTAAGACGAGACCTGAGACGGGGAACTACGCAAATGTGCCAGTTATCGTCGCCCCAATTCGAGATAGCGCAGGTTCTGCAATAGCCGCCATTGGTGTTGTTGATGTCACCGGGATTTTTGATATAGCTGACCTTATGAGCCAGCACTCGCAGATTACTAGCCAAATGCGTTATTGCGCCGTGCCCTCTGAAAAGTCGTAGCAGGAACAGAGGGGATCAATATCGAAGAAATATGGATTGAGAAATACCGTCCTATAAGCTAAGACAAGGTATTGGACAAAATCATGTCGTAAGGCGCCAAAGAGACGAATACTACACATTGGCGGGGCGCTACTTGTCACCTTGATGTTTTAACGTAGTTCTGCTCTAATCCTCTTGCTTGCTGCACTTAGCCGGTTTAATCGTGTCCCGGTCTATGTTTGCGTATATGACGTTGTTATTCTCTTTGTGCGTCACGTCGGCTTTGAAACAGCTCCCAACCAACCCTTTAAGGTTTACGCGTCCGTTTTAACAGAGATGTTTAAACGCGATCCGTCGCTAGAGGCGTCTATCGTGCTTGAACAGCGCGGCGATTTCTTTAACTCGTTTTTTAACTATGAAATACAACTCGAACGTTAAGCGTGCGTAGCTTAGTTGGTAAAAAATATTCGAATCGCATCTATGACCAGATGAGAACAGTTTACGGCATACCTCCAGAGCTACAATATAATAAAGTGCTGTTCGTCGAAAAGCGCGGTTTCAATACCATGCTTAACGAAAGCGGAACGCTTGACCGTTTCAATATGGGCGTAGTCGGTACGCAAGGTTACGCGCCGCGAGCGGCTAAGAAGTTAATGGAATATCTGATAAATCGCGGTATTTCGGTTTACATACTCCACGATTGCGATTTGTTCGGGTACAACATACATGAACGGATAGCCGAAGGTAGCGATACTTACCCCATGCCGTTACAAGTAACGGATATCGGTTTAAAAGTTGACGATGTTAAAAACAAACTCCCAGAGCGCACACTATTAAACCGTGATTTCTCAGAGACGCTCGAACAGTTTACGCCGGACGAGGCGCGGTTCTTTATGCCGTATTCCAATGTAGACGGGCCGCCGCAGGATAAGATTTAAGCCGCTCCAGCGTCTCCTTATCTGTTCAGTCTTTTGTCAACTAAACAAGGNGGTAAAAAAGGCGTTGGTTTCGCTAGCCGGAATAGTTTTCCTAATTGCTGGTATGATTATTACAGCGATAGCATTGTCCGCAGTATTATCAACTCACTGGGCATGGGGGGTACCTTTTGTATTTATTGGCGTAATGTTCCTAATCATTGGATTAGTCATCCCCTTACTACGATAGTAGAAAGAAAGTGAAACTACGAAGCACTTTGGGAATCAGTAACAGAACTGAGAAAGGAATTGGACAAGTTAAAGGGTATTTTTTGCTTTGGGCAGCGAATGAGCGATACTTCTGGAATGAGGATAATTAAGAAGGCAGAAGGCGAGAAAAATGACTAAAACGGCTATAGTTATTTTAAGTGAGATTTTACAAGGGATTCATGAAGTTCGACACATAGCAGAGGCGCTTAAGGAAGTAGAAGACGAAGAGCCGTCCCGCCTTCCCGAAGAAGTGATACAAAAACACAACATAAGCGCCGAAACCGCCGAAGAAATCGATAAAATGACCTCTGAGAACTTAGCGACATTTATAGAAGAGTGCAAAGAAATCGAAGAGCGCACTCAACTTCTTATTATGTCAGCTCTTGACATGAATCAATTTCGTTGCTCTAAAATTTCAAATGCTTATGATGAGGCAGCAGATTAGAGGTAGTTTAGCATGAAAGGCCACGTTAGAAGGTTTACTAAAGATGAGGTAAGGGCAGCGCGTAAAGAGGACAGGCTTGAAGAGCTTGCTACTTGGGGACTCCAGAAGGACAGCATTGAGTGGGCAGCAGAAAAATGTATGCCTTGCTTGCAGCGCCACTTCAACGACTTAGAAGAGCACACACCAGAGGATCGGGCTGCGCATGACGAGATAGCTCGCCAATTGAATAAACAAGCACTTGAAGCTGAGGGGGAGGTCATTTTTAGCTACCATAAACCCAATAAGCCTCTTATTGTTGACGGCTTCGCCATAGACCAAGCAGGTGACACATACACGCTGTCATTTAGAATCACTGACCCAAACGAGCCTGTCAAAAGGTTTGAAGAGATGTTTAAGGAGAAGGATAAGGGGTAACAAGATTAGTAAAGCTGGTGAGACTATGGTCAATATTGAAATTACCGTCTCTAAGGACACGTGGGAACGGCTCATGATGCTGAAGCTCGAAATACAGGCAGCCAAGAAGACTGAGCTATCACAAGACGATATTATCAAGATGGGGCTCGCTTGCTTAGAACGGCACGAACAAGAGACTGAAAAAACATGGTCGTTATAAGGTACAGTTAGAACGGCACGTTTGCACCTACCATCCTACGGATACAGCAGGAAGTATAGGGCTCCTACTAGTATTAGCAGGAGGCCAAGGAAAAAAACCATCCACGTCACCCTTCTATCCATTTAACTCGCCTTGTCCCCAGTTAAAACGGCACGTTTGCATATACTTCTTGCAGGTCCTGGTCATTGAACCTCAAGTAACCTGCCGTCGTATTAATGTTTGAATGGCCAAGCACCTGCTGTAAACGCCTTATGTCAACTCCGTGCCTCACACTGTTTATGGCAAAGCTGTGCCTGAATGTATGTGGGCGAATGTTCTTGCCTATCAGCTTTGCATACTTGTTTAGAATAACTCGGGCCCACTGCTGTGTTATTGGGAATATAAGCTCTTCTTCAGCTATTTTGTTGGATTCAATGTAGGCCTGGAGCTGTGCTAACGTCCCAGGGTCAAGTGGCACACGACGCTGCTTATTGCCCTTGGCCTTGAGGATCCGAACCATATTAGTGTGATACTCGGGGTCACACGGCCTGATATTCAAGAGCTCATTTACTCTTATGCCTGTACGCCAAAGCAGCTTTATGATAAGATAGTCGCGATTGTTACAAGCAGCAGCTGCCTCTAGTAATACATCTACCTGTGGCTTTTCCAGGTAGTCTGTAATATCTTTCACTATAGTTTCTATAAAGTTTCTATAAGAGTAATAATAGAAAGTAAAGCTTGTTATTTTGGCCTTATTCACTGGGCCCAGCAATAGTGTCTGTATAGCCTTCCACAAGTAGACACAAAGTGACCTAAATGTGTTAGTTTTACGTGCTTAGCCGTGCTAAAGTATTACCAAGGGGGCCATTATTTACAGGAAAGGAGTTGCTATGGTAAAACAAGATCAGTATTGCAGAAATTGTGGCAAGAAATTGACTTTCCTAAATACACCACGTCGTCGTAATGATATATGTAACGATTGTTTTGAGGAAGAGAACAAGCGTTACTGCAAAGAATGTGAAAAGGCAGCAAGTATCTTTAATCTAACGGCTTATAGGAGTTATTTATGCCCAAAATGCGAGTTTGAGCACGAACGCCAGACTGGGAAAGGCCCTTAGGTACACTTGCGTTTAGAAGACAGGATAGGGGTGACGAAGATGAAGGCCATTAATTATCTACGCTACAATGAAGACGAAGACTGTATCGAGATACACGATGAAATGCAATTTGTAGAAACATTCTCTAAGTTTTTACTGGAGGACGTAACGAAAGCGATAAATGACGTAGAAGAGCCGGTTTGGCATCCCTCATTTGTAATCAGTAAAAACGATGGAGAGACCTTCAATCTCTATGCAAACATCTTTGACAGCGCAAACGACGACGCACGCACACACTACGAGCGTATCGTTACTAATGTTATTACAGAAGAGAACTTTAGGATAGTCAAGGGGATTGTTGGGTTTCAGCTTGAGACACTAACTATGAATCCTGAGAACAGAATGACGTATGAAGAGGTCATTGGACAGATGCGCTGGCCGGATTATAAAATGAAAGGCGACTAGACCTTGCTGGACGGTATTTGGACGGTATAAAATACGAACCGTCCACAAACTTATTTTTTGATGCGGTCTTAGGCTCTTTGTTTTGCAAAAGGGGAGTCAAAAGTAAGCGCTTTATTTCGCTGTGGACGGTTGGACGGTATGTACGGTATTTTTCCTATCTTTAGGTATTAGGTATTTTATATTATTTTATTTTTTTTAACCCGTCTCCTTCACTTAGAGAAAATACCGTCCTAACCGACCTATCGTCCAATGAAAAAATAACTACCTACTTTCTTGCTCTGTTTGCCAAATAGGGGCCAAATATAGCTTATTATTTTTTCGACTTCTGGACGGTATGTAAAATATATCGTCCACATATCGTCCAAAAATGTAAATTGATATATGCCTTTCCTGCAGCACGGAAGCCTCATTTCGCTAAAGAATACCTAAATAGACTTTTAAAAGTTGCAGTTGTAGTAAGTTATTTAGAAACCATAACCGCAAATATTGACAATGAAGCAAGAAAATGACAGAAAAATGTCGGCTATTCCTACCTGCCACCACCTATGGACAAACCCCTGACAAGCCGCACTCCAAAGATAATGCAAATCGCAGCAATAATCCACGAAATGACGAGTGAGCCGACAACAATACTTGATGAAACAGAACTTGACGAACTTGATGGAACTAAAGGAGAGATAAAGAATAATATGCCTATCAAGAGCAAAACACCGCCAGCAATTTGCCGGCCTATCCGAGGCTTGACGGGAAGAGACTTTCCACAATTAGAGCAGAAACGCGCTGTGCTGCTGTTTTGCGCCCAACAGTTTTCACATTCAGTAGATGTAGTCATAAAACTCCTGAGTTTGTGGCAGAGTGTGCCAGTTAAGAAATAAAGCTTGTGATTTTGGAGACGGGCTACTATTTATCATAATTCACTTAGAGGCTGGAAAAAAGAAATGACGAAAAAGGGACGCCCCTGCTTATTTTGTAACGCTGCAGCTCGCGAAGAGCTTGAAGCAAAGATTATCACAGGCAGGATAACACAAACAGAAGCTGCACGTCAGCTTGGTCAGTCCAGGCAAAGTGTCAATGACCACATGAGAAAGCATGTCACTATGTCAGTACAAGGAGCAATGGAAAGCTTGGGATTTGAACCTATAACGCTGCCAGTACCTGAGCCAGTTGACGTGTCACTAGAGACGGGCCTGAACGTCTATAATACACTTTCCAATATCAGCCAGGTCAGCATGACGATTTGGTGACAAGTTGCTTATTGGCTGTCCACTGGCTAACACAGCGGCGAACAACTCCCAGGGTTAGATGGATTTAGTTCAGGCACGATATTGTAGAGGGAATCCTTATTGTCCATTATCCTGACTGATTCAATTATGCGAATCGAGAAGGAAGTTATTAAATTTTCCGCAGCACTTGCCCCAAGGGCAGGAGGCTCAATCTTTATTACTTGTGCAGATCGATATTTTTTGGATATAATCTTCTTTACAAAGGAGCTGGAGCGACTAATCGCAAAACGTGACGTTTATGACGCAGAACGTAAATATGGAACCGCATATGAGGAGATAAGCCAATACCCTTATTACATTGACTTACTACGCAATGCAGATCGTGCCTACATGAGATTTGATGATAGCGCTAAGAGACCTTTTTTTGAGATTGTAGAGATCTCGGTGCCTTTGGGTGAGGTGGAGGATTAAGGCGCTAAATATCCTAAATAAATCGAGATAAATGCTAATAAAACGCTTAGTACAGCTAATACAATTGATATCTGGCGCCATTTCACAGCATCGTCGTGCTCAGTCTTGCGCCCTTCCTTCTCTTCGTCTAATGCTTTCACAACCTCGGCGTGCTCTTTCTTAGTCTCCTCATCGTGTTGCTTTAAGAATTTCTAAGGTGCTTTCTGCTATAGCCTTCCTATCCTCGATGCTTATCGTTGGAGGAAGGGCCTCAAATATTACTTCGGCCGTCGGAACGTGGACGATTACATCTTTACGCGTCCTTTCAATGCCAGGCTCCCTTTCATTAATAGACATGGATCTCCGTATCGTTCATTGGTATCGGTTCTTCGTGTAGTAACCCAGGTTCCTTATCTCATGAAGGGATGGGCGGGTATTTTTAAGGAGATTGAATAAAAAAATATCGAATAGTGGATTCTCAGATTTCGTTTAAATATTCTTTATATAAGTTCATAGTGGAATAGTGGATCTATTCACCTTCTTTTTTCTTTTCATAAAGGTCACAGCCCCGTTCTCTCATCATCCATCCACGACAGTGGTATAAATACAGCTCACAGGTATCGCATATTGTATCTGT
>JGI24129J20441_1000701_pt1 | contig 10509 bp, 9 predicted proteins | sample BarGraNGADG00211_FD_20441 | JGI IMG/M metagenome (IMG submission 20441) | reverse complement strand
GCTGCCTTCGATCAATGTCCTTGCGTCGAGATCGCCCATGGCCCCCAGTAACCCGACGTCCAGGACGTAGAGCTTGAAGGACCGGGCATCCATGTACGCATTCAGCGGAACGTCCGGTTTGGTGATGCGGTAGACCTTGGTGAGGAGACCACAATCCTCCAGCCATTGGATCGCAAGCTCGAAGTCTTTTGCGCGTGCGCCTTCCCGGATCTGACCATAGACGAACTTCCGGTTCTCTTTGGCAAGCTGCGTCGGCACAGCGTTCCAGATCATACGCATCCGCGGTACGATCTCTGTGGGGGCATGTTTGGAGAAGTCCTGATCATAGAAGGTCAGCAGGCTCTTCTGGATTCGCCGGACCGCCCCGAAGTCCTGTGTCTCCAGATAGGTCGTCACTGCCTCGGGCATGCCACCGATGTAGTAATACTGCTTCAGCAGGTCTACATAGGTCCCCCGGAACGAGGTGATCAGAGCAACGTCTCTCTTCCCAATCAGTTCATTGAGCCGCTCCTGCTTCATGGCATCGAGAAACTCCCGGAAATTCAGGGGGTACAGATCCAGGAATTCCGCTTTCCCCACGGGGAAGGAGGTCCCCTCATGCAAGGCGACACCCAACAGAGAACCTGCCGCAACGATCGCGTACTCCGGTGCGTTTTCATTGAAGTATTTTAGTGAGGTAAGGGCTTTTGGCACTTCCTGCACCTCGTCAAAAATGATGAGAGTGTCCTCAGGAGTGATCCTGACGCCAGTCTCGATCTGCAGGGCAGAGACGAGACGCGCAGTATCGTATCCGCCATCAAACACACTCTGCATCCGTGGGTTATTGTCGAAGTTGACATAGGCGACGTTCTGAAAACACGTTTTGCCGAACTCCTTCATGAGCCAGGTCTTGCCGACTTGTCGAGCTCCCCGGATAATCAGAGGTTTGCGGTTCCTCTCTCCCTTCCACGCCTGCAGCCTCTTCATTGCATGTCGGTTCATGTTATCGCCTCTCATGATCTGACTTTCTTAATTCATTGTACAAGACTGTCGCGACAATGCAACACTTTTGTGGACCAAAAAGTGGAGACAACAACACTTTTGTGGACCAAAAAGTGGAGACAACAACACTTTTAAGGACGTACATCTGTTTCCCGTTCTGCGGATGGCACTGACCAGCATTGCTGTCGAACCGACGTCGCAACCGTTGGCTTATGAATATTTACAGCGGTATCACGTGCCGGCCTCGAGTATGCAGAAAGCTATAGAAGCACTCAAGATGCTGGACCTTGTTGAGTATGACAAGGAATGGCACCTCGTGGATCCTGTCATGGCGGCATGGATAAAAGACACACGATCCAACACTATTTGAGCTCTTTGGGGTCAGCTGCTCAAAGGTGAGGGTAACACATTGAAGCTGGCGGGAATTGGCGGGTGTCGCTTACACTCGAATGTAGTGTAAACTGGTAATAGGATGACCATAAGGCCGTCCGCCAAGGAGCGCCGACATGAGTGTACTGATTCGCACGATCGGTAATCGACAGTACGCATACCTCGTTCGCCGCAGTGGCGGTCGAACAGTTCAGACCTACCTTGGGCCCATGGCGCGCGCTGAAGTCGCCGCCAAGGTTGCCGCCCTCAAGAAAGAGAGGAGCATCCCGTCGCAGTTCCATCGCTTCTTCTGGGACACTGATCCCGCTGCCATCGACCTGCATCGGCATGCAACATATGTTATCGCGCGGATCCTCGAGACAGGGAGCCTGCAGGCGGTCTGGTGGCTCCAGCTCCAATACCCGACCAGCGTCATTCTGGAGGTCCTCGCCTCAAGCAAGCAACTGTCAGCACGTTCGCGCCACTTCTGGTCTGCCTGGTTTGAGGTGAGCCGTATACCCTGAGGCGATGTCGCCGGAGGCCCGGGCGCTGCTGCTTCACCTTGCCACTTTGGCCAGATACACCCCTCAGAAGCGCCCCTCGTATTGAACTGAAATACTCGGGGGCATTTGAAACACATGCTCGGGGGCTATTGAGCAGCGTATCACAAAGGAGAGCCCGCAGGGAGACGATGTCTGATACGGCCGAGCAGGACTCTCCAGCCGTCGATATGCAAGACGGCACTGCAGGCCATGTAGCAGACGGCAGCCACCCCGCAGACGAGGACCAGCCGCAGGGCGACGCCGGAGAAACCCTGTGGCACGCCAATCCATGACTTGGCCAGCAAGGCGACCCCGACGACGGGGATCACTGCAACCAGCGTCTTCAGGGCCTCTGGCACCAGCGGATAGCGCGGTGTCGTCCGTCCCTCGCCGCGGAAGAACTTGCGGATCAGCAGGGCGTCCATCACGGCACCGACCGTCACCGCAGCAGTCGTCGAGAGGGCGATGCCCGGTGCCCCGAACCACATGCCGAACAGCCAGTCGGTGACCGCGTTGATTGCGATCATGGTGACCCCGACGATCAACGGCGTCCGCGTGTCCTTGAACGAGTAGAACACACGGTGAAAGACAGGGAACAGCGCCAGCCCGAGCAGACCCAGACAGTACATCTGGACGCATGTTGCCGTGAGGTGTGTAGCAGCCGCGTCGAAGGCTCCGCGCTGGAACAGGAGGCGCACGATGGGCTGGGCCAAGGCGAACAACCCGGCGATGCAGGGGACCATGATGTAGACCATGAGTGCTACCGTCTTCCTGATGCGGTCCTCATAGGTCGCACGCAACGTCCCGTCGACTGCCATGGATGAAAACCACGGGAACACGGCCGTCACGATCGGTGTCGCCGCGAGTGCCAGGGGCAGGTTCCACAGCCGGTTGGAGTAGTCGAGGGCAGAGACGCTCCCCTGCGCAAGGTGTGAAGCGAACCAGCGGTCTACGATCGTGTTCAGCGACCCGCCGCCGCCCGAGATCACGAGCGGTACGAGCAGGGCGGCAAAGGCCCCGATGGCGCGCCAGTCCACGTGGCGCATGTCCAGGTGGTGGAAGAAGCCCCTGCGGCTCAGAAGGAACCACAGGATGGGCGCGAAGCCGACAACCGACATGACGGTCAGGCCCAGCGAGTAGCTCTGGATGCCCAGCGGCGACGAGAAGAAGAGCAGGCACCCCACCAGCAGCACGTTGCCGAACACGTTGGACAGCAGAGGGATGAGGAACTGGCCCTCGGCCTGCGACAGCCCCGTCACCAACCCAGTCATCACGTTGAAGAAACCCATCGGGACCAGCAAGCGCGTCACCTTGACCGCCAGGTCGTACCGGGAGTCCGTGAAACTGGGCGCGAACAGATGGACCAACTGGGGGGCGAATGCGAGGACGATCACCGACATGGCGAAGAAGGCCATCCCCCATACGAAGGTCACCTGGTTTACCAGCTCGCGCGCACGCGCCGGGTCGTTCTTGCGGTGGGAGATGTACCACGGCACGATGAGTGTGCTGAGACCTGTCGACACGATACCCAGCAGGACGCTGGGGACCATCATGCCGATAAGGAAGGCATCCGTGATGCCGGTCGCCCCCCAGTTGTGCGCCACGATGGCGTCGCGCGCGAAGCCGATGAACTTGCTGAGCAGCGTGACGATGCTCAGGAACACCGCCGCCTGTGCGACCGACTGCCTGCGCAACAGCCGATGACCACGCGACATGGTACCCCCTGCTGCCTGCTGCTTGTACTCATCTGCCATCATGACGCCTCCGAATCTGGAACTGTAGTACAATAGCACGAGGGAACCGGGAGTGCAACCTCACAACCGTGGGCGGACTGAGACCGCCCGTAGTCCCGGGCTAGCGCGCTCCTCTCCTGCGCAGGACCGCGGGGATGGTGGCCGCCAGGATGCGTAGATCCAGCCACAGGCTCCAGTGCATGATGTAATCCATGTCCAGCCGCACCCTCTCCGCATAGTCCAGGTCACTGCGCCCGCTGACCTGCCACAGGCCCGTGACCCCAGGAGGAACGCGGAGGATGGTGGCAGCAGCCGGGCCGTACTTGGCGATCTCATCGGCCACGATAGGACGGGGTCCCACCAGCGAGAGGTCACCACGGAGGACGTTGAACAGCTGTGGCAGCTCGTCCAGGGAGGTCCGGCGCAGCCAGCGCCCCAGCGGCGTGACACGGGGATCGTTCCGCAGCTTGTAGGTCGCCTCATACTCGGCGCGCAGTACTGGATCGGCGGCCAGCATGTCCTGCAGGCGCACCTCGGCGTCCACGGCCATGGAGCGGAACTTGTAGACTCGGATGGACCTGCCGCCCTCGCCCAGGCGCCGGTGCCCAAAGAGGACAGGTCCATGCGACGTGAGCTTCACCAGCATCGCAAGGACGAGCAAAATCGGCGAGAGAATTACCACGCCCAGCCCCGCCAAGAGGACATCCATGAGACGCTTGACGCGGGCGCCCACGCCGACGACCAGGAGATCCCGCACCCTGAGCACCGGCGTGTGGTCCACAAACAGGACATCGGAGGGATACGGCAACGTGCGCACGGTGCCACCCAATGCATAGACCGTGACGTAGCGGCGCAGGCACAGTTCCACCATCTGAGAGGTTTCGAGCAGGGGCGACGCCAGCAGGACAGCGTGTGCTGCGCCGTCAACCAGTGCAGTCTCGAGCTGAGCACACGACATGACCGTGACTACCCCACCCTCCGTCTGCAACAGTCGCATCCCCAGCCCACGCTGGAGGCTGAGTGCGCCCAGGCCGGCTGCCGCCAGGTCGTCCACGCTGCCGGCCACTATGGTGGGCACAAGGTCCGTGCCATGCGCGTACCTACGCCGCCGAATGGCGACGACGATTCGCTCCAGCCCCAGCTGCAGGACGAACGACAGGACAAGGAAGTACACAAGCGTCAGACGCGAGAACAGCGTGTTCTTGACCAAGTAGGCGACCAGCAGGTACAGGAACGTCGCGTAGACCAGTCCGTCCACCACGACGCCGGTCCGGTCCGCGGTGACGTGCCCGTCGTCATACATCCCCCGCAGATACAGGTAGCCGATGTCCGCGGCGGCAAACAGTCCCATCGACACCCAGTACCACTGCACGTCGATGGTCGATGTCTCGAAGCGGAAGCGCACCAGCAGGGCCAGCAGGAACGCCGCCAACAGGCAGAGAGCGTCGAGGAGAGGACGCAGGCTACGGTGAGTCAACTGTGTACCTCTTTCAACTTGCAGAACGCCTGCCACTCGCGTTCAACAAATGCTGAGAACTCTTGCCGAAAACGCTCCGGGGCAAAACGGACAGCGTTCGCACGGCAAGCCCGAGGATCAAAGGTCATCGTTTCGAACCTGTGAATTGCTTCAGTAAGGCTCTCGACCGTCTGCTCTCCAAAGAAGATCCCTGTTGCGCCGTCCCGTACCGTCTCCGTCGCGCCACCCTCTCCAAATGCAATGACCGGCGTGCCACAAGCCTGCGCCTCAACGGGAACAATGCCAAAATCCTCTTCGGCCGCAAAGATAAAGGCCCGCGCCCGCTGCATGTAATCCGCCAGCACGTCAGATGGCTGGTAGCCCAGAATCGTGACATTGGGTGTCGCATCGTGCCGAACCTTCTTCATCTCCGGCCCGTCACCGATGACGATGAGCCGCCGGTCAGGCATTCCGGCAAACGCCCGCACGATCAGGTCCACGCGCTTGTAAGAAACCAGGCGCGAGGCTGTGACGTAGTAGCCGCCCTCTGCAACCCCAAGTGTGTAGAACTCCGTATCAACCGGTGGGTATATGACGACCGAGTCTCGCCCATAGCACTTCCTGATACGACTGGCGACAAAGTCCGATATGGCGACAAATGCGTTGACGCCTTCGGACGCTCGAAGATCCCAAGCCCGGAGACGATCAAGCAGTCGCCGCACCGCCCATCCAGCGAGTCCGCGTGCCAGACCGGCACTGCGAAGGTACTCGTTTTCCATGTCCCAGAGGTATCGCGGTGGCGTATAGCACATGCAGATGTGCAACTGGCCCGGACGCGTGCGCACTCCCTTGGAGACAGCATGACAGCTGGAAATGACAAGATCGTAGTCCGAGAGATCCAACTGCTCAATGGCCAGTGGCATCCAGGGAAGATATGCACGGTAGAGCTTCTTGGCAAACGGAAACTGCTGTATGCCTGTCGTCCTGACCGAGTGCCCTTGCAGAAATGCTCGCTCGGAGGCGGGGATGAAGTCGCAAACGGCATACAAGTCGGCCTCCGGATAGCACTTCAGCATCTGCTCCAGCACTCGCTCGGAGCCGGCGTACGTGATCAGCCAATCATGAACGATAGCAACCTTCAATGTCCTGCAACCCCGCCAGTCATCGTCTCACACTTTCCAGCACCTGCCAGACCTCACGCGCTGTTCGGTCCCAGCTAAACAGCTGAGCACGTTCCAGTCCACGCCCCCGCAGGTCATCCCTGAGAGCAGGCTCTCGGATGATCCGCTCCATAGCGCCTCGAATGCTGTCCACAGACGATGGATCGACGTACTCAACGGCTTCACCGCATACCTCTGGGAGAGACGCGACGTTGGATGTAATGACTGGGCATCCGCTCGCCATAGCTTCCAGGGGCGGAAGTCCGAATCCCTCCCAGAGCGACGGGAAGACGAGAGCCAGAGCGCCACGGTACAGCTCCGCCACTTCGTCGTCGCTGGCATAGCCGGTGAACACGACACGGTCCCGTATGCCAAGCTGCTCCACGAGACTGAGCAGTGGAACCGAATCCCGTGTGCGCAAATTGCCCACGACAACGAACTTTACGTTTCTCTCTGAGATCCCGGCGAACGCCGACAGTGCTCTGGCCACATTCTTGTAGGGTCGCATGTCTCCGACAAACATGAAGTAAGGGGCCTGAGTCTTGACAGTGACTTCTCCGGGATCCGCAGGATGGAATAGCGCTGAGTTGAAGCCAGCTGGAACCACCGTCATGGGGCATCGCGGCCGCCCGAACAGCCTGATGACGTCCTCACGGGTAGCAGCAGAATCACAGACAATCGCGTTGCACTGCCGGATGACCATAGGCAGCATGAAGCGAAAGTAGTAGTGCAGTTTTGGGTAGTGCTCAGGGTATCTCAGGGGCAACAAGTCGTGAATGGTGATGACCTGTCTAGCCTGGCCGTCGCGCAGGACTAGCCCTTCGGGCACCGTATTGTAAATCACCCCGACTTCACGCTGGCGCAGCAATATGGGAAAAACGGTGTTCAACCAGACGACTCTCTTGACACCGGACAGGCGATGTGGCGGGACAATCCCAGCAGGTACTCCAGCAAACCTCATCCCAGGCAGTTGGCGCAGAACTTCGGAATTGGAGTAGACAATGCTCTGTCCGCCGCCCGGTCTAGTAACCAGTCGCGACACTAACTCCCGAGTGTACACGGCCAGCCCCGTCGGGCTACCTGTGTCGTACGCCCAAGTTGCGTTGATTGCCAATGTCCCCCTGTTTTCGCTACCCATTACGCATCCGCTCCTCGCGAACTAGCGAGACCCAGTATTCTCCATGTGACACGCCAGGTTGTAACCACCCCGAAAGTGAACAGCATGGCCACTCGGTCCTACTTGCCCAACTTCGCAAGGTCGGCTTCGACCATCGTCTGCACTAGTTCACGAAACGATACGCTTGGCGACCAGCCCAGGTCTCTGTGCGCTTTCGTCGGGTCACCCAGCAGTGTGTCAACTTCTGCCGGACGCAAATACTTGGGGTCCTCGACGACGTATTTCCGCCAGTCCAGACCAACTGTCTCGAACGCCAACTGGACGAATTCGCCAACCTCGTGCGACTCACCTGTCGCAATGACGTAATCACCGGGTTCATTCTGCTGCATCATGAGCCACATGGCTGTTACGTAGTCGCCGGCAAATCCCCAATCCCGCTTTGCACTCAGATTTCCAAGTCTAAGCTCTGTCGCCAGACCGAGTTTGATCCTGGCAACACCGTCCGTGACCTTGCGCGTCACGAACTCGATTCCTCTGAGTGGCGATTCATGGTTGAACAGTATCCCGTTACAGGTATACATCGCATAGCTCTCACGATAATTGCGTGTGATCCAGTAGCCGAAAACCTTTGATACGCCATAAGGACTGCGTGGATGGAATGGCGTCGTCTCCCGCTGAGGAACCTCTTCCACCTGGCCATACATCTCGCTGCTCGATGCCTGGTAGAAACGTATTTTGTTGTTGACTCGCCTGACAGCCTCCAGTAGGCGCAGAACGCCCATTGCAGTAACGTCGGCCGTATAGAGCGGCTGTCCCCAGGATGAAGCGACGAAACTCTGTGCCGCCAGATTGTAGACTTCGTCTGGTTCCGCAGTGTCGATGGCTGCCTCCAGCGACGAAGAGTCGCCGAGGTCCCCCTCTACCAGCTCGATCTTGTCCAGCACACCCAGCTCTTGGAGTCTCCATGTGTTGGTCGTACTTGATCGGCGATGTAACCCCACCACTCGATAACCCTTGTCAAGCAGCAGCTGAGCCAAGTATGCCCCATCTTGTCCGGTAATTCCAGTCACTAAGGCATTGCGCATCATGCACCTCCCCCTTCAGACTCATTCATGGTCTGCACGGCCGTATCTGTCCTCTATCCTCTCGATGTCGTCTTCGCCAACGTACTCGCCATTCTCGACCTCAATGATCTCCAGTGGGACTTTACCAGGGTTCCCCAGACGGTGCAAGGTCGACTTGGGAACGAAGGTGCTCTCTCCCTCGTGGACAAAGAACGTCTTCTCGCCAATGGTCACCTGAGCTATACCGTGAATGACGACCCAGTGTTCGGTACGATGAATGTGACGCTGCAGGCTGAGCATCGCTCCGACGTTCACGACGATGCTTTTGATCTTGAAGCGCGGCCCCACTTCGAGAATGCGGTAGCGACCCCAGGGACGGATGATCTCAGTATGATCGGTCGCCTCAGAGCGATGCCGAACCTCCAACAGCTCCAGCAGCTTTCTCACGTCCTGTCCACTGCCGCGCTGAGTCACCAAGACAGCATCGTCCGTTTCAATGACCACAACGTGGTCAACATCTACCGTCGTCACGAGGCGTTTGCCGCTGACAACGAGTGAGTCATGCGTACCGATGGTAACGACATCGCCCTGGATGACGTTGTCATTTCCATCCTTTGCCTGCAGGTCATAGTATGAATCCCAGCTTCCAACATCACTCCAGGTGAGGTCCATTGGCACAACAGCAACGTTGGCAGCCTTCTCCATCACGGCATAGTCGATGGAGATGCTGGGCATATCGGACCAGTGCCGCAGAGCGTTGTCATATCCTTGAGCAATGACAGCAGCAACGTCAGAGGCATACGCATGAAGTGCAGCCTCAAATGCCGACGGAGTGAACGCGAACATGCCACAGTTCCAGAGATACTCTCCCGAAGCAACATACTCTTCTGCAACTGCAGCTACAGGCTTCTCGGTAAACCGGCGGCAGAGAGCATAAGCTCCATGCTGTTCTCCAACCTGCAGGTAGCCGTAACCGGTCTCGGGTCGCGTTGGATGCACGCCAAACGTAACAAGGTAGCCATCACGAGCAGCCTGATCAGCTATGTGCAGATAGGAGACAAGCTTCCCGACAGGAGCGATGATGTGATCAGATGGGAACACGAACACGGTCTCGTCCTGCGCTACGTCCATTCTCTCGACCGCGTACTGCATGGCAAGAGCAATGGCGGGGGCCGTGTTACGTCCCTCGGGTTCACAGATAATGTGCTGGATGGCCTCCGGCGCAGCGGTTTGCAGGACATCTTTGACGTAGAAGTAGTAGTCGGAATTGGTTACGGCGATAATATCCTGGGGACGAGCAACAGCAAGAGCCCTAGTGACCGCCCCTTCCAGCAGAGAGAGCCCGTCAAAAAGGGGCAGAAATTGCTTGGAGTAGCTCTTCCGCGACATCGGCCAAAGACGTGTGCCACGTCCACCTGCCAAAATGATGACTTTCATTGCAATCCCTCTGTCAGCACACTCGTGCCCCACTCGTTGGAGACACTGCGTGGCACGCGATGAACCGCATCATGCGCATACATCATGACGGTCATACTGAATCCATCTTCCATCCTGGCCACCCCTGTCTCAAGCGTAGCAATGGTATGATACTGACATTGCCGGACCGAGACTCTAGACATCTGCTCTGCCCCTCTCGACGAGAGCTCTGAGATCATCGGGCAGTAGCAAGCGCCAAGGCATCAACAGGGCAAGTGCCGTCGCTCTGGCGCTGAGCCGTTGACCGTGAAAGAGCCGCATCAGAAGCTCTCTCCAACGCATGGCCAACACAGATGGAAGAGCCCACGGATACCATCGCCAGGTAGCGACCACTGCTCCTCTCACCAGATAGTAGTCGCTGACATAGTAGCTGCGATCTGCTCCACCAATCCGGGCAAACGAGGCGCCACCCTTGTGGTAGACAATGCTCGAATCAGCAAAACCAAGCGTGAAGCCTCTTGCCTTGCCCCTGAGAGCCCAGTCCAGTTCTTCGTCATAGAGAAAGTAGTCCTCGCACATGAGGCCTATCTGCGCAACAAACTCATGAGAAACGAACATGGATGCGCCATAGATGTATGTCAACTGTCGCTCGACATCCGCAGAATTCCACG
>JGI24129J20441_1000698_pt1 | contig 10562 bp, 10 predicted proteins | sample BarGraNGADG00211_FD_20441 | JGI IMG/M metagenome (IMG submission 20441) | reverse complement strand
CGGGACCGCCGGGGCGACCGCCGGGACCGCCGGGGCGACCGCCGGGACCGCCGGGGCGACCGCCGCCGGCGCCGCCGGGACGACCTCCGGGACCGCCGGGACGGCCACCGCCGTCACGGCGCGGACCGCGGCCGCGGTCGTCGCGGCGCTGTTCGTCGCGCTCCTGGCGCGCCTTGGCCTCGTCCATCGGATAGCCCTCGGGCAGGATCTCGCCCTTGTTGATCCAGACCTTCACGCCGATGCGGCCGAAGGTGGTGCGGGCTTCGCGGAAGCCGTAGTCGATGTCCGCGCGCAAGGTGTGCAGCGGCACGCGGCCCTCGCTGTAGTGCTCGTTACGCGCCATCTCGGCGCCGCCCAGACGGCCGCCGCAACGCACGCGCATGCCGGCGGCGCCCGAGCGCATGGCGCTCGTCAGGGCGCGCTTCATGGCGCGGCGGAAGCTGACGCGGTTCTCGAGCTGCTCGGCGATGGACTGGGCGACCAGCACGGCGTCGAGCTCGGGGCGCTTGACCTCGATGATGTTGACCTGCACGTTCTTCTTGGTCATCGCATGGATCTCTTTGCGCAACGCGTCGACCTCCGAGCCGCTCTTGCCGATCACGATGCCCGGCCGCGCGGTGTGGATGTCGATGGTCACGTTGTTCTGATCTTTGCGGATGATGATGCGCGACAGTCCGGCGTGAGCGAGCTTGCGCAGGATGTGCGTGCGGATGCGCTCGTCCTCTGACAGGAACTGCTTGAACTCTTTCTCCGTATACCAGTGAGACTTCCAGTCGTGGATGACGCCGACGCGGAAGCCGCCCGGATGTACCTTCTGGCCCACTAGGAACGGACCTCCCTCTGCTCCACGGCGATGGTGATGTGGCTGCTGCGCTTGCGGATGCGGTTCACGCGGCCCATGGCCCGGAACTGCCACCGCTTGAGGGTCGGACCCTCGTCGACGCGAGCCTCTTTGACGTATAGATCGTCGGCCGAAAGCGCGTTGTTGTTCTCGGCGTTGGCGACGGCCGAGTTCAAGACCCTGGCCACCACGCCGGCGGCGTTGCGGTTGGCGAAGAACAGCGTGCTGCGCGCCTCGGCCACGGACTTGCCGCGGATGAGGTCGACGACCTCGCGCGCCTTGCGTGGCGCGACACGGATGTACTTCGCCTGTGCCCTTACTGCCATGACCCGTTACCTTCTGGCCGAGCGGTCGCCCTTGATGTGACCGCGGAACGTGCGGGTGAGCGCGAACTCGCCCAGCTTGTGACCGACCATCGACTCGCTGATGAAGATGGGCACGTGCTTGCGCCCGTCGTGCACGGCGATGGTGTGACCGACCATGTCGGGGAACACTGTCGAGGCCCGCGACCAGGTCTTGATCATCTTCTTCTGGCCGGCGGCGTTCATGTCTTCGATGCGCTTGAGAAGGCGCTCGTCGACGAACGGACCTTTCTTTGCTGATCTGCTCAAAAGGCGCCTCCTGCCTTACCCACGCTTGCCGCGTTTGCGGCCGCGGATGATGAACTTGTCTGACGGCTTGTGCTTGGTGCGCGTGCGGTAGCCCAGCGTGGGCACGCCCCACGGCGTGACCGGGTGACGGCCGGCCGTGGTCTTGCCCTCGCCGCCGCCGTGCGGGTGGTCGACCGGGTTCATGGCCGTACCGCGCACGGTCGGGCGCACGCCGCGCCAGCGGGTGCGGCCGGCCTTGCCACCGGAGATGTTGGAGTGATCGGAGTTACTCAGCTCGCCCACCGTAGCGCGACAGGTGAGGCGGATACGGCGCAGCTCACCGGAAGGCAGGCGCACGACGCCGTAGCCCTTCTCCTTGGCCTGCAGCTGCGCGCTCGTGCCGGCGCTGCGCACCAGCTGCCCACCGCGACCCGGCTGCAGCTCGATGTTGTGGATCGTGGTGCCCGACGGGATGTTCTCGAGCGGCAGCGCATTGCCGGGCTTGATGTCGGCAGCGGCGCCGGACTCGACGGTGTCGCCCACCTGAAGCCCTTGCGGCGCAAGGATGTAGCGCTTCTCGCCGTCGGCGTAGTGCAGGAGAGCGATGCGCGCCGAGCGGTTCGGGTCGTACTCGATGTGCGCGACCTTGGCCGGCACGCCGTCCTTGTCGCGCTTGAAATCGATGACGCGGTAGCGCCGCTTGTGGCCGCCGCCCTTGTGGCGCGTCGTGATGCGCCCGTAGCTGTTGCGGCCGCCGTTCTTCTTGAGCGGCGCCAGCAGCGAACGCTCAGGCTCGCTGCGCGTGATGTCCTCGAACGTATCGACCGTCATGGAGCGGCGGCCGGGCGAGGTCGGCTTGAATCTCTTGATGCCCATTACCTGCCCTCGAAGAATTCGATCTTGTCGCCGGGCGCAAGCTGCACGACGGCCTTCTTCCAGGCCGAGGTACGCCCGCGCGAAACGCCGCGGCGCTTCGGCTTGGGGCGCATGTTGGCCGTCGAAACGTCGACCACCGTGACGTTGAAGAGCTGGGCGACGGCCTGGGCAATCATGGTCTTGTGCGCGTCGAGGTGCACCTGGAAGGTGTACCGGTCGTGGTCGATCTGCGCATAGCTCTTCTCGGAGATGATCGGCTTGATGATGATCTTTTCTGCTTCAACCATGACTACGCCTCATTCAGGGCGGCGAACGCCTTCTCGGTGAGGACCAGCGAGCGGGCGCGGAGCACCTGCTCGGTCGAGAGCGCGCCAACCTCAGACGCTTCCGCGTACGTGAGATTGCGCACGGACTTGGTGACGGTCGGCTCGTCGTGGGTGACGACGAGCACCGGCGCCGCGATGTCGAGGTTCACGAGGAACTCGTCCATGGTGGCCGTGCTCGGCGCGTCGATCTTGAGGCCGGCGACCACGAACACGTTGCCGTTCTCGGCGCGATTGCTCAGCGCCATGGCCAGAGCCTTGCGCACGACCTTGCGGTTGACCTTGATGGCGAAGCTGCGCGGCCGGGGGCCGAAGGTGACGCCGCCGCCCGTGCGCAGCGGCGACTTGACGCTGCCGGCGCGGGCGCGGCCGGTGCCCTTCTGACGATACAGCTTGGCGGTGGAGCCGGAGACCTCGCCGCGCGTCTTGGACGACGCCGTGCCGCGACGCCGCGCGGCCTGCTCGGCGCGCACGACCAGATGCAGCGTGTTGACGTCGGCCGGGACAGCGAACAGGTCCTTGCTAAGGTCGCGCGTCTCGAGATCCTTGCCGGCGGCGTCGACGACCGTGGCCACGCCGAGCTTGCCGCGGCGCGGCTCGGCCGGCGCCTTCTTCTCGGCCTTGACCCTGGCAGGACGCTCGAAGGGCGCCTTCTTGACCGGCTTCGGCACGGCGGCCTTCTTGGCGGCCGGCGCCTTCTTCGGCGCCGCCTTTGCGGCCGGCTTCTTGGCGGCGGGCGCCTTAGCGGCAACCTTCTTGGCGGCCGGCTTCTTCGGCGCCGCCTTTGCGGCCGGCTTCTTGGCGCCCGGCTTCTTGGCGGCCGGCTTCTTCGCGGCCGGCTTGGCGGCGGCCTTCTTGGCAGCCGGCTTCTTGCCCTCGCCCGCGGCCTTGGCCTGCCCAGTTTTCTTGGTCTCGTCGGCGCTCACTGCTACCTACCCTTGATGACGACGACGGAGTTCTTGGCGCCGGGCACGGAGCCCTTGATGAGCAGCAGGTTGTTCTCGACGTCGCGACGGACAATCTTGAGACCCTGCTGGGTGACGCGCTGCGCCCCCATGTGCCCGCTCATGCGCATGCCCTTGAACACTCGCGCCGGGTAGGCGCTGGCGCCGATAGAACCCGGCTGCCGGACGTTGTGCGAACCGTGGGTCTCAGGGCCACGACTGAAGTTGTGCCGCTTGATGGTGCCCTGGAACCCCTTGCCCTTGCTCACGCCGATGGCGGTGACGGCCTGACCGTCCTCGAACGCCTCGACGGTGACGGTATCCCCGATCTTGAGATCGCCGGGACCGTCGAACTCGACCAGATGGCGCATGCCGTGCTTGAGACCGGCCTTCTTGAGGTGGCCCAGCTCGGGCTTGCTGATGTGCTTGTCTTTGCACTCCTCGAACGCCAGCTGCACGGCCTCGTAGCCGTCGGTGTCGAGGGTGCGGACCTGTGTGACCGGGCAGGGGCCAGCCTGGACGACGGTGACGGCCACGACGTTGCCGTCGTCGTCGAAGAGCTGGGTCATGCCCACCTTTTTGCCGATGATGCCAGTCATTCTCTCTACAGCTTGATCTCGATGTGGACGCCGGCCGGCAGATCGAGCCTCATCAGCTGGTCGACGGTCTTGGACGTCGGCTGATGGATGTCGATGAGCCGCTTGTGCGTGCGGATCTCGAAGTGCTCGCGAGAGTCCTTATCCTTGAACGGGCTCTTGATGACGCAGTAGACGTTTTTCTCTGTGGGGAGCGGCACGGGGCCAGAGATGGTCGCGCCGCTGCGCTGCGCTGTCTCCACGATGGACTGCGCGCTGCGCTCGATCAGCTCGTGATCGTAAGACTTCAACCTTATGCGGATCTTCTGCTGAGCCACTCTCGCCTTCTCTGTCCTGTTCACGTGGCCGGGTGTGTCCGTCGCGCGAGCGCGACGAAACGCGCCCGGCCCGATCCGTGTGCTGCGACCTATTCGATGATCTTGGTGATCGCCCCGGCGCCCACGGTGCGGCCGCCCTCGCGGATGGCGAAGCGCAGACCCTCTTCCATGGCGATCGGGGTGATGAGCTTGACTTCCATGACGGTGTTGTCGCCCGGCATGACCATCTCGACGCCCTCTTCGAGGGTGATGACGCCGGTCACGTCGGTGGTGCGGAAGTAGAACTGCGGGCGATAGCCGTTGAAGAACGGCGTATGGCGGCCGCCTTCGTCCTTGGAGAGGACGTAGACCTGAGTCAGGAAGTGCGTGTGGCCGGTGATGCTGCCAGGCTTGCAGCAGACCATGCCGCGCGCGATCTCCTCGCGCTTGGTGCCGCGCAGCAGGATGCCGATGTTGTCGCCGGCGCGCCCCTCGTCGAGCAGCTTGCGGAACATCTCGACGCCGGTGACGGTGGTCTTCATCGGCTTGTCGCGCATGCCGACGATCTCGATCTCCCCACCGACCTTGACGATGCCGCGCTCCACACGGCCGGTGGCGACGGTGCCGCGCCCGGTGATGGTGAAGACGTCCTCGACGGGCATGAGGAACGGCTTGTCGATGTCGCGCTCGGGCTCGGGCAGATACGAGTCGAGGGCGTCCGTGAGCTCGATGATGCTCTTGCACCACTCGCAGTCGTCCTTGCCGCAGCCGCACTCGAGGGCCTTGAGGGCCGAACCCTTGATGACGGGGAGGTCGTCGCCCGGGAACTCGTACTCGCTGAGGAGCTCGCGGACCTCCATCTCGACCAGCTCGATGAGCTCGGGGTCGTCGACGAGGTCGACCTTGTTCATGTAGACGATGATGTGCGGCACGTTGACCTGGTGCGCCAGGAGGATGTGCTCGCGCGTCTGCGGCATGGGACCGTCGTCGGCGCCGACCACGAGGATGGCGGCGTCCATCTGGGCGGCGCCCGTGATCATGTTCTTGATGTAGTCGGCGTGGCCCGGGCAGTCGACGTGCGCGTAGTGGCGCTTCTCGGTCTCGTACTCGACGTGCGCGGTGGCGATGGTGATGCCGCGCTCGCGCTCTTCCGGCGCCTTGTCGATCATGTCGAACGCGGTGAACTCGGTGGCGCCCACACCGCGGCTATGCAGCACGAGCGTGATCGCAGCGGTGAGGGTCGTCTTGCCATGGTCGACGTGACCGATGGTGCCGACGTTCATGTGTGGCTTGCTGCGGTCAAACTTCTGCTTGGCCATGTCTGCTACTCCTTTTCCCGAAACCCGGAGGTTGAGGTCACACAAAAAGCGGCACGGCTGCCTCCCGTACCAAAGGTCGGCAGTATACACGAAGCCGACCGGCTTGGGCAAACGAACCGCTGTTGACGAAGGTCACCCACCGCGCACCTTGGCGACGATCTCGCTGGCGATGGAGGCGGGCACCTCGGCGTAGTGCTTGAACTGCATGGTGTAGGTGGCCCTGCCNTGGGTCGTCGAGCGCACGTCGGTGGCGTACCCGAACATCGTCGACAACGGCACCGTGGCGGTGATCACCTGGGCGTTGCCGCGCGGCTCCATGCCGTCGATGTGGCCGCGCCGCGAGCTGATATCGCCCATGACGTCGCCCATGAACTCAGCCGGCGTGACGACCTCGACGGCCATCATGGGCTCGAGGAGCACGGGCTTGGCCTTCTGGGCGGCGTTCTTGAAGGCCAGCGAGCCGGCGATCTTGAACGCCATGTCTGAGGAGTCGACCTCGTGGTAGCTCCCGTCGATGAGCGCCACCTTGATGTCGACCACCGGATAGCCGGCGAGCACGCCGCTGCTCATGGCCTCCTGGATGCCGTCGTCGACCGAGGGGATGTAGTCGCGCGGGATCGCGCCGCCCTGGATGCGGCTCTCGAACTCGTAGCCGCCACCCGGTTCGTTGGGCTGCATCTCGATGACGACGTGGCCGTACTGGCCGTGCCCGCCGCTCTGGCGGACGAAGCGGCCCTCGACCTTGTCGACCTTGTTGCGGACCGTCTCGCGATAAGCCACCTGAGGCTTGCCCACGTTGGCGTCGACGTTGAACTCCCGCACCAGCCGGTCGACGATGATCTCGAGGTGGAGCTCGCCCATGCCCGCGATGATCGTCTGCCCCGTCTCCTCGTCGGTGTGCACGCGGAAGGTGGGGTCCTCTTCGGAGAGGCGCTGCAGGGAATTGCCGAGCTTCTCCTCGTCGGCCTTGGTCTTGGGCTCGATGGCCACGAAGATCACCGGCTCGGGGAAGTCCATGGACTCGAGGATGATCGGCTTGCCGATCTCGCAGAGCGTCTCGCCGGTCGTCGTGTACTTGAGCCCGACGGCCGCCGCCAGCTCGCCCGCATAGATCTCGTCGCGGTCCTCGCGGTGGTTGGCATGCATCTGGAGGATGCGGCTGATGCGCTCGCGCTTGTCTTTGGTGGCGTTGAGCACGTACGAGCCGGCCTTGAGCGTGCCGGAGTAGACGCGGAAGTAGGTGAGCTTGCCGACGTGCGAGTCGACGGCGACCTTGAAAGCCAGCGCCGAGAAGGGCGCGTCGTCGTCCGCCGGACGCGACGCCTCGTCGCCGTTGGGCTTGATGCCCACGACTGGAGGTATATCGAGCGGCGACGGCAGGAAGTCGATGATGGCATCCATGAGCGGCTGCACGCCCTTGTTCTTGAAGGCAGAGCCGCACAGCACCGGCGTGATGCTGATGTCGAGGGTCGCCTGGCGGATCACCTCGCGCAGGCGCGCGGGGGTGATCTCGCGGCCTTCGAGATAGGTCTCGAGCAAATGGTCGTCGTGGTCGGCGATGGACTCGACGAGCTTGAGGCGGTACTCGTCGGCCTGCGGCCGGAGCTCCTCGGGGATGTCGACGATCTCGAAGTCTGTGCCCAGCTCGTCCTGGTAGACGAGGGCGTTCATCTCGATGAGGTCGATGATGCCGCGGAACTCGGCCTCGCGGCCGATGGGGATCTGCAGCGCCACGGGGTTGGCCCCCAGGCGGTCGACCATCATCTCGAGGCCGCGGAAGAAGTCGGCGCCGATGCGGTCCATCTTGTTGACGAAGGCGATGCGCGGGATGCCGTACTTGTCGGCCTGGCGCCACACCGTCTCCGACTGGGGCTCCACGCCGCCGACGGAGCAGAAGAGCGCGATGGCCCCATCGAGCACACGCAGGCTGCGCTCCACCTCCATGGTGAAGTCCACGTGCCCGGGCGTGTCTATGATGTTGATCTGCGTGTCGCGCCAGGCGACGGTGGTCGCGGCGGAGGTGATGGTGATGCCGCGCTCCTGCTCCTGCGCCATCCAGTCCATCACGGCCGCGCCCTCGTGGACCTCACCGATCTTGTGCGTCTTGCCCGTGTAGTACAGGACGCGCTCGGTGGTGGTGGTCTTGCCGGCGTCGATGTGAGCCATAATGCCGATGTTGCGCGTGTTCTGCGGCGAGTACTGTCGCATGTCCCTTATCTTGTTCCTTCCATGCGAAAGCCCCTCACCGACGAAGGTCAGTGAGGGGCCCTCGGCGGATTACCAGCGGTAGTGGGCGAACGCCTTGTTGGCCTGCGCCATGCGGAAGATGTCGTCCTTCTTCTTGAAGGCGCCACCCTGAGCGGCCAGAGCGTCCGTCATCTCGGCGGCGAGGCGCTCGGTCATGACCTTCTCGCGGCGCTCGCGGGAGAAGCTGACCAGCCAGCGGATGGCGAGCGTGCGGGCGCGGCGGCCGGGCACCTCGACCGGCACCTGATAGGTGGCGCCGCCGACGCGCCGGCTGCGNACCTCGAGGTGCGGCGTGAGCGCCTGGACGGCGTCCTGCATNACCTCGACCGGGTCGCGGCCGGTCTTCTCGCGGACGATCTCGAGNGCGCCGTAGACGATCTGCTCGGCGGTGGACTTCTTGCCGTCCAGCAGCACCTTGTTGATCACCTGCGTGACCAGCTTGCTGTTGTAGACGGGGTCGGGAAGGACTTCCCGGCGGGTGATTGTTCCTCTCCGCGGCATGACTTACCTCGTTGCCTTTCCCTTGGCGCCGTACAATGAGCGAGCCTGCTTGCGATCGCTTACGCCGGAGGCGTCGAGCGTGCCGCGGATCACCTTATAGCGCACCCCCGGAAGATCCTTGACGCGGCCGCCACGCACGAGCACCACGGAGTGCTCCTGCAGGTTGTGGCCGATGCCGGGGATATACGTCGTGACTTCCATCCCGTTGACGAGCCTGACGCGAGCGACCTTGCGCAGGGCGGAGTTCGGCTTCTTGGGGGTGGTGGTGTAGACGCGCGTGCAGACCCCGCGCTTCTGGGGCGAACCCTTGAGCGCCGGCGTCTTGGCGCGCTTCTCTTTACTCTCGCGCCCCTTGCGTACCAGCTGGCTTATGGTTGTCATCTGACCTCTCTGGTCGGCCGCTTCAGACAGCAATCGTGTAGTTTAGCGAAACGGGGCTGCGGCCGCAAGCTCGTAGCTCGCGCGGCCGCAGCCCCGCAGCTTGGCTTGCGGGTACTCCGTCTTCTTCGTCCTACTCCTCGTCCTCACCGGTGAGCCACGAGGTCGCCGTGTCGCTGCTGCTCATGAGGCGATCGGCCTCGGCCAACGCCTCGGCCCTGCCGGCGGGGTAGATGTCGACGCCGCGGTACTGGCGCAGACCCGTGCCGGCCGGGATGAGCTTGCCGATGATCACGTTCTCCTTGAGGCCCTGGAGGGTGTCGGTCTTGCCCTCGATGGCCGCGTCGGTGAGCACCTTGGTGGTCTCCTGGAATGAGGCCGCCGACAGGAAGCTCTCGGTGGCCAGGGACGCCTTGGTGATGCCGAGGATGGCCTGGCCGGCCTCGGCCGGCTGGCCGCCCTCGTCACTGACGCGCACGTTCTCCTTGCGGAAGACCGCGCGGTCGACGAGCTGGTCGGGCAGGAACTGCGTGTCGCCGGCGATGACGACGCGCACCTTCTTCATCATCTGGCGGGCGATGAGCTCGATGTGCTTGTCGTTGATCTCGACGCCCTGCGAACGGTAGACCTCCTGCACCTCGTTGACGAGGTAGCGCTCGGTGGCCGTGTCGCCGGCGTGCTTGAGCAGGTCGGCCGGGTAAAGCGAGCCGCGCGTGAGCTGCGTGCCCTCGCCGACCCAGTCGCCGTCCTCCACGAGGACGTTGGTGCGGCGCGCGGAGATGATGTACTCCTTGGCCGCGCCCTCCTCGGGGGTGATGGTGACCTTGCAGCCGCGTTCGGCGTCTTCGATGGCGACGCGGCCCGAGACCTCGGCGATGCGCGCGACGCCCTTCGGCTTGCGCGCCTCGAAGAGCTCGACCACGCGCGGCAGGCCGTGCGTGATGTCGGCGCCGGCGACGCCGCCGGTGTGGAAGGTGCGCATGGTGAGCTGCGTGCCGGGCTCGCCGATGGACTGCGCCGCCACGTGCCCGACGGCGTCGCCGATCTCGGCCGGCACGTTGTTGGCGAGGGCGTAGCCGTAGCACTTCTGGCACACGCCGACCTCGGCGTCGCACTTGAGCACGCTGCGCACCGGCACCATCGGGTCGGTCTGCGAGCTGCGCGCGAGCACGTCGAGGACCTGGTCGCGGGTCTCGAGCCCGATGTGGGCGTCGCGGTCGAACACGACCTCGCCGGTCGCCTCTTCGATGAGCGGCGCGCCGAGATGACGGCCGAGCAGGTTCTCGTTGGGCTCGTGCGTCCACATGGCCACGAGCTCGGCCGCGGCGCGGCCCTTCTTCACCTTGACCTTGGCGTTCGGCAGGCTGGAGTAGACCTCGCGCAGGAGGCCGATCTGGGCCGGGCCGATCTTCTCGCCCTTCTTGAGCACCACGCGGTCGCTGCGCGGCCGCCTGACGTCCTCGGCCAGCTGGGAGCCCTCGAGCTCGGGGTTCTCCTCGCGCCGCCGCGACCACGGGGACATCGGCACCCATTCTTTGGTGCCGCAGTCTGCCTCGCTCACGGTCACGTCCTGGCACACGTCCACGAGACGCCGCGTGAGGTAGCCCGAGTCGGCGGTGCGCAGGGCGGTGTCGGCGAGACCCTTGCGGGC
>JGI24129J20441_1000696_pt1 | contig 10584 bp, 13 predicted proteins | sample BarGraNGADG00211_FD_20441 | JGI IMG/M metagenome (IMG submission 20441) | reverse complement strand
CAGGCTGTGCACTCTTTGCAGGCGAGGCAGCCACGCCGGCGTCGAGTGGCAGTGGCTTGCCGAACGTGACGGACGCGCCACACGAGCCGCACTGCACGGAGGCCTGGCCCCTGTCCCCGATGGTCGAGACCATCGCCAACGCCATGGGACCCAGCTTCAAGTCACCGCCGCAGTACGGGCACGGCGCGGTCCCCGGACTCGCCAAGGTGTTGTCTTCGCTGGTTGCGGACGTCTCACTCTCGACCAGGTCCTTGAGCTTCGCCAGAGCGGACTTCAACTGCTCGAGGTGAGCGGCTCCCCCGTCCTTGAACGACGCACCCCCTTTGGGCGGGCCCTCGTCGATCCTGACTGCCGTGCGTCCCGTGCCTTCTGACTCGAAGACGAAGGTCGTATCCATCCAGGCACCTTCGAGGCGAACGGACTCACACGGAGTGAAGGCCGTGATGGGTGACGAGCCTCCAAGTGCCCACTCCACGTCGCCACCCTCGCGCCATTGCGCCGCCTTCACCGCGCCGCCCCACCACCTCTCCCAGTTCGCAGGTTCGGTGAAGAAGGCCCAGACGACTTCGCGGGGCCGATCGATCACGACGTTCGCGACCATCATGCGTGTCTCCCCCTTTGGAAGGCGTCGCTGCAGGCCCGCAAGGCCGCGTGCTATGCCACCGTGTAGTACCAGTCTTCGTCGCCGTACTCGTTCCTCGTCTCCACGCGCTTGTTCCTCAGCGCGCCTTTCGCGAGGAGGTCTTCGAGAAGCTCGAGAGCGGCACTTTCGCGCCAGTTGATCGAGTACACGTTGTTCGCCCGGGCGGTCTCGGCGTACCAACTGATGAAGTCGTCAGATATGAGCTTGAAAGAGTCACCCGCCCTGAACTCGTTCCCTTTCCCGTACTTCTGAACGAGCGCGTTCAGGAACACGGGCTCCTCCGTCCTATGGTCGTACCGCTTGTCGAACAGACCCATCACTGCTCACCCTCTCACGCGTCGGTGCTCCAGAGTGCCTCACTCACGGATCGGGGGTTCGCAGTGGCGAACGCCCGCGCGAACGTCTCGTCCCTGAGGGTGAGGTCCACGCCGACGACCTCGCCTCCTGCGCCGCCCGGACCCACCTGCGGGCTGATGCGCACCGCCTGCCCTATGAGTCCCAGGCGGCGGCTGTCATCCTCGAGACGGCGACGTTCTTCTTCGTTCGGTGGACTGTTCCGCCTGCCCCGCCGGCGCAACAGCCAGTCAAGCAAGACGGCCGACACGACCCCGGCGAAGAACACGGCGAAGAACATGAAGGTCAGCCCCGACCATTCGTCCCCGCGTTCGTAGAGGACGACACGGACGAAGAACGCGACCAGGAACGCCATCCCCACCACGCCCAACCACATCGGCAGCCAGTCACCGGCGTAGCGTTCACCCTTGGCGGAGCGCGTCCTCGCGTCCGCGCACTCCTGGCACAGCAGAAACGACACCTTCTCGGTGAACACCTTGTTGCCATAGCGCGTGGATCCGCTCGCATCGAGGCGCACCGCCTGGCTCCCGGCCGCGTTCGTCGGTTGCTGCGCGGGCGCGCCGCAGGCAACGCACAGCGGCGGCACCGTGACTCTGCCGGGCTTGACCGTCACCGTGAACATCCAGCCCCCGTTTCTCAGGCGACGACGATCACGGCCGCGTCGGCGCGGGCACGTCCGTGTCTGCGATCGCCGCCAGCTCCGGATCGGCCATGACGCGCCGGGCGAGCACCGTCAGGTCGGAGGCGGTCGAGCGTTCCTTCTTCCTGAGCCCGTTGGTGTCGGTCGCGAGCGTGTTGAAGAGGCCGAGCGAGGCCGCCTTCTTGTTCATGAGCGCGACGTAGGCCCTCTCGCTGCCGGCCACACGGACACCTATCGCCGAGGCGGCATCGTTGGCCGCTGCGATGAGCATCATGTTCAGCAGCTGCCGGATCGTGACCTTCTGGCCTGTCACCAGATCGACATCGCCGTCGTTGATGGCGGCCGCCTGCTTGGGGACGGTGACGGTCGTGTCCAGGCTCACATTCTGAGAGCGCAGCACGAGCGCGTTGAGCATCTTCATCGTGCTGGCCGTCTGCGTGCGGACGTTCGGCTGGCGCGACCACAGCACCGTGCCGTCCATCGTCATCAGGATGCCGGACGGCNCCTTCACCGCATTCGGCGCGATATTCGCGCCGAATGCGGNCGNAGGAGCGAGCAGAGCGAGGTACAGCAAGAGCAGCACCGCGAGAAGGCGCCTGGGGACGCGATGCGTCGTGGTCATGCCCACCCCTCCCTTGCGCTGCACATTCCCATCCTTCGTAGCACTCCGACGGCCCTGGAGCTAGACGCTCTTGGCCTCGAGCAACGCTGGCAGACGATCGAGCTTGGCGTCGCCAGACCCTAGCCCTTGGCGATGTTGACGGCCCGGGCCACCACCATGGCGAAGATGGCGATGGACATCGTGCTCTCCAACCCCATCAGGACCTTGGCCGTCTTCGAATACGGCATGGCGTCTGTCGGTGAGAACGCGGTCGCAGCCGTCACCGACACGTACACGTAGTCCAAGAAACCCGGCGTCCAACCCTCTGGGGCGAGCCCCTCCTGGTCAGCCTGCTGCTGAGGGAACACCAGGTCGGGGAGTCTCCGGGCGCCCCTGGCGCGGTCCTCCGGCCCGCCACCGTCGACCTCCCAGTAGGCGAGGGCGAACACAGCGATGTTGACCGCCCACAGTACGACGCCGGCGAGGAGCAGCCCGACCGGGTCGAGCGTGGGCTGAAGGAAGACGCCCCGCACGAGCCCAAGGAGGCTGAGCGCGTTGGCGAGAATGAGCACCCCCACCAGTCCGCGCGCGACCCACCGCATCTGGGTGCTCGGTTCCTCACGCTCGGACCGGTAGATGACGGCGGACGCGATCAGCAGAACAGTCGTCACGGTCGGGAAGAGCCAGACCGGCTGGACCGCGAGAGCGTTCGCCAGCCACGCCTGGCCTCCGATGATGACCACAGCGGCCAGGAACGCCGAACCCCGCGCATCCGCGTAGGCCCTCAGCTCGGACCAGAACGTCTTCTTGCTTGCCATCGGCTGGTGCCTGTCTCCTACTCCGGCGAGGTCGCCATCGGATCGGTCGACTGAGTGCCGTCATCGGCAACGGAGTCCGTCCACGCCGCGCCGCCCCAGTACCGGAACTGATGCCGGCCGGTGGGGTCCGGATACCACCCTGGAGGCGTGGGAGCCTGTGCGGGTTGCGGCGGCGCGGGGACCGACTGCGGCGGCACGGCCTGCGCGCCCTCCGGAGCCACGACGGCAGCGGGCACGACGGCCTGCATCCCCGCGACCAACTGGTCAAGAGTGGGAGCGTTCTTCGTCTTGGTGAGGCCTACGACGAACACGTGCACGGACAAGTTCCCGTCCGGGAGCCGTTGGAAGAGCCTGAACCGGACGAAGTCGACACCGAGCGCAGTACGGCCTCGGGCGAAGGTCAGGTGTTCCACCTGCGGAATGGGGATCTCGACCGTGAGATCGTGCGTGAAGGCGCGCTTGAGCAGCGGCTGCGCGAGACCCATCGTCAACACATCGCCGACGGCGGACATCCTGCGCTTCCCGCTCAGCCGGATGGCGTCCTCGTCGAACCGGACCGTCCCGCCGCAGTCCTCATCCCACGGAAAGACCTGCTCTTTGGGCACGCCCGCTATCCCGCGGCTCCCGTACCGGACCGTGACGGCGACTCCCATGTCCCCTCCCTCGTGCCGGGCGTAGCCGCCAGTGGCCGCGTATCACCGCCCACACGCGCACCCCGAATCCCACGGTGCCCATACAGGGAGTGTGTTCCCTTAGCGACGCCGCCCGAACGAGGGAGTGTCACAACGCCGCGAACGCACGTCTGCGGGAAGGCGATGCCGGAGAGTGGCACACGGGGCATGCCATCTACCGAGGGGGGAACCGTGGGCGCCGGCTACCTGCTCGCCCTCGGCATGAGGGCGGCCGCACAGATGATGCTCGCCGTGGTCCAGATCGAGTACAACACGCGCGCGGGAGCGGTCGCTCAGGTGCAGACTCTCACCGCTCCATTGCCCGTGACGTATGAGCCTACGCAGGTACGCGGACCGAGTCAGTCCCGTCCTGCCGACGTGCGCCAGTTCCTGGACGCGAGCACCTCGGACGCCGAGCGACAGGCGCGCGCCGTTGCTAGGGGCACGTCGGTGGCGGAGCAGTCGGAACGGGTGCGCGGCTACGGAGACGACTACCCCGGATCCGAGCTCTTCGAGCTCGGCCGGCGCTGGGCCCTGCTGTTCGACGAGACGGGCGATCCGGAGCATCGCGCCAAGGCCCTGGCGGCCATGCGCAAGGCGAGGACCATCGACCCCGAGTGCGGCGGCGGCTTCTTCTCCGAAGGCGAGTACTTCGGCAGCCTCACGCGGGACCCGGAGTTCAGCGAGTTCTCGTAGACGGACGCCCGCGCCGACAGCCGTCGGCACGGGAGCGGAACATGGGGTCTCTGAGTCCAGACGGACTAGCCGGCCGACACGACCCGGCGTACTTCGTCCTTGTGCAGCGGCTGCGAGATGTTCACGACCGTGTCCGGGCCGGTCCTGACCTCTGGCCCTCTAGGCCGGCACCAAGAGCCGCGCCGTCCTACACCTCGAGCAGCACGACCGCATCCACGAACAGATCGTATTCGTTCTCCTCGTCCAGGTCATGGACGCGCACCCGCTCGACCTCCCCTTCGCCGCCCACGGACACGAGCCGCGACTTGTAGAGGACCTTGACGTCGGAGCGCTTGACCTCGCCGACGAGATCCTCGGGGAGCCCGAGCGTGTCGAGTTCTGTGAGGAAGATGACCCGCGGCGTGACCTTGGTCAGCTCGAGCGCGAGTCTCGCGGTGGCCGGGCCTTTGTCGAGCACCAGGACGCGTTTGCCCTCGAGCTCGGCGATATCGTTGACCTGCTTGTAGACACCGATCCCGACGTACTCGTCGGCGTGCTCGACCTCGTTCAGACCCGGCGTCTCACACGTGCCGAGCGGAACCTGTGCTTCCTCCGCCGCGATCGGCTTGAGGTGGATACCGGCGCGCCAGTTCTTGATCGCGTCGTGCAACGCGTCCGCAGCCAGGTTCGAGCAGTGCATCTTGATCGGTGGCAGGCCGTCGAGCGCCTCGGCGACGTCCTTCCGCGTGACCTCGAGTGCCTCATCCAGCGTCATGCCCAAGACGAGCTCGGTCGTCATGCTCGATGTCGCGACCGCGGAACCGCANCCGAACGTCTGGAACTTGATGTCGACGATCCGGTCGTCCTTGATCCGCAGGTACATCTCCATGATGTCGCCGCANACGGGGTTGCCCACCCGCCCGACCGCCACATCGTCGCCCTCGAGCGTCCCAACGTTGCGCGGGTTGCGGAAGTGGTCGAGCGTCTTCTCGGAGTAACTGGTCGACTTCACGGCGGTCTCCTATCGCTTGCGGTAGAGCGGCGACATGCGCCGCAGCTTGTCGACGATCCCCGGCAGGACCGCGAGCACGCGGTCGACGTCGCTGTCCTTGCTCCAGCGACCGAAGGTGAACTCGAGCGAGCCGTGCGCCTCTTCGTGGAGCAAGCCGCACGAGATCAGCGTGTGCGACGGCTCGAGGGTCTTGCTCGAACACGCCGAGCCGGTCGCGACCGAGATCCCCTCCTCGCGCATGAGCAGCAGGAGAGACTCGCCCTCCACGCCCTCGAACCGGAAGTGCGCGTTGCCGGGCAGCCGCTCGGTCGGGTGACCGTTGAGGTGCGCATCGGGAATCGTGGCGAGCACTTCACGGACGAGCCGATCGCGCAACGCCGCCATTCGCACCGCGTCGGCCGGCAGCTCGCGCGCCATGATCTCGGCGGCCGCGGCCATGCCGACGATGCCGGCGAGGTTCTCGGTGCCCGACCTCAGTCCCTCCTCCTGGCCGCCGCCGAAAGCGACCGGCGCGACCTTGACGCCCTTGCGGATGTAGAGGACGCCGACGCCCTGCGGGCCGTAGATGTCATTGCTGGAAAGGGTCAGCATCCCGACCCCTGTCCCGCTCACGTCGATCGGGAGCTGGCCCTGGATGGCGACCGCGTCGGAGTGGAGGGTCGCCCCGGTACCGGCGACGACTTCGGCTATCTCGGCCATGGGCTGCACGGTGCCGATCTCGTTGCTCGCCCAGCCGACCGAGACGAGGATCGTCTCGGGAGTGATCCGCTTGCGCAGCTTCTCCGGGTCGATGCGGCCGAACTGGTCCGGGGGCACCTTGCCGACCCGGAACCCCGCCTTCTCGAGCATCTTGCCGATGTTGTGGATGGAGATGTGGTCGACCTCCGAGATCAGGATGTGGTCGCCCGCGCGCCGATTGCGGTTCGCGTAGCCGAGAAGCGCGACGTTGCTCGACTCGGTGGCGCCGGACGTGAAGACGATCTCCTCAGGCAGCGCGCCGACCGACGCCGCGACCTTCGCGCGCGCGGTGTCCAGCGTCGCGGTCGCATCGTCACCGACCCCGTGGAGCGAGGCCGGGTTGCCGAAGCGCTCCGTGAAATAGGGCGCCATCGCCTCGACGACGCGAGAGTCGACCGGTTTCGCGGACTGGTAGTCGATGTAGACCCCGCCCCTGCCGGGTGACTGCCTGGCCATCAGAAGCAGATCGTCGCGCTGGCATCGAGCGCGAGATCGTTGAGCGTGGCCGCACCGACGACCTTGGCGCCATCGATGAGCGGAACGGTGTCCCAGCCGAGCATCTGCTTGCTGGCCTCGCACGCGTACACCGGGATGCCTTCTGCCAGAGCGGCGTCCATCATCGTGCTCGCCGCCGGGAAGCTGCCCAGCTGGACCGCCTCGAGCGCGCCGGGCTTCAGCATCGTGAGCCCCATCCCGAGGTAATAGAGCACCGGGGTCTGGCCCATCGCCTTGGCGGAGCGCGCGAGCACGAGCGGCGAGTACTGGCGCTCAGGAGCGTCGCTCGTCTGCACGTACAGGATCATCTTGTCGTCTTTCATTGCCTCTCCTCACATCGGACGCGGGCGTTCGACCCGCGCGGTACTGGGATCGTTCCGAGCGACGCTCAACGCGCCTGCGCGACTATGCGCCGCGGCGGATCAGGAAACGCTTGTAGTCACCCTCGTCTTTCACCGCGACCATCACGTGTCCCGCGCGCTTCGCGAAACGGGTCAGGTCCTCCTCGGCCGCGGGGTCGTCGGCGAGCACCTCGAGCACCTCTCCCGGCTCGAGCACGTCGATCGCCGTCCGGGCCTGGAAGAGCGGTTCGGGGCAGAGCAGCCCGATCGCGTCGAGGATATCTGCAGGAATCTCGGTGCCAGGCACGGTGACCTCCAAGTCAGAGAGCGCAGGGCACGAATCGGGTTCGCTCCCAATAAGGAGTGTTCCCTCCTATGGGTCGAGCCTCTCAGGGAAGGGCCGATGCCCCTACGCCCCCTCCACCACCCGCACCGCGCCGTCCTCGATGACCGCGTACCGGATCGGCACGGGCGGCGGAAAGTCCCGCGTGCGCCACCCGCGTACGTAGGGATCGATGAGGAAGACACCTCTCGCCGCCCAGTGGGCCGCGGCATCGGCCTCGGCGAGGATCTCGGCGGGAGTATGGCCGGCGATCTGAGTGACCCCGGGGATCGGGTCTCCGTTGGAGCCGGGCCGCCACCACAGCGGGCCTGAGGAACCGACGATGCTGCCGGCCTTCCGGGAGCGGCTCGCCACAGCGACCTCGAACTCATGGTTGAGTACACGGGCGATCAGGTCGGCGCCTCCCCCAGTGTCGCCGGACTCGGCATCCACGGCGAACCGCTTGCCGACGCCGGCGTGGGTGATGAGAACGCCGTCCGCCGCCGCGGCGAGGCGCCAGCGCCCGGACTCGATCGAATCGGTCACGCGCTGGACGAGCTCGGGGTCGAGCGGTTCATCCTCGACAGGCCGCCCGGTGAAGACGCCGTACTCGTGGTTGCCGACGAGACACTCGGCCCCGAGCTCCGCGAGCAGGTCGAGGCAGCGCGACGAATCCCGGCCGACCTCGATGGCGTCGCCGGCGAACACGAGCCTGTCGACGCCCGCGTCGAAGCTGCAGTGCGCAAGGACCGCGTCGATGATGTCGGGCTCGCCGTGCACGTCGGAGAAGACGATCGTTCGCATCGCCCCTCCTCTCATCACTGGTGACAGCACGGTCGAGCTGGACCGCCGCGGACGTCACGAAACGAGGCGCCGTCGAGCCGCGAGGACTACCGGACGGCCCCTGTCAGACCGGGTCGACGCTGGTCACGCCTGAATCCGAAACGTGGCCGGNCCACGCCCGGCCATCCCAATAGCGGAGCTCGTGGCGGCACATCGGGTCGGCAAGCCAGCCTGCGGGAGTGGACGCGACCGGTGGCGCGAGCGGGGCAGGCGGCGCTGGCGGAGCGGGTGGCGCAGGTGGCGCGGGCATGGCCGGAGGATACGGCGCAGGCGGCGCAGGCGGAGCGGGCACGGCGTAGGGATACGGCGCAGGCGGAGCGTAGGGCGTGGGGACTCCGTACGCGCCGTAGGCCGGAGCCATCCGACCCTTCGGATCCGGACCGTACATGTTCGGTCCCATGTTGCCGTCCTGGATCAGCCAGACGAGAACGGCGATCGCGCCGAACGGGATGAGGCCGATCAGCAGGTACCAGCCGCTCTTGCCGGTGTCGTGGAGGCGGCGGACGGAGACGGCAAGCCCGGGGACGAGGACGGCGAGTGCGTACAGGCCGGACACGCTGAGGCGCGCGTCAGGGGCGAACCTGGCAAGACCCTCGACGAGGGCGAGGACGAAGCTGATCACGAAGTTGATCAGGACGAACATCCAGTACTCTTCGCGGTGTGCGCGACCCTCGAAAACCGCGTACTTCTTGAGTACTTCGACGTACCAGTTCATGCGGATCCTCCCAGCGCACCTGCCGAGCGCGAGTACTCCCATCCACCCCGCTCGCGAAGAGCGGCTGCACGAACACTCGATCGCCCGTGCGCTCGAGTCGCACTTCGCTACTTCACGCGAGTCAGGGTGATCTGACTCCCACCGGTGCCCTTCAGAGTCATGGTGTCGCCGGAGATGTGCACTTCGTAAGTCGGGAAGTTCATCTCCCAGGAGCCGATGATGTGAGTGGCGTCCGTGAATGCCGAACCCGTGCTGGTGACTTCGATACTGACCCCGCTCTTCGGCTGGCTCACTGCATGAACCGATCCGTCGGCAGCGAAGTCCAGAGTGAGCGTCTTGTCAGCTGACTGCCAAGTGCCGACGGCGTCCTGCTTCGGGTTCGTGGACTCATTGGAAGAGCAACCTGCCAAGGGCACGATCAGAAGCAGGAGGACACAGGCACAGACAAGCGAGCGTTTCGCGATCCGAATCCGCATTTCTGCTCCCCCTTCGGTCACGGCCCGTGGAGAGTCGCACCATGCTCCAGACGCTGGAGCGCCCGGGTTCCACGTGGGCCCAACCATGTGGATACCCCGGCGTCTCGGGCGCCAACCGGCGGCCCCGAGCCGCACCCCTCGAGCCGGTGCTCAGCTGCGGATGAAGACCGGATCCCCGATGCGGACGCGCGGGTAGAGATCGTGGATCGAGCTCGGCATCATCCGCATGCAGCCGTGGCTCGCCTGTGTCCCGATGCTGCTGTACTCGCTCGCCGGGATGCCGTGCAGGAATATCCCCGGCCAGTTGATGCCGATCTTCAGGTCGCCCATGGGGTTGCCCGGGCCACCCGGGATGATGTGGGGCATGCTCGCGGCCCACGACGATCCGGGGTTGATCCAGGGCGCGTTCGCCTGCTTCCGCGTGATGACGAAGTCGCCCTTCGGTGTGGGCCAGGCCGGCTGGCCGGGCGCGCACCGGTAGGTCTTGACCAGCTTCGCGCCGTCGTACAGATAGACCTTGCATTGCGACAGCGACACGACGATCGCCTTCTTGAACTTCGCCTGCGTGACCTTCGGGGCGACGAAGTCGACCGGGAGCGAGGCGGTCCGGCTCGCGGTAGTGAGCGACTCCTCCGCGATCAGCGCGCTGGAGATGACCTCGACCGCTGCGGTCTCGTTGACGGCGGCGCCCATGACCCCGGGCGTGATCTTGATCGTGTACTTCACGAGCGTGCGCGTGGCGTCGACCGCAGGGCGCTCGATGGTGGCGGCGGTGTCGGTCACCCACCGCTGAAGCGACGCAGAGTCGACCGAGTACACTGGCTCGACCTCGGCGCGCAGCGGAGCGCCCGTGATCCTGCTCCACAGGCGCGCGCCCATCGACGCATTGCGCGCGGGCGCGTAGGCCTGAGCGACCATCGCGTCCACGTCGACGGTCACGATGCCGCGCGGGTCCAGCTGCCATGACTTGCCGTCGCCGAGCACCGAGAGCGGCAGCATCGCGGGAGTCGTCACGCTCCGGTCGATCGCCGCACGAAGCGCGGAAGCGCTGAAGTTGCTCACATCGTGGCCGAGCAGGGTGACCCCGCGTGGCACGTAGGCGAGCGCGACGTAGTCGCCGACGATCGCGCCGAGTGAGAGCACGACGAATGTGACCAGGAAGGCGAGCTTGAACCAGGAGCCGACCCGTGACGCGCGCGCCTGCGCAGGCTCGTCCGCGACAGCAGCGACGGGCGCGACG
>JGI24129J20441_1000692_pt1 | contig 10652 bp, 6 predicted proteins | sample BarGraNGADG00211_FD_20441 | JGI IMG/M metagenome (IMG submission 20441) | reverse complement strand
CGCGGGAGCTGGTCACGACCGGAGCTTGAGGCGGAGTGCGCGGGATTTGCTCTACTGCCTGATGGTGCTCTGGACACGCTCAACGAGGCCGCATACGACGCGGTCGGCGACCCGTTCGCCGACGGCGATGACCCGATCACAATCAACCGCGACGTAGCGCAGGAGATGCTGGCATGACCACGACCAACTCAACGAACGCTGGCACGATGATCCGTCCCCGCGAACGCGACGCCATCCTGCAGGCGCTGCGCGCCGGCGTCGTGCCCCGCGTCGGGCAGCAGCACATCCAGGTCGGCCGTGCCGAGGAAGTCAAGGCGCTGCTGGCCGACATCGAGCGCATCGCCGACGGCGGCTCAGCGTTCCGGCTCGCGATTGGCGAGTACGGGTCCGGCAAGACGTTCTTCTTGCACTTGGTGCGTTCCATCGCGATGGAACGCAAGCTCGTCACAGTGCACGCCGACTTGTCCCCGGACCGCCGGCTGCACGCCACGGGCGGGCAGGCCCGATCCCTGTACGCCGAGCTGATGCGCAACATGTCCACCCGCGCGAAGCCCGACGGCGGCGCCATGAGCAGCATCGTCGAACGCTTCGTCACCGCCGCGCTCACCGAAGCCCGCAGCAGCGGCGACAGCCCCGACGTCGTCATCCGCACCCGGCTGGCCGAGCTGTCCGAGCTGACCGGCGGATACGACTTCGCCGAAGTGATCGCCGCGTACTGGCGTGGACACGACACCGGCAACGAGCAGCTGCAAAGCGACGCGGTCCGCTGGCTGCGCGGCGAGTTCTCCACCCGCACCGACGCGAGGGCCGCGCTGGGCGTGCGCACGATCGTGGACGACGCAACCTTCTACGACCAGCTCAAGCTGCTTGCCCGGTTCGTCGTCATGGCCGGCTACTCAGGCCTGTTGGTCTGCCTGGACGAGATGGTCAACCTGTACAAACTCGCCAACACCCAGGCCCGCAACTCCAACTACGAGCAGATCCTGCGCATCCTGAACGACAGCCTCCAAGGAAGCGCCGGCCACCTCGGGTTCGTGTTCGGTGGCACGCCCGACTTCCTGCTCGATACCCGCCGCGGCTTGTACTCCTACGCCGCTCTGCAGTCGCGGCTCGCCGAGAACACGTACGCCACCGGCGGGCTCGTCGACTACAGCGGGCCCGTGCTGCGGCTGGCAAACCTCAGCCCGGAGGACTTCTACCTCCTGCTCACCCGGCTGCGGCATGTCTTCGCTTCCGGCAACCCGGCCGCCTACCTCATCCCGGACGAGGGCCTGACCGCGTTCATGACGCACTGCTCGACCCGCATAGGCGACGCGTACTTCCGCACCCCAAGGACCACCATCAAGGAGTTCGTGAACCTGCTCGCCGTCCTTGAGCAGAACCCCGGCACCAGCTGGGCGCCGCTGGTCGGAGCCGTCGCCCTCGAGCCGGAGAGCAACCCCGACCTGGCCCCGCTGCCCGAAGTTGAACTGGCCGACGGCAACACTGCAACCAGTGCTCAGGGTTCAGCTGCCCCCGAGTCATCCACGGCATCGACGGCAGTGTGGGGTCAGCAGTCCGCGGCGGGCGGCGATGACGATGACCTGGCCACCTTCAAGCTCTGACCCCGCCCACGCTGCGCCGCAGACAGAAGCTTCGCCAGTGACAGGCGGGCAGGCCTCGTCGGCGTTCACCCACCTGCACCCGAAGATCCAGCGCTGGATCTGGGAGCAGAACTGGTGCGAGCTGCGGGACGCGCAGGAACGCGCTGTGGGCCCGGTTCTCGCCGGCACCCGTGACCTGATCATCGCGGCGGCCACCGCGTCCGGGAAGACGGAGGCCGCGTTCCTACCAATCTGCTCCGCGCTGCTCGACGCCGGCGACGGACCGGACCGCGCTCGGTCTGTCAGTCGCGTGGTCCCTGAACCCGCGACGCCGAATGCGACCGGTGTCCAGGTGTTGTACGTCAGCCCGCTCAAGGCGCTCATCAACGACCAGTACGGCCGCCTTGACGCGCTCTGCGAACACCTCGACATCCCGGTACACCGCTGGCACGGCGACGTCGCCGGCTCTCGCAAGGCGAAGGTCCTGTCGAACCCGGACGGGCTGCTGCTCATCACCCCAGAGTCGCTCGAGGCGCTGCTAGTCATCCACGGGCCGAAGGTCGGGCGCATCTTCGGCGGGCTGCGGTACGTCGTCATCGACGAGATGCACTCATTCCTCGGCGCCGAGCGCGGCGCGCAGCTGCAGTCCCTGCTGCACCGCGTCGAGCTCGCCATCCGTCGACGCGTTCCCCGTATCGGGCTGTCTGCCACATTGGGCGACATGGCCGCCGCGGCAGAGTTTCTCAGGCCCGGGCGCGGGGACGCAGTCACCGTCATCACAGCCGCGGACGACACCCAGGAGCTACAGCTACAGCTGCGCGGCTACGAAGCCACCCCGGCGCACCTGTCCTCGGCGGCAGCAGAGAAAGCGGGAACGCGCGGGGAACAGGTCGAGGCGGAGGACATCACCCCCGGCGACCAGCTCGCCATCGCCGACCACCTGTTTGCGACGCTGCGCGGCACCGACAACCTCATCTTCGCCAACTCGCGGCGCAACGTGGAGATCTACGCGGACCTGCTGAAGCGACGCTGCGACCGCGCCCAGGTCCCCAACGAGTTCGTGCCGCACCACGGCAGCCTGTCCAAGGATCTTCGCGAGCACGTCGAAGCCCGACTCAAGGACCGCGACCAGCCGGTGAGCGCGGTCTGCACGTCCACCCTGGAGATGGGCATCGACATCGGATCCGTGTCCTCGATCGCGCAGCTCGGCGCGCCGCACACCGTCTCCAGCCTCCGGCAGCGACTGGGCCGCTCCGGTCGCCGTGGCGGGGCCGCCACCCTGCGGCTGTACATCTCGGAGGAGCAGGTCACCCCGCAAACCCCACCCCCGGACGCACTACGTGTCGAGCTCGTGCAGAGCATCGCGATGGTCAATCTGCTGCTGGAGCGCTGGAATGAGGCCCCCGACTCCGGGGGGCTGCACTTGTCCACGCTCACCCAGCAGCTGCTGTCGCTCATCGCCCAACACGGCGGGATCACGCCTTTGCAGGCACACGAGACGCTCTGCCTGCACGGCCCGTTCGCCCAGGTCTCCCCAACCCTGTTCAAGATGCTGCTGCGTGCGCTCGCCGCCGAGAAGATGGACCTCATCACTCAGGCCAGCGACGGGCTGCTGCTGCTCGGCGTCGCCGGGGAGCGCCTGGTCAACCACTACAGCTTCTACGCCGCGTTCCGCACCGCAGACGAGTACCGACTCATCGCGCACGGCAGGACCCTGGGAACCCTGCCCATCGACTACCCGCTGATGCCTGGTTCGCTGCTCATCTTCGGCGGGCGCCGCTGGAAGGTCCTGGCCGTCGACGCGCAGGCGAAGGTCGTCGAACTGGTCCGCTCGTCTGGCGGCCGGCCACCTCTGTTCACCGGCTCCGGTGGCGAGGTCGCCGACCGGGTACGGCAGGAGATGCGCACCATCTACAGCGCCACGGGCGTGCCTGCATACCTGGACGCGGCGGCCGTCCGGCTGCTCGCCGAAGGGCGCGCCAACTTCAGGCGGTTCGGCCTCGGCGACGACCCCCTGTTCACATCAGGTGTGGACACGCTCATCTTTGCCTGGCGCGGGGACCGCATCCTGTCCACGCTCGCAGTCGCCCTGACCGGCGCAGGCGTTGACGTCGCCCAGGACGGCGTCTGCCTCACCATGACCGGCGCCGACCGCGCAACCGCCATCACACATCTGCGCACACTCCTGGCCGACGGCTTACCCGACCCAGTTGCCCTTGCCTCGCGCGTTGGAACCAAGATCGTCGAGAAGTACGACGACCAGCTCACCGACGAGCTGCTCAACGAGGCCTTCGCCGCCCGCAGCCTCGACGTGGACGGCGCGTGGGACGCGCTACGCGGGCTCCTCGACAACCTCAGCGCAGACCAGCACCCGGCCGGCACCCACACGGCCTTCCCCTTTCCGTGCGACTCGCCAGCTGGCACCGTCACCATGCGTCCGATCACGGTCCCACGACAGGTCCCACGACCTGAGCTCGGCAGGACCCCGTTCGCCGTGCTCGACGTGGAGACGACCGGGTTCTCGCCCGGGCTGGGCGACCGGGTCGTCGAGATCGCGGTCGTACGCACTGCGCCGGACGGCACCGTGCTGGACTCGTGGACCACGCTGCTGAACCCGGGACGGGACGTTGGCCCGACTCGCGTGCACGGCATTCGTGGGGCGGATGTCTTTGACGCTCCCCGGTTCCTGGATGTGGCCGGCGACCTCGCGGCCCGGCTCGACGGAGCGGTCGTGGTCGCGCACAACGCACGCTTCGACCTGGGTTTCCTCACTGCCGAGTACGCCCGACTCGGCGCGACTGCGCCCGCGTGGCCGACCTTGTGCACGCTGGGTCTGTCCTACCGCCTCGGCCTGCTCGGGGGAGGCAGCCTCGACGCCTGCCTGGCTGCCGAACGTCTCGCCCACCAGGACAAGCACAGCGCGCTTGGCGACGCGACAGCGACTGCCGGCTTGCTCGCGACCTACCTGAGCCGCGCCGCCGAGCACAGCATCACGGACCTGGCCGACCTCGGCTGCGTACCTCTGACTTGGCCGGACGCTGACTGGTCAGCGTGGTCGGTCAGCGGCAGGACCCACCCACGCTCCTCCGGCCGGCGACTGGGCCTGTAACCGCTGGCCCAACTCGTGCGCCTGAGACTTATTCCCGTTGTTACAGGTGTTCTTCTCGGTGCAGGGCAGATCCCGACGCACCCACCCACAGTCGCGTCCACTGCGCCTGTGGCAACTACAGGGCGGTCAGGTCCGACCCCGTCATCCGCGCTTGGACCGCGGCGTCGAAGCGCTCGGCTGCCTGCGAGTCTGCCTCGGCCCATCGAACCTCGTCGTCGCCATCGTCATCGTCATCGTGCTCGCGCCACAGCAAGAAGGCACCTTCGATTCCGCCGATCAGGTCCTCGAGCAGGTCGGGAGCCGGCCGGTGCGGGTCCAGCGGCGTGAGCCGTGTAGGCAAGAACTCTTGCTCAGGTACGCCCTGGTCCTCGTACTCTGCAGCACGCTCGCGGGCATCGTCGACCTCCTCGAGAAGGTCGGTCAGGTCGGGGATCACGCCGTCGGCCACGGCCAATGCGTCAGCCACCATCGCGGTGACAACCTCAGGGGCGCTGGACCCTTCGTCCAACATGGTCAGCACCCGCGTCGGGCTCTCGCAGGCCAGGGCCTGGATGTTGTCGGCCTCTTGGACTACCGCCGTCCAGTGCACCCCAGCCACGTCCGCGGCGACCATTGCGGCGCCCCGCAGCCACTGGGCAGCGGCCACCGAGGCCGCCGCCGGGTCCAGGGCCAGCAACTGGCCGTAGTCCGACCCGATGGGTCCGGTCGCAAGCACGTCCCATGCCGCCTGGACCTGGGTGGGTGAGGCGTCGGGCCGCGAGAGCAGAGCGCCCTGGGCGGCCCGGCCGCTCAGGTCACCCAACTCGGCGCGATTCACTGCGTCGACCTCCAGGGACACGTCAGCAGAGACGGATGCGGACACCTCGGGACCGCCCAGCTGGTGCAGGGCCCGCCCGACGCGGTGCGCGGCCTCCTCGACCGGATTGTAGGAGACAAGAAGTGCCCCGCCGGTGGGCAGGTTCGGCTGGCTCAGCGCCGAGAGCACGCGCTCGAAGGCGTCTCGGTTGGCCTTCCGGCGCCATGCGGTGGTGTTCGCCTCGGACGGGTCGCCAGCAGCTTCGGCGGCGTGGGTGTAGGTACGCCACAACTGCTCGGACAGGTTGGTGAGCGAGGCCGCGAGCTGGCACGCAGCCGCAGTGTCTTCGACGCCAGCGACAACCCGGGCCAGCNANCCATCACTGGTGCGCCACACTGCGAGCAGCTCTGAGGTTTCAGGGTTTACCGCGTAGTCGGTCACGACGCCCAACTTAGGCGCCCTCCCCACACTGGTACAGATCATCAGCGCGCCGGTCGGCCCTTGCTGGCAAGGTGACCCCAGACCGGTGCAGGAGCACCGGATTTCTCGGAACGGTCATCGCCTGTCGATGGTCGTTAGCGTCAAGAGGCAGATGTCGTGGGTGCACCCGCGGCGCAGGGCGGAAGGGGCAGTGAGGCTACCGACCACCAAGCGCCGGTCTGGGCTGGTTGGGCAGTGAACTACGCGACGAAGTGCGCCCAAGAAGCCGCTGCTTGGTGCAAACTTCACGGTTCCGATTTCGTCGCTGCAGTGCTCGAGGGCGAGCAACGACGACCGGACACAAAGAGCCTGCGGGCCCAAGAGACCCAACTACAGAGGACCAGGATCGCGTAGTGGCCATGGGCTGTACCCCCGGTCGGCGAGGAGCACATCCTGGAGGACCAGTCCACACTGTTGACGAACCTGTTCGATGGGGATGTCACCCGCGCGGCAGCGGCTCTCGACCAGCTCAACGCGGAGATTGCGCAGACGGCGGGCCGCTTCTTTTGACAGCTCGCTGGCGGGCGGTCACACGGGCTGAGCGTTGGGGACGACGAAGGTGGTTACGCCAGCTCGCCCTAGACGACCGTAGAGGGGGCACGCACTGAACGCTGGTGGGCTCGACCTCACCAGCAGAGTCCCGGAACCCACACGCCGCGCAACTCCAGGCACCGACCGACGAGTCAGACAAAGCGCAATGGCCGTGAACGCGGCGGTAACTCGTGCCATCACTGTCGGTGGCTACCAGGTACGGATCCGGACCCCACCAGTACAGCAACCACAGCAGGCACCGGGCCCACCGGGCCTCACGATCCAGGCTCAGCATCAGGTTGAACCGTCTGGCGCTGACCATCCGGACTGTCACGTCGGGCCGAGGGTTCCAGCCCTCTGGCATTGTGGGGCGCGTGGTCATGTCCGGGGACTGTCCCTGCTGGCGTCACGGGTGCAGGCATCCACCCTGGCTGCGCCGGGCCGACACTCGGTGCATGACATGGACCCTCCAGCCGAACGCAATACGCGATCTTGCGCGTGGCGAAGCACTCATCGTTGTCGGTATGCCCAAGGATCGGACCTATGGCACGCACACTGGGATGGGTACAGATCCTGACGATCGACGGGCCGATCCCGAGAAGTTGGAACCTCGATGACGCAGCTTCTCTCGAGGCCCTGCGAGCTGCCGTTGCCAACACGACCCTGCACGGCCTCCCCGGAGGGGCTTTGCTCGAGATACTCGACGACCACGAACGATTCAGAGCAATGTTCACCGTCGGACTGGACTCGCGGCTAGATCTTGACGCACTCGACAGGGCTCGGGCTCTGACGAGTGACTCTCTCGCCAGTCTCGGGGTGGATCCTGCCAGTTGCACCGTAGTTCTTCAGTCCCTGGCGCCAGAGTCGCCCACGACTCGCGCCTGACAGCCGCGCGCATGGTGGCGGCCGGGTTCTCGAGCAAAGGACCGCTCTGGCGGGAGAGTGGTGAGCCCCGCTGTCCAGCCTCGCGGATGTTGCCCTGGCCGGGGAGCCTCGTCCTGTGATGGGGGAAATGGGCGACGTCACGGGATACAACACGGCAGCGCTTCCGGTGTACAACCGGCGATCCACAGAGTCGCCAGCTGGCCCAAGAAGACGGTTGATGATGCACACGCACGCCTCTGTAGTCGGGGCAAGATGCCCGGTTTGCACCAGATCCCATATTGGGGCACGCGCGAGTGGGCAGGCTGCCTTCAGTTGAGGCCAGCAGTCAGGGGTTGGGCCCCGGGGCTAGAGCGTTCCGATGGTGACGCCGGCGCGATGCGCGATGCGGATGAGGCGGTCGGTGCGTGGCCAGCGCCTGCCCTTCAAGATGTCGATGAGGGTGTCGCGTCCGACCCCGACACTGGTCGCGAACTGCCGCCGTGACGGGGGCGCGCCCCGGCCCGGCTCCCCACTCGGCGTCAGGACAGCGATGACGGCGACAGCGACGTCCTGGACGAACTCGCACGCGGCACGCTGACCGTCGTCCTCCACACCGGTGAAGTCCATCCGCGGCCATCTGCCCGTGCCCAGGGACGCGGGACCACCGGTTGCGGGCACGTCTTGACCGTAGGAACACTTCCAGCGCCAGGGCGCCGAGGCTGGGGGAATGCGTTCCCCCATTGGTGATTGCGCCCCGTGGAGCTCGCCTCACGGGTGCGTGCATGTCAGCACAACCAGCCCGTAACGCCCCCGGCAGACCCGGACCGGCCAGCGATGCCGAAGTCGCCGCCGCCATCGCGCAATACGCCCCGCCGTGCCTGCCAGAGCGCCGGTGGGCCCACTGCGCGGATGTGGTGCGGGCCGCGGTCGCGGCCTCGAACCCGTCCACAGGCAAGGTCGCCCGCCTCTGGCTGGCGCACCTGTGCCAGTTCCTGTCCACCCCGTGCGGCTGGGCCGGCGACAGCGCCCCCGACCTGGCGGCCATGCTCACCGAGTCCACCATCGCCGCCTACAGCTACCGGGACGGCGGGCGGGCGGACCAGGGTTCAGACGTCCACCGCAGGACCAGCCTGCGCCACATCGCCCGGCCCGCCGGCTCCGTCGCCCCGGCGTCGGCGCCCTACGCCAGGACAACGACGAGCGGGCTGCGTCCCGAGCTGCTGGCCGCGGCCAGGCTGCCTCTTCCCGTGGCCGGCATCGCTCAGGGGTGGGAACGCGCTCGCGGCCGGGCGCTGCCGCAGGAAGCGTTCCGGCCCGTGCTGGCCGCCCTGCTGGCCGGTTGCGAAAGCACTGCCACACAGCGGGGCGCGGGCACTCTGACGTTGCCGGCATCCGCACGGGTACTGGCCGAGGCAACAGACCAGTCCGTGAAGGAGGTCGCAGCCTCCATGAAGAAACCGAGCCCCGCCGGGGCGCCCAGAGTGGCCAAGAAGCTGTCGCGCCGGGCCGTCCTGCGCTATGCCAGGGCCAACCTGGCCGCGGGCGAGGCGCACCGGGCCGGCCCAACCCTGGCCGACGCGCCGGGACCAGCCGCCGTGTCCAAAGACGTGGCGGCCGCGATCGCGGCGTACCAGCCCGAGAAGAAGAACCGCGGCAGCTGGGCAGAGCTCAGCGAACTGACCCGGCGCCTGACCCTGGGCTACGCCCCGCCGAGCCCCGGAAACGCCGGGAGCACGGCCACTCACGTCGCCGCATTCTTGCGCTGGTTCCGCACCTGGCCCGGCCGGGCAGACGTCAACGCCCCCCTTGACGCCAGGGAGCTCCTGGTGGCCGGCGTGGTGGAGGCGTACCTGCCCTTCGCGCCCGGCTCGCCTGGGTCCCGTGCCACCCAGCGCGCCGTCCTGCGCCGCGCCCTGCGTTCCCTGAACGCATCCGCTCCGGCACCAAAGCTGGCCTACCAGCCCGTGTCGGCCCCGTACACCCCGGCGCAGTGCGCCCGGTTCGTGGCCCTGGCCCGTCACCAGCCCACCCTGGGCCGCAAACGCGACATGGCCTTCCTGGTAGGTCTGGGTCTGGGCGCCGGACTTGACGGCCACGACCTGAAGACGGTGACCCGGGCCGACCTGGTCGACGTACGCCTCGATGCCAACACCACCATCTTGATGGTGACCGTGTCCGGGGCGACGCGACCGCGGACGGTGCCGGTCCGGGCCCGCTACGACGCCCTGGTCCGGGCAGGACTCGAGCTGCACGACCGGGCCGGGCGCGGGCCGGGTGCCGTCCTGCTCGGCCTGGACACCACCCGCGACAACGTCACCGGCCCGGTCACCGAGCGTGCCGTCACCGCCGACACGGCGTCGTCGGTGGACATCGAGACGAGCCGCCTGCGCAACACCTGGCTGGTGGCCGCCATGTGCGCACCACTGCCCTTGGCTGACCTGCTGCGCGCGGCCGGCCTGCGCAGCGCCCGCACCATCGGGGACCTGCTGCCCTACTGCCCGGACGCCGCCCCGGCAGTCATCGCAGCCGCGCTGGCTGCGATGGGCGACGCGGCCACCACCGCCGGGAGGAACCCGTGATCTCCCGGGCCGAGTTCGAGCGGGCGCTGGCCCTGGTGCGCCGCTCCGGCATCCAGGACACCCTCCAGGAGCGGCTGCACCCGCCGGGGCAGGGTGGGCGGCCGCGCGCCCTGCGCCTCGACGTGCTCCTGACGGCGATGATCCTGACGACCACCCACTACCAGGACCTCTTGTTGACCCGAGTGCACCGACTACTGACCAACGATCTCGCGCGCTCCTACCAGAGGGAGCTCGGCATCATCCGCGCCGACGGGCAAAAGCTCACCATCCGGCAGGTGCGCTACGTCATGGAGGCCATTGAGCGCAAGTACGCCTACACGGGCAAGCGCAGGCCGGACCTGGACGACCCAGCCCGCGTTGAGCGTCAGGAGTCCTTCCAGGAGGTCATCGACCAGTTCCTGGCCGCGAGCATCCCGACCCACCTGGTGGGGCAGGGCCGGGGGGCGTTGCTTCGGACCGGTCCGTTGGTAGGAGGTGCCCAAGGCGGCTTTCCGCTGTCAGCATGAGCGTCCCGGTGAACGAACGATGACCGGACGCATCGGAGCCAACCTTCGGTGTCCGTAGGACGATCGTCCTACGGACACCGTGCTTGGCTCAGATGCGTCCGGTCATCGTTCGGGTATCAGCGACATCGCATGGGACGCCCTGCGATCAGTCCCAGTCGCGGGCGGGGAGCGACAGCGTGCCCTCTGCGATCAGGACCACGGCCC
>JGI24129J20441_1000691_pt1 | contig 10654 bp, 9 predicted proteins | sample BarGraNGADG00211_FD_20441 | JGI IMG/M metagenome (IMG submission 20441) | reverse complement strand
TCGTCGCCGGCGTACTTCGCCGGGACGATGAGATCCACGCCATAGGGCCGGTCCCCGACCTCCTCCTCGATCCAACGGAGATCAATCTCCAACTGCTTCGGGGAGTGGGCCACTGCACCCAGGACTCCCAGCCCACCGGCCTTGGTAACCGCGGCGACAACATCGCGGCAGTGGGAAAAGGCAAAGATCGGGAACTCGATGTCAAGTAGATCCGTGATAGCTGTACGCATGGCCTCTTCTCTCTGGTTGGCTCGGCGGAATCGGACGGGTGGGGGCGACTCCATCGGTGGTCGGCGGCGTCAGTCTGGTTGGCAGACCCGTTCGCCGTCCATACTGCAAGGATGCCCGATCCCAGCGGATCCGCAAATTCACCCTCGTCTCCACTGATGGAAGCGCAGAGAGGTGACGAACAAGGCCCGACTCGGCTCCCAACTGCTTGCCGGGCCCCGGCCCGCGAACCCGTGACTGTCGTCGAACGGCTGTTGGCGGTGATGGTTCAAGACGCCCGCGGCGTTCGATGAGCCACCCGCCCCCGAGCACGGGGCTCACCGCTGCCGATGCCGACCGTGGGCTTTCGGGCGACCGCTCGCTGGTAGCACCTGGATGAACCGCGGGACCGCGGGACCCTTGGCCAGGTCCTCGGCACAGGTGAGACCAGTTTGACTATCGAACCCGGGTGACCGAGCGCCACCTCCCCACCATCGACTAGGCCGGCGCCTCTACTTCGAGAGGTTGGCTGCGGCCCTCAGGCAGGGCTGCGTACAGATCGGCCACCAGGTCATCGCGCACAGCGCGGATGGACGGCTCGCTCCACCGGTTCTCCCACTGCCACGGATCGTCGTCCAGCCTGTAGAGCTCACCTTCGTCACCCTGGTAGTGAACGCCGCTCAAGCGGAGTGCCGCGTCACCCATCACCTTTTCGAGTCCGTTCGGTTTCCCGTCGGTACTCTCCTCGTAGACGGTGCACAGCCAACCGTCACGCACGATCGACCGCAGGTGCATGCCGTATCCGGGGAACTGGCTATCCCATTCACACAGCACGCGTTCACGCTCCTGGCTTATTGCCTCCGCAGAAGACTCCGGCAACGGCTGTCCTTCCATCCACTCGGGCACGGGCAAACCGGCGATGGCGCACAAGGTCGGAGCGATGTCGACCTGGCCCACCGGTTCGGGAACGACCCCCGGTGACACGCCGGCCGACGGTGCCGGCCGCCACACCAGTGGCAACCGCATCAGTGCATCCACGTGGTACGGGCCCTTGAAGAGCAGACCCATGTCGCCTTGGAGCTCGCCATGGTCGGTGGTGAACAGCACATCGGTATCGGACTCCCAGCCTTTTGCCGCCACAGTGGAAAGGATGCGTCCGCACGCCTCGTCGATGAGCTCGTTCATCACGTGGGTTTTGGCATTCACTTCACGGATCTGATCGTCGGTGAGCGACGAGGGCACGAAGGTGGCTGGTCCTCCCTCCCGGTTCCGCCAGGTGCCGTCGTAGTAGCCCAGCCAGTGCGCGGGCTTGGCCCCGAGGATGCGACGGATCTCGTCTTCTGAGCCGGGGTGGCCGGGCGGCAACGAAAGATCCTGCCACGGCACCCGGTCGAGCTCCGATGCCGGTGGGTCCCAGGGATGATGCGGATCAGGGAAACTCACCCAGCAGAACCAGGGCGCGCTGTCATCGAGACCTCCGAGCCACGCCACCGCCAGATCCGCGATCCAATCGGTATGGTAAAAGGCCGTCGGAATGGGGTTGTTCTTCGTTTCGGGAGCACCGGTGTCGCCACCACCTTCGGCAAGGAGCAGACTGGCGAAACCATCCACGTATTCGGGATGGTTGTCGACCAGCCAGCGCCCGTAATGCGCCAGGGGGACCACCCGATCCGGACTGTCGTCGAAGCTGGGCATGGTTACCGCCGCGCTATGCATGGCCTGTATCGAGCGATCGAATCCCCGCCAGGGACCTGTGTCACCCCGCCGGGCCCGGTTGTTCTCCTCCCACTTGCCTCCCAGGTCGAAACCCGGTTCGAAGTGGGCCTTGCCCAACAGCGCGGTGCGATAGCCGCCGTTGTCGCCGAGGTAGGCGCTTACGCTGGGAGCGTCGACCGGCAGCGGTATGCCATTGGCGATCACTCCGTGGGTACGAGGGTACTGACCGGTGAGAATGGTCGACCGGGCCGGCATGCAGACGGTGTTCTGGTTGTAGGCCCGTTGGTAGTTCACGCCACCGGCGGCCAGGGCGTCGATGACCGGCGTGCGGGCCACGGTTCCGCCGTTGCAGCCGAGCGAGTCATACCGTTGCTGATCACTGGTGATGAGCAGGATGTTGCGGGCCATGGGTCGTTCCTCCAACTGGGTTCACGCACCTATCCCCACGACGGCCGGGATATAGCGTCACCCTTTACCGAGTTTGCTGGCTGTCGCCATCGAACGAACGGCAGCCTACAGGCCTGTTGTCAGATCTCCCGGCTCGTCGATGCCGAATCGGATCGGCGCCAGATCGACCCAGGCACGGCATGGGAGAAGGTTGGGTGGTCACCATGCAGTGGCCGAGTCAATCAGAGTCAGGACTTCGGATTCTGACTCGTTCGCATACTGAAACATGGCCTCCAGGGCTACCGGCATTGTTACAGCGCCACGACTAATCTCCTGGCAGTGGGATTCCGAATTGACAGCGGTTGCACCTGTACCGCCAGCCGCCGTCACATCACTACCAGCACGAGCCGCCCGACGACCTGGCTTGGACGTGTCCGGCCCACCGAGATGCTGCAGGCCCCCCCCCAGCTCACCACTATTCCCACATGCCCTTCTGAGCGAATTCAGGAGGAAACCCTCAGTGCTAGACCATCGGACGTGCTTTGTCACAGGGATCTGGTCGATGCCCACGTGTGACGCCAGCACCGTTGTCACCGAGGAATGGATCCGGGTGCACCAAGTGACTTGGTCACTACCAAACCTTATGGCTTGGCTCGCTGGCACCCGCGCAAGTGGTGAGGGTCGCCTTCATATCTGTCGCCACCGCGCCAATCCTTACCGCTGCCGGTCTTTCCGACGTCCGCATTACTGTGCAAATTCCGGATCATCGTGGTGAATGAACTGCGTGCGCTCCTCCACGGCCGGCCTTGCGATCCTCTACGTTGCCGCCGACGTGGGCGTCGGACGACCTCATCCTCGGTTTCGGAGACAGCCCGATGATGCTCACCGAACAGCCCGGATTGACCTCCGAGAAAACGCCAGTCAAGAAAGGCGAGCTCGTCTGGAAATGGCTGGCGGCGTTGGCGGCGCTCTTCCTCATCGGCTTCATCGCCTACGTGGCTACCCGACCGCACAGCCAGCGCTCGGTGGCCTACCCGGTGACGCCACCGGCGACACTCGCAATCGGCAGCGAGGCACCCGCCTTTGTCCTTCCCCGCCTGGGTGGGGGGCCACCGGTCTCACTGGCGGGTACCAGAGGGCAGCCGACCATCGTCAACTTCTTCGCCTCGTGGTGTCGAAATTGCCAGGCCGAACTCTCCGCATTTGCAGCGCTGTCCGCTCAGTCAGCCGGACGCGTGGCTATCATCGGAGTCGATTCGAATGACTCCAACGGATCGGCCGCCCAGACTCTCCTCGCTGGAGCCAAGGCCACCTATCCCGTTGCCGTCGACGGTGACGCAAACGTGGCGACTTCCTATCTCCTGAATGCTCTGCCGGTCACCTACTTCCTCGACTCGAACGGCCGGGTGGTCCATGCGGCGTTCGGAGCCCAGTCACTCGCGTCTCTCCACCACTGGGCGGCTGTCCTGACCACCAAGACGGCGACNCCGTGACCAGCGATCCTCCGGATAGGACAACCATGGCGCCGCCGACTGACGGACCGATTGCCCACCCTCAAGCGCACCTTTCGCCCGAGGATCGCGCCACGGCATTCGCCACCGGCAAAGTACCTATCGACCGAGGGGCAGCACTCCGTGCCGGATCAGTGCCGGTCCCCCGAAAGTTCATCCATTGGATCATCGCCGGGTTCGCGGTTCTCGCTGTGGGCGGTGTTCTGGTCGAGCATTTCATCGGCAATGCAGGGGTCAGCGCACTGATCGCCACCCCGCCGACCACCCTGGCTGGAACCAGCATCACCGCACCCCCCGCGCCTGCCCCCCCGAGCGCTCCTCCCGTCAGCTCCTCCCTGAATGCGTTCATAGGGCTGAGCCAACTAGCCGGAAACCGAGCCCCCGCAATTTCCCTACAGGATCCGAACGGCAACCTCTGGACCCTTGCATACGCCCCGGGTAAGGTGACCGTCCTTGCCTTCTTCAACTCAGCGTGCGACGACATCTGCCCGGTGCTCGCAAAGGAAATCGCCCAAGCCGATCAACTGCTGGGTCCAAGGATTGCCGCGGTCGACTTTGTGATCGTCAACTCGGACCCCTTGCAGACATCCGTCGCCCCGTCCCCACCCGCCCTGACCCAGACTGGCCTCGCGAACCTGGCGAACGTTACGTTTCTCAATGGGCCCGTCACCGATCTCAATCGCATCTGGACCGGTTATGGCATCACCATTGCGGTCGGGAAGAAGACGCGGGTGGTCACCCACAGTGACATCATGTACTTCATCGATCCCAGTGGCCGGCTGAAACTGCGCGCCACCCCATTCGCAAATGAGGATCATTTCGGCATCTACACCCTGTCCCCCGACAGCATTCAGAAATTCGCCCAAGGGATGGCCCACGCGGCCGAAAGCCTGGTTGGAGGGCCCTCATGACCGACAACATCGCCAGCCCATCCGATCCCCAGGATCCATTTGATCTGGACGGCATCATTGCCGAGACGCCGACAAAGGGCGCCTGGTACAAGCGAACGTGGGTCCTGGTCACCGCGGCAGTCGTCGTCGTCGTCGCCGCCTCGGTAATTGTCGATCTGCCCAGCCACACCACCGTCTCCGCCGACATTGCCGACCAAACCAGCATCATGCATGAGATCAATACCGACGTCGGAGGATGTGCCTATGCCATCCAGGAGACATTCACCATCTACCAGGACATGAAGACGGGTCAATTGTCCGCTGCTGATCGATCGCTGACGCCGTCCATGCTGCGAGATGACCAGACCGCCTGCTCGTTCACCAACAGTGACATCTTCGACCTCTCCAATGTGCAGGCGTCGGGTTCACCAGCGGGAAAGAACATCGGGCAGGTGGTTGACGTGTCCACCCTCTGGGTAAGCTCCGATGCGCTCGCCGCCATCGAGGACATCCAAAATCTCTCTGTCAACTCGGGAAGTACTTCGACGATCGCAGACCTCACCAAGCAGGAGGGCCTGCTTGCCAAGGATCGGGCCCGAGCTGACGCCTACGTGGAAGCGGCCGACAGGATTCTTGGTGCCAAGCTGCCGATGCCCGACCTGCCGGCTCTTCCACACCTCGTCGGCACCTGATCGCCGTCCCCAACAGCTGACTTCGACGCCACAACCGCTTACGGCGAGGTTTGGCCGCTATCCAATGAGCGACCCCGGGTTCGATCCTGTCGCACCAGGCGGTGCAGTTCTACGTCTGGGTCCTCCTCCGACTGTAACCAGCGGATCAGGTTCCAGAAGATGACCGGAATGAATGCACAACCGCAAACGAACCACATCATCCCTGTCGTCAGCTGCTGGTCGGCAGAGAGACTGAGGCCCCGCCCCGGGTGATGCGAGTAGGCGTGATACCACGCCCCATGCGATAGTCCGACCAGGTAAGCGAGGACCCAGATTGTCCACATGGAGACAGCGGCCAAGGCGACTCGGTTGGGTCGTGACAGCCTCGGTGAGAGGGGAGGGGATTCGATCAGCTCGAGCCAGAGGCCGACGCCGACCATCAACAAGGTGACCGCTTCGACGCCCACCAACCACGGATGCCTGACTAAGGCATCGACCGTCAATGGAATCCTCCAGAGCGTCACCCCAGCAAGAAACAGGGAAGCAAAGAGCACGCTGCGTAGCGCCTCAGGATGGCGCCGCCGATGAGCGGCCAGCTCGTCCACCAACCGCAGTGAGTTCGCCCCCGAGCCCGCATTATCACGGTCCTCTGGAGGTAGGTGTGCAGCAATGCGGAGCAGACGCCAGGGCGATCCACTGACTACCAATACGGGAACCACCACAGCCAATATCGCGAACTGGAGTGCCTCGACGAATTCATAACGCCGAGCGTATGACGAAAACGGTGGGACCAGGCAGGCGATGAACAGTATGACGGCCCCGACAAAGAGGAGCGCGCGATCTAGCTCGTAAGTTCTGCTGCCCTGCGGTTCAAGGGACCGGTGTGACGCGGCCCCTTGGATCATCGGTGTGAGCGGCGCTGGAAGAACCCCCAGAGGCAGACCACGAACAGGGTGCCGAGGGGAATGGCGAGGGTCAGTACCTGCGCCCCGATGAAGCTATCTGTGGCAACGCTCACTGGCCTACCAACCTCACTCTCGCTTCGTGTCCAAAATGATACCCATTGCCCCTACTCGTGATCAATCGTCCTGATCAGATCAGGTAGAAGAACACCCAGAACAGGCCGCCCACCACCGCCATAAATCCCCAGAAGTACGTGCAGGACTCGACATTGGCCCGAAAGAGCTGGGCGATGGGACCCACCGAGGTAGCCAGTGTCCCGTCCTCGGCGTCGAGGCGACGCAGTCGAATGCAGAGGGCCAGGTTGGTCTCGAGCCAGTACACCCCGCTGACGAGCAGCATGATGTTCATCACCGCCCAACCGATGAAGCACGACGCATACCCGCTGGATCCGGGGAAGAAGGGAAGCTGGGTCAGCTGCCAGATCTGAAGACCGACGGCCACAAGTCCTCCGAGGACCGCTGTCCAGCCACTCACCTCCCAATCGAGGGTCGATCCCGATCGAAGGCGCCCCTGNCCGTAGATGGCGAGCAGTGAGGACGCCACCGCCACGGCGAAGATTGCCCCACCGATTCCGGTCGGNGCGGTTATACCGCCGGGCCGCCAGAGTTGCCCAGCATTGTTCGACCTCAAATAGAAGTAGGCAAAGGCCAGCGAGGCGAAGAGGAACGTGAACATGCCGATCAGCAGACGCCCTCCGGACCAGTAGGCACCGACTGCAGCGCGCAGCTCGAACTCCCTCTCCTCGGGAGTTTCGGTGAACATCTGGGGTTTGTCGGCTGTATCAGTCACCGCGTTGTCTCCACTCATTCGGCTGCCGGTCGGGGTTCCTCGGCGACACTCGCAGGGGACGAAGCCCCAGCTGCTACGAGTACACCTTCTTCGCCGAGATCGGCGACAGCGGGAGCGTTCTCCTCGCTGTAGTGATACGGATCACTCAGAACGACGGGGATGCGTTCAAAGTTGTAGTACGGGACAGGAGTCGGCGTCTGCCACTCGAGTCCGAGCGAGTCCCATGGGTTGGCCGGCGCCGGAGTCGGCTTGATGAAGATCGACCACACGAAGTTGGCCACGAAGACAAGGAACGAAGCACCGAGGATGAATGCGCTGACCGATGAGAAATCGTTGAGCGCCTGCAGGTTCTGCGCATATTCGAATACCCGACGAGGCTGGCCGAGCAAGCCGATCAGGAACATCGGGAAGAAGGTCAGATTGAAGAAGATGAACATGATCCAGAAGTGGATCTGCCCCAGCTTCTTGTTCATGGTCTTGCCGGTCATCTTCGGCAACCAGTAGTAGAGGCCTCCGAAGAAGGCGAAGATCAATCCACCCATGATGGTGTAGTGGAAGTGGGCCAGGACGAAGAAGCTTCCGTGCACGGTCACGTTGACCGGGACATCGGAGAGGAAGACTCCGGTAATCCCGCCGATGAGGAAGTTAAAGAAGAGGGCCAGTGCAAAGAGCATCGGTACTTCGAACTTGATCTTCGCCTTGTAGAGCGTTCCCAGGCCCACCAAGTAGATGAACCCGGTCGGGATCGAGATGAGCTCGGTGGTCAGCATGAACAACGGCCGCATGTCCGGATTGATCCCACTCTGGAACAGGTGGTGCTGCCATACGAAGAACGACAGGAGGGCGACTCCCACCATCCCCGCCGCCGCCACCTTGTAGGCGAAGAGTGGCTTCCTCGTGAAGACCGGAAGGATCTCAAAGACGATCCCGAACCCGGGGAGGGCCATGATGTACACCTCAGGGTGGCCGAAGAACCAGAAGAGGTTCTCCCAGAGGAAGGAGCTTCCTCCGTGTTCGGTCACGAAGAAGGCAGTCTGGGCGGTGTGGTCGAGGATGCCGAAGAACCCTGCGGCCACCAGGGTCGGGGTAGCCAGGGTGAGTAGGGCGCAGGTGGCGAGGATGGACCACACGAAGATGGGGATCCTGCTCCAGGTCATACCCGGTGCTCGGTAGTTGATGATGGTGACCGCCAGGTTGAAGCCGGCGGCCATCATCCCGATTCCGATGACGGCGAAGCCGACCAGGTAGGACATCATGCCTCCACCGGCCTGGGTCTGAAGAGGCGCGTAGCCCGTCCACCCGGTGGGGAACCCGCCGTAGAAGAGGGCAGAGAGGATGACCAGGTACCCGGCAGTGAAGATCCAGAAGCTGAAGGCTTCAACCCTGGGGAACGCGGTTCGCCGTGCTCCGATCATCAACGGCACCAGCCAGTTGCCGAGCGGACCCACGATGACCGAGGTGGCCATCATCATCATGATCGTGCCGTGCTCGCTCACGATGGCGATGTAGGTCCCCGGCCCGAAGAGGTGGCTGGAGGGAGAGAGCAGCTCGGTACGGATCCCCATGGCCAGAAGCCCACCGGTGAAGAGGAATGCGAGTACGCCGATGACGTACTGAAGTCCCACAACTTTGTGGTCGACGGTGTAGCGCAGATACCTGGTCCAACTGGTCGACTCATAATCGGGACGCGTTTCGAGGCCGACCATCTTCGCCAGCGGATAGTTCAACGCGCCGATTCCCAACAGCCATCCGAAGACGCCGAGGAGCAGGCCCCCGGTAATCGCCACGGCGTTTACCCCGCTGTCTGCGATGTTCGTATAACCGCTGGCAACGACGTTTCCGAGCCAGTGCCCCAGCAGATACCCGAGCACTGCTCCGATCGCCGCGGTGCCCAGGTGCTGGCTTAGCCAACCGGGCCGCTGAGGCAATCCCTGAAATCCGCCGAGCACAGGTGGAGTGGGGTGCGGATAGACAACTTCAGTCTCGCGTTCGGCAGTCACGGTCATTGATCGACCATCACCTTTTTCAACGGTGCCGGGCTGAAGCTGATTGGTCCGATCATCGACGGGCCACTCCGATCATTAGCAGGACTGGTGCACTGGGATCCACAGATGGTCGGTGTCACGATGCCGCCGGCTTGGCCCCGTAGACCTCTGAGTTGCTATAGGGATCCACGTTGTCGGGGTAGTACCCGCCATCGGAGCCGTTTGCGTCGGGCACGTACGTGTAGGCAAAGGGCGGCAAGAGCTTGGTGTTGGCGTCGACTTCGCCCAGGCCACGAAGGCGGCTTTGGAGACGACCTTCCCGTAGTTGAACATCGCTCCGTGCCACAAGCCGCAGAGCTCCTCACATCGAACGGTCACACTTCCGGTCTGACGGGTGGTCGCGTAGGCCACGTCGTCCTGCTGGGGATTGGCATCAGCCTTGATGCTCAACTGATAGGCCCAGAAACCATGGATCACGTCGAGCGAGGTGACGTGGAAGGCGATAGTGGTGTTGTTGGGCAGCACGAGATCCTGGGTCTCAAAACCCCCGAAGGTCGGGTAGCGGTAGGTAAATTTCCACTGCTGGGCGATGACCTGCACCGGCAAGATGGTGGCCGACGTGGGAGTCCAGATCGGATTGGGCCCTTCACCTCCGCCGGAACCGGCTTTGGTGATCACTTCGACCGTGCCGAAGGCGAACAGTCCGAGCACGATCACGGTGGTGGTGACGATCCACCCGACCTGCAGGCCGAGATGGGTCCGGGCCTGCGCCCCTCCGACCGGCTCAGGAGCACCCTTGCGGGAAGCTCTCCACATCACCGCCGAGTAGGCGAGGTAGACCCACACCGCCAGAAACACCGGAAGGGCAGCCACCAACAGGATATTGAAGTCGAACTGATTGTCCTTCGCCGCGGAGGTCATCGTCCCCGGGGGAACGTGGGGCCCAACCAGAATATAGAAGAGGGGGTCGAGAACGGCGGAGAGGACCAGCCAGATGGCGACCATGCGCCAGATGTGGCGAGGTTCCTTGCCTGGCTGTGCGATCACCGCCTCTGCCTCTGCCGCCACGCCCTGGCCCTCAGATTCTGCGTTGTCGATGGTCACGCTGTGACATCCAGGAAGCCGCCCATGTATCCAAGGGTGCTCATGGGTCCCCCATTTCCGTACAAGAAGCCCAAGCCGCAAGGCACGTAACACTGCCACGGATACTCACCGGGCCCCGGTGTCACGAACGAGACTTTGATGACGTTGTGGTCAAAGTCGGTGGTACACGGTGCCTGACTACAGGGATTTTTGGCGTCGCCCGCTATACCGACCAAGGGAACGCTGATTCCGAGAGTCGGGATCGAAAACGTGTGGCCAACTCCGTTGCCGCTGTTGGAGTCGTACAAAGCGATCGGCTTGCCATTGAGAGTCGCGACGCCGCCTGTGGTCCCGGCCACGAGGCCCCACTGTTGATTGCGGAGGGGGCTCCCCGAGTCGTACTGCTCGATGGTCAGGTTGATGCGGGTATGCGCCGGCACCTTCCAAACGGT
>JGI24129J20441_1000690_pt1 | contig 10679 bp, 13 predicted proteins | sample BarGraNGADG00211_FD_20441 | JGI IMG/M metagenome (IMG submission 20441) | reverse complement strand
TCCCGACGTTCCTGGGGCCATCTCGATCCGGCCCTCGGTGATGAGGTGGGACAGGTGGCGAATCGCCGTCGCACGACTGACACCGACCCCCTCGGCGCGCCAGACAGTCCCCGTCCGTGGAGATCGCTGGCCGCCCCGCGCCGCTCAACCTCCACACTTTATGCGAGTGCCCTGCCGCACCTGTGGACGAGCTAATCCGGCAGGGGCGCGTGGTGCAGACCAAACCCGGAGGCGTCCCGGCCTACAAGCGGTACCTCGATGAAATGCCCGGTGTTCCCCTGCAGGACGTGTGGACCGATATTCCCCCGATCTCAGCCCAGGCGAGAGAGCGCCTGGGATACCCGACTCAAAAGCCGCTCGCATTGATGCGGCGGATCATCGAGACGAGTTCCAACCCAGGCGAGGTCGTGCTGGACCCGTTCTGCGGTTGTGGCACGACGATCAACGCTGCCGAAGAACAGCCGAAACGCAGATGGATCGGCGTCGACATCACCCACCTCGCCATCGGCTTGATCAAGCATCGGCTCGTCGACCGCTACGGTCCGGATATCGCGAAGACCTACCGCGTGATCGGGGAGCCCACGACAGTCGACGACGCGGCTGTACTCGCGCGTGACGACCCGTTCCAGTTTCAGGCGTGGGCGCTCGGGTTGGTCGGTGCGCGTGTGGCTGGCAGCGACAAGAAGGGGGCGACAAAGGGATCGACGGCCGCCTCTACTTCCACGAGGGCGGGTCGGAGACACGCCAGATCGTGTTCAGTGTGAAGGCAGGACATCTCGTTCCGAACTACGTCCGCGACCTTCGTGGCGTGATCGAGCGAGAGGCCGCCGAGATTGTGGAGGCGGTGAAACGCTTCGGGCGTCATGTGGTCGTTGGGTTCTTCGCTGCTCACGGATTGAGCCCCGAACTTCGCATCGCCGCTGATGACTTTGTGGACCTCACGGAGCACTTCAAGACCAGTTGGCAGGGCTGGCAGAGGCACATCGAGCGGCTGAACGCGCCACCGAAGACCTAGGTGACCGAGCCGCTCTATCCGGCGGCGATGGCAGACCGCACCGCTTCGGACACTGGGCGCTACGGGGCCTCCTCCGGGTCTCCGTCATCTGGTCCTTCGCCTTGGTCTTGGTCATCGCTGTCGTCAATGGCGACGAGTGCGGCATCCATCGGAGCCTTCACCTCGACGAACACTAGGTCTCCCCGACCTACGAAGACGACATCGGGCCCCGCGGCTGCAATGTCGCTGGTCACGCCTTTGGTTCGAGCTCGTACGAACGCGGAAAAGATGTCGATCCCCGCTGCGACCGGCTCTATCGACTTGGCCACTGCAAGATCCGGCTGCACCTCAACTACTCGCAGCCGCAGTTTCGGTCGAGTCACCTCCCCAATCGGAAGTCCTGTGTCCGGGTCGGCGATCTGAAAAGTCCTCATGACGACCACCACGTCGTCCGCCTGTACCCCTTGGTGCGCTCCAACGTTGATTGCTACCTCCGAGTCAGACACAACGGCCGCGACTCTTGCAGCGATCGTCATCAGCGTTTCTCCATCCTCATCGCGCGTGCGAACACGTCTGCAGTCGGCGCGACCAGGACGGCGCCATCCGGCGCGGACGTCTCGTGCCGAGGTCGCCGCGCCAGATCCTCCCAATACCCGGGATCCAGCACCTTTATGCACGTCATCACGCATCGGTCATCCGGGCCGGCTTCTAGCACCTCGACTATCCCCTTTGGGTCCCGCGTCTCTTGGATCTCGAGTGTGAACCACGCGCCAACTGGTACCTCCCGCCCGCGCCCAATCAGTACGAGAGTGCCCCCTCGTGTCGAATCTGCAGACGCCACGAGGAGAACTGGAGGCATCGCCTGGAGCCCGAGCGTCAGGCCCGTGCGCGCCCGCCATCCATCGTCTTGCCCACGAGCAAAGGCCGCCGTCTGCCCAGCCAGGGCACCCTCCAGCTGCCCCGCACGCTGGCTGTTCTCTTCCGTCAGAGCCGCAACCTCTTCGAGTAGCTTCGGATAGCCCTGCCATCTACGCGGCAATTCGGCGATCATCCTCGCGGCCCCTGGCGCCCCAGCGTAGAGAAGCACGACAACGGCGCCAAATGGAACGATCACCGGGCTCAAACCGAGCTGCGCGAATGCGGCGATGCCGCCGAGAACCACGCCCATGAACAGGAGAGCCCGCCAGACTCTGCCCCAGAACGCCACCTTGCCCTCCAGTGGCTATCACGCTCCCTTGGCTCCGCACCGAAGCTTAGTCGACTCGTCTGCCCACCAGGGCCAACCCAGCGTTCCATCACCTGTCATTGCGGCACGTTGGTCCAGAAGGCCCTGTCGTTCCCAGCAATGGTCCCGAAACGACCAGCGGTCCTTTCGGTAGCTCGCAGCGGCCCGCAATGGCAGGTCTTGCGAACGTGGGGCTCGTTCTGTGCGCCCGAGGGCGACAAGGGTCGCCGTCCTCCTATCTCGAACAGCGTCATCGATAACTAGTGTCCAATGAAGTTGACAAATGGTGGACCGCCGTGCGACCTTTGTCCGGCTGTCGCGGCGAGCGCGACGTAATGCGTCGGCGACAGACGCCAAGCCTGAGGAGGACGCACGTGAATTCTCCTGGAATGCCCCGACCGCGACTCGGAGTGTCGCTCGTCTTGGGTGCGGTGTTAGCTCTTGCACCCGCCGCGGCCGCCGCCGCCGGCCCGACAGGGCCATCATTGAGCGGGAATGTCACCGAGATTCCGGATCCGGCGGTCTTCTACGCCTCTGCGCCGGGTGCGGTGCCGGGTCCGTCACTGCAGCCTCCGGCAGGCGCTCGCTACTACATCGTCCGTGGGACTAGCGATGCATTCGGGAGCTACCACTACCCCGTGACCCTGCAAACATCAGACGGCGCGCCTGCCGTGGTCAGGGAACTCTCGATCGATCAGGTCAGCCACAGAGAGCTTGTGCTCGTGGGCACCGTGACGACAGCACAGATTCAGTCCACGATGGCGCAAAGCACCACCAGTGTGACCGGCCACGGGAGCAGCGGCGCTGCGACGACATCGGGTGCGGGAGTCAGCCCGATGTTCGCCTCACCGGGCTATTCGTCCCACTACATGTACACGCGATGGTATGACCCGATCGACATCACGCTGTCGTCCGCATATGACGAGGCCGACGTCTGGTGGAACGCATCCGCCCAGATGTCGAACTGGGCCTGGAACTACAGTCTGTACTGGGATACCGGCAATCAGTGGAGGCTGACGGCCAACAACTCATACGCACAGATCCTGCCGAACAACTCCGGCTTGGCGAGTATCAGCTATGCCAGCATGCGGACATCAAGTGCACTCCCTCCGGGGTGCGGCACAACCACCACCTACTACTCGCCGAATGAGATCTACACGTATGTCGGTGGGTCGGATCGGTACTACGTGGACACGTGGGCGACCAGCGGCTGCCTGTACCTCATCAACTGGGAGTACTACGTCGCATAAGTAGCCGGAGAGTGGCTGCTCTCTCTCCCCACCGTGAGCCGTCGAGCCGCAATCCCTCAACATCGAGTTTGAGCGGCCCGGCGAACGGCCGAGCGGTCCGAGTGGCTGCGCTGCGGTAGATGGCGAGCCGGCGCCTCTGTCCGCACAAGAGGCGCTCTTGGCGTACCGTGCGTTCTGGCAGGTCAAGTTCCGGGGGCTGGACGTCGGCGCGTACCAGCCCTCGGTCACGCGTACTTGCCGGACTAAAGAGACGAGTCAGTTGGTCCTGTGGTGGTAGGTGTGGTGCTCGACCTGTCCCCGGCGCAGGGGCAGCAGCGACTGGGTCCGATCGAGTGCCCAGACCTGGGGCTTCGGCGGCGGGAGAACCCTGGAGAATCCTCCGCGAGCGCCGCACCGACCAGCGCGACCGCATCTGAGGCGCATCGCCACCCGATCGTCGCCTCATGGGGCGGCCATGAGCGCCCACATTGTCGCGGCATCGTGTCGACCCAGCCACGAAGCGCTGCGGCCGCTGGTCGTGAGACTGCGGTAAGGAAAGTGGACGAATTGCTCTCGCTCTCGCCCGTTGCCCGACGGCCTACTGGATCACGAGCGCCGGTCTCGTCGCCTACGGGGTCCCGGGAATGCTCATGATGCGCCAGGCGGGCTCATGGTCAATCCGGCGCGCTGGGTCGGCCGATTGTGCGCGACCGAGTCCTGGTTGACCTGGCATGCATAGGCTTCTCTGGAAGGACGTCAGGCTGCTCGGCGCGCTGACCGCGCTCGGGCTCGATGTGCTCTGGCTCGTCTTTAGTGTCTTGCTCGCCGCCGCTTCTGTGCGGTTCGTTGCATTCCCTCTGTACGGCAGCATCACCGGACTTGTCGTCGCCCCGCTCGCCGGATGGCGCTATGGCCGCGCGGCGGCCTTTGGCCAACCCACCGAGACCTGGGCAGCCCGCGCCCTCGGTTTCGCTGTGGCCATTGGACTTGCGCTGTGGGGCGCCTACGTCGTCGCCTGCGTCGTGCTCCAGCTCGGTGCACCTGGAATAGGCTCCGCCAACCTTGCACCGTTCATCGGGTTCGCGGCTTTCGAGAGCAGCGTGTACGTCCTGCTCGGCACCGTCTTCGTCACCATCCCTCTCGGCTGTCTCTGGGTCACGCTGCTGCGGCTTTTTGGGCCCAGCGCTGGCCCGCCCCCGTCGGCGCTGTGACACCTATCGGCCATGGGAGGATCCTCCCGCGCAGGTCCGGGGCGGCCCAACGCCTGACAGTAGCGGTTCGCCGACCTAGGGGACCGGATCGTCGTTCTATCGCGTGACCGCTTGGCGGTCCTTGCGGCACGGATGTATCCACCGAAGTATCGTCGCGTGACGATGGCGAGGCGGGTGCTCCCGTGGCTCCCCTGGCTCCTGGCGGAGGCCACACTCGCGTGGCTCGAGGTCCAGTTCTGGCCGTACGGTGGGCTCTGGCTCCTGACGACAAAGCGGGTCTGTCGTTTTGGGGGGCCAAGTCACGAACTCACTCGGATCGAACGCCGCTTCGAGCACCTGGAATTCGGCCACTTGCTCGGGGAGCAGTGACAGCGTGTGCGGTCCATCCGGGCTCTCGTAGTCCCACAGGTGATAGCGGGGGGTCTTGTCGGCGTATTTCCGCTGCGGCCCGATATCCATGGGAGCGCAATTGCGCACCCTGTACTCGCCGTCGGCTGCCGCGAAGCCGATCCGGACCAGATGCTCTTCTTGGATGGCGCGGACAAACTCGCTGTCGTACGTGGACACTCGCTGTCTCCTCCGCCCCGTGTCGCCGGGGCGTCGCCTTCATGCAGACCCAGATCTGACTGGACCTGCCGCACACTGCAACCGGAGACGCATTGATCAGCCTACGCCGCTGCGGCCGAGGGTCAAGTGTTTATCAACCGTCGCAGGTGCGCGCTCGTGGCCAACTTCGGATCCGGGACGTCGTCCTGAGGCGGCTGACCCCGTCTCGCGAGCGCGGGAGGGCGAGCCGCCCGCCGCCCCAGGCGAGCGTGGCGTCGTTGGCCACCCGGCGCGGATACTGTGAAGCAGAAGACCGACTCGGCGCTGACGCCCGCCGGCAGGGGCCGCCAGGCGAGTTCCGGATCCTCCGCCGGCACGCCGAATCGCCGGTTGTAGCGGGGCAGGTAGGTCGCCAGGACGGCGTTCGCGTCCTCGAGCGTGCTCGCCTCCTCCAGACGCAGCTCGGAGACGAGGCGGCTCACCGAGGGTTCCCCACAGGCGTTCGACCCGGCCCTTCGCCTGGGGGCTGCGGGCGCCGATCCAGCGGATCTCGAGATCGTCGAGGGCCCGTCCCACCTCATGTGAACGTGCGCCTGCCGGTCAGCAGCTCGGTGATCGTGGGCGCCCGGGCGGGCTCGGTGACGAAGATCCCGTGGCGGTCCGAGTAGACCGCGCTTGGCAGGCCGTGGCGGTGCGCGGTCTGGGTGAACATGGTGAAGTAGCCGTCGGCATCCTCGGCGGCTCGGAAGGTGGCCCCGGTCACCCGGCTCGTCGCGTCGTCGATCCCGCCGACGAGGGTGAGCCAGGGTCCCCGGCCCTCCAGCCAGTCGTGGCGGGAGCCGTCGACCTGGAGCAGGAGCCCCTCTCTGCGCATCCGGTCGCGCCGCGTCCGGTGGCGCGCCGGGCGGCGGGTCCGGACCGGCGCCACCCCGGCCTCGTCGAGGATCCGGCGCAGGGTCCGCTCGGCCACGATGATCCCCTCGCGCTCGGCGAGCAGATCGGCCAGGTGGGCGTAGTTCACCCCGGCATAGCGGGTCCGGGCGAGTTCGACGAGCTGGGCCCTCGTGTCCGCGGGGATCCGGTTGGCCGGGGCTCGGCCGCGGTTGCCGTGGACGAGGTCCGTCGGGTCGGCGACGTAGCGGGCCAGCAGGCGCCCGACCTGACGTGTCGAGAGTCCGAGGATCCGGGCCGCCTCGTCGACGCCGACGTCGCCAGCCACCACGTGCTCGAGGATGAGGGCGCGATGCTGCGCCCGCCGATCAGGGTCTGGGTGTCTCCGTTCCATGCCTCCGACGGTGACAAAGTCGCTGGCCGCTTAGCCGGGACAGAATCGCTGGCCGTCGACACGGACGGCAAGTCTTACTTGACACGCAGATCGACGCAATCGACAATTCATAAACTGCGGATCGTCGCGTAGGAAAGCCGCAGACAGTCGCACGGGGAGAGCCTATCGACATCCCGGCGTTCAGCGCTCGGTCCGCACCCGCGGATACCTTGAAATGTGAGGGAGATTGCTGTGCTCCATCGGAAGTACGCAGGCGTCCTCGTCGGCATCGTGGCGTCGTTGCTCTTTGCTGGAGGCGCCGTCGCGGGCCAGATTGGTCCAAACTACCAGGCACCATCCAACCCAGGCTGGAACTCGCCAATCTGGGCGGAACACTCCAACGGCACGACAACGTTCTACCAGCACTACTGCAACTATCTGTTCGGCGGCGTCTCAACGACCTATGAAGTGATGCACCATTGGCCCTTTTTGCCGAGCACCGGCCTCGGCGAACAAAGTGTCTACTGCTCGAACGTGAGCACTTGGTATAGCAAGGCGTGGACCACCCAATCCGCAGTGGACTACAGCGTCGAGTACAGGGGCCCCTATAATGTCCAAAACACCACCTACGAGATCCTGTACCCCGGAAGCTGAGGGCCTAGCGTATCGGTGGTCGGTGTGCGCACCGACCACCAATTCCGACGATCCTTGGGCCATTCGATTGAAGCGCGCGAGGCGGTCCCCGCACCATCATCAGCCCGAGGAGGGGAGTAGTGCGGTTTTCGGCGGTCGACTTTACATATCCGCCCGGTGGCCTCCGCCTGACCGGGCATGACGCCGTCCTCGCGGACTTCACGTGGGAAGTTCCTCAAGGGCTGACAGTCCTCCTGGGACCCAACGGGGCAGGCAAGTCCACGCTCCTGGCCCTCGGGGCTACGGCGTTGCATCCCACTCGTGGCTCCGTATCTCACGCGAACCTCGACAGCCGCAACCGCGCTGACATCAGACCCTTACGGCAGGCGATCGGGTGGATGCCTCAGCAGATCCGACCGATCCCAGGGTTCACCGCTCGTGAACAGGTGGCGTATGCAGGTTGGCTGAAAGGCCTCGGACGCGCCGCCGCTTGGGCCAAGGCGATTTGGGCGTTGGAAGCCACGGGGCTCGCCGACCAAGCCAACCGGCTTGCGGCACAGTTGTCCGGCGGACAGCTTCGCAGGGTCGGCCTCGCACAGACGCTCGCCCACGACGCAGAGGTGCTGTTGCTGGATGAGCCGACGGCGGGTCTCGACCCTGCCCAACGCGCAGGATTCCGAGAGGTCGTCAAAGAAATCGGCGCTTCGAGACAGGTCCTCATCTCGACTCACCAGGTCGATGACCTTGATGAGCTGTTCGAGACGGTGATCATCCTGGACCACGGCCGAGTCAAGTTCGAGGGCAGTGTCAAAGGGTTCCTCGGCCTCGTATCCGCAGACGGCCCCCGACGCGCCGAACGGGCGTACGCTGCCCTCGTCCGAGAGAACTAACCGTGCGCTGGGCCCAAGCCATCCGCACGATGCCCGCACTGTGGCTGGCAGTCCCGGTGGTGCTTGCAGCTGCCTGGTACGCAACGCTGCTGCCATCGCAAGACGGCTACTCGGTCGCCGCGACGGCTCAGGGTACCGCCACACTCGCCTTCATTGGCTCGTTCTGTGCCATCGCGGCGTCTTGGGAGGGCTCAAGGCTCCGTCGCGCAAGCCTTTGGCGCGGACCCTGGGTGCGCCGTAGTGCCACCATCGTGTTCTGGTGCGTTGCTCCGGCGGTGATCGTGGGCTTGATCGCCGTCCTCGCTGGGGTGGCGGTCTCGCTAGCCCGGTCGGGAGGCGGTGTTCCCGATGGACGGTTTCTCATCGTCGCGGCCCTGGGTCTCGTTGCCTTCGGAGCCATTGGGTTCACGCTTGGTGTCTCTCTACCGTTCGAGATCGCTGGACCCCTCGCCATCGTGGGACCGCTCTTTTGGCTGACGTTCACGCCTGCGATTGACCCAGTTTGGCTCCGTCACCTCACGGGCATGTTCCGGGACTGCTGCCTTCCCTCCGAAGATCTCGCAACCGCGCCCATCGTGGCCTCGAGCGTGGTCGATGTCGGTCTCCTCATCGCGGCGGTCATCGCCTTGACAGGGGCGGCTCGCCGGCGACGGATTGCGGGCGTGATCGCCATCACCAGCGTCGCCGGCGCGCTCGGTGTCAACTTGGTCGCGGGCATGGGCTTCGCGCCAACGGCGCCGCGCAGCCCGGCTCAACTTGCATGCGCGGAGTCTGGCGAGCTGACGGTCTGCATTTGGCCCGAGCACCGGGCAATCCTTGGCCAGCTCGTCGAGGTCATCGACGCCGCGCGCCCGCGCTGGCTCGCGGCCGGCATTGTGAGTCCGGCTATGTTCACGGAGGCAGCCCCTTCCGTCGCTCCACGAGGAGCCGCGATTCTTTCGGTTCCCGGGGAGCCCGTGGAGAACGGAGATCTTGTCGCCGTCGTTGCGCGGAGCCTCTTGCCTGCTTTCCCCGACTGTCCATCGGGAGCCACGGGCTGGATGACCGCCGAATACGTAGAGGCATGGTTCGAACATGTGGCGGGCATGCCCGACGCCGAACTCGCGCGGTTGCACTCGCAGCCGTTCGACCCCGCCTTTCCGCCTGTGCTCGACATCGTGCATAGCGTCGGGATGTCCCCACCCGCGGCTCAGCAGGCATGGCTTAGCCGCGTCCTGAGGATCACGCAGGCCTGCGATCCATGGCCGATCGATGACCTCAACATCGGATCGTGAATCTGTGGGCCAAGGCTCGGGGACTGCCCGCGATCGCGATCGCCGCCACGGCCACGATCGTAGTACTCGGGGCGCCGATCTCCGATCTCCAGATGATGGCGAGCCCTCAGGGCGCGAGCCTCGCAGTTTCGTGCCTCGTGGCCCTAGCGGTCCCGATCGCCATCGGCTGGGGCTTCAGCCGAAGCGCCACGACCATCGAACGCGTCGCCGTTCGGTCGATCCTCATACTGGATCTCGCCCTTGTTGGAATCGTCGCTGGGACCGCCGCGGGCCTGGCGGTGCTGATGGACGTCCTAGGCCTGGCGCACGTGGGCGCCATCGCAGCACGCGCGGAGCTGGTCTACACGGGGCTTCTCCTCGCCACGCGCTCGCTTGGAACCTGGCGCGTGGCGGCTGTGGGTCCTACTGTGTACGTTCTGACCGTTGCCGTCGTTGGGCGGGGCGACGACTTGGCGCACCCGGCGTGGTGGGCGTGGATCGCGGCCAGTCCATCTGACATCGACTCTTGGCTGCTCACGGCGCTCGCGCTCATCGGCGGTTTCACACTCTTTGGCCTTACCGCGCGCAGCCAGCGAGGTCTTCCGAGCGAGTAGCGCCGCCAGCCGCCGAAGACACTCGTCACGATCGGTCGCTCGCCGCGCCTCGGTTGCGGCTGGGTTGATACTTGCGCTGGGAGCAGGCTGCGCATTTCGCTAAATTGGCCACGCCAGTCCGGGCGAGTTCTGGGAATCGTCGCAACACCTGAGCATTTCAGGAGTTGCCAATGCCGCCGAACCGACGGCCTCGGAGATCGCCCGGGGCTCTGCCCCTGACGAGCGAGCGCGACCTGTATATCAGTCTCATGAGACAGGGCATGAGCAACGCGGCAGCGTGTCGAATCGTCGGCGTCAACCGCAAGACGGGTCACCGATGGCGATACGGCCGCTCGATCACGATCCGCGCGGGCGAGATCAGGACGTACCCGTCGATCACCCGTCCGGCGCATCAGGTGTCGGCGCGCTTCCTCTCCGAGGCCGAGCGAGTCGCGATCGCTGACGGATTGATCCGTCGCCGAAGCATCCGCGCGCTCGCTGCGGAGCTCGGTCTCGCCCCGTCCACGGTGAGCCGGGAGATCCGCCGCAACCGGGACACCAGGACCGAGGTGTATCACCCGTTTCGGGCGCAGCGTCGCGCCGCCGGTCGCCGGGTCCGGCCGAAGCTCGGGAAGCTCGTTTGCAACGCCGAGCTGCGGGCGTTCGTCCAGGGCCACCTCGAGCAGCGCTGGAGCCCGGAGCAGATCAGCAGGGCGCTGCCTGGACTGTTCCCCGGCCGGCCAGAGATGCGCGTCGTGCACGAGACGATCTACCAGGCGCTCTACGCGCAGGGTCCCGGCCAGCTGCGGCGGGACCCGGCAGGGCTGCTCCGGAGCGGACG
>JGI24129J20441_1000688_pt1 | contig 10686 bp, 8 predicted proteins | sample BarGraNGADG00211_FD_20441 | JGI IMG/M metagenome (IMG submission 20441) | reverse complement strand
AGACGAGCCAAGGGACCCTAAGGGACTCCACCGTCTTGGCGACCTCGGCGTGGTCCTTGGGACCGTAGAAGTTTCGATAGAGGTCGCTGCCTTTCGCGTAGTACGGCGGATCCAGGTACACGAGACCGCGCGGCGCAGAGATCTCGCACCAGGGCTGGAGAAAGGCGATGGCATCAAGACACGAAAGGGTTATGCGGTTGCGAAACCGGCCCACCTTACGGATTCGGCGAATCAGCTCATCACGGTTGTACCTTGCATCGAGCTTCCAGGTCCCGTTCTGTGATCTACCACCGATGATCCCGCCTGTGATGATGCCCGACCGGTTGGTTCGGTTCATAAAGAAGGTCGAAAACGCTAGGTCGAGGGGATCAGGATCTAGCGATGCTTGTATGTCGCGTTGTCGCTGCCACTCATCGGTGTTGACATTCGTATCCCTGATGAGACGGCACAGATTGTCGGTGTTGTCGAGTACCGCCGACCAGAAGGCATATACAGCGGGGTCGATATCGTTGATATGGACGTGGTCGGCATAGTCATCGAACAAGAGACTTAGGGCGACACTTGCGCCGCCGGCGTACGGTTCGACATACTCGCCACCGACCAGATTGTTCTCAAGGAAGAGCAGTTTGATGAAGTTGGATACCTTGCCTTTGCCGCCCGGATAGCGAAGCGGAGAAGGGAAGCGTCGCTGAGTCCCTTGGCTGGTTACGGCCATACCTTCTCCATGAATGGCTGGATCTCGTCCCAAGCGTCACGCAGCTCGCGCGGGTTCACGATGATGTGCGCGTTGTGCACGTACTGGTTCATCGTGAATGACGATGCCAGCGGACCACGACCATTGCCCACGGTATCGATCACCTTCCGAAGCCCTTCCGGAATGAGGCCGGCCTGACGCAGGTGGTCCGCCACCTCTTTGAGCTTCTGCCCAAACTGGGTCTTATTCATCTTCACCTCAGTCATTACCTTGTGTGCGGCAATGTAGTGGTCAACACTGAGTTCGATCAGTACTCGAAATAGCACGCTGCACGCATTGGGTGCCTTCTCGATGCTGAGGTCCTGGAGCTCAAGGCTGATGGCGTTGATACGAGGTGGGGCAATATCGAGTTGGCAGGAGCGTGGGATGAGCGTCGTTCTCGGCTCTGCCTTGCGGCGCTTCGCGGTGTCCTTCGACCCTTTCGTCGTTTTCCCGTCGCTATCGCTATCTGTCGCCTTCCCAGATTTCCTAGCGGCAGCTGAGGGACGACTCGGCAGTTCACTCAGGCGGGTAGGCGTGCTGATTCGCTGAGCGGAATCAGGTAAGTCATCTCCGCTGAGAGCCGCGGCAAAAGCTCGACGGTCAGTAGCGTGGTAAATCTGACTCACGGGGAGCGTGCCGTCTACGAAGCGCCTCACGATGGGCCCGAGGACGCGGGCGGTCTCTCCTGCCGTGAAGTTTGACACCACTCCACCACTGGTGTTCGCTTCAATACCAAGACGGAGACGAACTTCTGGCGTGCTGAACAGGCGTCGTACGTTGCTCAAGATGCGTCGCTGTTCCAGCCGATCACGCGTGCCGAGAGCACCGATGTTGTCCAAGAAGTCGACGATCTCGCGGGCATGCTGCGCCTGTCGGTCGAGACTGTGGCGCTCATTGAACCGATCCTTCTCCTCTGAACCCCACACAGCAAGCCCAGCTCCGCCGGCCGGACCCGAATGGCGAAGGCTGATCCAAAGGACCGGCGCTTTCGCATTTTCAAACAGCACACATTGAATGGTGTCAATCGGATCCGTCTCGAATCGAGCGGCTGCTCGGGTAAGTGCCTTTTGCTGAGCGGCATTGAGAACGCCGAGCACGAGCGACGGCGTCTCGAGCGCCTTCAGGGCGAGAACCCGACGATTGCCTTCCATCACTCGGTAGCGTTTTCGACTGTCGCTCGTGGCCACGACGGCGGGCAACGTTGTCGGGTCCATGCCATTGGCCGCGATGTGCTCAGCGAGAGTCACCAAGCGTTGAGGGTCGAGTCTGGCCATGGCGACCGCTGTCGCCTGTTGGGTCGTCGGCTGCGGATCCGGCAATCGAGCATTGCTCTCGTCAAGCAGCAGGTCGCTGACCGGAATCGTTTCGATAGTCGCCATTCATTGTTAGTGCCGCCGGACCATGCCCGCCAAGCCGCCACTTCCCCCTTTCTGAGTTGTCAACCGATGGTAGTCAGTCGGGAGCTAGGTCTGCAGATCTGGGGGGATAGTTCTGGTCGTCACGGACTAGCAGGAAGCCCTGTGAGGATGCGTTCAAGAGCGTTTGCCTGCAAGTCGCTCAACCTTTCTGCGCTCGGTGCCAATAGCTGATACGTATCGCTCGTTTCACCTTCACCCTTGAATGTCCAGTCACGACCGTCTGGTACGACGAATGCATCGAACACGGTTTCCGCTATGTCTGGGCGTCTGCGTTCCACGATTGCGCTCCGAACCCGATATTCCTTCAGCACTTTGGCAATCACGAAGTCCGGTCCACCGCTCAGACCTGGCTTGGAAATGATCGTCTTGCCGTTGATCAACTTGGTGAAACCCTTCGCTGGCTTGAGAACTTCGAGGTAGGCATTCGTACCTCTGCCGCCGAGAGAAGCGATTCGGCTGCATACTCGCTGCGCCAAGGACTGGTGCGAAGACTCCGCCGCTCCTGCGGCCTGCCGCTCCGAGGCTTGAGCTTGGCGCATTCGATCCTCGTACGGAACGTAGTCACTCATCGCTGGATCTCACTTCTGGGACATACTTCCAACCACCACGTTTGCAATGCCGTTCTCATCCCGCCTCGATTAAATAATCGTTCGCCCCCGCCTTGCGCGAGCGCACAAGACACTGACTGACCTTGCCCAGCAAACGCCCGGATCCCTAAGGATCCGGAGCGGAGAGGTCGGGTTGGCTTCTCTAGCGCACACAACGTTCGCCGGGGACTGAAGAGAAGGGGGCTGACAACGGAATCGACTGCCTGCCGAATCGGCGATCTGGGAGGCCGCACGAAAGCGCCATCGGCAGGCAATACGGTGCCCGGTCACCGTGAGGACCTGAGGGACCTCCTACGGGAACGCCGCAGGTTGGAGGGGGCACTTGCTGAACGGTTTCCCACAACACCCGCCCGGTGAGAATCCCTCGGGCGTCATGCAGACCCCTCGCGGGATTGTCGACACCGTCCAGGAACATGGAGTGACTGGAGTGATCGGTAGGACGTCGGCATGACTCCGAAGAGATGATCTGGGCGCTCAGCGATCGTCGCTCATCCAAGTCGAGCGGCGTACCCTGTCATTGTTATTGGCCATCAAGGACAGGCCGTTCCACTGGGCGGCGGTGTCCCTGGTCGCGTAACCCTTGGCGTGGTGCGCAAGAAGTCACTCCGTAGCCAGCTTTACCGAGGTGCCCGCGACCTCGGCAATGTCGAGGCTGTCAAGCACGGTGGAGTCGAGGGTCTGGCGAAGCGTGACGCGCGCCGGGTGGTGTATCGGAAGACGAACATGCTCACTGGGTCATTCCTGCGGGCCCTCGGCCTTCAGGGGACCAAACGCAAGCGGTAGACATCACCTGGGCTTCGTCACGCCGAGGGTTAGCCGGGACACTCAGGACTCTCGCAGTGCATCGCTGCCCGCTCCTCGGCCCAGCGGGGATCGCCGGTGACCGACTGGTCAGGTTTGTGGGTGACCGCGGTACAACCCGGCCCGGTACTGATCGCTCGGCGGATGCGCTCCCGACACTTCTCGGCATCTTCGTGCCATTTGAGTGCTGCCGTCGGAGCGGGAGGTTCAGTGGCTTGATACACACCCATCCATGCGGTGTGGAGGGCGGCGAGTTCCTCGATGACGGAACCGTGGCGCCACCAGCACGGCCGCAGCCAATCACCGGTGGCCGCGTAGCGCTCCTGGATTCGGTCGACCCACTGGGCCAACTGTTCGAGTTCTACACCACTGTTTGCATCCGAGGGGTTCTGCTGGATGGGCCAAGTAGATTCGGCATCGTCGGACGGTGGTCGATCACCGGAGAGATCGTCGACCCTCTGCTGGAGCCTGCGCACCAGGGCCTCGGCCTCTACGACTCGGTCGGCAAGGCAAGTGAGTTCGGTTCGGTTCTGCTGAGGGTCATCCATCGGTCGCACCTCCGGCCGCTGTGTGCTGGTTCTTTTCGACGAGGACGGTCAGCGTCCGGTCCTTCCGCCAGGACGGAAGATGGGTGATGCGGGGCCGGAGGTGAGGTGATACCACCACCGCGTGATCGGGGCCCAAGTTGGCGATGTCTCCGATGGGCAGCACCGGCATTCGACGTGGTGTCCATGAGCTGGACTTGCCGGTTTCGTTGTGGGTGACGGTCTCGACCAGTTCGTCGTGCTCCCCGGCCAGCCTGCTGATCTCTTCTAAGAAGGCAACGTCTTTTTGTCCGCCCCACACCAGCGTGACGTTGGCCAGGTCACGCAGGGCTCGTTCTCCCGCTTCCCCCCAGATGTTGCGGGCGGATGCCACCGATTGGAGGATCACCGCGGTGGTGATTCCCAGTCCTCCAAGCTCGGCGACCAGCTTGGGTAGGTCGCCGAGCGGGGCAATGTTGGCGCACTCGTCCAGCATGAGCACCAGGCCTGTTTCGAGCCGGCGTCTCTGCGACCGAGCAGCTTTGTGGCGGGCTGTGTCGACGACGTCTTCGATGAGTGCGGCGACAATCGGAGCGACCGAGTGCTGGGCACCCGGTGAGCCCATCAGGTAGATCGTCCCGTTCTGGTCCAGGAAGGCGGCAGGGTCGAACGTGTCGTGGTCGACTCGAGTGGCTTCGAGCACCATCGGGTCGGCGAAACAGTCAAATGCCCGACGGACGGTCGCCCAGATCGAGTCCCGATGCCTTGGTTCGACCTCGGTGGATGCAGCCAGGTCGTCGTCCCATCCCCGAGCAGCATCGGGATGGCGGGACAGAATGCGGATCGGTTCACGGGCACCGGGTCGACGCGACCAGTCGAGGAGCTGCTCGACGCCGAGGCTTTCCAGGGCGGCCGCGTGCAGATAGGAGCGGATGATGGACGCGGCCACCTGCTCCCAGTACGCCCCACCGCCGTCGACGGCAGGTCCCACACCGGCGAATCCGGCGAACCCTCGGGCACGCAAGATGGCCTTTTGCGGTACTTCGCAGCCCTTGACCGGGTTCCACCTCAGCTTCTCCGCCCTGGGGACGAGACCTTGCGGGTCGAACACGTATACCGGCCCGACGTTGGCCCGNACGGAGGCGGTGTCCATGTAGGTGTCATGCCGGGTGGCGGTCACCACCGCCGGCCCCNGGTGGCGCAGCACGGCGGGGATCACGAATCCTTCGCCCTTGCCGACCCGGGGCACNCCGACGGCCAAGATGTAGTCCTCCGACTTGGCGAACAGCCGGGCGCCGGTGGCNACATCCACTCCCAGTGCCAGCGGTTCCCGGCCGGCAATGGCGTCCTTCCCGTAGACGTCGGCNGTNTGCCGGTNGACTGCCTTGCGACCCATGCGGCGCTCGACGTGTGACCGGTTCGCTTTCATCGGACCNCCCTGCTGGTTGCCGGTTNCTCCCCNGGCCAACCGGACCAGCCGGAGGGACAGGACAACCAGCCCGACNACAACCAGCTGTGTTGCAATCAGAGCTGCCCACATGGCAACNGGCCCGGGCAGCANCACCCGGNCAGCCGGNCTCCACGCCAAACCGGGGTCGGCCAGATGNCCCGGCAGGCGTAGGANGATCCCAGCTCCGGCACCCACACCTCCNGGGACGATCCGNTGCTCACCAAAGACCATGGACGCCANCTGGCCGGCCACGTCAACAGCGACACCCTCGGTGACCACGACCCCGAGCCCGGCGAGGAGCACCATGAACGTGCCGTNNAAGGGTGTCTGTCNTTGAGNTTTCATCGTCCNGGTTCCTCTCCGAACAGGCTGAGCTGCTCAGGGATACCGAAGGGTCCCTCCATTGCTTCGGCCGTCGCTCCCGGGGGACTCTTCGGACNTGGGCGTGTGTCGGGNATCACNCCGGGGATTGGGTNNGAGCGCAGNGGAATGANCNNCCCACCCGAACTNCCGGTCGTCGGCGGTGTCGACATCAGGCGGCCGTTGGAACTGACACAGGGTCGACNGCACCGAGCAGTACNTCGTTGCCCCAGCCGGCCCCGATGNCGTTGTCGAAGGTGTCGACACGGACATCGGCNCCNGTGTGTGGNGCGTCGACCATGGCGCTGTTCCCGATGTAGATCCCCACGTGGTCCGCGTAACCGTCACTGCCGAAGAACACCAGGTCGCCGGNGACCAACTGGTCGAGCGCTACGTGCGGTTCACCCTGCCACTGGTCGTTCGCCACCCGGGGCACCACCACACCGGCCAGGCCGTAGGCCCAGACGACGAGTCCCGAGCAGTCGAAGCCGCCCTGTGGGCTCGCTCCGCCCCACACATACGGGGTGCCGATCTGCGACTCTGCGTAGGCGACGGCCGCTGCCTGCACGACATTCGGCACCCCGTTCGACACACCGATCGCAGCCCCACTGCTGTCAGATGCCGTGTAAATGGCTGCGGTGGCCAGCACCTGCTCGGCATATCCGGCCGAGGCGGCTTGGCAGGCGGGGCCCGGGTTGCCGCAGTTGTAGGCGACCAGGGCGGAGGTCGGGTTCCCGACCACGCCGAGGGAGCACAGGTAGCGGCCGGCTGCATAGGCGGCATCGACCGGGTCGAAAGGGCTGGGCGGGGCGGCCCCTGTATCCGGCACGGGCTTGGCGTACTCGGCGAACGTGGCCGGTTCGAATTGAAAGAGACCTTGTGCTCCCGCGTCCGACACGGCGGTGGGATCGAAGGCCGACTCGGTGTCGGCCACCGCGGCGAGCAGTGTCCACGGCACACCACATGGACTGGTCGCTGACACTCTCTGGAACAGCGAGATCAGCGTGGCCGGGATGGTGGAGGTGGCGAGCTGGGAGGGATTGTTCGCGCTCAAGGCGGGCGCCCCGCCTGCCAACGCGCCCACCGAGAACAGACACGCGCCGAGCGCGACCGCGGCGATCTTTGCCGGAGCGTGGGTCATGGGCCCGCCTCGACAGCGGTGACCACCCAGCGCCCCGCCGTGCGACCGCCGGACACACGACTTGCGGGGCCCGGGGGTCCAGACAGGTGGCGGAGCGTGACCCGCTCGGCCACCGGCACCGCCAATGGACGGCTGAAGTTCATCGTCACCGTCATCGTGCCGGTGACGATCACCGCCACCTGCCCGCCCGCTACGGACAGCGGAGGACCTGGCAGGTCGAGCACGACCACCGTGCGGCGCTGCTCCGCTGTCCACGCCGCCGGCCACGTCACGCTGTGAGGGATCACCAGATGTGGGGCGAGGGCCACTTCGGTGGCGATGATGCCTTGCACGTGGGCCGGATCTGTCGTATCGGTGGCAGCGACGAACTCTTCCGCCACACGCTGTGCGCTCATGTCCTGGGTTCTGACATCCGCGGTCGCCACAGAGTTCGCCACCGAGGTAGTCACAGCGGCGCCAGCGCTGGTGGCCGGTCCGGACATCCGGGTGGGCGGGTGGTGGGGGAGGGCGGCTTCGACGATCCCGAAGACGATCAGCCCGGCCGACACCGCGATTCCGACCCGGGACCACGTGAGGTGTCGAAACGAGCCGGCGGTCATAGCCGGCTCCGCATCGCCTGATTGGATTCGCCCCGCATCGCCTGATTGGAATCGCCCCGCATCGCCTGATTGCTGTCGCACATCGCCAGGTCGCGGGCGGACAGGATCGTCTGGACGATCGCCCCGTGCTCGCCGACCCGCCACAACGCCCGGCCTCGGGGCAGCTTCGGGACCAGCAGGGTCTCCGATTCGGTCCAGTCCATGACATCCCGAGATGTCCGGGCTTCCCCACCCGAAAGATTGAACGTCACCTTCGTCTCGGCTTCGGTGACGAACCCTTGGGCTCGCTTGGCGGTGGCCGTTCCGTCGTCGGCCTGGGACGCCAGATCGGAGATGCGCTGGACGATGGTGACGAACTGCACCCCATANCCCCGGGACAACTTCATCGTCTCTTCGCCCCAGGCCACGAAACCGCTGTCGCGGATTGCCTTCCAGCACTCNTCGACCACGATGATCCNTTGGCGGTCTTTCTTGGCCACCGCCTGGGCCAGCCACGCCCCGGCCGACACCAAGATCGCCGANAATGCCGGCGATTGGAGNACCGCGGACAGGTCGACGACGATGCCGGGCCCCGACCAGTCGATGGTTGTCGTGGACTCGCCGTCGAACATGCCGGCCAGGTCGCCTTCAACCAGGCGGTGCAACCCACGGGCTACCGATTTAGCGTCTGTCGCCAGGTTCTCAGGCGTGGTGCGCAGTTCGGTCACCATGGCTTTGGTCGGACCCATCAGCAGGTCCATCACATGGCGCAGCGTTGGTCCATGATGCAGTGTCGGTACTTGATGCTGTGTCTGAGCCCTGTGGCTGGTCTGATGCTCGAGCTCCATCAATGCCGCTGTCACCACTGAGCGCTCGTCGCTCGTCACGGGACGTTCGATCGCCGACTCGGCGAGGGCGATCACCACCCCGATCCGCCGACCCCGGACGTCTTCCCTTTTCACAGTGGCGTCGGAGCCGGCTCCTGTCGCCGCCGGGCCAGCGTCGAGTGGATTGAGCCGCACCGGGCCGCCCGGTCGCAGCGCCAGTACCGACAGCCCGTCCCGGGCTGCCAGGTCGAGGTACTCGCCCTTCGGGTCCAAGATGGCCAGCCACTTGCCAGAAATCGCCTGGCGGTGCAGATAGGCCTTGACGAATGCGGACTTGCCGTAGCCCTTGTTGCCCGAGACCAACATGCACGGGGAGAGCAACGTCTCGGTGCCGTAGAGGCAGAAGGGGTCGTAACAGAACATCCCCTGGCCGAGCACTTCCTGGCCGATGATCGGCCCGAGCAGCGGCAGACCGGCTTGGCACTGGAACGGATAGGCGGACGCCGAGTGGCGGGTCGTGACCGACATGGGAGGGAGTTTCAGCATCAGACCCAACCCTTGGAGAACTGCAACCGGCACAGTGGCAACGTCGCCGCCCACGCGAGATGGCCCCGGGCGTGCATCTCTCGGAGGTCCAGGTGGCACTCGACCGCCTTGCGTTCCGCGTGGCGCCACGCCCGCTCGGCCGTAGCCATATCGGGGCTCGACACCATCACCAGGCCGGCGATCTTGTGTTGGCGGAATCCCCGGGTCAGCTCCCGCTCCCGGGAGCGGGCCTCGTCGACCCGGCGCTCCTCCTCCTCGGTGGTGATGATCCCCTTCTCGTCCCGCTTGCGCTGCGCCGTCCCGCCGGTCGTGCGGGCATCGCGGACCTCTTGGAACGCCTGTTCGGTAGAGACGGCTTCTATGTGCATGGATACCGTGCGCACCGATCCCGGTGATGCCGTGGCGAGGAGCGGGTACATCCACTCGGTGCCCACGTCGATGCGAGGCCAGGCGGCGATCTGGCCCACCCGGTGGATGTAGCCGTCGGTCCGCAGCGTGTCGTAGCTGACGAGGCGGGATGCCGGCCCGGCTTGGGAAACCGGGATCGACCCCTCTCCCCACAACGCCAACCGCTCTGCCGTGGTGGGGTCCGCCCACTGACGGAGCACGGACGCGACACCCCGGCGGGATAGCAGCCTCGGCCGCAGCCCGATGGAGGTCAGGTGCTCAGCAAGCTGGGCCAGCTCGGCTGTGGCCTCGGACAATGCGTCAGGGCCTGTCGCCTCGGTTTCGATCTGGGCGCCCAGGTAGACGTCGTGGTGGATGGCGGCGGTGCCGATCGCGGACTGGAGGGACTGGTAGTCAGCCCACTCCTCGGGGGAGACATCGCGCATCGCAGCCCTCGACCAGTCCTCTTGCACGGTGGAGGGCTGCGGGGTGGCCCGCTCGACCCACTGGAGGCGGCGAAGCCCCGGGCCGTCTGCGGCCATCGCCTTCAGCACCTCGCCCCACTGGAGGATCTGGGCTGCCTGCTCGTCGGGCCCGGAGAAGACGAACCTGTCCCCACCCGACACCGACACCACTGCAGTCAGCAGGCTTCGGCGTCCCACCCGCTCGGCCAGGAGCCCTGCCTCGGCGCCGTCGACCTTTGTGGCCAACCACCGCAACCGACCGAGTTCCGGCGGTAATTGCTCGGATGCGTCTTCCCGGGTCCGCCTTGCCCGACGATGCTGTTCCCGCCGCCGAGCGGCCCCGGACGGGTCGGGGCCATCCCCGAATGCCGGAGCCGGCAGCGGGCTGGTATCGGCAGAGTTGATCGCACACGCCAGCCACGTCTGCGGCATCTGCCAGCGGGCCTGGCCTTTGAGTCGGAGCAGCCCGTAGCGGAGCAGTGGCCCGACCATCGCCCGGATCCGGGTGCCGCGGTGCGCACCGAACGGAACCTTCCCGAGAGCTAACCAGAAGCCCAGGAGGACCGGGGCGAAGGGCAGCGGCACCGGAACACCCACCAGGATCATCACGAAACCGACAGCCACCCCGGCGATCGCGGGGGCGAGCTGGCCGGCCGTCCGGCTGACCAGCTCGTACCGCTTGGTCAGGACACCGAAGTTGTAGAGCACCTCACCTTCAGCCATGAGATCCCCCCGGTGCATTTCGACCCGTAGTTCCTCGAGCCGCAGCGCCCCGCACCGCGGTCGATTCTCCGGCGCCGGCCGGTGACCCGGGGGAAGGCGACGGCGGGCGACCCGGAGATGCGC